>Ga0126310_10000417_pt1 | contig 14423 bp, 16 predicted proteins | sample Plot60_FD_92540 | JGI IMG/M metagenome (GOLD analysis project Ga0126310, IMG submission 92540) | Serpentine soil microbial communities from UC McLaughlin Reserve, CA, USA - Plot60 | ecosystem: Environmental > Terrestrial > Soil > Grasslands | place: USA: UC McLaughlin Reserve, Lake County... | reverse complement strand
GCCATGGATTCGCGCAGCTGCCGCAGCGTCCCCGCGGGGTCCATACCGGCCCGGAAAGGCTGTCAGAAGCCATCGTCGTGCGTCTAGCGGGCAGATGGGGGCCGGACGGTAATCGGTTGAACGCCGGTGAACTGTACCAGTCCCGGCGGCTAAATCCGCCGCGGCCCCTGTATCCCTTGATTATAGAAGCTTCGACTTTACGGCGTCATAGTCTTCCGTGGCGTCGTCGGGTTCGCTGGGCCTATCCTTTTCTGCAACAAGGGCCCCCAGCAGCACGGTCGCCGAAGGCGGCACGTAGCGCTAGGGGCGGGGCCTAGACCGCCCGCTGCTGTCCGATTCCTTCATTTGCGCGTTCGCGGTTGGTAGGCCAGGAACAAGGCAACTACCCCGACCAGAACGGCGGTGCGGCGAACCTTCCGGCGATCTATTAAGGGCGGCCGGAACCACAAGCCCCGGAACGTTTCGCCCCTGCCGCGGCGTCCCATCCCGCCTTCCGGCGGCGGTTCGTTGATGGTCAGCCAAAACCGGACCATCACCCGCACTACGTCGGCGAACCGGGCAGGATTGGTTGGCTTGTGGATGTAGCTGTTCGCCCCCGCCCTATACACTTCGTCTACGTCCTGCGCTTGATCTGACGAAGATATAGCGACTACGCGCAAGAGCCTGGTCCGTTCGTCTTGGCGCAGACGGCGCAGTACTTCCAGGCCACCCATCTTGGGCAGTGCCAAATCCAGCAGGACTAAGCGCGGCTGAACCCCAACGTCCCGTTCAGTGTAAGCGCCCCTAGCGAATAGGTAGTCCAGCGCTTCTTCCCCGTCGCAGACCGTGATCGCATCGGCTCCTACATCTGCGTCGCCGATGGCGCGAAGGATCAGCGCCCTATCGCCGGGGTCGCCTTCCGCCACCAGTATGAAGTTGTCCAAGTTGCTTTTCCTGTCTAGCGCAAGCGGTAGCCGTTTAACGGTAGATTGTACTGGCAGGGACAGTCGTTAAGGGCCGTCCGTTATGGGACCACCATGAAATATAACCGATCCTTAACAAACGCCGATCGATCGGGGGCCGAAGGCTGATAGCCGTTAGCTACGACGCCATCAGGCCGCTTCGGGGTCGTCGTCCAGTTCGGACCGCAGATCCGGCCCACAAATAAGCTTGCGGGCCGATTAAGCCTACTAGGCTTAGGTTAGGGTCATTGCCAGTTTTTCAGGACGTAGGGCCGCGGGTCGCAGCTGAAACCCCACGGGTTGCCCCTAATAATCCGGGCCGTCGTCCAGATCCCCATCGTCTAGGACCCCTGGCCCGTGGCCTTTCCTTTCCCAGAAACGACAAAACGATCCCCAGCGGTACGCGCCGCTGCGCGGCCGTCCTGCTAGGGGCAGAGAAGCGGACCGCCCCTAGCAGACCCCTACGAAGGTAACCATTCAGGACCGTCAGGCGGTAAGGCGGCGACGTCTTCGTCCCAAACATCCTGGTCGACTAGTTCCACCGTTACCACACGATCGTCTGCCCGCTTCTTGAAGACAGTCCAGGCCCTTCGTACAGCGTCGTCGTCGCTAGTTGCAGGCCCGATGTAATCCTTGTGGTACGTTTCCTGCCCATCCGATGAATCGATCACTACCTGGTAGACGCACATGGTGGCCATCTTCCCATCCCCTTCCCTTTACGGTCCGCCCAGCACCTATCAGGGTACCCAAGCGACATGCTAGGGTAACCGAAAACCGGCCGCCTTAAAGATCTTTAATCGACTGTTTACCAGCAGGAAACATTTCGATGGCGATGGTCCCTACGCCCTGCGTCTTCCTTCACCGCTACTACTATGGCGGCAGCCGTCGCCCCCGTGCGCTGAAGTAGGCCACATCTGAATCGTCGGGTCTACGAAGAACCAAGATATCCGGGTCCGACTGGTCCAGTCGTTAGCCTTCGGGCAGGCACGGTCCGCCCGAACTTCTTCGGCCACGACCGACCGATACGTGAACGTCCAATATCACCATGGTAAGGCATAAGTGCCCCTTCATACCCAAACGTTCCAGGGACTATGCCGCCGGGCTTTGGATAATCCGGCAACCGGACCCGTGACAGGGGCTTCTACGCGGCTTCTGGGCCGTCGTCGTCGCTGCCTATTTGGCTGACGAAGGTTTCATCTTGGTTGGCCCAGTCAATGACATCAACCGCTTCTACGCCCCCGCCTTCTTCGTGCAGAAGTTCGCAGGCTAGTTCTATGGCCTTGTTCTTGCTAGCAGCCCGCCCAGCGTACACCCGCAAGCGACTTTCCTGCCTGTCCGGATCTTGGGGGAATATGATATGGATGCTGTAGTCGCCCATCTTTTCGTCCTTCAGGGTCGGGTATGTTATGCGTCTATTTTCTTTACGCATATAGTAGATACCGGCCCCGGTAGGGTCATTAGCCGGATGTCCAAAGATGTGCTAGCTGCCGGGGGTGGCATTGCGCCGCTATAAGGAAGCTAGCGGTCGGCGACTGCGGCCTGGCGGGTAAGCGTGTCTTCCCAGCCCATAGTTATCAGGTCGCTTCTGGGCCGTTGTCTTCGTCCAGTTCGGCCCCAATCCGGCCCTGAATTGTTAAATCCAGCCCTAAGCCGCTACCGCGAAAACTCACCGATTTGCAGGTTATTCATGCCTATACGGCTTACCGATAGCGGCGGGGGCAATGGCGCGGCCGCCGAAGCCGGCGAGGACGACGATGGTAAGGATGTAGGGGAGCATCTGGATGAACTCGAGGGGGATGACCTCCTGAGGCGCCTGGAAGGTAACGGCCTGGGCGAAGCCGAAGAGGAGGGCGGCGCCGGCCGCGCCTATAGGGTTCCAGCGACCGAAGATCAGGGCGGCGAGCGCGATGAAGCCGCGGCCGTTGGTCATACCTTCGGTGAAGGCAGAGAGGATGCCCATCGAGAGGTAGACGCCGCCGCAGGCTGCGAGGAGCCCCGAGAGCGCGACGCCGTAGTAGCGCATACGGGAGACGCTTACGCCCGCGGTGTCCACGGCCTCGGGGACTTCGCCGGTCGCTCGTAGTCTCAGGCCAAACGGGGTGCGGAAGACGGCGAACCAGGTAATAGGGATCAGGAGGTACATCAGGTAGACGAGCAGGCTCTGGTTGAAAAGGGCGGGTCCTATCAGCGGGATGTCCGAGAGCAGGGGAATCGGGACCTCCTTGAAGCCCGGTACGCGCGGGGAGGTCCCACCGGAGCCGAAGATCTGGACCATCAGGAAGCCCGTGCCGCCAAGGGCCAGCAGATTGATGGCGGTGCCGGAGATGATCTGGTCCGCCTCAAAGGTGATGCACATGAGCGCGTGGATCAGGGCGAAGATCAGCCCCGCCGCCAGCGCGAAGCCAAGGCCCACGAGGGCGCTCCCCGCGAGGGAGGCCCCAACGACCCCGGCGAAGGCGGAGATCAGCATCAGGCCCTCGAGCCCGATGTTGACAACCCCGCTCCTCTCGCTGAACATGCCGCCTAAAGCCGCGAAGATCAGGGGTGTGGCGTTGCGGATCGTCGAGGCGAAGAGGGTGCCAAGGGACGTGAGGACGTCGTCCACTACCTTACAACCCTCCCTCCAGCCGGGTGCCCGCAAGCGCCCTGGCGCGCTTGCCGACTATCAGCTCGACCAGCTTCGTAGCTGTCACGAGGAGCAAAATCACGGCGAGCAGCACGTCGGTGAGCTGCAGCGGGACGTTGGTCGAGAACTGCATCTCCTGGGCGCCCGCGGTCATCCCGCCGAAGAGAATGGCGCCGAGGATGACCCCTACGGGGTGGTTGCGCCCCAGGAGGGCGACCCCGATGCCGTTGAAGCCTATGTTCTCGACGAACGGTATGGACATCTTGCCGTAGACGCCGAGTACCTCCTCCCCACCACCGAGAGCAGCTAAAGACCCGCCGATGGCGAGGGCGAGGACCGTGTTCAGGCCGATGCCCATGCCGGCGTAGCTAGCCGCCCCAGGCGAGAGACCGACGGCCCGGATCTCGAACCCTCTTTTCGTGCGCCACAGGAGCAGATAGACCGCCGCGGCCGCCACGAGCGCGAAGACGAAGCCGTAGTTGGCCCGCCCGAGCCCCGCCGCGAGAAACGGGATGCGGGCTGTGAGGTCTATCGCCTCCGTGCCGGGGACGAGCCCCTCGCTCCTGAAGGGGTTGAGCGCAAGGTAGGTCGCCAGGTAGATCCCGACGTAGTTCAGCATGATCGTGGTGATCACCTCGTGCGCCCCGAAGTAAGCCTTGAGGAAGCCGGGTATGGCGCCCCAGAGGAACCCTGCGAGGGCGCAGGCTGCCAGGGCCAGGACCATCCCGAAGACCCCGAGGGAGCCCAGATAGGCGCCGACAACGGCTGCGGTTATCGCCCCGATGAAGAACTGTCCCTCCCCGCCGATGTTGAAGAGCCCGGCGCGGAAGGCCACGGCCACGGCGAGGCCGGTGAAGACCAGGGGCGTCGCGTTGAGCAGGGTCCGCCCGATGGCGAGGGGCGACCCGAACGCGCCGCGCAGGAGCGCCCCGAAGGCGGTCACCGGGTTGTTCCCCGTCACCAGCATGATGACCGCCCCGATGGCGAAGGAGATGAGGATGGCTATGAGGGGGAAGATCAAAGCCCCTGCGGCATTCGCCATCCACCGCCGGAACGCCGGGCTGCGCGTCTCCTCCGGCTCGCGGCGCTCTTCGCTCACGTGCTCTTCTCCTCGCGCCCTGCCATCAGGAGGCCGAGCTCCTCGTCGGTGGCGTCAGGGCCGACCTCGCCGACGATCCTGCCCGCGTAGATGACGACTATGCGATCGGAGAGGGAGCGGACCTCCTCCAGTTCCAACGAGATCAGGAGTATCGCCTTGCCTTCGGAGCGCTGCTCGAGGAGCTGGCGATGGATGAACTCTATCGCCCCGACGTCCACGCCGCGGGTCGGCTGGGAGGCGATGATCACACCCGGGTCGTCGGAGAACTCGCGGGCGAGGATGGCCTTCTGCTGGTTACCGCCGGAGAGGGAACGCGCCCGCGCTTCCGGGTCGGGGGGCCTGACGTCGTAGGCCCTGAGATTTTCTGCAGCGCGTCGGCGCATGACCTTCGGGAAGATCCAACCCCATCTCGAGAAAGGCGGCTCGTCGTAGGTCTTCAAGGAGTTGTTCTCATAGAGGGCGAAGTCCTGAACGAGCCCCTTGCTGGCCCGGTCCTCCGGCACGTAGGCGAGCCCTCGCTCCTGCCTGGGGTCGGATCCCAGAGCCGTGACGTCTTCGCCGTCGAGGTAGACGCGTCCGCTCTCGGCGTAACGTACCCCGGCGAGGGCATCGGCGAGCTCCGTCTGGCCGTTGCCGTCCACCCCGGCGACGCCGAGGATCTCACCGCTGCGCACCTCCAGGCTAACCGCGTCCACCGCTCTGGCGCCGGTGTTCGAGAGGACGACGAGCTCCTCGGCCGCGAGGCGCGGTTCACCCGGTTTCGTCTCCGTCTTCTCGACCCGCAGCAGCACGTCGCGCCCGACCATGAGGCGAGCCAGCTCTCTCTCGTCCGTCTCGGCGGTCACCACGGTTGCTACCACGTGCCCATCTCGGATGATGGTGATACGGTCGCTGATGCCGAGGAGCTCGCCCAACTTGTGGGTGATGAAGATGATCGAGAGCCCATCGGCCACCAGCTCCTTCAGCACGGCGAAGAGGTCCTCGGTCTCCTGAGGGGTCAGGACGGCTGTCGGCTCGTCCAGGACGAGGATGCGCGCCTCGCGGTAGAGGGTTTTCAGGATCTCGACTCTCTGCTGGACGCCTACCGAGAGGTCGGCGACCCGCGCCCTCGGGTCAACGACCAGGCCGTAGCGCTCGGAGAGCTCCTCGGTTGCTTTTACCGCCCCTTCGAGATCCAGGGAGAAGCCCTTGCGCGGCTCGGCGCCAAGCACGATGTTCTCGGCCACGGTGAGGGGTGGGATCAGGGTGAAGTGCTGGTGGACCATCCCGATGCCGCGGGATACAGCATCCTTCGGGTCGTGGATTTCGACCTCTTCGCCGTCGATGAAGATGGCGCCCGAGTCCGGCTTGTAGAGTCCGTAGAGGATCTTCATCAGGGTGGACTTCCCTGCGCCGTTCTCGCCCAGTAGCCCGAGGATCTCACCGCGGTGCAGCGTGATGGAGATGTTGTCGTTGGCCTTCACCGGCCCGAAGGCCTTGGTGATGCCCCGCATTTCGAGGACGACCGGGGCCTCTGCCTGCGCCCCGGTCGTCGCTCCGCCAGCCTCTCTCTCGGTCAATTGGGGTCCCCTACTGCGGGCTGCTGGGGACCTTGATGTCGCCGTCTATGATCCCCTGCTTGGCCTTCTCGACCTCGTCCTTGACTTTCTGGGGCACCTCATCGTCGAAGCGGCCGAACGGCGCCAGGCTAATGCCCTTGTCGTCCAGCCCGAACGCGACGACCTGGCCGCCGGGGAACTTGCCTTCGCTGGCATCCTGGATGGTCTGGAACACGGCGTTGTCCACCCGCTTGACCACGGAGGTCAGGATGGGAGCGTCGGGGAAGAGCTTGGCCTGATCTGCGTCGACGCCGATGGCGAAGATGCCCTTCTCACTCGCCGCCTCGAAGAGTCCTGCGCCGGTGCCGCCCGAGGCGTGGTAGATGATGTCCGCGCCCTGGTTTATCTGCTGCAGGCTGATCTCCTTGCCTCGCGCTGGGTCGTTGAAGGCATCGGGTGTCGTACCCGCATACTGCACCAGGACCTCACAGTCCGAGCAGACAGACTTCACACCGGCCTCGTAGCCGGCCTGGAACCTGCCGATCAGATCAGACTCCTGCCCGCCGAGGAAACCGACGACCTTGTTGTCGGGGTTGGTGTACTCGGTCTTTTCCTGGGTCATGAGACCGGCCACCACGCCCGCGAGATAACTGCCCTCCTGCTCCCTGAAGACCAGGCTCGTCGCGTTCTTCGGCTTGACGACCGAGTCAACTATGGCGAATTTGGTGTCGGGGTACTGCAGGGCTACCTCGTTGACCGCGTCGGTCATGAGGAACCCGACGGCGAAGACGGGATTGTACCCCGAGTCGGCGAGCTGGGTGAGGTTGTCCACGTAGTCGGTAGGTGCGCTCGACTCGAGATACTCGGTGTCCACGTTGAGCTCCTTCTTGGCCCGCTGCAACCCGGCGTAGGCCGAGTCGTTGAAGCTCTGGTCGCCAAGGCCGCCGACGTCCAGCACCAGCGCCGGGCGCACCTCGGTCTCACCACCGCCGCCGCCACCCTGACTTCCGCCAGTCTGACCTCCGGCGCAACCGACCGCCAGCAGCGCCAGGGCCAAAACCGACGAGACCAAGACCGTTGTTACGCGCACATGACCTCCTTCTCCATGGACCCCACCGGGCGGTCGGCTCCCTACCGATTCGCTGTTCTATAGCATCATATACAGTAGCGAATATTGTCGCATAAGGGGAGGTCCTCCGCCGTGTATTCGCACGAAGATCACACCCTCGAACTGGAGTGGCTGCGCGAGTTCACCCCGGCCACACGCCTGGCCGCCGACGCTTTACCGTCCCTCGAGGACGAGCGCCTGCTCGTGGTCTGCCACCTGGACGCCAAGATGATTCCCCACTTCGAGGCCCTCGTCGCGGCGGGGGCCGAGGTCTGGTCCTGCGCCGCCAACCCCGCCACGACGCGCGACCGCGTAGCGGAGCACTTGGAATCTCTGGGCGTTCGCGCCCCGGCGCGATACGCCGACCCGCCGGAACGGCACGCCGCCCACCTGCACGCCGCGATCTCAGCCGGCCCTACCCTCCTCTCGGAGATGGGTGCCGACGCCACGGCCGCCACCGGGGGCCAGCTTGAGAGCGTGCGCGGCGGCCTGGAGGCCACGGGGACCGGGATAAAGCGCCTCTCCGACCTCGACCTCGCCTACCCGGTCTTCAACTGGAACGAGGCGCCGATCAAACAGGGGCTCCACAACCGGCACCTGGTGGGCCTGATGGCCATGAACACCTTCCTGAACGTCACCGGCCTCTCCCTCTACGGCAAGACGGTCCTCGTCGTCGGGTACGGACCCGTGGGACGCGGTGCCGCCGACGCAGCTCGAAACTTCGGCGCCGTGGTCGAGGTCTGCGACGTGGACCCCGCCGCCCGCCTCGCCGCCGCCCACCTCGGCTTCGCAACGACGGACCTGGAGGACAGTCTCCCGCGCACCGACGTCCTCTTCACCGCGACAGGCCGTGACGGCGCCGTTTCCTTCGAGGCCCTCGCCCGTTGCAAGCGCGGCGCGTTCCTCGCGAACCTCGGCCACACCAGCGAGGAGCTGCCCGTAGCCGGGCTACGCGATAGCGTCGTCGCCGCCCCGCGTCCCCACGTCGAGCGGTGCGAAGTCGATGGACGCACGCTGTACCTGCTGGCCGGGGGCGCGATGTTCAACCTCGCCGCTGGCCCCGGGGACCCCTACGACACCTTCGACCTCGTGACCACGCTCATGCTCAAAGCTACCGGCTTCCTCGTCACGGAGGGCGTCGACTATCCACCGGGCATACACCTGCTCCCTCGGAAGGTCCAGGACCGCGCCGCTCGAATTTACTCGAGCTAAGTTCCGCCGTTTGACGTCCACGAGACGCCCCCTGTAGCATCCCGGTATGGGTCCGATGTCCCCCGTGACGCGTCCGGAAGAGGGGTGGGTGGAGACGCGCGTTACCCTCCGGGCGGCGAACGCTGCGGCGTCGGCGATGGTGGCTTTCTGGGTTTTGTTCGCGGTCCCAGATCTCACCCGTCCGCGCGCACAGCCCCTGGGCGGAGGACCCTTACGACGCTGTGGTCTCCTTCGACGCGCTCCTGTTGCCGGTGGTGGCCGTCACCTTCGTGCGCTGCCAGCGTACGCGATCCGCCAGATCCTGCGCGGGGTGGGGGTGGCGCTCGCAGGGATAGGCACGACCGTCATCGCTGCCGTCGTAGCGCTCCTGGCTCAGGCTCGAGTCGAAGCCTGGGGACCCTGGTTCGGTCTGCTCGTCGGCCTGCTTGTCCTCACGGGGACGCTCGCGCTCGGCGCCGCCGCGCTACTCGTCTATGCGCTGGCGCGAAGCCGGGGCGACGCTGGGGCCGTCCTTCCCGAAGAGGCCGACGCGTTCGACGACATCGTCGCTTTCCTAGCCGACGCGGGGGTGATAGCCGGACGACGTTTCACCTGGCTAGGGACGGAGCTCACGACCGCCGCGCATCGGCTGGACGCTACGCTGCGGGGCTCCCGGCTCAGCCCACGCCGGCACCCGTGGGCGTTCTGCGCAGTCGTTGCGGCGGTCTTCGCGGCCGCGTTCTCGACGTGGCACTCCATTGCCGAGGGTCTGGCGCCGGATCCCGGCAGCGCGCTGCTGGGCCGTTACCTGCGTCTGATCCGTAGCGAACCGACGGGGAGTCACGCTCCCGACGCTACTGGAGGAGCTTCTTGAGGTTATCCTCAAGATACTCCGCAGTGACCGAGCCCTCGGGGGCGTAGGCGACGGCCTCCTTGCAGAGGTGGTAGAGGGCGAGGGTGCGGGTCGGGGAGAGCCTGCGACTACCGGCCTGCTCGAGGACGAGCCGCATCAGCTCCAGGGCGACCTCGGCCTCGCTCTTGCGCTGCTCCATTCTAAGGACGACCGCCTTTCCGGGAAGCTCCGCCGGGCATTATACCGGCGGAGGCGCAGCGTGGCGCTGTGGTAAACTCGGAAGCGCTTTGGTTGTCTGGGAATCCTCGTTCGTTCTCGGCATCCCGCGCGGCGGGAAGGGCATCCGTGGGGGAGCTTAGGAGCGTCCGCAACCAGTGCCCTTTATGTAGCCACGTCTTCCTGGCGCCGCACGTCGGTACCTACGTCACGGTCGGGCGGGAGACGGATCTCTGCCCCAAGTTCCCGGGGCGCCAGTCCGACGGGTCGCGCCGGATCCGGGACTCCATAACCATGTGCCCTGTGTGCTCCTTCGCCGCCAGCGAAGACTTCTCCGACCTCGATCTGACCTTCGACGAGCGCTACGACATCGAGGAGCGTCTGCAGGAAGACGGGCTCCTCAAGGTCTTCCGCGCGAGCCCCCCGCCGTGGCTGGCCTTCCACGCCGCCGAGGTCTGCGGACAGGAGCGAGGCCTCCGCTTCCGCGAGCTCGGCGACCTGTGCCTCCGCGCCTCGTGGGTCTGCCGCAAAGAGCGCGAGCACCCCTTCGAGAGCACCTTTCAGCTCCGCGCCCTCCGCTACTTCATCCGGGCCCTGCGCGAGGAGGGTCTTTACGGACGCGAGCTCTCCGTGACCACCTACCTCGTAGGCGAGCTAAACAGACGCCTCGGCAACCACCGCGAAGCCCTCAACTGGTACGTCAACGCCGAGCGCACTTTAGGGGACGAATCCGGACGCGACGCCAGCCTCGCGTGGCTGGACCGTCTGATCTCCGAGCAGAGCAAGCTCGCCAGAGAACAGGCCGCCTAGATACTTCGGAAACGCTTTAGATACGTCGGTCGATGCGCCGACAATAGACGGTCACCACCGCCTCTCGAGCTTCGTCTGTCCGGGCTGGGAGCCTGCCGGAGTCCTGTGGCACCGTGCGCACGGGTGATCCGTCGAAAGAAGCACACCGTACTATTTAGCGTAGAATGCGCTCTGGTTAAGCGAGCGAACGCGAGTAAGGATCGCAAGCCGTGACAAACGTCCTGATAGTGGACGACCATAAATCCTTCGCGGAAGCCCTGGAGCTCGTGCTCCGCTCCACCCTCGCCAGTTGCCCGAGGTGCGCCTGCGCCACCTCGATCGCCGAGGGCTTGCGGCTCGTCTCCGAGAACGGTCCGTTCGACCTGGCCGTGGTCGACCTGATGTTGCCCGACGGGAACGGGATTGCGGTCGTGCGGGAGATCAAGGCGCAAAGCCCCGGCACGCCGGTGGCTGTAGTGAGCGCCAGCGAGGACCTCTCCGAGGCGCTCGCGGAGGGGGCCGACGAGGCGATACCAAAAGACACCGGCTTCGCGGAGATAGTCGCCTCCCTCGCACGCCTTGCGGGGGTTCCCTACCGGTCGAGTCCTCAGGGTTCCTAACACCCCGCCTCCGTTGTCCTGGAACGCGACTTCGCAGGCGCGCTCTCGGACGTGCTATCCTGTGCCGGTTTTTGGGTTCGGGAGGGGACGCCGAAGACAGCGTGAGAGATCGTCGATGTCTCCGTCGGCGTTCGGGTGTGCGGCTACGAACCAGGACTGACGGAGGCTGCATCCAGTCGAGACGCCGGGCTATGAGATCACGCTGTTCTATGATTTCGTTCATACTCTCCCACGTGTACGGCACCATCTCGGGGTAGAGTCATCCGGAACCTACGGGGTTGGCTGGGCCTTCTTTAAAGGTCGCGAACATTTTGCATTCCGGAGCGAGGGCCTCTGCAATCCCCCTGAACCCGATGAGAGCCAGGTCGGGGTAAGCATGCGAAAAAACACTGTGGGCTAGAGCGAAATCGAAGCTCACGCCGAACGCGCTCAGGGAGAAGTCGTCCACGAAACGGAAAGTGGGGCGTTTGATCGTTATTAGATCCCGCCTGAGCTCGTGTTCGATGCCCTTCTCCACGAGCCACCTGTTGGGCTCGACTCCGAAGTAGCGCTCGGGACGCAGGTAAGGGATGAGCATTCTCTTTGCCCGGAGGAAGCCGCAGCCGACATCGGCCATCCGAGGGTGTCCCGAAGACCCGCGGCCAGGAGCAGCGTCACCTGCGCCTGGAAGCGACCAGATCCCACTCCTCCGGTTTACCCACCTAGGCTCGATGAGCAGGGAAACCTTCCCTTACGACGGTGCCGTCGCCGCCTTCCTCGGGCGCCGAAACCAGGCCGATCTCGAGACGGAGAAACGCCTCGGCACCTCGGATCAGGAAGAAGTGCCTGATTTCGAACCTGGCCATCTCTAACGCGGCTCCTGATAGCTGTGGGGTCGTGCGCCCGGCCGTGGCTCTCGTGGGAAGAGCGGCTCACCGCACGGTCTGATCCACCACCCGCTGTCCGGCCTCTCTGTGCGGGATCCAGTAGGAGATGCCGTCGATGTATTGTGGGGCACCGGGGTAGATCTCGGCCTCCACGCTGCCCGCGAGCCGTATCTGGACAGCGAAGCGGGCGACCTGCAAGGGATTCATGTTCGTATCGATGTTGCGCCAGACGGCGAGCGTCGTCGCGGGGAGGCGCGGAAACTTCGCGGGCGAGGTCGCCTCGCGAGCGAGCTCCTGCAAGAACCTCTGCTGGCGCCCGATCCTGCCTATATCCGCCGTAGGGCTGCCCCTGTAGCGGACGGAGGCCAGCGCCTCCGCCCGCCAAGGGTCTGCCGGCCGAGATGGAGATGGGCTGGCCCTCGATCCCGACCTCTATCGAATGCTCGACCTCGAGGGTGATGCCTCCCATAGCGTTGACGATGTCCTCCACCCCGTCGAAGTGGGCGACGACGTTGTTGCCTATGGGGAGCTCTCCAAGGTTCTCGAGGGTCTCCACGGTCAGGTCCGGGCCGCCGGCGGCGAACGCGGCGTTTATCTTGTCCTCACCTACGCCGGGGATCTGTACGAGCGTATCCCTCAGCACCGCAAGCATCCTGCCGCCGGCCTTCGCAACTACGATGGTGTCCGAGCGCGAAACCCCGTCAGCCGACGCGTCGCTCCCGAGCAACACGACCCGATAGATCAGGTGGCGCTCCTCCGGGGCCAGTTCGTCCAAGGTTTCAGGGCCTTCCCGGCAAGGGATTCTAGCAGGGCCTCTTTCTCCAGCCCCTCTACGCTTTCTCGACGGCTCTGTAGAACGCGGAGTTCGAGTTCGGCCGTCCTCTTGGTTGACTCCAACTCCGCCAGCTCCGGAACCTGGCCGATGCGCCAGGGTGGTTGGCATGTGTAACGTCCTACTAGCGTTGTTGTTCGCACCAGCCGGGAGACGTCAGCTAGATGAAGGTACTGGTAGCCTACGAATACAGGTATCGCTTCTACCGTGAGGTTATCGCCAGGGCGATAGTCAACCACCGCCCGCACCTGCAGGTGCGTCACGTTGGGCTAGAACAGCTCAAGAGGGAATTGGGCCTTTTGGATCCGCACGCGGTCATCAGCAGCCAACCCAACGGTATCGACGCCAGCAACACAGTAGTGGCTTGGGTGGAGCTGCCTGTTGAGCCGTCCTCTCCAGGTAACATCTGCCTCGATGGGAACCACGTCAAGGCGGATAACCTTACCCTGGTAGAGGTGCTGCGCGTTCTGGACGAGGCGGAGGCGCTACTAGAAGCCGACGAGAGGCAGCAGAGCGGGAGGAGAAGCGGGCGGGGTGAACCCCTCCCGCCCCCGCGTTTACATTTCCGCGCCATTTGGTAAAATTTTCGATGTCGGAACTGGACCTTCGAGTAGGAGGTAAGGACCGATGGACAGGGTAGCTTGACATAGAGCACTCTGTTAGTTGAACGCCACGGCGTAATGTCGTGGCACGGGCCGGTGAAGCAGCGATCGCTTCGCCGGCTTTCTGTGTTCCTGGGCCGTACGCGCTGATCTCGAGGCGCCTGGAAGGCAGTCATACTGTTACAAGCGAAGCTGGGAGAAGTAGAAGGAGTGGCTCCGCGTCTCCGACAACTATGCAAGAGCCAGCCCGGTAATCCCCAGGCCAATCCGATGCAGGCAAGAAGACCGGAGCTGACCCAGTACAACAACGGTAGCAGCACCCTTTGGACACCGCATCCGACACATCTTTTACCACTCGCGGGTCCGGGCCTTTCTTGCGCCTTGACCTCTGCCAGGCGTCGTCCTGGTACAACCGCACCCGCCTCCTCGCATCCACGGTGGCGGCGTGGGCGTTCTCCAGCCTGAGCCAGTTCATCGCCTCGCCTTTGAGGCCGGCGAGTTGTCCCGCTAGCTCGGAGCGGTCGGACGTCCGGGGTCGTTACTCTCTACAGGCGCCTCCGTGCCACTTAGTGGTTTCTCAGAGCCATCGTGCAGGGTAATGAGGTAGTGAGCCGTCAGGCTACCCGATGGAGGAGAGATGGCTTACAGCGTAATGGTGTGGTTGGTGAACCCCGGTCATCAAGCCCATGAGGAAGAAGAAACGGAGTGGGCCACCGCCGGGCGTGACGAGGCCCCCGGTGCTACCACAGGCGTAAACATAGGCCAGGCGTTCACCCGCATGATCTACGGGGTCTACGAGACTCAGGAGGAAGCAGAGAGAGTCCTCGACGGTATCTCGAGCTCCTTGCAGCAGAATTCTCCACTGCGCGTCGTTGCCTCCCACGCTGACAGGCTATTTCTAGTACCCGCCAGGCGGGTTCATTACATAGTGTGTGCGGAAGTTGAGCGCCCCAAGGATAGAGGTTAGTCGACACCTGGCATAAGTGCGGCGAGTCTAGCGGCGTACCCCTTACCCCGGGTTCATCTCGACTACAGCGATGCCCGTAAGTATTGATCTGTGTGTTAGCCTCTGAGTATGAAGCCATATTCGAAAGACCTGAGAGATTGAGGGTGCTCTCAGCCGTCGACGCCGGTATGCCCAG
>Ga0126310_10000416_pt1 | contig 14438 bp, 14 predicted proteins | sample Plot60_FD_92540 | JGI IMG/M metagenome (GOLD analysis project Ga0126310, IMG submission 92540) | Serpentine soil microbial communities from UC McLaughlin Reserve, CA, USA - Plot60 | ecosystem: Environmental > Terrestrial > Soil > Grasslands | place: USA: UC McLaughlin Reserve, Lake County... | reverse complement strand
GGGGAAGAGCTCGACACCCTCGATCACGACTTGTTGGCCCCGTTGGCGCGAACGAAGTCGTTGACTTCGTAGTAGGCGTCGATCGACTCGCCGGCATCGCCCCAGAATCCCTCGAGCACGTCGTACTCCATCATTCCCTGGTCGACGTACCAGTTGTTGACGTCCGTGATCTCCAGCTCGCCGCGGCCCGACGGCTTCAGCGTCGGGATCACGTCCCAGACGGACTCGTCGTAGAAGTAGATCCCGGTGACCGCGAACTTGCTCGGCGGATCGGACGGCTTCTCGACGATCCGAAGGACCCGGCCGTCGCCGTTCAGCTCCGGCACGCCGAGGTGCTGCAGGTGCTCGACCTCCTCGACCGGCGACAGCAGGATCCGCGCCCCCCGTTCCTGCTCGGCGAAGTTCTCGACGGCCGGGCGGAGCGATCTCTCCAGCACGTTGTCGGCGAGCATCACGCAGATCCGGTCGCCGGCCCCGAACCGCTCCGCGAGCCCGAGCGCCTCCGCGATCCCGCCCGCCTCCTCCTGGTAGGCGTAGAAGAGCCGGTCGATGCCGTGCTCGTGGCCGTTGCCGAGCAACCGGAAGAACTCGCCCGCATGCGTGCCGCCCGTGACGAGCATCAACTCGTCGATGCCCGCGTTGACGAGCGCCTCGATCGCGAAGTTGACCATCGGCCGGTCATGGATCGGCAACAGGTGCTTGTTCGTGATCCGCGTCAGGGGGTGAAGCCGGGAGCCGGTGCCGCCGGCAAGGATGACGCCCTTCATCGCGGCCAGATGCTAATCGGCTAACGCCCGGCCGGCCGAAGGGCCGGCCGGCCGCGCGGCTCCAAAGGTGACTCGGGTACCCGCACGACGCGGGCGAGCGGCCCGGGCAGCCACCAGTTGTAGCGACCGAAGAGCGCCATCAGCGATGGGACGAGAACCGCGCGCACGAGCGTCGCGTCGACGAAGATCGCGACGGCGAGACCGATCCCGAATTCCTGCAGGCCGACGATCCTCCCGGCCACGAAGCCCGAGAACGCCGCGACCATCACGATCGCGGCCGCGGTCACGATGCGACCGGTCCGCTCGAGGCCGTAGCCGACAGCGTCGCGGTTGTTGCGCCCGTGATCCCACTCCTCGCGCATCCGCGTGACGAGGAAGACCTCGTAATCCATCGAGAGCCCGAAGAGCATCGCGAACAGGAAGATCGGGATCCAGCCTTCGACCTGGCCCATCTGGTACAGCCCGAGCACGCTGCTGCCCACCCCCCACTTGAAGACGACGACGAGCATCCCGTAGCTAGCCGCGACCGAGAGCAAGTTCAGGATCACGGCCTTCAGCGGCAGCACCACGGAGCGAAACGCGCGCATCAGCAACACGTACGTCAGGACGAGCACCGCCGCGACGAGCCACGGGAAGTAGCGGTAGGCCTGGTCGAGGAAGTCGACGCCCTGCGGCGGCCCGCCGCCCGCGAGGACGCGGGCGCCACTCGGAAATCGCGCCGCGGGAACGAGTCGCCCACGCAGCCGGTGGACGAAGCTCTGTGCGGCCTGGGAGCCGTACTCGTCGCGACCGGCAACGACCATTTCCTCGTAACGGCCGCTTCGGTCGACGAACGGCGCCCGCGGGGCGACCCTCAACGACGCTGTCTGCCGGTCGGCCCTGATCCCTGCGGCGAGTCGGCCGACCGCCGCTTGCACCTCCGGGGCGAGCACGCCTCCCGGCCGGCCGGAATCGACGACGACCTGCGTCGGCGAGATCGCGCCTGGTCCGATCGAATGCTTGAGCAGGTCGAAGCCGCGCACGGACTGCGGAAACTGTGGGATGCCCGATGCCGAACCGGGCGTCAGCTTCAACCCGAACACCGGAACCGCGGCCGCGAGGAGCAAAACCGTGCCCACGCCGAGGAAAGCGAGCGGCCGGCGCATGATCGCACCGGCGAGCCGGTGCCAGAAGCCGGTGTCGGCCGCGCGGCGCCTGAAGCGTCGGGGCAGGACCGGGATCCGCGCGACGCCGGCACGGCCGTACAGCGAGAGCAGCGCCGGCTGGAGCGTCAGCGCCGCCGCGATCGACGCGAGCGGGATCAGGAACCCGCCCATTCCGATCGAGCGCATGAACGGCAGCGGCATGAAGAGCAGCAGCGCGAGCCCGATGGCGACCGTCGCTCCCGAGAAGACGACCGCGCGCCCCGCCGTCTGCATCGTCCGGACGATCGCCGCCTCGACGTCGTCGACGCGCAGCAATTCTTCGCGGAAGCGGTAGATCACCAGCAGCGAGTAGTCGATCGCGATTCCGAGGCCGATCAGGAACACGAGGTTCGTCACGTACGTCGCCGTGGTCAGGAAGTGCGCGTAGACGTAGACGCCGCCGAGGGTCGCCATCACCGTGCAACCCGCGAAGATGAACGGCATCGTCACCGCAACGGAAAGCCCGAAGACCGCGAGCAGGACCAGGACGGCGATCGGCAGAGCGATGAATTCGCCTTTCCGGAGGTCCTTGGCAAAGATCGGGTCGAGGTCGTGCTGGATCGCCGCCTGGCCGGTGACGTAGGACTCGACGCCACCCGAGTGTGGAAGCGCCCGGTAGAGATCGTCCGTGTAGGCCTTGGCCTTGGCGAGCCTCAGCGTCGAGACGACGTCGCCGTAGAGGATGTGCCGTCCCGCCGGTGCGAGCCGCCGCGGGGTCGAATCCGGAACGGCTCGCGCCGCACTGTCGAGGTCGCGCTGCAACCTCACGTAGGCGGCCCGATCGACGCCGTCTCTGAGGCGAAAGACGATCGTGAAGGCGCCGTCGCTGCGATCGCCGAAACGGCGTTCGAGGATCGTTCGCGCGCGCTCGGAGTCGGTGCCCGGCACCGAGAACTCGTTCGAGAGCAGCGAGCTCAGCCGGAGGAACGCAAAGCCGCCGGCGAGCAGCACGACGAGCCAACCGGCCAGAATCGGCCAGCGAAACCTCACCACGAATCGGGTCCAGCACTCCATCTTCAGGCCTAACTCTCGGTCGGACGGGAATCGAAGCTAGCGAAACGGCCGTTACCCTTGACCATGGTGCCGCGAAAGAAAGACCACCTCGACAGCCTCCAGGGCGAGATTCAGGAGCTCATCGACGACCTCTGGCAGGTTCCCCGCTTCTCGGGTCTCCGTACCGGCTTCCGGCCTCAGATCGACGTCGTCCGAACGGACGATCCGCCCGAGTTTCGCGTCGTCATCGAGGTGCCCGGTATCGAGTCCGAGAGCCTGCGGATCTTCGCCGACAACCAGACGCTCGTCGTCGCCGGCGTGCGGCCACGCGCCGTTCGTGGCCGCTACTTCCACATGGAGATCGACTACGGCCCCTTCCAGCGGCGGATTCAGTTCGTCGAGCAGGTCGATCCGGCCAACGCACGCGCCGAGTACAACGGCGGGCTTCTGATCGTGACGCTGCCGGTTGCCGAGCGTGAGCCGGCCCACGAGAAGGTCTCGATTCGGATCGCGAGAAGCGGATGAGCGTCGTTCGCCTTCGGCTCTCTCCCGTGGGGGAAACCCTGTTTCCCCCACGAGCCCCCTTCTCTATAGATGCGGGGGAACCTCCCGGTTCCCCCGAGTCCCCCTCCCCTGCTCATGGGCCAGAGGTCGGCCCATGAGCGAGCTCCTGTCCGAGGAGCGGATCGAAGAGCTCGAGATCCCTGACGAGCTCCCGGTCCTGCCGCTCAAGGAGACCGTCGTCTTCCCGCAGTCGATGACGCCGCTCGCGATCGGCCAGGAGCGCTCGATCAAGCTCGTCGAGGACGCGGTCGACGGCGAACGCCTGCTCGCGCTCGTCACGGTCAGGAATCCCGAGGTCGAGCAACCCGGCTGGGACGACCTCTACGAGATCGGCACCGCCGCCGTCATCCACAAGCTGATCCGCGTTCCGGACGGAACGCTCCGGATCCTCGTCCAGGGCGTGCGCCGGATCCGCGTCGAGCAACGGCTGCAGGACGACCCCTACCTGGTCGGCAAGTTCGCCGAGGTACCGGACGAGTCCGAAGAGTCGCCCGAGGTCGAGGCGCTGACCCGCAACGTGCAGACCCTCTTCGGTCGCGTGATCGCGTCCGTGCCGTACCTGCCTGACGAGCTCGAGCTAGCCGCCGCGAACGTGGACGATCCGAATGCCCTTTCGTACCTGGTCGCGTCGACCCTTCGAATCAAGACCGACGAGAAGCAGCAGTTGCTCGAGCTGACCGACCCGCAGGCCCGGCTGCGTCAGATTTCGGCGATCTTGAACCGCGAGCTCGAGGTCGTCGAGCTGGGCTCGAAGATCCAGTCGCAGGTCCAGTCGGAGATGGAGAAGGGGCAGCGCGAATATTTCCTTCGCCAGCAGCTGAAGGCGATCCAGGACGAGCTGGGCGAGGGCGATGCCGAGCAGGCCGAGGTGAACGAGCTGCGCGAGCGGCTCGCCGAGTTCGAACTACCGGAGGATGTGCGGAAGGCCGTCGATCGCGAGCTCGGACGCCTGGAGAAGCTGCCCTCGGCCGCAGCGGAGTACGGGGTCATCCGCACGTACCTGGACTGGATCGCCACGCTGCCGTGGAACAAGACGACACAGGACAACCTCGATCTGGCCCGCGCGCGCGAGATCCTCGACGAGGACCACTATGACCTCGAGAAGGTGAAGGAGCGGATCGTCGAGCACCTGGCCGTCTCGAAGCTCCGCGACGACGCCTCCGGCCAGATCCTCTGCTTCGTCGGCCCACCAGGCGTCGGCAAGACCTCGCTTGGCCAGTCGATTGCGCGGACGCTCGAAAGGAAGTTCACGCGCATCTCGGTCGGCGGCGTGCGCGACGAGGCGGAGATCCGTGGCCACCGTCGCACGTATATCGGTGCCATGCCCGGAACGATCATCCGCGCGATCCGGGACGCGGAATCGAGCAACCCGGTGATGCTGATCGACGAGATTGACAAGATGGGCGCGGATTTCCGCGGCGATCCGGCCAGCGCGATGCTCGAGGTGCTCGACCCCGAGCAGAACCGGACGTTCCGCGACCACTACCTCGACCTCCCGTACGACCTTTCGAAAGTGCTGTTCATCTGCACCGCGAACCAGCTCGAGACGATTCCGAGCCCGCTGCTCGACCGCATGGACGTGATCCAGCTGTCCGGTTACACCGACGAGGAGAAGTTCGGGATCGCGCGCAAGTACCTGGTTCCGAAGCAGCTCGAAGCCCACGGACTACAGGCCGAGCAGGTCTCGATTTCCGACAAGGCGCTGAAGCTCGTTGCGCGCGAGTACACGCGGGAAGCGGGCGTCCGCAACCTCGAGCGACGGATCGCCGATCTCTGCCGGAAGGCCGCGCTCGAGGTTGCCGAGGGCAAGCGGACGAAGATCCGAATCGACGAGAAGCGAGTTCGCAAGTGGCTCGGGGCGAGACGCTTCTCGGGGGAGGTTCGCAAACGGACTTCGGAGCCGGGCGTCGCGACGGGGCTCGCCGTCACGGCCGTCGGCGGCGACGTCCTGTTCATCGAGGCGACCGCTTATCCGGGCAAGGGCCGCCTGACGGTCACCGGCCAGCTCGGAGACGTCATGCAGGAGTCCGCGACGGCGGCGCACTCGTGGGTTCGCTCGCATGCGGTCCAGCTCCAGCTCGATCCGACCTGGTTCGCCGACCACGACGTCCACCTGCACATCCCCGCCGGCGCGATCCCGAAGGACGGGCCCTCGGCCGGGATCACGATGGCGACCGCGATCGTCTCGCTCGTCCGCGGCATCCCGGTTTCCGACGAGGTGGCCATGACGGGGGAGATCACGCTCACGGGACAGGTGCTACCGATCGGGGGCGTTCGAGAGAAGACGCTCGCGGCCCAACGCGCGGGCCTGAAGCGCGTGGTGATTCCCCACGAGAACGAGCCGGACCTCGAGGAGCTACCCAAGGAGACGCGTCAGGAGCTCGACTTCGTCCTCGCCGACACGCTCGACGACGTGCTGGCAGCGGCCTTCGACGGCAAGAGCGCGGTTCAGCCCTCCAGGCCGGTCGTGGCCGACCGCCAAGCGGCGTCACCTGTTTAGGCGTTAGTTTTCTCCGGGTAGAGAAGCCGCGGAAGCGAGCGAAAGGAACCTGGAAATGCCCAAGACAAAAGACCGCGTCTCGGATGTCAAGCCCTACGTCGAGCGCGCTATCAAGGATGAGGAGTTTCGCGACAACCTGAAAAGCGCCTTCATCGCGGCGCGAGGCGTCTACGACGAGCTGATGGGGCCGCGCGGTGTCAGTGGGAAGGCGGTCCGCGTCGCGTCGGACAAGGACCTGCGGGACAACCTCCGTTCCGCGATCGAGGATCTGCGCAACGCGGCCGACCGGATCCAGGGCGGCCCCAGCCACAAGGGCCGGAACCTGCTGCTGGTGACGAGCATCGCGCTCGGCATCCTCTTCTTCAATCCGAAGACCGGCTCCGACACGCGCAAGTGGCTGAAGGAGTCCGTCCTCGGCGACGAGGACGAGTTCGGCTACCAAGGGAACTCCGGCTCGTAGTAGACGGCCTCGGCTAGTCGCCGAAGCGCGTATTGACGGTGCTCAGGCGGCCGCCCTCGCCCGCGATCACCGGGGCGAACAGCGCACGCTTGAGGGAGGCTAGATCGAGGCCGTTCGCTTGCGAGATGTCGATTGCGCGCAGCAGGATCGCTCCCGGCTTGGGCGCGGTGCCGGCGACGCCGGCCAGATAGCCCGCGACCTGGGCGAGGCGAACGTCCGTCGGGTGCTGCCAGGCCAGTAGGTAGGGCGTCGGGTCGACGGCTCCGTCGTAGCCGAGCGCGAGGTAGGCGACCGGGTGCACCTCGAAGTGAAGGTGGTAAGGCGTTCCCTCGGCATCGCCGGTGTTGCCGACGAAACCGACCACCTCGCCGGCCTTGACGCGGTGCCCGTTCTTGGCCGCCGGAGAGTAGGCGGAGAGATGGGCGTAGTAGAACTCGTTCCCCTCGCCGTCACGGAGCCAGAGGCGATTGCCGCCGACATCGTTCCAGCCGACCGAGAAGATCGTGCCGTCGGCGCATGCGAGCACAGGCGCGCCGAGCGGGGCGAAGATGTCGTCGCCGTGATGCCAGTCCCCCGACACGTCGCCCCGGAAGGCGCCGAAGGTGTCGCCGAAGTCGTGCGGCCCGTAGACGGGGAAGACGTAGCCGCCGGCCGTCAGCTCGGGTTGGAGCCCGACCGGAATGCTGCGGAACCTCGGCGGGAGACCCTGACCGCGTGCCTTTGATTGAGTGGCCTTGGGCTGCTGTTGCTGCTTCTTCTTCGACGGCGCCTTGGTAGGCGGCGGCGGGGGAACCACCGGCGCCGGCTTGGCCGCCTGCGCCCAGGCCTCTGCGTAACCGACGAGGATCTCGCTTCCGGCGGAGAGGCCACCGTGAGCCGCCGTCAGGTGGATGTCGAGCGCGGTCACGTAGCCGCGGTAGTTCGGAGGCGTTCCCGCAGAGCGGACTTCCGCCTGCTCGAGCGTGATCGCGTAGCCCCAATCGCCGAGAGCCACGCGGCCGTTCGGTCCGGCCGACTGGCCGACGCCGCCCACCGTGAGCCCGCTGACGGAAGAGCCGTCCAGGCCGCCGGTCGCGCTCTGGCCGCTCGTCGACCCCGTGGCACGAGCAGTGATGCTCGACGCCGTCACCTCGCCGCCGAAGAGCGAGAGCGAGCTGACCGAGCTCGAGGCCGTGGAGCGAGCATTCGCCGAGAGATCGGTGGACGCGGAAACCGAGATCGGCCCTGTCGTCAGCACGGAGCCGTCGCTTGGATATGCGAACCCTGACGTGTATCCGACCGCATTCGGAGGCGCGGATACGGAAGTCGAAGATGCGCCGGGCACGATCCTGATGCCGTAGGCGCTCGCGGTGCCGGCGGCCTGCGAGCCGTGGGAGGTCGCGCCGGCCGAGCCGGTGAGCAGCAGAACCAACCCGAGCGCGAGGACAACCTGAAGCCGCATGGCTACGAGCATTATGGCTCAGCAGGCGAACGGTGTAACTCGGAGCCCGCCTAGGTTTCGAGCCGACGCCGTGCAAACTCGCGAAAGCGCTCGCGAGCCGCCTCGTCGGGGCCAAGCGGCGCTTCCTCGACGGCGATGTCGCGCGCGACCTCTTCGGCGACCGCCCTCACCTCCGCGACGACCCGGGCCTTGAACGCAGGATTGCCGAGCAGCTTGTCGATCCAGGTATCGGAGCCGTTGTAGGGCTCGATGTCGTTCTCGAGCAGGAGTTCGCCCAAAACCAGGCCGACCCTGATGTACGCGAAGGTCTTGAACGCGAGCAGCCGCTGCGGCGTGTCGATGAGCTTGCCGATCTCGGCCTGGTCAGCCTGGATCTGGGCAACGATCGTGCCGATGGGCTCGTCGACGAGCGGGATCCAGACTTCTTCAGGCTCGGTCATCGTTCGCAAGCATAGGCATCGCGCGGTGGTTATTTGGAGGCCGTGGCGCCTTTGCCGTCCCGCTCCTCCCTCTCACGGTTACGAGGATAGGCCGGTTGCATCCGGAAGGCGCGCCAGGCGAGGTTGGCAGCGACGAGCAGCGTAAAGACGGCGAAGAGTCGCCGCAGTGTCTCCTCCGGCAAGGCCTTCGCAAGCTGAACGCCCCCTTCGACGCCGGCAATCGAGCCAAGGCCGACGAACAGCGCCGCACGCCAGTTGACGTTTCCGTAACGGTGCTGGCGCCACGCCCCGACAAGCACCGTCGGCAGGATCGCAAGCAGCGAGGTCGCCTCCGCGTGCACCTGCGTGAGCCCGAGAACGAGCACGAGGGTCGGTACGAAGAGGATGCCGCCCCCGACCCCGAAGAGACCGGCAAGCACGCCGCCGAGCAAGCCGAGGAACGCCGCGAGGAGATCCATCAGACGAGCAGGCGGATCCCGACCGCCGTCAAGAGAAGCGCGAAGCCGAGGGTCAGCGTCCGGCCCGCGAGTCTCTGCTGCAGCGCAACTCCGCCGACAACGCCGAACACGGCAGGGATCCCGACGAGGGCCGCCGCGCCGGGCTTGACGTCTCCGTGCAGCGCGTAGGCGACGGCGCCGGCCGCAGCGGTCAGCGAGATCGCGGCGAGCGACGTTCCGGTTGCGGCGCGGCCTGGCACACCCACCAGGACGAGCAGCGGCACGATGATGATCCCTCCGCCGAGCCCGAAGAGCGCGCTGAAGACGCCGGCGACGAGGCCGATCGCGAGCAGTCGCAGCACGCTTCGTATCGTATGGCCGTGGCTGCGAATGTCCTGCTCGCTCGGCTGGCGGAGAATCCGGCCGAGGCTGCGATCCTGCTCGATGTCGACGGGACGCTCGCGCCGATCGTCGCTCGGCCCGAGCTGGCGAGCGTGCCCGAGGACACGCGTCACCAGCTGCGCCGACTGGTCGACCGTTACGCCCTCGTCGCCTGCATCAGCGGCCGCACCGGCGAGGACGCGGCGCGCGTGGTGGATGTCGACGGCCCCGTCTACGTCGGCGTGCACGGGCTCGAGCTGGCGCCGGAGGCGGAGCGTTGGCGCGGCCCGCTGCAGGAGTTCGCCGAGAGCGTCGGTCGGCCGGTCGAGGACAAGGGCCTTGCGATCGTCTACCACTACCGCGAAGCGCAGGACGAGGAGGCGACGCTCGTCGAGCTGCGCGGGGTCGCGCAGCAGGCGCGGGCACTAGGGCTCGAGGCTCAGTTCGGGCGGAAGGTGCTCGAGATCCGGCCGCCGGTTGCGGCCGACAAGGGAACGGCCGTGCGGGCGTTGCTGGGCCAGCGGGGACTCCGGCGGGGGCTCTACGCCGGTGACGACATGACCGACCTCGACGCCTTCCGCGGGCTCGACGGGCTCGAGCGTTCGGTTCGCGTCGCCGTCGCCTCGGCCGAGGGGCCGCCGCAGCTGCTCGAGGCGGCGGATCTCGTCGTCGGAGATCCGACCGAGCTGCTTGCCTTACTGCAACAGCTTTAGACGCGCAGCCGTTCCCGCAACGCGCGCGTCTGGCGGCGGGCGACGTCGAGCTCCGTCCGCTGCTGATCGTCGAGCGCGAGCCGCAGCCGGTCGGGGCCGGCCCGACGCACCGCCGCGACCTTGGCGAGGTTGACGAGGTGGCTGCGATGGATCCGCGCGAACCGGACGCCAGGCAGGCTCTCCTCGAGCTCGCGCAGGGAAGACGTCGATAAGTAGCCGCGGTCGTAGGTGTGCACCCGGCTGTAGTCACCGTCGGCCTCGATCCAGTAGACCGCGTCGTACTCGAGCAGCGTCTTCGCTCCGCCGGCGCTGACCACGGCGATCTTCTCGACCTGCGGAGTGGCGCGCACGAGCTCCCTCGCTAAACGCGCGACGACCCGGGCCAACCGGTCGGGTTCGACGGGCTTGACGAGGTAGTCGAAGGCCTCGACGGCGAACGCGTCGACGGCGTAGCGCTCGTGCGCAGTTACGAACACGACCGCCGGCCGCTCGCTGCGGTCGAGCACCAGCCTCGCCACCTCGATTCCTGTCATCCCCGGCAGCTCGATGTCGAGGAAGACGACGTCGTAGCGGACCCTCTCGGCGAGGGCCAGCGCCTCGCCGGCGCTCGCCGCCTCGCCGACGATCTCCACCTCGGGATGCGCGGCCAGCAGGTAGCGCAGCTCGCCGCGCGCGGGCTTCTCGTCGTCGACGACCAAGGCACGAACGCTCATGCCGGCACGTCGAGGCGGACGACGGTCCCGAAGCCGCCGGACTTAAGGCGGACGCCTTCACCGTAGAACGCCGTCAGCCGACGGTGGACGTTCGCAAGCCCGAGGCCGGCGCCGTCGCCCTCGCCGACGCCCGGCTCGAGCACGCGCTCGAGCGCCTCGCGCGCGATCCCGCGCCCGTTGTCGCGGACGGTGACGCGGAGGCGTCCGCGCCGGACACGGGCCCTGATCACCAGGCGGAGCGGCCGTTCGGTCTTGCCGTGCTTGACGGCGTTCTCGACGAGCGGCTGGACGAGGAAGGGCGGCAGGCACACTTCCAGCGCCTCGGGGGCTGCGTCCACCTCGACCTCGAGCTGCGCGCCGAACCGCGCCTGCTCGAGCGCGAGGTAGCTCCCGACGTGCTTCAGCTCCTCGGCGAGCGTGATGAACTCGCCGGGCCTGGCGAGCGTCCAGCGGCAGTAGTCGGCGAAGGCGAGGATCAGCTCGCGGGCGCGGTCGGGATCGGTGCGGATGAAGCTCGCGATCGTGTTCAGACAGTTGAAGAGGAAGTGCGGCTCGATCTCCGCCTGCAGAGCCTTCAGCTCCGCCGACGCCGCGGCTCGCGCGGAGCCGGCGAGCTCTGACAGCTGGAGCTGGACAGAGAGCTGGTCGCCGAGCGAGGTCAGGAGGTCGACGTCGCCGTCGGCTAGTGGCGCGCCGTCGGTTGCGTAGGCGACGAGGGCGCCGATCGGGCTGTCGCTGAGCCGGAGGGGGACGATCGCCGCCGCCCCTAGTGGGCAGGCCGGGTGGCCACAGGCGACGCGGAGCGCCAGGGGCGCTACGCGAGTCTCGTCCTCCGCGAGGGCCTCGAAGACAGGGCGGATCGGGGCGTCGCCGGGCGCATGGTGGTCCGCGCCGGCGCCCACGAACGCGAGGACTCGGCTGTTGTCCGTGACCGCGACGGCGCCGTAGCCGAGCTTCTCGAAGACCTCGTAGGCGACGGTTCTCGCGCCGGCATCCGAGAGGCCGAGGCGCAGCTCCGGCAGGGTCGCCGCGAGCAGCTCGAGCGTGGGAGCCTCGCGGCGCAATCGGCGAACGCGGGGCATGGTTTTCGGACCGTACCATCGGGTTCGTGCATGTCGATGAGGCCGTCCTTGCTCCGCTGCGCGAGCGCTACGGCGAGCCCTTGACGTTCGAGTGGGAAGGCGAGATCTCGGAGCGCGAGCATTCGCTCGCGACTTATGACCCTCGACGCATGCACGACGTGACCGTGTTCATCTTCAACGGCGACCGGCTCGCGTTGATCCGGAAGCCCGCCTTCGAGCCTGGGATCTGGCGGCCGCCCGGAGGAGGTGTGAAGGCGGGCGAGGACTTCGTTGCCGGAGTCGAGCGGGAGGCGCTGGAGGAGACCGGCCTGCGCGTCGAGCTTCAGCGCTACCTCGTCGCCGCGAACGCGCGGTTCCTGTACGAGCCGCACGATGTCCCCTGGCGAACTCACGTCTTCCTGGCGACCACGGATGACGTCGAGCTCGCGCCTCAGGACACAGAGGAAATTGAGGCAGCGCGATGGGGCACGCTGCCGGAGCTTTCGGGGCCGCTCAGAGAGCGGCTCCTCGCGACCGACCGCGCGTTCTGGCGCTATCGCGTCGCCCTCCATGATGCCGCCGCCAGCGCCCTGGGCCGCTGATTCCGTGTGACGAAAGTGTGACTCTTCTTCCACACCTGTCCCGTTGTGGCAGTTCGTGAGGACAGTCCTCAACGAACTGCGCAACGGCCGCGGCCGCGAGCGTGCGCGGCTATCCGTCCAGAAGCGACAAGACCTGTGGGATCGTCGTGATGCGCCGCCCCCGCCAATCCCGCACCTCGTCCCAGGGTGGCTCCTCACCTGCACGGTGGATGAGCACGGCCTGCATGCCGATCCGCTGCGCACCGGCGAGCTCATCGTTGGCGCCGTCGCCGACGAACACCGCCTCGTCCGGCCGAACGCCGAGCTGCTCGCACGCCAGCCGATAGATCCGCGGGTCGGGCTTCCGCAGCCCGACGGAGCACGAGAAGACGGTGCCGTCGAACAGATTCGCCAACGCGGTCTCGCCCCAGACGTCGGGAACATCCTCGCTGCAAACCGTGATCAGGCCGACCCGATAGCCCCGAGCCCGGAGCTCGACAAGCGTCTCCACCGCCCCAGGTCGCGGTTGGAGCAGGCTGCGGGTGGAATCCCGTCGCAGGTCCACCAGTTCGTCGACGAGATCCCCCGCGACTCCGATCTCGAGCAGGTAGTGGCGCAGGGTCCCGCTCTCCCGCACTGAGCGGCCTTCCAGCCACAGAGCCGCGAACTCGTCAGGTTCGCGACCGAGCCGCGCCGCCACCCGATCCTGGAAGGCGCGGCCCGCAGCGGGATCGAAGTCGACCAGCGTGTCCCACAAGTCGAAAATCACGGCGCGGACCGCCCCGGCGCCGCCGTCGCGGAGCCTCACCCGAGTAGCTTCTTGATCTGCGGCCACGTCCGCGTGTTCAGTACCTGCTCCTTGGTCAACCAGGCGCGCCGTGCCTGGCCGACGCCGAGCTCCGGATACGCGAGTGCCCGAACGGAGTGCGCGTCACTCGAGATCGAGAGGAGCACGCCGGCCTCTCCGGCCGCCCGCGCGTGCGCGTCGCGGAGGTCGAGCCGGTCGGGCTGGGAGTTGATCTCGAGAAACGTCTTCGTCGCGAGCGCGGTCTCGAACACGCGCGCAAGGTCGATTTCAGCCGGCCCCCGGCGGTTGATCTTCCGCGCAGTGAGGTGCCCGATGCAGTCGACGTTGGGATTTTCCATCGCCGCCAGCACCCGCTCGGTCGGGTTCTTGTCGAAGGCCGTGTGCAGCGAGGCGACTACCCAGTCGCGGCCGGCGAGCGTCGCGTCGTCGACATCGAGCGTCCCGTCGGCGCGGATATTCACCTCGATCCCCTTCAGCAGCTGGAAACGCCCGAGCGTCCCCTTGAGCGCCTCGATCTCGCTGTCCTGCGCTTCGAGGCGGCCCTCGCGCAGGTAGTGCGAGTGGTCGGTGATCGCGAGGTAGGAGTAGCGGCGGCTCTTCGCCTCCGCCGCCATCTCCTCGATCGAGTTCTTGCCGTCGGACGACCAGGTGGAGTGCGCGTGCAGATCGCCGCGCAAGTCGCCGAGCTCCACGAGCTCGGGCAATTCGCCCTTGCGCGCAGCCTCGAGCTCGCCGAGGTTCTCGCGGAGCTCCGGCGGAACGTATTGGTAGCCGAGAAACTCGTACACCTCCTCTTCGCTGCCCGTCTTGAAGATCTCACCCGACTCGACGTCTTTCACCCCGTTCTCGGAGATCGACAAACCGCGCCGAACGGCATCCTCGCGCAGGGCGACGTTGTGGTGCTTCGAGCCCGTGAAGTGCTGGAGCAGGTTTCCGTAAAGACCCGAAGGGACCACGCGAAGGTCGAAGCGCAGGCCGTCGTTCGAGACGACCGTCGCCTTGGACTCGCCCCTGGCGGCGGCCTTCTCGACCCAGCGGAGCTTCGTGAAGTACTCGGTCAGCGCGGCCGGCTCGGTCGCCGTCGCGATGATGTCGAGGTCGCGAAAGGTTTCCTTCCGGCGTCTGACGCTTCCGGCCTCCGAGACCTCCAGAGCGGCCGGGTGCTCACGGAGCACGGCGACGACCGCCTGAACCGCGGGTAACCCCGCGCCGAGCAGCGGCCTCACCTCCTGCGGAGCCTTTCGCTTTCCCGACAGCTCCTTGACGATCCGCTCCTCGAGCTTTGCGCCAATGCCGGGCAGCAGGCGCAGCTGCTCCGCCTTCGCGGCCGCTTTCAGCTCGGCGAGCGTCGTGACACCGAGCTCCTGCCAGATCTTCCTCGCCGTCTTCGGTCCC
>Ga0126310_10000415_pt1 | contig 14450 bp, 10 predicted proteins | sample Plot60_FD_92540 | JGI IMG/M metagenome (GOLD analysis project Ga0126310, IMG submission 92540) | Serpentine soil microbial communities from UC McLaughlin Reserve, CA, USA - Plot60 | ecosystem: Environmental > Terrestrial > Soil > Grasslands | place: USA: UC McLaughlin Reserve, Lake County... | reverse complement strand
CTGTTGGTCGTCAGTAGGGTAAAGGGGTGCTCTCCGGCTTAGGCCCTCGTCCCGAGCTCTTCGGCGGAGATGTCTTCGAGCGTCCTCCCCTTGGTGGACAGGCCGAAGACTATGACTGCGAGGACACCCGCCGCCAGTACTGCCGTGGTCATCACGAACACGCCCTCGAATCCTATCGAGCCGTAGGCGAGCCCTATGGCGATGGGAGCGAGGATACCGCCTACCCGACCGAACGCCGAGGCAGCCCCCATCCCGGTCGAGCGCACAGCAGTCGGGTAGACCTCCGGGGTGTAGGAGTAGACGGCGGCGTATGTGCCGTTCATAAAGAAGGAGAGCATCACCCCGAAGGCGATGATTTCGGTCGGGGTGTCGGCCGTGGACATGAGGAGGGCCGCCACCGCGCCTCCGGCCAGGTACGCCCCTATGGTCCACTTGCGGTCGAGCTTCTCGCCGATAAAGGCGGCCGAGTAGTAGCCGGGGATCTGGGCGACGTAGATCGCGATGGAGAACGCGAAGCTGTCGGCGATCGAATACCCCTGTTCGACCAGGAGGCTCGGTATCCAGGTGAAGAATCCGTAGTAGGAGAACGTTATGGCGAACCATATCGCCCAGGTGCTCGCGCTTATACGGGCGAGTGTCCCCCGCCAAAGCGTGAGGAGGTTGGCAAAGACCGAACCGGCCGGGGCGGAGCGGGCGGGGGGAACATGCACCTCTTCAACCGGAGGCAGGGAAGCTCCGGTACGCTGCTCGATCTCCTCTTCGAAGCCGCTCACCACCTGCTCCGCCTCCTCGGGATGGTCGTGCTCGAGGAGCCAGCGGGGGGACTCCGGCAACGAGCGGCGCCACCACAGGATCATAACTATGGGCAACGCGCTTATCACCTGCACCACGCGCCAGCCCTCGGGCACGTTGGGCACGATGAAGTACCCCAAGAGCGCGGCCAGCACGAAGCCGAAGGAGAAGAAGCCCGCCAGGGAGCCGATGAAGCGCCCACGGTAGCGGCCCGAGACGAACTCGGAGAGGAAAGGGGCGATGATGGCGCTCTCGGCTCCCGTGCCGAAGCCCGCCACAACCCTGGCCCAGAACAGGAACCCCCACGAAGGAGACAACGCCGCCACGATGGAGGCGACGGCGTAGATGCCGAGGGCCCAGATCATGACCTGCTTGCGGCCGATGAGGTCTCCCAGAATCCCGGCCGAGAGTGCGCCGAAGAGGTATCCGATCAGCACCGAACTGCCTAGGAGGCCGGTCTGCGCCGAAGAAAGGGAGAACACCTCCGTTGCCGACGGCAGGATGAAGGCGACGAGCGCCGCGTCCATGCCGTCGAAGGTGTACCCCAGGCCCCCCTGGAAGAGCAACCGCCACTGCGGCCTAGACATCGGGAGCCTCTCGAGCCTCTGCAAGACGGTCATTCTGTAACCCCCCTCATCCTCGCACGCGTGGCCCTCAGGAGCCTTCCAATTCGTTCTTGGCTGCCCAGCCTCCCTTCATCACGAGCTTGAGATTTTCAGGATCCTGGAGCACGGCGATGTCTTCAAGGGGGTTGCCCTCTACCACCAGGAGGTCGGCGAGCTTGCCCTCCTCTATCGTGCCTATCTCCTCTCCCATGCCGAAGAGATCGGCGTTGATCTTGGTGGCGGAGAGGAGGCTCTCCATCGGGCTCATGACCTCGGTCTTGATCTCGAGCTCGCGCGCCTTGCGGTCCTGTAGGGGCCCCAGGAGGTCCGAGCCGGATGCTATCTTCGCGCCGGCCTCGTAGGCGAAGCGGAGCGCCCTGATGCCGAGCTCGCGCGCCTCGTCTATCTTGCGGATGACCACTTCGGGCACGCCGTAACTTCTGCCCTCCTCGGAGAGCGCCTCGTAGGTGACGAGCGTGGGCACGAGGTACACGTCGGATTCCGCGATGAGCCGCGCCGTCTCCTCGTCTATGAGGTTGCCGTGCTCTATGGAGCGCACACCCGACTTCAGACAGTTTCTCACGCTGTCATCGTTGTAGGCGTGGGCCATCACGTAGGTGCGGGCCGCCGCAGCCTCTTCGACAGCGGCGCGCAGCTCCTCAAGCGTGTATTGGGTCGCCGAGAGCTCGTCGGAGGGGGACATCGCGCCGCCACTGGCCATCACCTTTATCTGATCTGCGCCCAACCTGAGCTGCTCCCGGGCGGCACGCCTCACCTCGTCAGCCCCGTCGCACACGACCGAGCGCATTCCGGCCGTGGGGCAGAAGATCTCGGGATCCTGCGTCTCGGTCATGCGCCGCCAGTCCCCGTGGCCTCCGGTCTGCGAGAGGGGTCGGTCGCTGATCAAGAGACGAGGTCCCTCGACTATGCCCCGTTCCACCGCCGCCTTGAAACTCCAGTCTGTCCCGCCGGCATCCCTCACGGTGGTGAACCCTCGATGGAGGGTATCCTCGAGGATCCTCGCCATCATCAGGGCGACGAGGTTGGAGGGGTGCTCCCTGTGCTGGTCGAGGATGTTGACGTCGACGGCACCGACGTGCACGTGGGCGTCGGTCAGCCCCGGTAGGAGCGTCATCCCTGCGCAGTCGATGATCGTGTCGTGCGCGCCTGTCGGGCTGGTACTTCCGAGGCGAACCTCTCGTATCCACTCGCCTTCGACGACTATTGAGGCCCGCTCATGTGGCTCGCTCCCGGTGCAGTCTATGAGGTAAGCATTTATGAGAAGCGTGGTCTCAGCCACCTTGTTCGTCCCTCCCTCGGAGGACCGTCTTCACCCCAAGACGTAAGGTACTCTCTAGCGTATTTCCCCGCAACCTATGGTACTACCGGTGGTAAGCTGTTCAGGGAGAAACGCGTCGGCGAGATGCGTCTGCCAGATGTCTGGGTGACGGGGGTGGGGGTGGAGCGGAAGGTCTCTGTAGCCTCTGCGTTGATCAGAAACGTTCGCCTACTGGATGGTCCGGTTGAGGGTCACTGGGACGTCGAGATCCGGGAGAGTAGGCTGCGCGACATCAGAGCACACCGGCAAGCGGACTCGGCAACGGACATCCCAGTATTAGACGGCGGTGGCATGTATCTGCTGCCGGGTCTCATCGACCTGCACGTCCATCTCGTGTGGGACGGGAGTCCGGACCCCGTGGAACGACTTAGCAAGGAGAGCACAGAGCAGACGTTGCTCAGGGCAATTCGGCACGCTTGGGAGACTCTGGCGGCGGGCGTCACAACGGTGAGAGACCTGGGATCGGTAGACGATTTGGCCATAGACTTGGCGCGCGCGGTGGAGCGCGGTGACGTTGTAGGGCCGCGCATCGTACCGTCTGGCCAGACGATCATAATGACAGGAGGCCACGATCCGTTCTGGGGGATCATGGTAGACGGCCCACAGGAAGCGCTTAAAGCTACCAGGCAGCAGGTCTATCGTGGCGCCGGCGTTATCAAGTTGTCTGCGACCGGCGGGGTCTATGGCCGCACGGAGGGCGAGAGCGTCACGCACACCGAGCTGAACTTTGACGAGATCAGCACCATCACCAGCGAAGCCCACAAGCTGGGCGTCCCCGTCGCTGCTCACGCCATCGGCCACGCCGGCATACGGAACTGTGTGGAGGCCGAAGTGGATACTATAGAGCACGGGCAGCAACTTACCCCCGAGCTCGCCAATAAACTAGCGGCATACGGTGGCGCCCTGGTTCCTACCCTCTTCGTCTACAGGCAGATCGCCCAAAGAACGGAAGTCCCCGAGTACGCGCGGGTCAAGGCGAAAGCCATCTTGGATGAACACAAGAGGGCGATAGAAGCCGCCGGAGCGGCAATAGTCAGGATCGGGGCAGGGTCCGACGCAGGCTCGCCTCTCACCCCTCATGGCTCCCTGATCGACGAACTGATGGCGCTTGCGGACACAGGATTTTCTCCCTTGGAGACACTGAGGTGCGCAACCTGCGAGGCCGCTCGGATTATTGGATTGGACGGTGAAGTGGGGAGCATCGAACCAGGTTTCGTCGCCGACCTGATACTGGTCCCCCAAAACCCCTTGGAGGACCTCGGGCACCTCAGAGACGTACGAGCCGTCTGGGTAGGGGGGCGGTTGGTTTACAGTAGATTCGTCTCCTTGAAGGTCGAGCCGAGCGGCGGGGGATAAACATTCCAAAGAGGTCGTGCATGAACGGGTTCACCCTGTCGTGGCCGGATGATTACCATGCTGATCCTTCTCCGGATATGGGAGGCTCACAAGATATAGCTACAATAACTAGCGAGGAGGAAGCTCTGCGCACAATCTGCGAACAAACGAGACCGGAAGGATGGCCGAAACGCTGGACCTGAGCGCCGATTTCGGTGAGGGTTACGGCGTCTACCCCGCGCCGATGCAGCCGTGGCGCGCCAAGATGCAGCGCGGCGGCGAGATCGTCCCGTCGGTGGTCGACTTTCCGTCGCCTCGCCAGGTCATGAAGCTGGTATCGTCCGTGAGCCTCGCCTGCGGGTTCCACGGGGGCGACCCTTTGCTCATCAAGGAGTACATCGAGGTGACCGAGGAGACGGGCTGCGGCGTGGGAGCACACCCGTCGTTTCCGGACCGAGCGGGCTTCGGCAACCGTTACATGGAGGTCCCCGCTCGGGAGCTCAAAGCTATCATCCAGTACCAGCTGGGCGCTGTGGCGGGATTCCTGGCGATCCGGGGGCTACCGTTGCACCACGTGAAGTGCCACGGCGCGCTGTACAACCACTCCATGGTCGACGAGGCCCTCGCGGAGATCGTCGCGGAGGCCGTGGCCGAGTACGGTGCCTCTCTCCCTTTGTACGGGTTGCCCGATTCCGCGCTCGAAGACGTCGCTGGACGCTTGGGGCTGCCATTCTGGCGCGAGGGCTTCGCCGACAGGGCCTACCATGAGGATGGGAGCCTCGTCGACCGCAATCGGGACGACGCGATGGTCCTAGACCCGCACCAAGTAGCGGAGCGGGTCGCCCGGATGGCCAAGGAGGGCGTCGTTTTGTCCGTGGAAGGATCGAAAGTGCATGTGATCCCAAGAACTATCTGCTTCCATCCCGACACACCGGGGATGATGTCGATGCTAGAAGAGGCGCGGCGACTCCTGACCGAGTGCGGGGTAATGGTAGATTACGAGACACGTGGTACATAACACAGAACTTGGCATTAAGGCAAAGTTTGTTTATCTCAAACCAGAGAATTTGGAAACCGTGGTGCCGATAGCTATATCGGTTTGCGATGATATTGACCCGTACGAACATGGATGCAATAGAGGCCAACTACCCTGCAAACCGCTGTAGGGCCTTCGAGGAGGCGCGCATCGTGCCTACAGCGAGACTTCGTCGAACCTGTCGTGCACCTCGCGACGGAACGTTACCTGAACATCGTTCTCGATCAACACGGCGCGGAACCGCAACCCCGGCGGCTGGGTGTTTCTGGACTCATGCGTCGTGGTTAGCACGACCCTTGTGGAGAGCTCCCATATTACCGCCACCTTACTTCCACGCTCTTCGGTTCTAGGTTCTCTCCCTCGTTGGCGACAACGACCGTCCGGCTCTCGCCCGGCTCCAGATCGAAGTAATTGTCGCTGAACGTCGTGCGCTCATCAGGCGCGTACAGGTGGACGAAGAATGCGTACTCCGGTGCCTGGAGGTCGACGTGTATCTCGTGGTCGCTGACAGGGGTAAGGGTCGTCTCGAGTTGCACTGGCGTGCGCTGCAGATCTTTGACGGCCGCAAAGAAGTGTCTGTTCTTGGGGAACAGTCCGCCCAACGAGCGCACGGAGAGGTAGCGGTCGGAACCTCCAATGCTGTCTCCCTCCCAGCGGTTCACAGGCCAACTGTCGTTGGCCGCCACACGGACGGGGAAGGTCTCTTCCCATACGCGCTCACCGCCGAAGGTCTTTAAGGCGACGATCACGTCGTCCTGCACCCCAGAGAGGGTATCGTTGGTGATCCAGAGTTCCACACCGCCGTCGGGGAGCGACTTGAAGGAGGCCAGGACCGGCGAGTATGCCCTCTTTATGTAGTAGTAGCCGGCCTTGCCGAAGCCGTAGTAGTCGAGCACGCTCCAGCTCAAGACCGGCCAGCAGTCGTTTAGCTGCCAGAAGAGGGTCCCTGAAGAGTGCGGCTTGCGGCGCCTGAAGTGCTCGATGCCAAACTTCAGGCCTTCTGCCTGGGCTATCATGCTGAAGTCTACGTAGTCATTCAAGCTTTCCGGAAGCCCCGTTACCGTGAGCATGAGGTTGTCGCCCTTGTTCTTCGGATCGTCCTTGTTGTGATGGTCCATCGAGGGACTGTGGTGATAGAGCTGGTCGGGCGGTAAGGCGCGGCGCAGGGTCTCGAGAACTGGGGAGGCGTGCATCCCGAACTCGCTGACAAAGCGCCCCATATCCTCCGTGTAGCGCAGATACGAGACGTTCTCAGGCGTGGGGTCACGCCTTGCCGGCTCGCCGAAGCGGCGGGGGACGTTGCCGTGCCACACCTCCCAGTTGTGCACGTTGCCCTGCCGACGGTCGTTGTGGTCGTCGCCGCCGTAGGGACTGCCTGGCCAGTAGGCGGTCCTGCCGTCGAGCTGAGATACGGCGCGCGGCAGGATCTCGTCGTAGTAGAGGGAGCCTGGCACCTTGTTGTCCGGATCGTCCCAGAAGGTACGGTCGTGGATCCACTGGTTCTCATTGTTGCCGCACCACAGGGCCAGGCTCGGGTGGCTGCGGAGGCGGCGCACCTGGTAGCGCGCTTCGGCGTCCACCTCCGCGACGAACTCCGGTGGCTCTTCCGGGTAGGTAGCGCAGGCGAACATGAAGTCTTGCCAGACCAGGATGCCAAGCTCATCGCAGAGGTTGTAGAAGACCTCGTGCTCGTAGATACCGCCACCCCACACCCTGAGCATGTTCATATTTGCTTCCTGTGCGCTTGCGAGCAAGCGCACGTAGCGCTCCTCGGGAATAGCGCCGACGAAGGAGTCGGCCGGGATCCAGTTCGCACCCCTGGCGAATATCGGTACCCCGTTCAAGACAAAACGAAAGAAGCGCGTACCGCGTTCCCCGGGATCAGGACGCTGATCCAGTTCCAACGTGCGTATGCCGACGCTCTGGGACTGGCGGTCTATCTCCTCCTCTCCGTCGAGCAATGCTATTTCCATGTCGTACAAAGCAGGCTCGCCCAAGTCGTGAGTCCACCAGAGCCGCGGCCTGTCGAACTTCAAGTATCCCGTCCCTGCAGGCTGTTCTCCTTCGAGCAAGATGGTGTGCTCGACAGGAGCTTCCTCACCGGGAGAAGCGAACCGCACGCGGGCGCAGAGAGGGCCATCCGAGGCGAAACCGTCGGCCTCGACCTTCACCCCCACCAGCGCGCGCCTCTGGTCGTTTGCTATCTCCAGCGTGTAGAAGTGCACGCCTCGGATCGCCGCCCGACGTTCGTGCCTGAACTCTACAGGTCGCCAGATCCCCACCGTCGGCAGCCTCGGTCCCCAGTCCCAGCCGTATCCGAACTGTGCCTTGCGAATGCCCACCCGTTCCGGGTTGCGGCCCCACTGCTCGGCGGGGCCCTCTACCGCACGCTCCCGCGGCGGATGGAAACACAAGGCGAGCGTGTTCGACTCTCCGGCCCTCAAACTGCCGGTAACATCAAAGGCGGCTTCGCGGAACATGTTGGCGTGCTCACCCAGCTCCTCGCCGTTGAGCCAGATGGTGACGAAGGTGTCCAGGCCGTGGAAGATCAGTCGCTGCCGCTCGCCCTGTTGAAGCGGCTCACGCGGGCCGTCGAAGGTAAGCCTATACCACCATTCCCTCTCTTCCACCCAGGCGCACTTCCCTTCGTTTCGGTCGTAGAAGGGGTTCTCTATGCGCCCGGCCGCCAGAAGCGCCCGGTGCACATCGCTGGGAACGGGGACGTCGATCCAGCCGTCTTCGTCGAAGTGTTCCGCGAAGGCCCCTGCGGCGATTCCCTCCCCAGGGGCGAAATCTTTGAGTCTGGCTCGCTCGAACATGTGCTCCTCTTGCTCCATGTCTGGTGGCCTCCGCAAGAACGTGGTACACGCGACGATTAATCGTTCAGGGCTCTTACCTCGACGTGCTGGAGAAGGCTCTTTGGACCCCGTATCCGGACCTGACGTTCTTCCCCGGGCAGGAGATCGAAGTGATTGTCTTCGGCCTCGAGTCCTGCAGGACCCTCGACCCGAACCTGCCATACGAAGGAGTTCGCCTTCAAGGTGAGCACGTCACTGTCCAACCGGCGATTGAACCGGGCCCTTGGCATCTCGAGGGCGTTGAAGCGGAATCCCGTGAGGAACAGGCGGTTACGGCTGAGGACCCGTCCTTCCGAAAGGAAGCGACAGAAGGCCGCCCAACGTCCGTACTCGGCAGGGTCTAGGTACGAGATGTCCAGTTCCGCCACGTCAGAGGAGGAGTTGGCCGCCACTCCCGTTTCTACAACCTTCTCCTGTGTCTCGGAGCTGTGCAGCCCCACCAGGCCGTATTCCAGATGTCCTTCGACATCTCGTAGGGTGTCGTTAGACAGCCAGAACACCAGACGATCGTTTTCCCTTTGGATGCTGGCGAGGACGGGTTCGAAGGCCCGCCGCACGAAGTAATAGCTGGGTTTCTTCCTGAGGTAGTAATCCACCACCGTCCAGCCCACCGCGCCCCAGCAATCGCTGTACATCCAGAAGAGCGCGCCGCCAGTGTCGAATTTGCGCCACCTCCAGTGTTCCAGGGCGAATTTCAGCGCCTCGGCCTGGATCAACTGCGAGTACAGCGAGTACTCTGGCAGCTCCAGCTCCTCGACCGGGCGCCAATACCTCTCCAGGGCTATCTGGATCGTACCCTTCTCGAACTCGTTATTGTGGAAGTCCCAAGAGGGCGAGTCACGGTATAGCTCCTCCGGCGGGAGGTACTGTTGGAGAGTGCGCAGGGAGGGAGGAGACAGGATACCGAACTCGCTGATGAACTTGCCCCGATCAGTGGAGTACTTCAGGTAATCGACGTGTTCTTCGGGATTAGGGTTGAGGATGTTGACCTCCCAGGCGTGTCGATTTCCCACTTCCTCGGAGTTGGGATCCTCTCCACCGTAAGGACTGCTAGGCCAGTACGGACGGGTGGGGTCGAGCTGGGCGCAGACTTCTGGCAAGACCTCGTCATAAATGACCTCGCCGTAGCACCGATCGGCGGCTCTCCCTGACTGGCCTACCCGGTGGTGGATCCACTGATTCTCGTTGTTGCCGCACCACAGGGCGACGCAGGCGTGGTTGCGCAACCGCCGGACCGACAGTTCGGCCTCCCGCCTGGCCTCTGCTACGAAGTCTGGATCATCGTCGGGATAGTATGAGCAGGCGTACATGAAGTCTTGCCAAACCAGGATGCCAAACTCGTCGCACAGCTGGTAGAAGTATGGATCCTCGTAGATACCGCCGCCCCAGACGCGGAACATGTTGAAGTTCGCCTCGGCCGCCAGGCGAACCAGCTCTCGGTACTTGACCGGGCTCACGCGGGCCATCAGTGAGTCGGCGGGCACCCAGTCCGCACCCTTGCAGTAGACTTTCTGGCCGTTGACCGACACGGTAAAGGATTCTTCACCCTCGGGGAGCGGCTGCCGGATCAGCTTCACCTCTCGCAGACCGTAGCGAAGGCTTCTCTGTTCCAGGCTCCGCTCGCCGGCCTCCACGACGACCCGACAGTCGTAGAGGTTGGGGTTCCCGAGCGGGGCCGGCCACCACAGAGCGGGGTCGGGAACGTCGACCTCCGTGCTCAGAGTCTGCAAGCCAGGCCGAAGGGTGGACCGCAGCTCGGCGGTGTGTTCACCGCCATGGCCGCTGAGGGAGACTGTCGCCCGAAGCTGCGTCTCCGCGTTCGAGAGGTTCTCAACCTCTAGGAGAACCTCGACCCGCGCGTCGCCTTCGGGCAAGAGTGAGGTGCGCAGGCAGACGTCGCGCAGGATAGTACCGTCGTACGATCTCAGCTCCACCCCGCGCCAGATGCCACAGGTCAGCAATCGAGGAGCCCAGTCCCAGGAAAAGGTAAATTGTGCCTTTCTGATCCACATACGGGGTGTATCCGAGGCGGAGGTGCCCATCGCGCCGTACTTTTCGATGGGCTTGCCCTCGGCGGTCCGCAACCCCACGTCCAGCCGCACCGCGACGATGTTGCGCCCTTCGCGCAGCGCGCCGGTGACATCCATGGTCACAGGCACGAACATGTTGTCGTGCGAGCCGACGTGCCGGCCGTTGACCCAGACGTCGGCCGCGGTGTCCAGCCCGGCGAAGTGGAGCTCTACCCTCTCGCTCAAAAAGCCCGGCGGGATGTCGAACTCCCGGAGGTACCACCAGTCCTTGTCCTCCATCCACGCGCAGTCCCGGGCATTGCGCCCGTAAAGAGGCTCCTCTATCATCCCGGCTCCCGCGAGGTCCAGGTGCACGTCGCCCGGCACCTTGGCGGCGACGAACTCCTTATCGCCGGCGCCCTCCGGCCAACCCAGTCGCTCGCCCTCGCCAGGATCGCAGTAGCGCAAATCCCAGACGCCGCCAAGGTCCATCCACTGCATAGTTACCCCTCCTCCAAGACCGCCGTGGGCTTACTCTTTGACCGCACCGGCCGTCAGCCCGCGGATGAGATACCGCTGCAGGATCAGGAACAGGATCACGGGCGGCGTGGCGACCAGGAGGGCGGAGGCCATCAGGTTGCCGTACTGGGGGCCGTACTGCCCGATGAACGAGTAGAGCTGCACCGTGAGCAGCGGCTTCTCGCCGGCCAGGATAAAGGCAAAGAGGAACTCGTTCCAGGCGTTGATGAAGGCGAAAGTGCCTGTGGCCACCAGGGCCGGGGCCGCCAGCGGGAGGACCACGTAGAGCAGGGCCTGCAGCCGGCTGCAGCCGTCGATCAGGGCTGCTTCCTCCAGCTCCGCGGGGATGCCCTCGAAGTAGCCGCGCAAGAGCCAGATGCAGAATGGCAAGGAGAAGGTCAAATAACTCAAAATGAGTCCGGGCAGGGTGTTGATGAGCCCGATGTTCCGCAGGATTACGAACAGGGGAACGAGGAAGAGCACGGCCGGCATCATCTGCGTGGTCAGCATTACCACGCCGTAGGGCTCTCGTCCCCGGAAACGGAACCGCGCCAGGGCGTACCCGGCTAATGAAGCGATGATCACCGCGAGGACCGTGGTGCAGACGGCGACGATTACGGTGCGCCCGAACCCCTGCTCCAGGTGAGCCGGAACGGTCGTCTGGTTCGTCAGGACGTCGATGTAGTTGTCGAGGGTGGGGGTCGGGGGGATGTACCGAAACGGGGTTATGTAGAGTTCGTTAGAGGGCCGGATAGAGATGGTGAACATCCAGAGTATCGGGAACACGGTAAAGACGACACCCAGAGCGACCAGGGCGTAGAGTCCCACCCAGCGCGCGGTACTTCTCCTCTTCATCTCACACCTCCGCCCTGCGCAACGTCTTGATGTAGAGGACGGCAAAGATGATATTGAAGACGGTCATGATCACCGCCACCGTGGCCGCGAGCCCGTAATCAAACTGCTGGAAGGCATAGCGGGCCACAAGCACCGGAGCGATCTCCGTGGCCTGAGCAGGCCCTCCTTCTGTCATTACGAAGACCAGATCGAAGTAGTTGAAGGTCCAGACCACCATCAGCAAGACGACGACGAAGGTTACGTTGCGTACCCCGGGCAGCGTTACGTAGCGGAACCGATTGAGCATGGTGGCGCCGTCGACCTTGGCCGCGTCGTACAGGTCATCAGGGATAGCCGCCAGACCGGCGAGCATGGTCACGGTCACGAAGGGGAAGGCTTTCCAAACGTTGGCCAGGATGACCCCGAGCATCGCAAGATTGGGGTCGTTCAGCCACGTGAGCTGATGCAGTCCCATCCTGCCGAGCAGATCGTTCAGGAGCCCGAACTGCTCGTCGTAGATGAGACGCCACCCGAGGGCTACGGAGACGCCGGGCATCACCCAGGGCACCAACATAAGCGCCCGGACTAGTCGATTCCCCGGCCAGCGCTCGTTCAGCAGGAGCGCGAAGCCGAAGCCGACGACAAACTGGCCCACCACACTACCCGCGACCCAGATGGCCGAGCGCTGCATGCTGTTCCAGAAACTCTCATCCCGCACGATATCCTGGTAGTTCTCTAGGCCGGAGAACTCGGAGGTCCCGATGGCCGTGTTGTAGTCGAGGAAGCTGGTGAACACGCCCCGCAGCATGGGATAGAAGTAGATGAGCAGCATGGCGGCGGTAGCGGGTACGAGGAACAGGTAGGGAACCAGCCTCCTCCTGAGCCGAGGGCTCAGCACCCCGCGCTTGGCTGGTGCAGCCTGCTCCACGGTTAGCCTCCCATAGCCTCGTTGACGTTCGCGGCCGCTTCGTCAAGGGCCTCCTTGGGTGTTGCCTTCCCCGTCAGGGCCTTTTGCTGGGCGATGGTGAGCTCTTCGAGCACCGCATTGAAGCCGGCGGTAGGCGGCTGAGTGGTCGCGAAGTCTAGCGACTCCTGGAAGGGCCTGAACAAGGGGTTATCGAAGTAGGAGTTCTGGGCAGTGAACTCGTCGATGGGCTCGTGATCTAGCGTCTTGGCCCAGCGCAGGGCGTTCTTTCGGCTCACGAGCCACTTGATCAGCGCGATGGACTCTTCCTGGTAGTCCGAGTCGTTCATCACCATGTACGGGGTGGTTGACGAGACCGCGCCCCGGCCCGCCGGGCCTGCCGGCATCTTTCCGATGCCCAGCTCCCACTCCACCCCGGCAGAGCGGTAGTTCTCGATGATCCAGGATCCAAACGGTACCATGCCGACCTTCTCGCCTTTTAGGGCGTTGTCCGCGTCGGCGTACTCGTAGCCGGCGACTCCTGCTGGGGTAACCCTGTACTTGTTGGCGAGATCTAGCTCGAACTGCAGGGCAGTAACCCCCTCGTCGCTGTTGAAGGCGGCCTTCCCTTTCTCGTCCAGCATCTCGCCCCCGGCCTGCAGCAGCAGGGGATAGAACATGTCCAACCCGGTCCACGCTATCCCGTACTGATCGCCGTGGGTCATCTTCTGGCAGGCCGTAACCAGCTCGTCCCAGGTGTTCGGGAATGCCCCAACACCGTCCCTCTCGAACATGTCCTTGTTGTAGGTGAACACGTCGGTGAACTTGTCTTGCGGGATGCCGACGATATGCCCGTCCACGGTGACCTCTTCCCAGGCAATATCGTAGATGGCGTCACGCATCTCCCAGCCTTCGAGATGGTCTTCTAGGTAAACCAGTTTGTCCCGAGCAGAGAGAAAGTACTGGTAGGGATAGTCGGCACGAATGATGTCGGGCAGGGAGTCCGTCTCGACGGCCGTCGGTATCTTCGTCTCGCGTTGGTCAAAGGGGATCTCGAAGAAGTCAATCTCGATATCGGGGTTCTGCTTCTCGTACTCGCTCCCCATCTTGTGCAGCAAGTCGATCTCCGCCGTGCTGAAAGTGTCCCAGAATTGCAGCGTGACTGGCCCGGACTGCTGCCCTCCGCCGCACGCCGCGAGGGCCGGAGCAGCCGCCAGCGCGCCGGTGGTGAGGCCCATCAAGCGTAGCGCTTCACGGCGCGTAATCCCCCTGGATCCGCTCGAACTTTCCACCACGTATTCTCCTTTTCCTTTACCGCGTTGACGTCCTCGCCCACTCCCTTATGCTTGTAATCTAATCTATAGCACCATTGGTATCAAGGCGGCCTGGATGGACGCAAACGCTCACCTTCACGATACCTGGCCTCCGAATATGTCCGGAACTAGCTGGCGCTCGGGGCGGCTATTGTTACCTCATGCCCCGCCTCCAAAAGGCGCTGGTAAGGGTACATAACCTCCAGGCTCTCGCCTCCATCACCGGTGAGCATGAGTACCTTCGCCATGCGGTCCTCCTTCGCCGAAAACCCTATCGTGGCCATTGTTAGTCCACCTGGAGTGCGGGTCAAGGCGTTCGCGTGATCGGCGTCTGGGCGCAGCAGGGGAGGCAGCTGCGCAATGCACCTACCTCCACGTGTCTGCGTGAATTGGTCCAACGTACCAGCAAAGGGATAACGAATGTAGCGCTTATACACCTTTGTAGTTGCGGCGGGACCGGCGGCTCACGCTCGCGTGGGAGCTGGCGCGCCGCCTTACCCCACCTCAAGGTTTGAGCGGTGCCCACTCTTACCGCTCGGCGCAGCCATCGGTCAGCAAGGCGCGGAATCTGACCTCGACCGGTTTTGCACTTCCGCGTGGACGGTAGCTTATCTGTACGTTTGTGCAAAACGCCCGGTGACTTCGGACCCCTCCGACGTGAGCCCTAGACCCTGGCGGAGCGGCCCGCGCCGCGTCTCCTTTCTAAAAGCTCGCCAATTCTAATCGCTCGGTGCCACCCTCGGTCAGCAGGGCGCAGAACCTAACCTCGGGTCGTTTTGCGTTTGGGGAGTTGCATCGAAAGGCAGTAGCGCACTCATATACCACGCCCCATACTTATTCACCGCCCTTAGAAGGTGGCTCTGGTTTTTAACCTCACGGGGTCGCGAAGGCTCATATCCCGGCCTT
>Ga0126310_10000414_pt1 | contig 14450 bp, 20 predicted proteins | sample Plot60_FD_92540 | JGI IMG/M metagenome (GOLD analysis project Ga0126310, IMG submission 92540) | Serpentine soil microbial communities from UC McLaughlin Reserve, CA, USA - Plot60 | ecosystem: Environmental > Terrestrial > Soil > Grasslands | place: USA: UC McLaughlin Reserve, Lake County... | reverse complement strand
TGCGCTGAATCGTTATTTGTAGCTGCTCCGGGTCAATCCCCATTTTCGCTATTTTGTCTAAAGTGGTCTTGGGTATCTTGATGCTTGCATTGTGACCTCCGATGCGACCAAATGCTATTGCAGTAAAGCGAAATTCCTGACCCTTGAGGACAAAGTACCCAGACAGCTTACTTGCTATTTCGCTCCCGCTAGAGCTTTTTACAAACACAGTAACTGGAATGTCATCATCGCGCATCATTTATTTGGCGCATCCGTCACTTCCATGTTATGGTTGACATTCTCTTCGACCAAAAAGCTCCACCACTCAGGGTCAACAATTTTAAAGTCCTTGACATTCACTTCGACTGGATTGTCATCCGCATCTGTAAATGTCATCCTGCCTTCCTTTATCATCTTGATAAGCCGCCAGCGCAAGTGACCTTTTAAGTTTCTGCTGATGGCCACAGCCCACTTTTTGTCTTTGTCAATCTTAGGCATGCCAAGGTAATCGACGATTTCTAAAACCCCTAAACGCTTTTCTTCACAGAACATTTCCTTTGTCAGAAGGCTTCGCCAGATGTCCACTGAACCCATCGTCCTGCCATTCTCATTGATATTTATTACACCAAAATAGACTACCTTGTCGCCGCCGGTTGGGTCCGAAGTCGTCATTATGATAATATTCCTTGTTGTATGATACCATCTATTTAGTTCTTGCATACTCATATGGCTTTTCAAGCACGATCCCGATGTTGTCGATCTTGAGGTTCCTTTTGAAGGGAATGTGCTCTTCCTCGCAGCGCCTTCTGTAGCGATTGGTTATTGCAAACCGAGGATGGAGTGACTCAAATTCTGTCTTTGTTATTTCAATGACCATGCCTCTGTTGACCAGCGATTTTGCTGCAGCAAGCGCGCGCTGCTCATCGCTCCAGCCAAGTGCACTTGAAATCTTGGCTGGGTCCATTTTGCCTTTTTTCACAATAGCGATGTAAACCTTGGCTTCGTCTTCGCTTATCTTGAGTTCTGAAATGATGAGTTGCTCTATGTTTGATGGATTTACTGTCATGTTATTTTTCTTTCTAATTCAAGCGATTTGAGCGTATGTCTTCAGCCAGTGTGGCAGTTTGCTCGGGCAAAAGTTGTGCAGAAAACAAGAGATTAGAATTGCACCAGATTGCAATATTTTCCGTAGCGGTTCACTACATCATCCTTTGTTATCGACAGGAGGCGCTTGATCCCAAAGTCTTCGACAGCAAATGAGCCCATTACATTGCCGTAGATCACCGCCTCCTTCATTGTGGCGAAATCCATCACGCCCTTGCGAGCAATGTGACCTAGAAAGCCACCTGCAAAGGAGTCACCGGCTCCAGTTGGGTCGACTATTTCATCAAGAAAAAATGCTGCCGCTGGAAACACTAGCCCCTCTTTAGTAAAGAGGATAGCACCATTCTCACCCTTTTTGATTATCGCAAATTTCGATCCCCATGACATTATCTTTTTGGCGCATTTTGCAAGGTTAGCCTCCTTGCATAAGAGTCTTGCCTCATTGTCATTTATCACTACTCCGTCTGTCATCTCTATCATCTTGACTACGTCGTCACGGCTCCCATTTATCCAGAATTCTATAGTGTCACAGACTACAAGCCGGGGGTTATGAAAATACCGCAGGATCTTGATGTTCTGCTTTGGGTCATTGTTTGCAAGATACACGTAATCAGACTTGATATATTCTTCAGGGATGACAGGATCAAAGCCTGCTATGACTCCAAGCTCAGTCTTATTAGTAGTCCTGTTTGACAGATCGTAATCAAATGAAGAATCATAATGAAATGTCTTGCTCCCCTGTATGATGATGATCCCCTTTGTATCTATGCCCTTTGAGCTGAGTGCCCTTATATGTTCAGCTGGCATGTCTGAGCCTACTGCTGCCACTATCGAGGTGGGAGCAAACATGCTTGATGAAACAGAGGCAAAGGTGGCAGCACCGCCTAGTATTCTGGTCTCTGTCCGAAAAGGAGTACGTGTTGTGTCTAGTGCCACTGTGCCAAAGACCGTCAGCAACGCCTATTTGGTAGCCAACATAGTTTTACTATTAAATGCTTGCAGGCACCATTAAATAGCAAGCAAGGCAATCACACATTTGCTTGCGGCTAGTCGTTGCGATCACTGGCGCTTCTGGTGTCATTTACGGTATAAGGACACTTGAGGTTCTCAAGAGACTGAAAATTGATACACACCTTATTATCACAGAATGGGGCGGCAAGAACATAAAGATAGAGACTGACAGCACGGCCGACTATGTTAAGTCGCTTGCGACGAGGTATTATGAAGACGACAATATGGCCGCACCTGTTTCAAGTGGCTCATTCAAAGTCGACGGCATGATTGTCATTCCCTGTAGCACTAAAACACTGGCTAGCATCGCAAACGCCTTTGACGACAGCTTAGTCTCAAGAGCAGCAGGCGTTTGCATAAAGGAACAACGCAAACTTGTTCTGGTGCCAAGGGAGACACCGCTGTCAAAGATACACCTAAAAAATATGACCAAGCTTGCAAGTACCAGCGCAGTAATTCTGCCTGCTATGCCAGGATTCTACCACAGGCCAAAGACAATGGATGATCTGATAAACCATCTTGTAGGCAAGGTGCTTGATCAATTCAATATCGACCACAGTCTTTTCAAACGCTGGAGTGGAGGCTAGTAAAGGGAAATAAGAAAGGCGAGGCATAAGAATTCATAATCTTGCATCACTAGTTAATTTAGGATATGGCGGTATAGGTGAACAGGCATGTATAGCTCGATATCAAAAAAAGAATGCAAACCGATCGTTGACTTTATAGCCCTACCATGCTTACATCAAGAGTCAGAGAACGTAATTTCATCGGGATTTTCTTCCCACAGGCGCATCTTGTCCAGCTTGTCTTTCCTTTTTGCACCCTGTAGCATATTGTAGACGGTTTTGTGCATGCTACCCTTGGCGAGCATGGCAATTGCTTCAGTTGTAAGCTTGATCTCCCTAAAGTTGCCGATAAGGCATACAGTATGGCCATAGACAGATACATATGAGCCGCTCAACTCTTCAATCATTCGACGCGCCTTGCCTCCTTCGCCAATTATCCTGCCCTTGATGCGCTCAAGGGCGTTTGGAGACTTGCCGGTGTAGTCATGCAAATCAATCTGCTGGAATATTAGCTCCTCGTCCTCAAAGAGCAGATAAGCTCGCTGTGGAGAGAATCCTCTTGAAATTGCGGTTATAACTTCGACTGCCCGAAAAGCTTCCAAACGATCAGCGGAGCTGTTGCCTATGATCATAGTATCGCCAGTCTCACTATCGATCTCGATTTTGACGCCGCATCTTTCTTCAATTTGCTGCTTTACTTTTCCGCTTTTGCCAATCAGGACACCTATTCTCTCCTTTGGGATCTTGACCGTGTGCTGGAAGCTCATTATTTTGTGTCACCCCTAATCTTTTCTACTACTTGAGCAGTGTTGAGGACCTCAATTCCTCGTTTTTCAAAGAACCTGTTTATGTTCATGACATCACGCAATAAAAATTGTTTGGAATTTGGGTGTTGAATATCGATAGCAGATCCAAAATCAAACAACATGATGCCGAGGTCTGTCTTGAAAATGTTGTACTCTGACAAGTCAGCATGCACCAATTTGGCTTTTTGATACAGCATAGTCATCTGCTCGATCACCTGCTGATAGTCGTTCAATGTGATTTCTTCTGTATTTATTAGTGCCGGCATAGGATTACCTTCGCTGTCACCTACAAACTCCATTACAAGCACATTCTTCTTGACTGCTATCGGCAGAGGTACCCTTACTCCGACGGCGTGCGCCGTCTGCATGTTCTTGAACTCCTTTCGAGCCCAGGTCATTATAAAGCTGCGAGATCCCGGCTTTAAGTCAGAAAATCGAGGATCACCAGCGATGTATTGCATCCGCTTTTTGAACTCGGCATTTACTGTGAGATATATTTTGGCTGTTCGAAGTGAGCCATCTGGCGCAACTGCAAGGTATACTTTAGACTCTTTACCGGCAGCAAGTGAGCTCTTGATATACTGTATAACGCCATCGCTCCTCAGTTCGTTTATCGTCAGAAGAGTGGGCATGTCAAATACATTATCAAAAACGTCGTAATCTTCAGACATCTTGTTTAGGAATCTACTTTTGCGTTCATATTTTGAGAGCCATCTATCAGCTCGGGCGGCGGCCTTGTGCTTCTCCTCTCTTGGCAGCTGCTCGTCAGGCTCCTCTTCTGACAATATGCAAAAGTTAGTGCTCTTTTATTATTATATGTGTAATGCTAGGCGGGTAATAATATTCAAACTGGACATAAAAGCACAAAGTAAGTAACAGACTCATCTTCCTTCTCCATGCACAGCAATGCTTCCCGAAATTCTGCATATGATACAAAAACCATGGAAGACAGAGGCAGACACGATGTGAGACTGCTTTTTGAAATGAAGAGGTTAGAGAAGAGAAAGCAAAAGATACACTAATTGACTTAGAAAACAAAAATCAATAAACAGATATAGTTGTAATCAAGCACTTGCCCTTTTAGACATTAGAACATTTCTATATCACGTTGATTTTGCATTTGGAATAGAGGTTTTTTCATCAGTGGTGAAATTTGTAGATCATGAGAAAAGGCACGCCAGCAATCTTTCTTATACTAACCTCTTTTGCCAGCTTCATCTCAATTGCCTCTTTTATTATCCTGTTGCCTACTAGGTTTGCAATATCGCATTTCTGGAGAAGCTGCCGGGCATATGGCTGCTCGATCACTTCCTGTTGGTAATATTCCTTTGTTAGGTGGACTACAAGGCCATTCTGCTCCAGTTTTGTCCCAATCAAGTCGATATCGCAGATGTCGACCATCATTGAGCCTTGGTAGCGCATAGTTCTCGCTGCATAATATGACAACTGTCGCTAATTGGCAGCACAGCATAATGAGGGTTTTGCTGTCATCAGATGTAGGTTTCAATCTTGATGTCAAATGATCCGTCCTCTCGCTTCTTGCGGTTGCTGATAAACCCAAGCGGACTCAGGATTGAAATGACTGCATTGATGGTTCCAGCGTAGCCGCATATGTGAAAGAAAGAGTTTTCAGGGGTAACTTTTTCGCCAACTGCTTTTTCAAGTTGAGATTTGCTATCGTCTTTGCCTACAAGTAATGTCTCCACTCTACCTATGTTTCCCCTCCAGTCACGCGATAGCTCATGGTCCGGTCTGCTTACAGTCGTCAAGTATTTGAAATTCGGATCGCTTGCAGACAAGTTCTTAAGCATGTCACAGTAGCCAAGTTCCTGGACGTATTTTGCTCCATGAAGCAGTACTATTTCTCTCTTTGACTTAATATTTTTCAAATGTAGAACATAGCTGATAAAAGGCGCAAGACCTGTTCCTGATGCAATCAACACTAGTCGTCTTGTGTCGGAAGTCCCATCGGCCTTTTTGTCCTCAATGGTGAACGCGCCGGCAGGGTTGCGCCAGTAAACGAGATCGCCTTCAAACATTTTGAAAAGGGTGCTTGTAAACCTGCTCATTACGTGTTCTGATGCGGACTTGATGTAAAACTCAAAGTACCTCTTTTCTTCAGGAGGCGACGATAGTGAGTACGGCCTGTATGTTATGTTGTGATGACCATCCAGTTTCAGCCCAAGTGCCACGAATTGGCCAGCTTTAAAGTCAGGCACAGGTCTTCCATCATCTGACTGCACCCTAATTATTGCAAGCTCGGGAGTCAGGTTCTTGTGATAGTTTATCTTACCTACATGGGGTGGCGCCTGTTCACCCAGACTCATATTTACATGTCTGAGGATACTTGGGTATATGTTGATATCCTTTTTATTAGAGGAGACTAGAGTTATGCTGGTTTGGCGAGCAAGAAGGGCATAGCCATAACAGCAGTCATTGCAGCAGCAATAGTTGGATCGAGTTTTCTGATATGGCTGATACCCCAGAGTAGCCCTGGCAGCATGACTGGGCTCCCCCATGACGACAATAGTATTATTTCAGACGTGTATTCCCGGCATCAGAGCCTTGCAACCAATATTGAGTCAAAGTTTGAGCAATGGAAAAATGGGGAGCTGACCTCTAGTGACATGCTAGGTCAGATAAGCCTTGATCGGTCAGATATACAAAATATGCGGCAGCAGCTTGATAGTGCTTCGCCGGCTCAAGAATGGCAACAAAGCTATGGCTCCTACATTCAGACACTTGACAGCTTTCTGATATACCTTGATCTGATGCAAACAATAATTGAAGAGAATGATGTAATGCCTGATTCCAATGTTAAACTAGATGGCCTAAAGCAAGAATGGGAAGGCTATGTCAACGACTCGATAAATGCTATGCCTATCTAGCTTACTACATTAAGAATCGAGTCGATCCTTGCGTCTGTCTTGAATGCGCTAGTATTCAGAGCAGTCTTTGACGCGACAAAGCCGGCAGCGTGTAGCTTTTCAATTATCCTTTGCACTGAATGTGTGTTTGATTTGAGCTTTGATGAAATTTCGTCAGCCCGGAAATAATACGGTATTTCGCTTGCTTCTTCTACCGCAGCTTCGAGCACCTTTTTGCACTGTCTATCTGGGTCTTGCTCTAACATTTTCTTGACAAATTCTTTGTCATGTAGTGACCCTGTCCACAGCTGGCCTCCTACAGCCAAGCTGGTATTGCACAGCTCGCATTTACCTTTTCCATACTCTTTGGTATTGAAACGATGGCCACACTGGAAGCAGTGCATTAGATAGCCGATGCTGTTATAAACGTCATTTGCTTGGCTACTGCTAACTGACATCTTTGCGTAGACACGAAGGTAGTGCTTCGTGGTATGCACAAATACTGGCTTGATCGCAAGTTCAAGTCTTGAGGCGGTCAATGCAGTGAGTGAAAGTAGCAGCCGGATCGCAGTTTCATTGCCATAGCTATTGTTGAGCGGCCTTCCATAGTAGCGGCGCAGACACACCTTAGGATAAACTCCCCACAAGACTGCGGTATCTGTTGCAGTTATCGAGACAAGCCCGCCGTCGAGTACGGAGCGCAGTACACAGTCTACATGCCTAGCGGGAGTGCCGAAAGGGTCTAGGTCAACTATAGAATAGCGGTCACCCTCCTTGTCGCCTTTTAGAAGGAACTTGCACACATCATCAATTGAGAAATGGCACCGGCCGGTTACAGAATTAAGCCTAGCGGCCTCTTTAGCGGCTTCTATTGCAACACAGTTAATATCATTGCAGTAAACCTGTTCTACTGCCGGGACCTCAACTGCAACCCTAAGAGCGCGTGCCCCAATACCGGCTAACGAATCGGCAAATGTCTTTTTTCCAGATGATACTGCAAAAGCACTGTAGGCGAGTATTGAGAGGTCGCGGTTAAGCTTGGCAGCAGAATTGAAGAAGGCAGGCGTCTTTGAAGGAACTTTGGCGGTAAGCGAGGGCTTTGGAACCATAAGTATCGTTCTACCCTCAATTGTCCTGACAAATTCTGCCATATCACAGCTCTCATTAACACGCTATTTATAACAGCAGAAAAGACGGTATTCTTGTTTTATAAGCACAAGTAACAATATAAATACCCACAAATGAGTATACCAGTCAACAATTTTGCTATGGCAGGGCAACAGTATTCTAGTTGGTGGTGTTGACGAAGCAGGCCGCGGCTCTATTGTGGGGCCCCTTGTTGTTGCGGGGATCGGTATCCGCGAATCAAAGATTGCTCTTTTGCGCGAGATGGGCGTCAAGGATTCCAAGGCTCTGAACCCCAAAGCGCGTGCTAGGCTTTTTGGGGAAATAATGAACGTCATTGACTCGGTCTGCATCCACAAGATAGACCCTGTCGAAGTCGATAGCAGCGTGTCACTCAGGGGACTCAACAGGCTTGAAGCAAAAGTTATGGCCAGTGTGATCAACAATATTGGGGTGGATGAAGTCTATGTGGACTGCTGCGATGTCAACCCGCAGAGATACAGAGAGTACATGGAATGCCACCTTACATGCAAGCCAAAGTTATACTCGATGCACCACGCAGATGTAATTAATATGGTCGTCTCGGCTGCATCAATAATTGCCAAGATAATGAGGGACCAAGAGATCCAACATATATGTAGCAAGTATGGAAGTATAGGCAGCGGCTATCCCTCGGATGAGCGCACAATGCGTTTTATCCGAGACTGGGTAGCCAAGAATGGTTCTGCTCCGGAGTTTACAAGAAAGTCATGGAAACCTCTTCGGATGATGCTTGACGAGATAATCCACTGCAGGCTCTAAGACTTGTGGATGCAATATATCATGCCGTGATCCCTGTCAAAAGGCTCGAGGTTAATTATCTGATCTATCTGGAAACCATTCTCTTTGAGCTTACTTGCCTCCTGTGCCACTACCACTCGCGGATCCATCGTCACATCTATGCTCCTTGTCTTGACTACTAACAGCATTATACCTCCTATCTTCAAATACATCGAGCAATTTGCTATCGCAATGTCTGTCTGGTCAGGCTGCGCAATGTCGCAGTAGACGACATCTATTTTGCCGAATACTGCAAAATATGAGTGGGGTTTTCTTGCATCTTCAAGTATTGGGAGTACATTCTTGCGCTTTGAAGCGACATTTTCAATAAGTTCCCTTGCAACCCTTGTCGCCGGCTCAACTGCAAATACTAGACCTGATAGCCCGACGATATCAGATACATGGCTGACAGTTGTCCCAGTAGACGCGCCAAGGTACAGTACTTTGCTGCCATTCTTTATTGGCATATTTTTCATTCCCTTTTTGAGTGCAGCCGCAAGCTTGCTTCTAAAAGGATCCCAAATCCTGTATTCTTCGCCCTCATATTTCACTAGCTTTTCTCCATAGACATTGTCTCCCTTTACTAGATTGAGGGTGGCGGCATTTTTCTCGCCATTTATTGAAATCCATCTAATAGCGTCGTCGCTTTCCAAATCTCTTTCTTCTGTCCTTCTTCTTTCTTTTATCATGTTTATCTCTTGTCACATCACGGCCGGTTCTATACTGCTGCTGACGCTGGATGTGTTCCTTGTATTTCCTGTCCCGCTCCTTCTCAGGCATTGGCTCCCGGTATTTCTCTCGTATTTCATCGATGCGGATTTTCAGCTTACCATAAACGGTGTTGTCCTTGCCGTTGTGGCGGTAATAGTCGATCCTTGCTGCTATTGCGACCTTTGACGCAACTGCTCTTGCTATCTTGCCTCGCTGCCACTTGGGCGCAGAATGAATGAGAGGATGCTGGAACAGCAATCCATGCTTTGGCGGCCTGGCGCCTGTCTTAAGAGCACGGAACAGCGCCTTTTCGGCACCCAGTATCTGGATTGTGCTCGCCGGCAATGTTGCAAGTCGGGCCAAACTGCCTGCCTTCGAGATTATCCTTGCACCCACTGCCGCAGTTACTAATTCTTTGACGTTCGGAGCCACAGTTTCCATTGCAGCTTCAATATGATCTGCAAGCACCCTGCGTAGATCCGACTGTGCAATGACCTCATCTGCAAGCCGTTTGACAATTGCAAGGTTTTCCGGCGTCATGTCGCCACCTTTGCTGCGCTTTGCCGCATCAAGTATAACTTCAACCTTTTTGTCCGGCAAGCCAATGCTTTGTAAAATTTCTACAAGGATATTCTCTCGTAAACCAGCTTTGCTTACGATCTCAGCGTACACAACAAGGCTTGATACAAGGTTGTCAAGCTCGGGAAAATGGAGCCCGTACCACTCTCTCATCCTTGCGCCCACTGTGTTGATTATCTTGTCAAGCTCATCTAGTGCATTAATTGACTGGATGATGTGAAGATCGAGCTTCTCAGATGCGTCCTTTACTCTTGACGATGAGAGGTTTATGGCGAATTCCCGCAGGGCTTGCATTGCATCCTGCTCATTGTTGGCAAAGCCGGCCTTTACTATAAGAGTTGGCTTGCTGTTTTGGATATATTGCTGCTGATCCTCTGGCATCAGCTGACTATTCAAGCCGGCCTGTCGTAATACGGAGACAATACTTGTATCATTTGTTGATACAGGCTCAAATGAACGTAATTTTTCAATAAACCATCTTATTTCATCAAGGTTCACTCCGCTCTTGAGCAGCCTATAAGACCGGATTGCATTATCGAACTTTTTTGATACTACGAGGCTACCATCTCGGTCAAATGCGGCCATACCAAGTTCCAACAGAACTACCGAGCAGGTGTTATTTCCCATTTAAGAACCTACAACAATTAGCTAATAAAAAATGTTAGCATTATTAAACAAACATGCATAGTGATACCTACGTAATGGGTCTGACAGACAGCGATAGGAAGGAGCTGGAATCGCTTATCAAGGCAGCTACCCGCGATCCAAAGATGCCAATAGGGCTTGCCCGCAAGATGGTGCCAAATCAGGGCAACATTGAGGATTTTGCATACGGCCTTCTCTCCGGCATGGTTATGGGCAATTTTATCACACAATTTCAGAATAAGAATGGAAGGCAGCCAGACAAGGACGAAATAATAGATATTTTGTCGATAATGATGTCTGAGATGCCACGTCTTCGTATGTCCATAATGGAAGAATTTGACATGCGTTAGAGTGTAAAAGTTTATCTAACGAGTGCCATGATTACTTTCTCCATTGCTAGATAAAGATAAGTCTAGGCTGCCCGTTGCCATTAAGGATGTTATAATCATTGGCATCGGTGTTCTTGTAGTCTGGCTTGGCATTTGGTTCGCGTTTGGGGCTAACCCGTTTTACGTTGTCTCAAGCGGTAGCATGGAGCCTGTGCTCAACGTCAATGACGTTCTTATTGTCAGAGATGGCGGATCTTGGGAGGATCTCACGATAGGCGACATCATCGTATTCAATAGGCCGGAAGGTGGTGACAGGGTCATAGTCCACCGTGTCGTTGATATTGATGTGGACGGCGACGGCGAAAGGATGGTTAGGACAAGGGGAGACGCCAATCCTGCATCTATACCGGGTACCGACTACCCCATTAAGCAGGACGATTACATTGGCAAAGTGATCTATGTCTTACCCGGCATCGGTGTAATAACAAAAGTGATCAGTCCACCTGTCAACTATATCATAATTGCGATCATCCTTGCGATCTTGTTCTTTAACAGGCTTGGCAAAAAGAACAACAGCGACAAAGATGCAGCACCTGCTGCAGCCGACAGTTCCGACAAGCCGCCGACATGAAGTCCAAGACTGAATACCTTATATTTAACACGTCAACTAGGCGCGTATTTATTAACATCACACCACAGGTTGCAAACATAGTGGCAGAAAGTGACATCAAAGAGGGCATCTGCCTTGTCAACGCAATGCACATCTCTGCTAGCGTCTTTATCAACGATGACGAAAGCGGCTTGCATCAGGATTTTGATAGATGGCTTGAGAAGCTTGTGCCCTACTCCCCGGAAAGCTACATGCACAATCGTACAGGTGAGGATAACGCTGATGCTCATCTGAAGCGACAGATAATGGGGCGCGAGGTAGTAGCAGCGATAACAAAAGGCAAGCTTGATTTTGGGCCGTGGGAGCAAATATTCTATGGCGAGTTTGACGGCCAGCGACAAAAACGAGTGCTAGTAAAGGTAATCGGCGAATAGTGACGAGCAGACAGGAAACTTACACTTCTTTGAAGCTAAATCCAAAATTTCATTGATATGCTTGATGTGTCATTTTTTACTTGAAAATTGTAGCAAGCAGGTATATATATAGCGCCTTTATAAAGGCGCATATGCCGCAGACCAAGCCAATTGTAAGCATCGAGAATGTGGTAGCTTCTGCTACAGTGAACCAGACTGTCAACCTCAACCTCATTACTCAGATATTTCCAGATGTGGAATATCATCCTGATCAGTTCCCCGGCTTGGTTTTTAGGCTCAGATCACCTAAGACTGCGACTTTGATATTTAGCTCTGGCAAGATGGTCTGCACAGGCGCCAAGTCTGAAAAGATGGCAATTCAGGCTGTCAAGAGCGTTGTTTTGAAGCTTAAAAAGGGAGGAATACCACTTGAGCATGAGCCTCAGATTGAGATCCAAAATATAGTGGCATCGGCAAGCCTTGGAGGTAAGATCCACTTAGAGCTTGCCGCAAGGGTGCTGCCGAGGAGTATGTACGAGCCAGAGCAGTTCCCGGGTCTTATTCACAGAATGCTGGATCCCAAGACTGTCATACTGCTGTTTGCATCCGGCAAGCTGGTGTGTACAGGTGCCAAGAAAGAAAGTGAAGTATACCGAGCCGTGCACAACCTACACGCACTCTTGGAAGAGAAGAACCTAATGATCTATGAGGGTTAGTTAGTCTATTTCATACTCTCCCTGTGTAACCATTTGTTTCAGTACCGACTCCAGCGTATTTTCGTCTATTAAGCCGGCCTTGTACAGAGCGTTTACAATGTCGTTGATGCCTGTCACTGCGCTCAGTTTTACTCCCATCTTTTTTAATTTGTCTTCCCCACCCTCGTGTCGGTCTACAAGCGCCACTACATCTTCCACGATACCGCTGTTCGCCCGTATTATTTCGACTGCGCTGCTAAGAGAAGTACCGGTCGTTGCAACATCGTCTACAATGATAACTTTTGAACCCGGCTCTAAGAAGCCTTCAATCATTTTGTTGGTGCCATAGGCTTTAGGCTCCTTTCTGACATAAATGAAGGGTTTGTTCATTTCATAGGCTAGGGCAGAGCCAAACACAAGCCCAGAGGTGGGCACCGAGGCAAAGGTGTCAAACCGGCCTACCTTTTCTGCCACCATGTCTTTCAATGCACTTATCCCCAGCCGAAAATATCCCGGGAAGCTAGGCAGCACCCGCAGGTCTATGTAGTAAGCGCTCTGCTTGCCGCTTGCAAGGGTGAACACTCCAAACCTCAGAGAGTTACTCTTGAGTAGAAAGGATGCAAACTGAAACACAAAATCCTTGGGCGGTATTGGCATATCGTACATGTAAAAAAAGGATTTATTTTAACCCTTCATAAAACAGAGACTCTATGCCAGAGATTTGGCTAAGATATGGCACTACCGATATAGTGTTTGACATCAAGTTTGAAAACTTAGCAAACCAGATCTCTTCCACATTTCAAGTGCCACTGGAACAAGATGTCAAGACAGCAATAACATCCGGTGTACCCCTAACTGATAAAATGCTCTTTCTGGGACTGTCTGGCTCAAAGGCTGCGGCCAAGATTATAATGATGCTTGCAGAAGAAGCCCATGCAAAGGGGTTTAGCTTTACACTCGATGTTCCGCACAAGATCGCAAGCACCCTGCGCGCCAACCTGACCGGCATCGAAACAATCTCAATCAATCGCATCAGCTACCAGTCACTGAATGAGCGAATGGCCAAGTTCCAGAGCACCATCATTGTTTCAAGTGTTGCATACGATCCGCTGTTTGGATTCGCAGGTGCACCGACCACTTTACTGCGTAACTTGCTTCCGGACCAGATGGCAGAGGCGTTCAAGGCAAGAAGGGACAACAGGCCAGCACCTGGAGTTGAAGAAGATCCTCTCAAGATCGCCACTTCTGCAGTTGAGAGTACACCGGCGATATCTATTGAACTGGTGGCTAACGGTGACAATGTGGTGGGAATCCATATTGGAAGCATCAAGGAAGCGTTTGACAAGGCGATTGCGCAGCTTCAGTCAATCTCGACCGTCGAGGCTGAGCCGGTGAAATGTGCTATAATAAGTGCAAGCGACGAAGCCAGCACACATTCGACTCTTGCCAGTGCGCTCAACTCACTTTGGAACTCTATCCACATCGTCAAGGAGGGTGGCACGGCAATACTGCTTGCAGAAACCCGCGAAGGAGTTGGGGGCGGAGCGCTTCAGATGTCCATAGAGGGCCGGCTCAAGCCAGAGCAGCTGCACTTAAGCCCCTACATTGATGGTCTTGAACATTTGCTGTTCATGGAACAGCTGCGGCTGAAATATGGGATGGGGCTTGTCTCTACTCTTCCCCATTATTATGCCAAGACAAAACTTGGTTTTGCCACTTACTCTGGCACAAAAGACATCTTGCAAAAATTGCAAGAAAAGCATGGCAAGAACTTCAGGACACTCGTCTTATCAAATGCAGATATAACCCTGCTCAAGCCCAAGGCAGGATAGAGCTTGGGATGGGTGCAGTCACTATGGCGATGCCAAGGGTTATGAAAAAGAGCATCTTGCGCCTTTGAGAGAGTGATGTGACATCATCTAAGGGAGTATTACTAGGCATCCTCTGACTAAGTATCAGGACTAGTATTGCCATCGGCCAAAATCCCATCAGGAACAGCGCTCCTATGCCCGCATAGGTGATAATTCTGTGCCAGCGCTCTCCAAACATAGCACGAGCAAGATGCCCGCCATCAAGCTGCCAAGCAGGGATGAGGTTGATGGACGTAAGTGCAAATCCTATCCAGGCAGCAAAAAGAAGAGGGGACATTACTAGAACCATGTTCTCCACCACCTTGTCGGTCATATGGAGT
>Ga0126310_10000413_pt1 | contig 14454 bp, 17 predicted proteins | sample Plot60_FD_92540 | JGI IMG/M metagenome (GOLD analysis project Ga0126310, IMG submission 92540) | Serpentine soil microbial communities from UC McLaughlin Reserve, CA, USA - Plot60 | ecosystem: Environmental > Terrestrial > Soil > Grasslands | place: USA: UC McLaughlin Reserve, Lake County... | reverse complement strand
GCCTGGACAGGCCGCGACCGTGAACTCCATCCTCCAGAAGGTCGTGTCGGAGGGAACCGGCGTCCGTGCGGCCCTTCCCGACCGGCCCGTCGCCGGCAAGACCGGCACGACCGAGAACTACGGCGACGCGTGGTTCGTCGGCTACACGCCGCAGCTCGTGACCGCCGTCTGGGTCGGTTACCCGAACGGCGTCCGGCCGATGAGCTACGAGTTCCACGGCAAGCCCGTGGCGGGGGGAACCTTCCCCGCCCTGATCTGGAAGAGCTTCATGGAGCGTGCCCTGCCCTACTTGCACGACCCGCCCGAGGGCTTCCCGTCGCCGTCGATTCCGTACGCCTCACCGAAGAACGTCACCTACCGTGACGGTCGACTGCAGTTGGACAACGGCTACTGCCGAGACACGGAGTCGATCGAGTACTTCGGCGACTCGGGCCCTAGCCACACTGCGAACTGCCTGCCGAACGAGGTCGAGGTGCCGAACGTGGTCGGCGAGCCGGTGGGACGGGCGAGGTCGGTGCTCGCGGGGCAGCCGCTGGCCGCGACCGTCGTCTACCGGCCTGCGGAGCCCCGTCAGCGGGTCGGCGTCGTCGTCAAGCAGTTCCCGGCCCGCGGACACCTCTCCAGGGGCGACCGGGTCACCCTCGTGCTGACGAGGGCCCTCGAAGGGGTGGTGCCGAACGTGGTCGGGATGACTCTCGACCGGGCACGAGCGAGGTTGCAGCCGCTCAAGCTCGACGTGAACGTCTCCCCGGGCGACGCTCCGGATTCCACGCGAATCGTCGCGCAGTCGCCGCGCGCCGGACGCGCCTCGGCACCGGGGATGGGAATCACATTGGCCGTAAAGCGCGGCTGAGGTAACGCGAGCCGGCGAGGCCGTAGCGCCACGGCAGCTCGGTCGCTCGAGAGATGCCGATGCGCGGTCCGCGAACGAGCTCCGGCTCGTCGGTACGGGGCTCGAGACGAAACGGCGGCCGGTCGAGCGGCAGGCCGTCGTGCTCGCGGGTGATTCCGAGCGCCTGGCAGAGCCGACCGGGGCCGGCGCAGAGGAGGCGGTCGTCGTCGACGCCGCGCCGCCGCCGCATGACATCGAGCCTTTCGGTCGGCTCGAGAGCGCGGATCAGCACGGCATCTGCGACTCCTTCGGCCGCACAGACGAAGTTGACGCACCAGTGGATCCCGTACGAGCGGTAGACGTAGGCATAGCCGGGAGGGCCGAACATCGACGCATTTCGCGCTGTTCGGCCCCGGTAGCCGTGCGCCGCCGGGTCCTCGTGGTGGTACGCCTCGAGCTCGACGATCTTGCCACCGACGCCGTCGACCAGGAACGTCGCACCGATCAGCTCCTCTGCAACATCATGCACCCCGCGAGCGAAGAACTCTTTCGTTAACGGCATCTCAGCGGTGGTTAGACGAGGTTCCCGGCCTTGGCGTCGTAGCGGAGCAGCGCCGGAATCGCCAGCGCAAGCAGGCCGCAGCCCGCGATGCATGCGAGGCCGCCCGAGACGATCGAGAAGCGGAGGCTCGTCAGCGATGCGAGCACGCCGGCCTCGACGTTGCCGAGCGTCGGCGCCGCGGCGACCTGGGTGAACTCGATCCCGGTGATACGGCCGCGCAGGGCGTCCGGCGTGGCGACAAGGACGATCGTGCTCCGGAGAACGGCGCTGACGAAATCGGCCGCCCCGGCCACGGCCAGCAGCAGGAGCGCCACCCACAATGCAGTGGCAAACCCGAAGAAGACGAGCGCCGCACCCCAGGCGGCGGCGGCGACGATGACTCCGAGCCCCTGGCGGCGGACGTGCGTCAGAGGCCCGGAGAAGATCGAGGCGAGAAACGCTCCGGCGTACGGGGCCGCGTAGAGAAAGCCGACGGTCTTCGACCCGCCGCCGAAGTGCTCGCCCAGCGCCGGAAACAGGGCCATCGGCATCCCGAAGATCATCGCGTTCGTATCGACGAGGAAGATTCCGAGCACGACCGGCTGAGTACGAAGGAACCGAAAGCCGTCGACGATCGAGCGGAGGCTTGCGGCCTCGGCATCGTGCGCCGCCGGTAGCTTCGGCAAGAGCCAGATGCTGACGAGCGAGGCTCCGAAGCTCGCGACGTCCAGCAGGTAGGTGCCGGTAAAGCCGAGCGCTGCGATCACGAGGCCGCCCGCGGCGGGGCCTGCGACGGCATTGAAGTTCGAAGCGAGGCTGTCGAGCGACGAGGCGGCGAGGACCTTCTCCTCGCGGATGATCCGCGGCAGCAGGGAGCGGAGTGCTGGGGTCCCGAAGCTGAAGACGGCGGTCCCGGCGAAGTCGAGCGCGTAGAGCGCCCAGACGTGCGGGTCGGGAAGCGAGGCGTTGACCGCAAGGGCGACGGAGACCAGAGCAAACCCGCCCTCCGCGATCAGGAGCATCGTCCGCCGGTCGACGGCGTCCGCGACGGCGCCGCCGACGATCGGCGCGACGAGGAGCGGCGCGAGCGTCGTCAGGTAGAGCAGGGCGACCTGAAGGGTCGAGTGGGTCAGCTCGAACAGCTGGATGGGCACGGCGATCCACGTGATCTCGCCCGCGAACCAGGAGACCGTCTGGCCGAAGAACAAGCGGCGAAACGGCGGCGACTCGCGCAGCGGGCTGAGGTCGATCGTCACCCGACCCAGAAAGCCTCCGGCGCGCGGCGGCGCGGAGCCGGCCGGCTCTTGCTCGTAGGGTGGGTCTTGGCGGTCCAGCTAGAAGAGCTGCTCGGTCTCGCCGGGCTTCGCTGTGGACTCGAGTAGCTTCCTGGCGCGCCGGCCGAGGTCGTTCACGTCCACGCGTCCTTGCTGGGTCTGCTCGGCGACCCGCTCCGCCAGGTCGAGAGCCTGGTCGAGGAGCGGCGTCCCGCTTGCAGCCTGCTGTCCCATCTCGTGGAGGATCGTCCGCTCGGTGCGGGAGGCGACGATCGGCTCGTTGACCCCCTCTACCCAGACGAGCGTCCGGCGGCCGTGGCCGCGACGGTCGTCTCTGATCGGCTCGATTGCGTAGATCTTGTCGGCCCGGGCGTACTTGCCGAAGCCGAGGAAGACCATCCGGTTCCCGTCCGCCACGGCCGTAGTATCGCCGCCGGTGCCGACGCCGGCCTTCAGAAACGGGCGAGGAGCGTGCGTGCGGGCTCGAAGACGACGCGTCCCGGCAACGCGCCGCGGATGTTGTACGCGTAGAAGAGCCCGGCTTCGGTCAGCCGTGCACCGACAATGCGGGCTGCCACCGGCCGAAGCGGAAGCGAAATCCGCTTGCCATCGCTCAGACGAGCCAGGACGACCCGATGCGGGCCGCGCAGGAGCGCCAGCTTTCCGGTGACGTCCACGAGCCGAAACCCCGCGGCAGTGCCGAGCGGGAGCGACCTCATCGCCGCACCGGTGGCCGGGTCGTAGAGGTCGAGCGTGGACGTCCTCTCGATCGCCAGCGCCGTGCGGCTCAAAGCCACGGCGCGAGCGCTTCCCTCGGCGTCGGAAACAGTCGCGATCCGAGCTCCGGTCGCCGAGAGGATGGTCACGCCGTCCGCCGTCTCGACCGCCAGTCGGCCGCCTCCGACCGCGGCAAGCGGGTACGCCGACGCGTTTCGGGCGATGACGAGGCGACCCGAGACGATCCGAACGAGCTTCTCGCCGGTGAGCCGGAGCAGCGGATCCTTCTCGCCGCACTCCTCTCCGGCAGGACGGTCGCACGTCTGCGTCCAGCTGTTGTAGGCGAGCAGCGCGCCGCTCCCGCGGAGCTGACCCAGCCACGTCCCGGCGGGATTGGCTCCCGCGCGATCGCCGTTCGTCGCGAACTCGATCTGCTTCGCGGCACCGCCGCCGAGCCTCGCGGCCATCACGATCAGCTCCAGGTTGTTGTCGCCGCCTTGCTCGATCCAGGCGACTCGCCCGCCGCCGACTGCCAGCCGGCTGACGCCGTCGCCCGAGCAGCCGAGGATTCCCGGCTTCACGCGCATCGAGCTGGCGCCGGGAGCGGTCCAGACGACGATCCGCCCGCAGCCGGGCTTGACGGTCGTCGTCACTGCCGCCCGATTACCGTCCGCCGCGAGGAGCGTGATGCGCCCACGGACCGAGAAGACAGCATGCGACTGCCGGCTTTGGCCGAGCGCGCTCGCGGTCAGGAAGACTGCGACCAGGCCGATCGGCGCGAGCGCGACCCAGCGGGTGATCTTGCCTTTGCGCTGACGCAATGTCACAACACGTACGACTGTAGGCCCCGCTTGTTGTGATTTCGTCAAGGCGGCCCGTAGCCGCTAGAGCACAGCCCGAAGGGCGTCGACCACGCGCTCCTGATCCTCGGCCTCGATCCGCGTGAAAAACGGCAGCGCGAGGGTCCGCGAGCAAGCATCCTCCGCCACCGGGCACATGCCCTCGCCGAAGCCGTACTGCTCGCGCATGAACGGCTGCAGATGGACGCAGGGGACGTACTCGGCCGTGCCGATCCCCTGGGCGCGAAGCTCGGCCATCACGGCGCCGCGATCAACCTCCGGGGCCAGCTTGACCACGTAGACGAACCACGAGCGCGCGTGATCAGCGTCGTCTGCAAGCGGCGTCTCGACGCCGTCGAAGCCGGAGAGCAGCCCGTTGTAGCGCGCGGCCGCCGCCGCTCGCAGCTCCAGGATCCGGTCGAGCTTCTCGAGCTGGGCGATCCCGACCGCCGCCTGGATGTCCGTCCAGCGGTAGTTGTAACCGAGCCGCACGTGATCGAACCAGGCGCCGGTGTCGTAGGTTCGGCCCTGGTTACGCAGGCTGCGCAGCAGCTGCCATTCCTCCTCGGAGTGCGTGACGACCACGCCGCCCTCGCCCGTCGCGATCTGCTTGTTCGGATAGAAGCCGAAGACGGCGGCGGTCCCGTGCCCGCCGATCGGCGTGCCCTTGTACTCCGCCCCCAGCGCCTCGGCCGAATCCTGGACCAGCGCGAGCCCGTGCCGGTCGCAGAGCCCCCTCAGCTCGTCCAGCTCGCAGGGGTAGCCGAACATGTCGACCGCAACGACGGCCTTCGTCCGCTCGGTGATCGCCGCCTCGACGGCGGCCGGATCGAGGTTCAGCGTCCGCGGATCGACGTCGGCGAAGACAGGCGTCGCCCCGTCGAAGATGAAGCAGTTGGCCGAAGCGACGAACGAGACCGGCGAGGTGATCGCCTCATCGCCCGGCCCAAGCCCGGCGATATGGCAGAGCAGGTGGAGGCCCGCGGTGCCGCTCGAGAGCGCCGCAGCGTACGGCGCTCCAACGCGCTCGGCCACCAGCTCCTCGAACCGGTCGATCGTCGGCCCGAGCGAGAGCCGCCCGGAGCGGAGCACTTCCAGGACCAGCTCCTCCTCCCGCTCGCCGATCCACGGACGGGCGAGCGGAATCTCTTGTCGGGCCGGCGTAGCCGGCTCGCGAGTCTGCCGAGCGGAGCGAAGGGACAAACTAGCTACCCGGAAAATGCGTCAGCATTTTTCGGGTTTAAGCTTCCGCTGGCGTGCGCTCGGCGTACTCGAGCCACTGCGCCCAGCGCTCGCTGCGCCCCCGCACCGTATCCAGGTAAGCCGCTTGCAGCTCGAGCGTCACCGCCCCGACTCCGAGCTCGACGTCGTCGACCTCCCGGAGCGGCGTCACCTCCGCGGCGGTGCCGCACATGAAGGCCTCGTCGGCGAGGTAGAGGTCGGAACGGATCAAGCTCTTCTCGACCACTCGATAGCCGAGATCCTGGGCGATCTGGATCACGGTGTCGCGCGTGATCCCCGGCAGGATCGAGGTCGAGAGGTCGGGCGTGTAGATGACGCCGTCCTTGACGACGAAGACGTTCTCGCCGGACCCGTCGGCGACATATCCCTCCGCGGTCAGCAGAATCGCCTCGTCGTAGCCCGCCCGATTCGCCTCCGTGACCGCGAGCATCGAGTTCAGGTAGACGCCAGTCGCCTTGGCGACGTGCGGAATCACGTTGGGGCCGATCCGCTGCCAGCTCGAAATCTTGGCGCGGATGCCCTTCTTGAGCCCGTCCTCGCCGAGGTAGGCGCCCCAGGGCCAGCTCATGATCACGACGTCGACCGGGTTCCCGACCGCGGAGACGCCGAGCTCGCCATAGCCGAAGAACGCGATCGGGCGCAGGTAACACTCGGGGAGGCCGTTCACGGCGATCAGCTCGTGCGCGGCCGCGCGCAGGTCGTCGACCGAGAACCGAAGCTCCATCCCGAGCAGCTTCGCCGAGTTCTCGAGCCGCTGCAGGTGGTCGGTCAGCCGGAAGACGGCGGTACCGTTCGGCGTCTCGTAAGCCCGGATTCCCTCGAACACACCCGAGCCGTAATGGAGCCCGTGGGTGCCGACGTGGATCCGTGCGTCGTCCCACGCGACCAGCTCGCCGTTCATCCAGATCTTCTCGGTCTCACGCATGCACGCCTCCTTCGGCCAAATGTTATGTGTGAGTCTCGACAGCGTCCATCGGTTCCGCCCGAGAGAGCCGCATCAGCTCGGTCGGTGTCAGCGCCGCCATGTGCCGTGTGGAGCCCGCTCCGATCCAGACGAGCGGGTGCCGAAGCAGGGAGCGCTCGAGGAAAACGGCCTCCACTCGCCCGAGCGGGAACGGGGCCACGGCACCCGGCTCGTAGCCGGTTGCGTCCCGAACCTGATCGGTGCCCGCGATGCGCGCCTCCGGACAACCGGCGGCCGCGGCGACCTTGCTCTTGTCCGCGCGACGGTCGCCCGGGACGAGGACGAGAACTGATCTCCCGCCGCAGTCGAAGACCAGCGACTTGACGATCTGACCGAGCTCGCAGCCGACGGCCTTCGCCGCGTCCTCGGCCGTCGGGGTGCCCTTGGAGAACTCCTCGATCCGCGACTCGGCCCCCGAGGCGCGGAGGTAGGCGGCGACCTGCTCGACCTCCTTCGGCCAGGAACGCACAACCACCGTGGAAGCCTAGCCCGCGCAACCGCCGACGCCGGTGACCCGTTTGCTTCCTGGGAGACGAAAGGACACGAATGTCGACAAGCAAGGAACGGATCGCCAAGACCGAGTCGCTCTTCCGCAGCGTCAACGAGCGAATCGCAGAGGCTTCCGAGCGATTCGACGCCGGGGACAACGGCGAGCGCGAGTTCATGTGCGAGTGCGCCGACGCCGGGTGCGCGGAACGGCTCGAGGTGCCGCTCGACGAGTACGAGCAGGTCCGCGAGGATGCCACCACCTTCGTGCTCGATCCCGACCACGTGGAGCCGGAGATCGAGCGCGTCGTACGACACGGCCCCGGCTACGCGGTCGTCAGGAAGGTCGACGCCGTCGCGGCCCGGATCGTGCGGAAGCTCGACCCCCGCGCCGAGCCCGCGTAGAGCCGTTCGGTCCTCGGTCAGTAGACGCCGGGGATAAAGCGCCGCGGGGTGCGCTCGCGATAACGGGCATAGCCGGGAAGCCGCTCCTGGAGCCACCTCTCCTCGACGCGCACCTTCAGGTCGAAGACGACGGCCAGCAACCCAGTCGGGATCAGCCCGAGTGGCGACTCGGCGAGCGACGAGCCCACAGCGACGAGCAAGACGGCGCCGTAGATGGGATGGCGGACGCGCCGGTAGACGCCGCCGTCGGCGACCGTCGCAGCCTCCCGCGGCCGGGGAAAAACGGTCATCGAGCGGGCGAGCACGAGTGAGAGTCCGGCCAGCACAAGCAGAACGAGGCCGGCGACGACGATCCCGAGGCCGACGACGGAGAGAACGCCCGCGATCGACTCCGGCCAGTAGACACCGGTCAGGACAGAAAGGCCGATGAGCACCATCAGGGCCAACTGGAGCACGACCCAGCCTCCGCCACGCCCGCCGAGCCGGGGAAGATCAGGCAAGCGAGATGAAACGAGCTTCGTCCACGAAGCCCTCGGCACGCACGTCGTCGACCAGACCCTCCGGCGGCGGGGAATCGAGCGACAGCGCCATCAGCGCCTTCCCGCCGCGGCGCGTGCGCGAGACGGCCATGTTGGCGATGTTGACGCCGGCCTCACCGAAGAGCGAGCCGATCCGGCCGATTACGCCTGGTACGTCGTCGTAGCGGAAGAAGACGAGCATCGGCGCCAGCTCCATCTCGAGCTCGAAGCCGAGCGCACTGACCAGCCAGTGGCGGTGGTCGTTGCCGATCGTCGTCCCCGCGACGCGCACCTCGTCGCCGTTCGCGCGGACGATGACGCGCAGCAGGTTCGTGAAGTCGCGGCAGGCGCGCCGCCGTTCCTCCAGGACGTCGATACCGCGCTCCGCTGCGATCAGGGGTGCATTCACGTAGTTGACCGGGGTGTCTGCGCGGCCCTGGAAAGCGCCGTTCAAAGCGGCCACCGTCAGCAGCCGGGTGTCGTAACCGGACAAGCCGCCGTAGTACGCGAGCGTCAGCTGGTCGGCCCGCCCGCGCGCGAGCTCCATCGCCAGGCGGCCGAGCTTCGCCGCGAGCGGCACGTACGGGCCGAGGGCTTCCATGTCCTCGGCTCGAATCGCCGGAATGTTGACCGCGTTCGTGACGAGCGCCCCCTCGAGCGCCGCGGCCACCTGCTCGGCGACGATCACACCGGCGCGGTCCTGCGCCTCCTCCGTGGAGGCGGCGAGGTGCGGCGTGACGACGACGTTGTCGAGCTCGAGGAGAGGGCCCTCGTACGGCTCCGCCGAGAAGACGTCGAGAGCCGCGGCCGCGACCTTGCCCGCGCGCAAGGCTTCGAGCAGCGCGGCCTCGTCGACGAGCTCACCGCGGGCAGCATTGATCAAGCGGACGCCGTCCCGCATTCGCTCGAAGGCCGCGGTACCGAGCGAGCCACGGGTCTCGTCGGTCAGCGGCAGGTGCAGGGTGAGGAAGTCGGCCGAGTCGTACACCTCCTCGGGCGACTCGACGCGCTCGGCTCCGAGCTCGCGGAAACGTTCCTTGGCGACGAACGGGTCGTAAGCGACCACGCGCATGCCGAGGCCGAGCGCCCGCCGCGCCACCTGCTGCCCGATCCGCCCGAACCCGAGGACACCGAGCGTCTTTCCCTCGAGCTCGATCCCGCCGTAGCGCCCGCGCTCCCAGCGTCCCTCTTTTAGCGCGGCGTGCGCCTGCGGGATGTTTCGCGAGAGCGCAACCAAGAGGCCGATCGTGTGCTCGGCAGCAGAGACGACCGTCGACTCCGGCGCGTTCGCAACCACGATCCCGCGTCGCGTCGCGGTCTCGACGTCGACGTTGTCGACCCCCACGCCGGCACGCCCGATCACCTTCAAGCGATCGGCCCGCTCGAGCAGATCGGCCGTCAGCTTCGTGGCCGAGCGGATCACGATCGCGTCGTAGGCGCCGATCTTCCCGGCGAGATCGCCGTTGGGATCGAAATCGACGTCGAAGCGCTCACGCAGGAGCTCCACGCCCGCTACGGCGATCGGCTCCCGGATCAGTACCCGGTGGGTCACACGCGAGCGCGCTCTTCGTACGCCTCGAGCGCGCTGCTCACGGCGGCGCCACGCTCGATCTCGGCGCCGAGATCGGTAAGCACGAGCTCAACCGCAGCAAGGGCGGTCGTGACGTCGAAGACGTCGAAGTAGCCGATGTGCCCGATCCGGAAGATCTTTCCCTTCAGCGCGCGGTGGCCGTTCGCGATCGTGATCCCGAACCGGTCGCGAAGCGCTCCGACGAGTTCGGTCGCGTCGATGCCGTCAGGCGCGCAGATCGCGGTGACGACCGCCGAGCGGTCGTCGTCGGGCGAGAAGAGCTCGAGCCCCATCGCCTTGGCGCCCTCGCGGCAGGCGCGCCCCAGACGGACGTGCCGGTCGAAGACGGAGTTGAGGCCTTCGTCGAGCAACATGCCGAGCGCCACGTCGAGCCCGGCGACCAGGGAGACCGGCGGCGTGAACGGCGCGTCGAGCGACGCCTGCGCCTTACGCGTCCGCTCCCAGTCGAAATAGAAGCGCGGCGACTCCCCGAGCGTGGTCCAGGCACGCTCCGAGACGGAGACCATCGCCAGGCCGGGCGGCGTCATCAGCGCCTTCTGCGACCCGGAGACCACGACGTCGAGGCTCCAGCCGTCGCTCTCCACCGGGACAGCGCCGAGGCTGGAGACGGCGTCGATGACGCTGAGCGCCCCCTGCTCGCCCGCGGCGGCCGCGATCGCCTGCAGGTCGCAGACGACGCCCGTCGACGTCTCCGAGTGCGTGACGAACACCGCTTTTGCGCCGCCGAGCTCCTGCAAGCGTCCCGCGATGTCGGAAGCGGCCGGAATCTCGCCCCAGCCGTACTCGAGCGTCTCCACGTCGGCCCGGTAGGCGGACGCGATGCCGCGCCAGCGCTCGCCGAACTGACCCGCGGAGACGACGAGAACGCGGTCGCCCGGGGAGCACAGGTTCGCGACCGCGGACTCCATCGCACCCGTTCCTGCCGAGCCGAAGAGCAGTACCTCGCCGGTCGTGCGGAACACCTCGCGCAGGCGTGCGAGCGTCTCCTCGTAGACGGGGCGGAAGTCCGGGCTGCGGTGGTGGACGACCGGCTGCGCGATCGCCGCCAAAACCTGCGGGGGCACGGGCGTCGGGCCCGGCGTCAGCAGGTGCCGTTTCTCGCTCATCTGCGCTGAGCCTAGCTCAGCGACCGGCTCTACCTGAGCGACGCAAGAGGGTCGACGGCCGCGCCGCGGACGCGCACCTCGAAGTGCAGGTGCGGACCACTTGCCTCGCCGGTCGAGCCCACACGGCCGACACGCGTTCCCGGAGCAACCGCTCGGCCGACGCCGACGGAGAACGCCGACAGATGCGCATACATCGAGACGACGCCGCCGCCGTGGGCGACCTCGACGAGGTTCCCGTAGCCGCCCGCGTCGTAGCCGGCGAAGACGACGCGGCCGGCCGCCGCGGCCCCGACGGGCGTTCCGGTCGGCGCCGGCAGGTCGATTCCGGGATGGAAGCCGATGCCACGCGGGCCGAAGACGCTGGCGACGGGCGCCTGCACCGGCCACGAAAGGGCGATCGGGCAGCGGGGGAGCGGCGCCCTCAGCGCGTGGAAGGTCGCCGGGCCCGCGACGCCGTCGGGCGTCAGGTGCGCCCAGCGCTGGAACCTGACCAGAGCCCGGCTCGTGTGCACGCCGAAGCCGCCGTCGATCGAGGCATTCGGGAAGCCATGCCAGGCGAGCGCGAACTGAAGCTCGGCGACATCCCAGCCGGCCATCCCGCGCGCGAGGGGACGCGAGCCGAGGACGTGCTTTGCGAAGCGGCCGAAGGCCCGGCGCGTCTTCGGGCCGACGACGCCGTCCGGCGTCAGCGCATGGAGGCGCTGGAAACGCATCACGGCCGCGGTTGTCATTGCGCCGGCGATCCCGTCGACCGGTCCCCTGTAGACGTGGTGGTGCCGCAGCGTGACCTGAAGCGCCGCGACAGCGGGCCGGCCGGCGGCTTGTGCGGGCGGCGCGCCAAGCAGGACGCACGCTGCGAGCGCCGGTGCAAGCTTGATGGGGCCGAGGCGTGGCATCACTCGAACGAGGGATCGGCCGGTTCGGGGAAATCTTTAACGACGTCCAGTGCTTTAGTCTCGACCCCGTTTTCTGTTTTTGCAAGCGGGGTAGCCGCCGGGAGGTTGGCCCGCTACTACCTCGGCTGCATGCACGAGCAGTACCACCCGCGGGACCTGCTCGAGCAGGCCGTCGCCGGCGAGCGGGCGTGCTTCGACGGAATCGCCTGCTCCGACCACTTCCAACCCTGGTGGGAACCCGGTCACTCCGCCCAGGCCTGGATCTGGCTCGGTGCGGCGGCCCAGGCCACGGAGCGCGTTGCCGTGGGGCCGGCGGTCACGGTCGCACTCGCCCGCTATCACCCGGCGCTCGTCGCGCAGGGGTTCGCAACGCTCGAGGCGATGTATCCGGGACGAGTCTTCGTCGGCCTCGGCTCCGGGGAGTCGCACCCGCCGCCGCTCTACATCTCGGCGTTCCACCCCGGCGCCGCGAAGGTTGCCGGCCGCTACGGCGACGGCTCTGGACGATGGCCGATCCGGAGAGCGCGCCGCGGCTGATCGACGTGTACCGCGAGGCCGCCGAGCAGTCGGGCCGCGGCCCCGGCACGATCGTGTTCGAGGCGGGTTTTTCCTGGGCGCCGAGCGACAACGAGGCCCTCGAGGTCGCGCGCGGCTGGAAGGCGCCGTCCCGCAGGAGTTCTTCACGGACGACTGGTTCGATCCGCAGGCGATGGACTCGCACGGCGAGGAACAGGTCTCCGACGACGACTTCAAGCAGCGGTTCATCGTCTCCGCCGATCCCGACGAGCACGTCGCCCGGATCGAGGAGCTCGGGCAACTGGCCGAAGGCGACGTCGTCGTCAAGCTCTCGAACTTCTCGGGCCCGAACGCGCTCGAGGCGATCCGTCTCTACGGCGAGCGCGTGCTGCCGAAGTTACGCGGCTGACCTTGCCTGATTCCTGGGGGATTAGTACCCTGGGGACTAATGGGCGGCGGTCTCTCCGACACCGAATACGCGGTTCTCGGCCTGCTGACGTTCGGCGCCCGGTCGGGTTACGACCTCGACAAGCTCACGCGCCGGAGCATCGGCTACTTCTGGCGCCCTGCGAAGAGCAAGATCTATGCGATCCTGCCGCGGCTCGTGGGCCGCGGTCTCGCGCGCGCGACGCAGGTGGCGCAGGACAAGCGGCCTGACAAGCAGGTGTACGCAATCACGCGCGCGGGCGAGCGCGCGCTCGAGGAGTGGCTCACTTCGCCCGAGCCTGCCGCCGGCGTTGCGCGCGACGGCCTCCTGCTCAAGCTCTTCTTCGGCCGCCCCGCGCACGGCGCCGCGCTCCGCGAACAGGTCGTGGCGCGAAAGCGCGCCGCCGAGCGGAAGCTCGGCGAACTGGAGGAGATCGAGCGAACGATCGACCGCGTCGAAGATTTCTTCCCCTACCTCACCCTTCTGCACGGGCTCGAGACCTCCCGCGCGACGATCGCCTGGACGGAGCGTGTCCTGAAGCTCCTCGACCGCGAGGGGGCACGTGCACGCGCGTAGCCTCGCCGCGGCCGTCCTAGCGGGATCGCTTCTGGCCAGCGGCGCGGGAGCCTCGAGTCGCCCTGCGAAGGTCGTGGCCACCGTACGGACCGGAGGCGCGCCGATCGGCCTGGCGGTCGGCGCCGGCTCGCTCTGGTCGGCCGACTACGCGGGCAGCCGGCTGCTGCGAATCGACATGCGCCGCAACCGGGTTCGGGCGCGGATCCGCCTCGGCAACCAGCCGTACGCGGTCGCCTACGGCGCCGGCTCGGTCTGGGTGAGCTCCTTCAGCAGCGGCAACGTGACCAGGATCGATCCCGCGACGAACCGGATCGTGGCGCGCGTGGAGGCAGGAGTGGAGCAGGCCGGGCTGGCGGCGTCGGCAAGCGATGTCTGGATCGCCGTCTACGGACGTGGCGAGGTCGTCCGCATCGACCCCGCCACGAACGCTGTCAAGGCGCGGATCGTGCTCGGCGGCAACCCGGAGGATGTCGTCCTCGCCGCCGGCGCCGCCTGGGTGCCGAACGAGAACGGGACAGTGGCGCGGATCGATCCCGCCACGAACACCGTGACCGCAACGGTCGCCGTGGGCGCGGATCCCGACAACGCGGTCTTTTGCGGGGGACGTCTCTGGGTCTCGAGCCTGCGCGGCCCGCGACTTTTCGTCCTCGATGCGGCAACGAGCAGCGTGCTCGCGCGCGTGCGCGTCGGCACCGGCAGCGTCGGTCTCGCGTGCGCCAAGGCGCTGTGGGTCGCGAACTACGAGACCGGCCAGGTGCTCAAGCTCGACCTCCACCGGCGTCGCGTCGTCCGCCGGCTCGACGTCGGCCTGCAGCCGCGCGAGGTCGCGCCCGGTGCCGGAGCGCTTTGGGTTTCGAACCAGGGCTCCGGCACCGTCTCGCGCATCAGGCCCTAGCCCTAGCAGCGGCTCGGATTGCCTGTAGGGACAGTCCCCGGATGGGGACTGTCCCTGAGACGGGCCGCCCCACTTACTCGTCGGACTTGTAGAGCCCGACCAGGTGGCCCTCCGGGTCGGTGAACATCGCGAACGTGACCATCTCCATCTCGGTCACCGGCACGACGGTCTTGCCGCCCGCGCTCTCGATCTTGTCGAGCGCTGCCTGCGGGTCGGACACGCCGACGTAGAAGGTCGCGTGGCCCGGCCCGCCTTGGGCCTGGCCGATGCCTCCGCCGATTCCTGTCTCGGAGTCGTCCGTCATGCCGTAGTTCATCTCGGGCGACGGGACGTTGAACTGCCAGCCGAAGACGTCGCCGTAGAAGCTCCGCAGCTTCTCGCCGTCCTGGCCGACGACCTCGAACCAGCCGACTCGATTCGCCATCTCATGCCTCCTCTGTGACCCCTCGGGTTTCCTCGTTCCTACCTGAGACGAGCGGGCGCTGCATTTTTCGACGCTAGGTCTTCAGCTTCTCCCGCAGGCGCTCGTTGACGATTTTCGGGTTTGCCTTGCCCTGCGTCTCGCGCATCACCTGGCCGACGAAGAAGCCGAGCAGGCCCTCCTTGCCGCTCCGATAGGCCTCGACCTG
>Ga0126310_10000412_pt1 | contig 14491 bp, 14 predicted proteins | sample Plot60_FD_92540 | JGI IMG/M metagenome (GOLD analysis project Ga0126310, IMG submission 92540) | Serpentine soil microbial communities from UC McLaughlin Reserve, CA, USA - Plot60 | ecosystem: Environmental > Terrestrial > Soil > Grasslands | place: USA: UC McLaughlin Reserve, Lake County... | reverse complement strand
GCCTACCGCGACGGCAAGTTCGAGCTCTATTCGAACGTCAACGTGGGCGTCGCGGTGGCCGCGCAGGACACGCTGGTGGTGCCGACGATCTTCGAGGCCGACAGCAAGTCGCTGGGTCAGATCGCCCGCGACGCGCGCGGGCTGATCCAGAAGGTGCGCGACAGGAAGATCACCCCGCCCGAGGTGTCGGGCGGCACCTTCACCGTCTCGAACCTGGGCATGTACGGCATCCGCGAGTTCACCGCGATCATCAACCCGCCGCAGGCGGCGCTGCTGACCGTGGGCGCGCTGGAGAAGCGGCCCGCGGTGGACGCCGACAGCAGCCGCGTGGTGGCCCGCGACCAGATGACGCTCACACTGGTGTGCGACCACCGCATCCTCTACGGGGCCGATGGCGCCCAGTTCCTCGCGCGCGTGAAGGAGCTGCTGGAGCAACCGCTGTCCCTGGCGCTCTAGCGCCGGGCCGTCGTTGTCGATAGGGAGGGCGATGGGCGGAGACCCCTACCACGCCCCCGAGCAGGAGCGCCGGCGCCGCCAGCTGGCGCGCTTCGGCGCCGTCTTCTTCGGCGCGGCCGCGGGCGTTACGGTGCTGGGGCTGCTGCTCCCACATCAGCCGCAGGTCGATGAGACCGGACTCGAGATCGTGGCCTGGGCCTCGGCCGCGCTCGCGGTGAGCCTCAGCCTGTGGGGCGAGCGCGCCCCGGGCTGGATCTACATGCTCGTGGTGGCCGCCGGCACGGCACTCGTGTCGCTGGCATTGATCTCGAACGGCGAGCGCCATGGCGGCGGCGCCGGCGGCGACGAGATGTACTACCTCTGGGTCGTCCTCTACGGCGCCTACTTCTTCGGACGCCTGGCCACCGCACTGCAGGTGGTGTTCGTGGCGGTCGCCTACGCGGTCACCCTGGCGATCGTCGACCCGGGCGACGTGGCCACCAGCCGCTGGCTGAGCACGATCGGCCTCGTGGTGGGGACGGCCGTGGTGGTGCGCTTCCTCAGCGAGCGCATCGACAGCCTCATGGCCAGCCTGGGCGCGGCCGCGCACACGGACTGCTTGACCGGCCTGGCAAACCGGCTGGCGTTCGAGGACGCGTTCGCGCGCGAGGCGGCGCGCTCGGCCCGGGAGGGCGAGGGCTTCGCGCTGCTGCTCGCCGACCTCGACCGGCTCAAGGAGATCAACGACCGCTTCGGCCATCATGCCGGCGATGAGGCGATCTGCGACGTGGCCCGCGCGCTGCGCGAGACGCTGCGCAGCGGCGACTTCGCGGCGCGGATCGGCGGCGACGAGTTCGCCGTGCTGCTGCCTCGTACCGGCCGCAGCGGCGCGGAGCGGGTTGGCGAACGGCTCTCGCACGTGCTCTGCGAGCGGGCTCCGGCCGAGCGCTCACTGGGCCTCAGCTTCGGCGTGGCCCAGCCCGGCGAGGACGGCATGGCGCTCGACGACGTGATGCGCGCGGCCGACGCAGCTCTCTACAGCGCCAAGAAGGCCAACATCGACGCGGCCGCGCGGGGGCCCCGCGCTCGCAGGGCCCCCACTCCGGCTACACCCGGCTAAGCCGAGCGCTGGTAAGCGCGAAACGCCCTGGTGGCGATCCAGATGAACAGCGCCGTCACGGCCGCCAACAACCCCAGTCGACCCAGCACGAAGCCCCAGTCGGGCCCCTTGCTCACGGCTTCGCGACCTGCCTCGACCGCCCAGTTCACCGGGTTGAAGCGCGCCACGTCCTGGATCCAGCCCGGCGCCAGGCTGAGCTGCATGAAGGCCGCCGACAGGAAGGTGAGCGGCAGCGCGATGAACTGCACGACGCCGATCAGGGTCTCCTCCTGGCGTGCGGTCAGCGCCACGGCGCGCGACGGCCGATCGCCCGGCGGACGTCCGCCGCTTGGGAGAGCACGTCGAGGCCGGCGCCCCGGGCCGCCGGCGGAATTGATCCGGGAGGTCACGCGCGGCGCGCGCGACATGGGGCTCGCGAACGACCTGTTCGACGACGCGGCGTCGCGGCGGCTCGGGGTCAACCGCACCGACACGCGTGTAATGGACATCCTCGAGCGAGACGGCCCTCTCACCCCGAGCCGGCTGGCGGAGCTGAGCCGTCTCAGCCGGCCGGCCATGACCACGGTAATAGACCGGCTCGAGAAGGCCGGCTACGCCCGCAGGCAGGCCGACAGAGACGATCGCCGGCGGGTGCTCGTGGAGATGACCCCGCTGGCGCGCAGGCGGGCGATGGAGATCTACGGCCCATTCGGCGAGCTCACGGCCGAGGAGTTCCAGCGCTACAGCTCGGCCGAGCTCGAGGCGATCATCCGCTTCATGAGGCACGCGGTGGACATGAGCACGCGCCAGCTGGAGCGGATCACGCCGCGCGACGCTGGTTAGGCTCGCAATGGTGAGCGCACGCGAGCCGCGAACCTTCGACGAGGAGATCCTCGCCGCCGAGGAGACGGCTGTTGTCTCAACCCTCACCGACGAGGCGCGGATCGAGCGGATCGAGGGAGAGCTGCGGATGGGCGTCGACGCGCTGGCGCACGTGGGCGCGGCGGCGTCGTTCTTCGGATCGGCGCGCACGGCCCGCAACGAGCCCGAGTACGAGCTGGCGCGCGCGACCGCGCGGCTGGCCGGGGAGCAGGGCCTGGCGATCATCACCGGGGGTGGCCCTGGCGCAATGGAGGCCGCCAACCTAGGCGCGCGCGAGGCGGGTGCGCCGTCGATCGGGCTCAACATCGAGCTGCCCTTCGAGCAGGGGATGAACGAGCACGTGGAGCTGGGCCTGGAGTTCCACTACTTCTTCACTCGCAAGGTCATGTTCGTCCGCTACGCAAGCGGCTTCGTGGTCTTCCCCGGCGGCTTCGGCACGCTCGACGAGCTGTTCGAGTCGCTCACGCTGATCCAGACGGACAAGATCCGCAACTTCCCGGTCGTGCTCGTGGGCACCGAGTACTGGTCGGGCCTGCTCGCCTGGCTGCGCGAGCGCATGCTCGGCGAGGGCAAGGTCTCAGCCCAGGACCTGGAGCTGATGTCGATCACCGACGAACCCGACGAGGTCTGCCGGATCCTTCTCTCGGCCGCACACCGCCAGGCGCGCCGGCCCTGACCGGCGTCACCGCGGCGATCGACGGGATCGACAGGCGCGCGGCGCTTCCCGCGCTCACTAGCCTGCGCGGCCGTGTCGTTCTCAGTCCAGCTCGGCCTGCTGCTGGCCGTCGCGACCGCGTTCGCGTCGATCGTCGGCTTTCTCTACAAGCACCGCGGCGCCATGGAGTCGCCCCCGATCGAGTGGCGGCGACCCGTGCAGACGTCGCTGGCCCTGTTTCGCTCGCGCTGGTACACGCTCGGCATCCTGATCGCCACCGCATCCTGGGGCCTGCACGTGGCCGCGCTCTCGTTGGCGCCGATCTCCATGGTGCAATCGGTGATCGCCGGCGGCCTGGTGCTGCTGACCGTGGTGGCCGATCGCCTGTTCGGCTTTCACGTCACGCGGCGTGAGTGGATCGGGGTGGCTCTCACGGCGGCCGGGCTCGCGTTCCTGGCCGCCACGCTGGAGGGAGTAGGCGGCAGCGCACACAACGACTGGGAGCCCGCGCAGCTCGCGGTGTACGTGTCCGTGGTGGCCGGCGGCGGGCTCGCCGCGGCCGCGCTGGCCGGCGGCGGGGAGCGCGCCGGGCCGGCGCTGGCGGTGTCGGCGGGCCTGCTGTGGGGCGCGTCCGACGTGTCGATCAAGGCGCTCAGCGCCGACGTGGACCGTGGCCTCGGCGTGCTGGCCCACCCGCTGGCGCTCGTGATACTCACGCTCTCGCTGGTGGGGCTGACCGTGTCGGCGCGCAGCCTGCAGGTGGGCAGGGCCGTGCCGGTGATCGCCATCACCGGCGCCGCCGCGAACGTGATCACGATCGCCGCCGGCCCGGCCATCTTCGGCGAGCCGCTGCCAGAGGAGCCGCTGGCGCTCGTTGTGAGGCTGCTGGCGTTCGCGCTCGTGATCGCGGCGGCCACCCTGACGCCCGCGCCGATGCGGGCGGCTCAGGGCGCGGCCATCGGCCCGTAGCGGTCACGCACGCTGTCGATGTAGGTCGCCAGCTGCTCGGCCGAGCCGGGGTCGCGCAGCTCGATCACGTTCTCCGCGTTCTGCTCGCCCGAGCGGGAGAGGTTGAAGGAGCCGGCGAAGACGTCGTCGTCGGCCACGGTGACCTTGGCGTGCATGAAGTCGTGGGGAGTGTCGGGGCCGTACGGCGTCGACGGCTTGCCCCTGAAGTCGGCGTGCTCGAACACCGAGGCGAGAATCGGGATCTTCCAGCGCGAGCGCGGGTTCTCGCGCCACTGCCGGAACACCTGCTCCATCTGCGGGCGATCCACCACGCCGCGGAGGTCCAGCCTGCCGTCGGCGGCGACCTCGGCGAGCGTGCCCAGCACCGGACCCGCGGTGATGACCGGCGAGGCGATGCGCACCCGCCGGCGCGCCCGGCCGATGGCGGTGGCAATGCGCTGCGAGAGCTCCGGGCCCCGCCCGGGCGTGAACCAGGCACGCGCCCGGACCCCGCCCAGGTCGAACGGCCGCGGGTCCTCATGGCCGCTCTGCGCGACGTCCCGGCTGCCCCATAGCTCCTCGAAGTTCTGCGTGAAGGCGGCCGCGGCGTCGCGATCGTGGGCGACCACGACCACGTTCTCCTGCAGCTCCCACGAGTCGGTGGTCCAATTCGTGGAGCCCGACCACACGGACTCGCGGTCGCGCACGACGTACTTGTGGTGCATCAGGTCCGGCACGCCGGGAATGCCGCAGGTCGGAATGGGCAGCTCCTGGAGCAGCTCGGGCTCCGTGCGCGGCGGGGGCGGCACCGGCACGCGGTCGCCGTAGTCGCCGTTGTAGGCGAGGCGCACGGCGACACCGCGCCCGTGCGCCTCGCGCAGAGCGGTCGCCACGAGATCGCCGGGCTCGCCCGGCAGCCGCACGTCGTAGAGCGCCAGGTCGAGCGTCTCACGCGCCGCGCGTAGGAACTCCGCCACCTGGCGCGCCAGCTCCAGGGCGGTCTGGCCACCCGGGGACAGCGTGCGCAGCTCGAGTCGCTCCGCGCTCACGCCAGCGCCGGAGCGGTGGAGTCCGTCAGCATCAGCCCTCCCAGTGAAAGCCGGTCTTGGCGATGCGCGGCTCGAGCGGGCTGGTGGGCAGGCCCTCGCCCAGCTCGAGCTGGTTGTAGGCGGCCGGAGCGGTGTCGTTCGGGCTGTCGGGGTGGAAGACCGAGGCCAAGTACTGGATCTGGCCGCGGCCGGCGGCGAGTTCGGTCTGGCCGCCGCCGTAGCAGCCGATCCCCTCCCGGTCGCAGTGGTCATAGGTGTCGAATAGGGTCTTCACCGGCCCGAAGCGCGACGGCTTGATGTTGATCATGCGCGGCTTCCAGCGCAGCGCCTTGACGTCGTCGACCGAGTGGATCGGCGCGTCCCAGGTCAGGCGTTCGTGGATCGGCTCCAGCACCGGCAACGTGTCGTCGGTCACGTCGGCGTCCTCCAGCCAGGCGCCCGGCACCGCTTCGGCGACCTGCCGGTAGAGCTCGGGGTCGGTGTCCACGTCGACCGGCGTACCGCGGTAGAAGCCCTTCAGGTCGAAGATGTCGATCGCCTCGGTGGACGCAAGCTCGTCGATCAGCTCGGGGGTCCAGCTGTTTGCCGGGTCGAGCTTGAAGCGGGTGTCCGGGTAGCGCTCGAGCAGGCGCTTGAGGCGGTCCGCCGTCTCGGGCTCGTCGGAGCCCGGGCGCCCCAGCCGCATCGAGACCACGAAGACGACCGGCCGGGGCCCGCGGCCGAGCACATCGGACAGCGAGCGCCCCGCTTGGCGCAGCGTCAGGTCGAGGGCCGCCGACTCGAAGGCCCAGCGGCGGTAGTTGCGCGAGTCCTCTCGCACCGGCGGCGAGGGCCACAGCTCGATTTCGTCGAGCCGCTTCGAGAACGAGTCGAGCGTGTACGAGCCGGCCAGCTCGAGCGCGCCGCCCGCGGACTGCAGCGCCACGTGGTCGAGGCCGTCGTACACCACATCCTCGCCAATGCCCTCCTTCCCAGCCCCGCGTAGCTTCACCAGCGTGGTCATGCGCGTGAACTCGGGGGAAAACGCGAGTTCGCGCCCCTCGAGCTCGAGCGAGTCGATCTCGAGCGGCAGCTCGGCGACCTTGGCGTAGGTGCTCACCCCGGGTAGTGTCGCGTAGAAGTGGAACCCAGCGAGGAAAGGGGGCAGCCATGCTGTGCTTCCTGACGGTGCGAAAGCTCAAGCCCGGCGCCTACGAGGCCTTCCGGGAGGCCTGGGAGCCGCCCGACGACGCGCCCGAGAGCTTCTTGGGCAAGTTCACGCGCGGCTACCACCTGCGCAACCTCGAGGACGAGAACGAGGTGATCTCGTTCGGCTTCTTCGAAGGCAATCCGGAGGACCTCGACGAGCTGCGCTCCGACGACGCCTTCCGCGGTGCGCGTGAGCAGCAGGTGGAGCGGATCAACGAGCACGTGGAGTCCCTGGGCACCGACGCGGTGTTCGAGGTGATCGAGGAGGTGGACTTCAAGGCCCTCAGGTGAGCTCCGGCTCCGGCCTGACCGCCGACATGCGTTCGGCGCGCCGCTGCTGCCAGACCGTGAGCAGCATCATGGCCAGAGTGAACACGAAGATCATCGCGGCCAGCACGTTCACCTGCGGCGGGATCGAGACGCGGGCGGCGCCCCAGATGTAGAGCGGGTAGGTCACGGTCGAGCCGGCGTTGAAGTTGGTGATCACGAAGTCGTCGATCGACAGGGCGAACGCCAGCAGCGCGGCGGCCAGCACGCCCGGCGCGATCAGCGGCAGCGTGACGCGCAAAAAAGTCTGCGTGCCGTTGGCGCCCAGGTCCTGCGCGGCCTCCTCGAGCGAGCGGTCGAAGCCGATCAGCCGTGAGCGCACGGTGACGACCACGAAGGAGATGTTGAACATCACGTGGGCGATCAGGATCGTGGTGAGCCCGCGCGCGAAGCCCACCGAGATGAACAGCGAGAGGAGCGACGCGCCGAGCACCACCTCGGGCGTGGCAAGTGGGATGAAGATGAAGAAATTGATGGGCGCCCTGCCGCGGAACTGGTAGCGCACCAGCGCGAGTGCCATCAGCGTGCCGATGATCGTGGCGACGATTGTGGAGATCACCGCCACCTGGATGCTGGTGACCAGCGCGTCGGTCAGGTCGGCGAAGGCGAACGGGTTCTTCCAGCTCTTCAGCGTGAAGCCCTGCCACACGAAGTTGAAGCGGCTCTTCGTGTCGTTGAACGAGAAGAGCAGGATGATGGCGATCGGCAGCATCAGGTAGGCCAGCACCAGTCCGGAGTAGACGTTCAGTGCCTGGTCGAGCAGCGCCCGGCCGGTGCGCCTCACGCCGGTGCCTCCTCTGCCCCCGTCAGGGTCTCGGTGCCGACGAAGCGGGCGTAGAGGAGCACCAGCACGAGGATCAGCAGCATCAGGATGAACGACAGCGCGGCGGCGGTCGGGTAGTCGGTGATCTCCAGATACCGGCTCTGGATGACGTTGCCGATCATCGCCTGGCGCGGCGTGCCGAGCAGCTCGGCGTTCACGAAGTCGCCCGCCGCCGGGATGAACGTGAGCAGCACGCCCGCCACGATGCCCGGAGCCGACATGGGCACCACCACGCGCATGACCACGTCGCGGCGCTTGGAGTAGAGGTCGTACGCCGCCTCGAGCATGCGCGGGTCGATGCGCTCGAGCGCCGCGTACAGCGGCAGGATCATGAACGGCAGGAAGTTGTAGGTGATGCCGGCCACAACCGCGCTTGTGGTGGCCAGCAGGCGCCCGTCGGGGCCGAGCAGTCCCACGCCCTGCAGGACGTTCACGACGATCCCGTCGTCGTCGAGGATCGTCTGCCACGACAGGGTGCGGACCAGGTAGGTGGTGAAGAACGGCAGGATCACCACCAGCAGCAGCGCGTTGCGGTACCTGCCGCCCCGGAAGGCGATGGCGTACGCCAGCGGGTAGCCCACGAGCAGCGAGATGAGCGTGGACAGACCCGCGTACTCGAACGAGCGCAGCAGCTGCACGCGGTAATTGGAGATTGCGTCGACGTACGTCTGGAAGTGCCACGTGAACTCGTAGCCGGTGTCGACCGTCCCTTCCTTCAGGGAGATCTGAGCCATGTAGAACAGCGGGATGGCGAAGAAGACGACCAGCCAGGCCAGACCGGGCGTGAGCAGCGCGTAGGGAACTAAGCTGCGGCGGGCCTTCGTCACGCGCCTATCGCGCGCTGGAAGGCCTCGTCGATCTCGCGCTCGTCGGTCGCGCTGAAGGTCTTGAAGTTGTGGGCCTTGGCGAGGTCCGGGAAGATCAGCGTGTCCTCCGCGAGCTCCGGATCCGACTTCCGGAGCACCTCCTTGGTGCCCTTCACCGGCGGGACGTAGTTCACGTACGCGGTGATGGCCGCCTGGATCTCCGGGTCGTAGACGAAGTCGATCATCTTCTGGGCCGTGAAGGCGTGCGGAGCCCCGACGGGGATCTGCATCGAATCAGTGAAGACCATGAAGCCGTCCTCGGGCCGCCTGAAGCGGACGTTCTTGTTGTCCGAGGTGAGCTGGATCGCGTCGCCGGACCAGCCGAGGATCGCGTAGGAGTCGCCCTTCAGGATGTCCTTCGTGTACTCGTTGCCGGTGAAGCGGCGGATCTGGCCGTCCTTCGAGAACTTCTCGATCTTCTCGATGGCCTGCATGACCTGGTCCTTCGTCGCCTTCTCGGGCTGGATGCCCTCGCCCAGCAGCACCGAGCCGACGCTGTCGCGCATTTCGGTGAGCATCGTGACCTTGCCCTTGAACCTCTTGTCGAAGAGGTCGTTGATGCTGGTCAGGTCGCCGCCGGTCTTGTCCTTGCGGTAGATCAGTCCGACCTGGCCCGACTGCCATGGCATCGAGAATTCGCGTTTGGGGTCGAAGTCCGGCCTTGCCACCGCGTCCTCGATGTTGTTGACCGCGTTGGGCATCTGCGCCTTGTCGAACCTCTGGACGTAGCCGAGCCGCTCCATGCGCGCGCACATCCAATCGGTGACCACGTGCAGGTCGCGGCCACCGGAGGTACCGCCGGCGTACTCCTGGCGCACCTTGCCGAAGAACTCGGTGTTGTCGTTGATCTCCTCGACATACTTGACCTTCGTGCCGTACTTCCTCTGGAACTTGTCGAGCGTCGGGCGCTTCTTGGTCTTGTCGTCGACGTCGATGTAGAGCGGCCAGTTGGAAAAGAAGAGCGTCTTCGCGATCGTGCCCTTCTTGATCGGCGCCTGGCCGCCACCCTTCGGCTTGCTGGTCTCGTCGCCGCACGCAGCCAGGTAGGCGATGGCGCTGACGCTCATCGCACCGGCTGCGCCACGGCGCAGCAGACGGCGGCGGGTGAGCTCCTCGCCGATCAGCTCGTCGAGGCGTCGCTCGAAGTCGCTTTTCATTCGTTCCCCTCTCTGACCATGTGGATGTGGTCCCCGGCCCACGCCAGGCGCACCTCGGCGCCCGCCCCGGGCAGGCGCCGGCGCGCCTCCTCGTCCGTGTTCGGCACCAGCACGGTCATGCCCGTGCCGTCCGCAAGCTTCACGACGACCTGGGTCGCCGTGCCCAGGTAGAGCGAGCTCTCGATGATCCCCTCCACGCTCGCCTTGCCGCCCGGCGCGGGGTCCGTGGCGGGGTGCAGCTCCAGCTTTTCCGGGCGCACCACCGCGTGCACCCGCTCCCCGTTGGACGCGCCCACCGACTCCGTGCTCACGGTCACGCCGGCGTCGAGCTTCAGCTGCGCGCTGGCGCCGTTCGCCGACACCACCTCTCCCGGCATCAGGTTGGACACGCCGATGAAGCCCGCGACGAACGTCGTGCGCGGGCGCTCGTAGATCGTCTCCGGCCCGCCCACCTGCTCGATCACGCCGCGATTCATCACCGCGATTCGGTCGGACATCGTGAGCGCCTCCTCCTGGTCGTGGGTCACGTAGATGAAGCTGATGCCCACGTCGCGCTGGATGCTCTTCAGCTCCACCTGCAGCTGCTTGCGCAGCTTCAGGTCCAGGGCGCCGAGCGGCTCGTCGAGCAGCAGCACGGCGGGCCTGTTCACGAGCGCGCGCGCGAGGGCCACGCGCTGCTGCTGGCCCCCCGACAGCTGCCGGGGCCTGCGCCCGGCCTCGCGGGTGAGGCCCACGCGCTCGAGCTCCTCGGCCACCCGCCGCCTTGCCTCCTCCTTGGCAACGCCCTTGCGCTCGAGCCCGAAGGACACGTTGCGCTCCACGTTCAGGTGCGGAAACAGGGCGTAGCTCTGGAAGACCGTGTTGGTGGGACGCTTGAAGGCGGGGAGCCCGGTCACTTCGTGGCCGTCGAGCAGCACGCGCCCGTCACTGGGCGCCTCGAAGCCGGCGACGATCCGCAGTGTCGTGGTCTTGCCACAGCCGGAGGGCCCGAGCAGGGTGAAGAACTCGCCGCGCTCGACCTCGAGGTCCAGTTGGCGCACGGCCTCGAGGTCGCCGAAGCGCTTGGTGACGCGCTCCAGCCGAACGCTCGGAGTGGCAGTGCCTGCGCCCGCCTGGCTCATGCCCGGCGCACGGTATGGCGGCGGCGGCGGCGTCGCAAGTCACGGCGCCGCCAAAACCCTTCGCCGGCCTTGGCCAATCCGGCCAAAGCGGTGTGGTGTGATTTTCCTTGTGGCTGCGCCAGAGCGACGATACCGTTAGCCGCAGCGTCTAGCAGGCGACGGAGGAGAGCGAATGGCGACAACCCCTCAGACCGCGTACGAGCCCCACGCCGGCGCCCCGAGCGAGCTCCAGAACAAGGCGCGACGCCATCTGTGGATGCACTTCACCCGCATGGGCGCGTACGACGAGACGCATGAGATCCCGATTCTCGTGCGGGGGGACGGCTGCTACGTATGGGACGAGCACGACGAGCGCTATCTCGATGGGCTGTCGGCGCTCTTCTGTGTGAACGCCGGCCATGGGCGTTCCGAGCTGGGGGAGGCAGCGGCGCGGCAGTCGCGCGAGCTCGGCTTCTACACCAACTGGAGCTACGCCCACCCCCCGGCGATCGAGCTGGCGGCGCGCGTCGCCGACCTGGCGCCCGGCGACCTGAACCGGGTGTTCTTCACCTCCGGCGGCTCGGAGGCCGTCGAGTCGGCCTGGAAGCTCGTGCGCGCCTTCCACAAGCTCAACGGCCAGGGGCAGCGCACGAAGATCATCGCGCGCGAGACCGCCTACCACGGGACGAGCTTCGGAGCCCTGGCCATCACCGGCATCACCCCGCTGCGCTCGCCGTTCGAGCCGCTCACCCCGGGCGCCTGCCACGTTCCGAACACCAACGAGTACCGCTGGCCCGACGAGCGCGACCCGCTTTGGGCGGCCGACCAGATCGAGCACCGGATCCAGTTCGAGGGGCCGGAGACCGTGGCCGCCGTGATCCTCGAGCCCGTGCAGAACTCGGGAGGGTGCTTCACGCCGCAAGAGGGCTACTTCCAGCGCGTGCGCGAGATCTGCGACAGGCACGGCGTCCTGTTGATCTCCGACGAGGTGATCTGCTCCTGGGGCCGCCTCGGGACCTACTTCGGCTGCGAGCGCTACGACTACCAGCCGGACCTGATCACCACCGCGAAGGGCATGACCTCCGCGTATGCGCCGATGGGAGCGGTCATCGTGTCCGACCGCGTGGCCGAGCCGTTCATGGGCAGCCAGCGGATGTTCACCCACGGCTTCACGTTCGGCGGGCACCCGCTGGCGGCAGCGGTCGCGCTGGCCAACCTCGACATCTTCGAGCGCGAGGACCTCTGCGGACAGGTGCGCGGCCGGGAGGCCGAGTTCCGCGCAATGCTCGAAGGGCTGCGCGAGCTGCCGATCGTGGGGGACGTGCGCGGCGCGGGCTTCTTCCACGCGATCGAGCTGGTGAAGGACCAGGACACCAAGGAGACCTTCGACGACGGGGAGTCCGAGGAGCTCCTTCGCGGCTTCATGTCGGGCGAGCTGTACAGGCGCGGATTGATCTGCCGCGCCGACGACCGCGGGGACCCGGTGATCCAGCTGTCGCCGCCGCTGATCGCCGACAGCGAGCAGTTCGGCGAGATGGAGGCGGTTCTGCGCTCCGTGCTGAGCGAGGCCTGGGACCGCATCGTCCGCCACTAGCCCCGATGCTCACTGTTCGAGATCTCGCGGCGCAGGTCGGGCTGGAGCTGGCCGCCGGCGAGGAGACGGCCGACGCCCCGGTGCGCTGGGTGCACATCACCGAGCTGCCCGACCCCACGCCGTGGCTGTCGGGCGGCGAGCTGCTGCTCACGACGGGCATCCAGCTACGCGACGAGGCGAGCCAGCGCGAGTTCGTGCGCCGTCTGGCTGGGCACCACCTCGCCGGCCTCGGCTTCGGCACCGGCTTCGACCACTCCGAGCTCCCCGAGCCGCTCGTCGACGAGGCGCGCAGGCTTGGCTTCCCCGTGTTCGAGGTGCCCTACGCACTTCCGTTCATCGCGCTCACCGAGCGGGCCTTCACGACGCTCGTGAACGAGCAGTACGACGTGCTCCAGCGCGGCATCGGCATCCATAAGCGGCTGGAGCGGCTGGTGCTGGAGGAGCGCGGGCTGGAGGAGGTCGTGCGGGCGCTGGCGGCCGCGATCGGCGGCGCAGTGGCGGTGCTGGGCGCGCGCGGTGAGACGATCGCCAGCAAGGTCTTTCGCCGCCGGCTCTCCGACGACGCCGTGGCGGCCGTGCGCGAGGAGGTGCACCGGCGCAACGCCGAGTTCGCCTCGGGCGCTGCCAGCGCGGCGGAGGGCACCGAGTTCGCGCCCGAGCATCCTGAGCTGGCGGGTCGCGCGCTGGTGCTGGGCGTGGCGATCCGCGGCCGGGGGGCGCCGCAGGCCTGGCTCGTGGCCGCGCGCGACGGCGGCGGTCTGGGCGACTTCGAGCGCCTGATCCTGAATCAGGCTGTGACCGTAGTGGCGCTCGAGCTGCTGCGCCAGCGAGCGATGCGCGACACCGAGCGCCGGTTGGCGGGCGACGTGCTGGCCGAGGCTGTCGGTGGACGCCTGTCGGAGCACGAGCTGTCGACGCGCCTGGCGCCGTTCGGGGTGGGCGCCGAGGCCGCCGTGCTGGTGTTCGCCGCCGGCGGAGAAGCGCCGGCTCCGCCGCTCGAGGGCGAGCTCGACCGCTTCCTCTCCGACGCCGGCGTGGGAGCGCTGGTGGCAATGCGCGAGCGGCTGCTGTGCGCGGTCGTGGACTGCCGCGAGGGCGCCGACCCCGGAAGGCTGGCCGAGCGGGCGCGCGAGGCGCTGGCGGCGAGCGGCGAGGCCGGCCACGTGGACGGCGCCTCCTCCCAGGCGGCCGAGCTGCGGGCCGCCGTGTCGCGCCCGGCTCCGGTGGCGGCGCTGCGGCGCAGCTTCCACGAAGCGCGCTGCGCTCTCGAGGCTGCCGCACTGGCCAACGGGGGCGCGCCGCAAGTGGCCTCCTACCGCGATCTCGGCGCCTTCCAGCTGCTGCTGTCGCTGCAGGACGACGAGGCGCTGCGGCTGTACTGCGACAGCGTGCTCGGACCGCTGGAGGACGCAGCTGCAGGAAGAGGCGACTCCTCCCGGGGCACCCCTTCCGGCTATGGCGACGAGCTGGTGCGCTCGCTGGAGGCGTTCATCGAGCAGAACGGTCAGTGGGAGCGCGCGGCGCGCCAGCTGTACTGCCACCGCCATACGCTGCGCTACCGCATCCGGCGCGTCGAGCAGCTCACCGGCCGGGACCTGGGGAGCGCGCGCGACCGCATCGAGTTCTGGCTGGCCCTGCGGGCCAGGGAGCTCGTGTCGTGAAGGTGGCTGTGCTGGGAGCGGGCGGCACGATCGCCCCGGCGATCGTGCGCGACCTCGCCGAGTCGGACGAGGCCGAGGAGCTGTTGCTGCTCGACTTGAACGGCGAGCGCGCGGCAGCCGTGGCCGAGCGCCACGGCGCCGGCAAGGCGCGTGGCCGCGAGGTCGATGTCCGCGCGGGGCTGGCCGCGGCGCTAGAAGGCGCGAGCGTGGTGGTGAACGCGGCGAGCTACCGCGTGAACCTCGACGCGATGCGTGCGTGCCTCGAGGCGGGCTGCCACTACCTGGACCTCGGGGGGCTCTACCACGTGACCGGCCGACAGCTCGAGCTCGACGAGGACTTCCGCTCGGCTCGCTTGCTCGGACTACTTGGCATGGGCTCCTCGCCCGGCAAGACCAACGTCATGGCGGTGCGCGCCGTGCGCGAGCTGGGCGCCAGGCCGTGGGAGATGCACGTGGTGGCCGCCGGCCGCGACCCCGATCCGCCGGGTGGCTTCAGCCTGCCCTACGCTCTGCGCACGCTGATCGACGAGCTCACGCTGGCGCCGGTCGCGCTCCGCGACGACGAGCCGGTCGAGCTCGAGCCGCTCAGCCCCGGCGGGCTCGTGCAGGCCGGCCCGCTGGGCGAGGTCGACACCATCCACACGCTGCACTCGGAGCTGCGCACGTTCCCCGGCAGCTTCGGCTGCTCCGAGTGCGACTTCCGGCTG
>Ga0126310_10000411_pt1 | contig 14496 bp, 17 predicted proteins | sample Plot60_FD_92540 | JGI IMG/M metagenome (GOLD analysis project Ga0126310, IMG submission 92540) | Serpentine soil microbial communities from UC McLaughlin Reserve, CA, USA - Plot60 | ecosystem: Environmental > Terrestrial > Soil > Grasslands | place: USA: UC McLaughlin Reserve, Lake County... | reverse complement strand
TCGCGCTGCTCCCGCACCAACTGCGTCAGGTCCTGCATCGTGCGGCGGTTGAGCTCCGCCTGATCCTCAAGGGTTTCGACCCAGTTCTCGAAGAACCTCCTCGAGAGCCGCAAGCCGCTCTTCTGGGCTTCGAACGCCTGATCTACGGCCGCCTTGTAAGACTCGCGGGCGATCTCGTCCAGCTTCTCGGCCGCTTCCTCGGCCCGCCTGATGTCCTTCTCGTCCATCACAGACCTCCTCTTCCCTGAGCATAATGATAACCTGGCTTTGCACGCAAAGGCCGGTTGCTCACAAGGTCATTCAGAAAAATAGTCCATTTGGGGATACGCTCTGGGCAATTCGGGTGTATGCTGCGCTCATTACCTGATACAGACGGAAATCCCCGCTACATCCCACAGGTAGTGAGAAGTATATGACGGCATCCTCAAGCACCTTCAAGCCAGCGGCTATGGTATCGGCGGCTTCCCTGATAGCAGTGCTGATGTCCTCAAGTCTTGCCTGGGCACAGCCTAGTGGAGCCAACGTCATCACCGTCAACACCGATGAGGACGAGTCGAACACCGACGGCGATTGCTCTTTGAGGGGGCTATAGAGGCCGCCGACACCAACGCTGCGGTGGGCGGGTACGATGCGGGCAGCGCGACGTAGCGAGATGCGATCCACTTCTCCCTGGGCCAAGAGGCAACCATCGAGCTAGGCTCCGAGCTGCCCCCGTCACCGATGGTTCGGAGCTCAACATCAGCGGTCTCAAGGCGAAGATCACAGTGAGTGGCAACGAAGAAGTGCGGGTGCTCCAGGAGGGCCCTGGCGCAACGCTCACACTACACAATCTGACGGTTGCCGACGGCAGCGCCGGAGCATCCACCGGTGTCTCCGATGGTGGAGTCCTCAACAGTGGTGGTACGCTCAGAGTGGACCACAGCACCTTCTCCAACAATAGTGCCTTCTTTGGCGGCGGCATCTACAACGATGGGGGCACACTTATGGTGATCAACTCCACCCTCTCAGGCAATAACAACGGCGGTAATACTAACGGCTTTGGTGGCATCGGCAACAACCAAGGTACACTGAACGTGATCAGCGGACGATCACCGACGAGCGCTACAACATCTCAGACGACGGGAGTTGTAACTCCAGCGAAACGACTTCCAGGAACTCCACGCCCGCCAAGCTCGCAAGCAGCCTGGCGAATAACAGGGGGCCCACGCAGACCTTAGCCCTGCTAAAGGGTAGCCCCGCCCTGAACGCCATCCCGAAAGAGCAGAGCGGCTACGGCACAGAGATCAATATGGATCAAAGGGCGTGAAGAGACCGCAGGGATCGGCCTGATACATCGGCGCCTACGAGAAAGGGCAGTAAAACACCGCCGCTAGCACCAAAGGAGGCCGCACAGTAGCAACCCCGGCCTCTTGGTCCTGGTTCAATACCGACTCCTGGTGCAAGGCCGGACAACCCTTTCGGCGACGCGGTCTCATCGCAGTCGGGCCGGCTGCGCGTTGAATCATGCCTTGGTGGATTGCTAGCATGGATCCAGTAGAAAGGATCACCGACGATCTAGGAGAGCTTTGGCAGATTTCACGCAACAACCCAGCGGAAGCAGGATCGCCGTCATCGGCGGGGATGGGATCGGGCCCGAGGTAGTGGAAGCGGGCGTCCGGGTCCTCGAGGCCGCGACGGAGGGAGTCGGCGCTTCGCCTTTGAGCTTCACACGGTTCCCGTGGGGCTGCGAATACTACCTTGAGCACGGCCGGATGATGCCCGAGGACGCCCTGGAAACTCTCGCGGGCTTCGACGCGATCTACCTCGGATCCGTGGGCTGGCCGACCGTCCCCGACCACGTCTCTCTATGGGGCCTCCTCATCCCCATCCGGCGGGGCTTCGACCAGTACGTCAACCTGCGCCCGGCGCGGCTGTTGCGCGGCGTCGAGAGCCCGCTGGCAAAGCCCGGCTCTCTAGACGTTACCGTGGTTCGGGAGAACACCGAGGGCGAGTACTCGGACTCGGGCGGGCGTCTGTTCAGGGGCACGCCGTACGAGATAGCCGTCCAGGACAGCGTCTTCACCCGCCGCGGGGTCGAGCGGATCTTGCGCTACGCCTACGAGGAGGCAAAGGGCCGCCGCGGGCTACTCACCGGGGCGACGAAGTCCAACGGCATCAGCATAACCATGCCGTTCTTCGACGAGATCTTCCGCGAGATCGGCGAGGAATACCCGGACGTCGAAGCCTCCCTCATGCACGCCGACGCCCTGGCCGCCCGGCTCGTGCTCGACCCGGAGCGCTTTGACGTGGTCGTCGGCTCCAACCTCCTCGGCGACATCCTCTCGGAGGTGACCGCCGCCGTCTCAGGCGCCATCGGGATCGCCCCTTCGGCAAACCTGAATCCCGAGGGGCAATATCCTTCGCTCTTCGAGCCGATACACGGTTCCGCCCCGGACATCGCCGGCGAGGGCGTCGCCAACCCGGCGGGCGCGATCTGGGCCGGCGCCCTGATGCTCGAACACTTCGGACGCCCGGAGTTCGGAGAACGCGTGCTCTCGGCGCTCGAAGCGACGCTCGCGGCCGGAACGAAGACCCGTGACCTCGGCGGCTCCGCAAGTACAGGAGATGTGACAGAGGCCGTGATCGAACGCCTCCGGAGCCACTGATCTACGCGGTTTTTGATCTAGCTCACAAATTCCGCACCAAAGCCTTGACTCGCATGCGCCACCTACTTACTCTTCGCAGTTACTGGGAATGATTGTCATTTGTAGAAACTGATAACGAGCAGGGGGGTGACGGCACCTTGTCGTTTTTCCAGACGGTGATCTTGGGTGGCATAGCTGGTCTCACCATCTTTCTTGGGCTGCCGCTAGCGCGGCTCAGGCTTGAGTCACTGCGGTATCTGTCGCTTCTCAATGCTTTCGCCATAGGGATATTGCTGTTCCTTTTCATCGAGGTGATGGAGCACGCGATCTCCCCCGTCGAGGAGGCGCTGGAGGAGGGTGAGCCGGGGTTTCTGCTGCTGATGCTGGTAGTGGCTGCGGGCTTCGCTGTGGGCTTATTGAGCCTCGTGTACTACGCGCAGCATTTTCTGCGAGGTGAAAGCTCGGTCCAGCGTTTGGCGCTTCTTATCGCCGCGGGCATAGGGCTGCACAATTTTTCTGAGGGTCTCGCCATAGGTAGCTCGGCGCGGGCGGGGGAGATGGCGCTGGCGCTAACGCTGGTTGTGGGCTTCGGGTTGCACAACGCCACAGAGGGTTTCGGCATAGCAGCTCCCTTGGCCTCAGAGAAGACGGTGAGCTGGGGCTTTCTCGCCGTCTGCGCGCTCATTGCCGGGGGACCGACTTTTCTGGGTACCGCCGTGGGCTTTTCGTACACTTCGGAGCTTCTGTCGGTTCTCTTCCTCGCCCTCGCCGGCGGTGCGATCATCTACGTCGTCAACGAGCTGTTCGGGGTGGGACGCAAGCTCGGCGCGCCCGGCTGGGCTGGCTGGGGCATAACGGCCGGGATAGTGCTCGGTTTCGTCACGGAGTTCGTGCTAGAGGCCCTGGGCGGCTAACAGCTCGGCGGCAGCCGAGTAACCCCGGGCTACCGTATGGGACCGCGCGAGATCAGGGCCATCGTCTCCGCGCGCAGGCTCTCATCCTCCTCGTAGATCCCGCGCACCGCCGAGGTAACCGTGATGCTGCCGGGCTTCTGGACGCCCCGCATCGTCATACACGAGTGGTCGGCCTCGATCACTACAATGGACCCACGCGAGCCCAAACTCTCGTAGAGGGCGTCGGCGATCTGGGCCGTCAGCCGCTCCTGGAGCTGAGGCCGCCGCGCGTACCCCTCCACAAGCCGCGCCAGCTTGCTGAGACCGACGACCCGTCCGTTCGGAGCGTATCCCAGATGAGCCTTGCCAATAAATGGCAGGAGATGATGTTCGCAAAGGCTCGCCAGCGGTATATCGCGGACTAAGACCGTGTCTCGCGCGGACTCCATGAAACCTACTTCCAGGTGGCGGGTCGGGTCCTCGGCCAGGCCCGCGAAGAGGTATGCATAGGCGTCGGCGACACGCTCGGGCGTGCCGAGGACGCCGTCGCGGTCCGGGTTTTCGCCTATGCCTATGAGGATCTCGCGCACCGCCCGCTGGATGCGCTCCCTGTCCACCTGGTGGTTTCCCGCCTCGGCCAACCCTCTAACCCCTCACCAGATCCGGCAGCTCGCTCAGGTCGGGGATGACGAACGTGGCCTCGGGCGCCGCGATGTTCCCCTTGCGGTCCACGAGCACCGTGTCTATGCCTGCCTCTGCCGCCCCCCTTATGTCTGTGACGGGATCGTTGCCGACGTGAACCACTCGGTCTCTGCCCACGCCGCTGGCCTCGAGCGCCTCCTCGAAGAGCCGGGGGTCCGGTTTCTCGACTCCGGAGACTGCAGAGACGACGACGCCGTCGAAGTAGCGTATCCAGTCGAGGTCCTCTAGCACCTCGAACAGCCCGAGGTCCCAGTTCGAGACTACGTACATTCCCACCCCCGTCTCCCTCAGCCGGCGAAGCACCGCCTCAGACTCGGGGTAGGGATTGAAGGAGATCCTGCGCTCCGCGACTCCCGCGAGGAGGTCCGTCGGAGCCCGGATGCCCAGCTCGCTCGCGGTGATCTCGGCGTTGCGGCGCTTGAAGTCGGCCAGGTCCTCCTGCGTGCGGTGCTCGATGTTCTCCTCTATGTGCCGACGCAGCCCCTCCCACACCGGCCTCTTCGCCCTCTCGACGGTCAGCGATCCGTTCGCCGCATAGGGCGCGAGGTCCTCGACGTACCCCTCTACGTCGAGATCGACCCAGAGAAGCGTTCCGTCCACGTCCAGAAAGACCGCGTCGTAGCGCACCTAGAGTACCTCGGCCTCGAAGCCGTACTCCTCGGCGAGCCGCTGCAAAGCGTTGTCCACGTCGTCCGCGAAGTTGTCGGGGACGTAGAAGTAGACGGTCTGCGGGAAGGTGTCTTCGTCGGGCTCCGAGCGGACGTGCTCATAGTACATGTCGAGTAGGTCCAGCGCGTCGCGCACGCTCTCGAGCGCGGCCTCGTTCATCACGTTGGCGACCCGGAGCATCGTCTCTCCCATTCTCTCTCCCGACACTCTCCCTCCTTAAGCCGCGAAGTCGTAGTCGGGGAAACGGCCGTCCTTCTGTACGATCTCACCGTCGGCCCGCAGCTCGCCGCCCTCGCGCAGGTCGCAGATGAGGTCCCAGTGCACGCTCGAGTCGTTCTTGCCCCCGGTCTTCTCGTAGGAGCGTCCGATCGCCAGGTGCACCGTTCCGCCGAGCTTCTCGTCGAAGAGTATGTTCTTCGTCGCGCGGGGGATGCCGAAGTTCGTCCCGATGCCGAGCTCCCCGAGATACCGCGCCCCCTCGTCCGCGTCGAGCATAGCGTACAGGTACTCCTCCCCCTTCTCGGCGCTCGCCTCGACGACCCGGCCCTCCTCGAAGCGGAACCGCACTCCCGAGACCTCGCGACCCGCGACGGCCGACGGAACGCCGAAGTAGATCTCACCGTTCGCCGAGTCCTCCACAGGCCCGGAGAAGACCTCACCGCAGGGCATGTTGTGCTTCCCATCGCCGTTCAAGAACCTGCGCCCCTCGATGGAGAGCGTGAGATCCGTCTCAGGACCCACGATCCTTACCTCCCTCGCCCTCTCCAGACGCTCTATGAGACGCTCCTGCTCCTCGGCCTTCTCATGCCAGAAGCGGACCGGGTCGTCCTCGTTTAGCGCCATCGCCTCGAAGACGAACTCCTCATACTCCTCGAGGCTCATCTCGGATTCCTGGGCCAGCGCCTGCGTCGGAAAGAGCGTCAATGCCCACCGGTCCTTCTCAAGTATCATGTCCTGCACCGCCTTGTCCCGCTTCCCTAAAGCCTGCTGCTTGCGCGGGTCCACGTTCGCAAGAGCCTTTGTATTATGCGGTGCCATGATAGAGATGACGGCGTTGGCGCCCTCGTAGACGGCGAGGACGGCGGGTGGGGTCTTCTCGTAGTGGATGTCTCTGGCATGCTCGAAGAAGAGCTCCTGTAGGCCTGGGAGCGCCACCTGCGGGATTGGGATGGCGCCCACGTCGAGGAGCCTAGAGTAGACCTCTCTAATGAGGGGCTGAGCCGGCGCCCCGCCGGCGAGCAGGACCTGCTCCCCCTCCCCGGCTCCGACCGAGTAGTCAACCAGGACCCGCGCCAGCTTCTCCAAACGCTCGTCTCTCATAAAACCCGCTCCTCGAGCCGCTCCAGCGAACAGTTCGGAGAGCTTATCATCTGTTTTCAGCGCCGCTCGGCGTGCAGTGCCATGCGGGCGAACTCCAGTGCTCCGCGCATCCGCTCCATGATGGTCTCGGGATCCGGAGCTCCGAGTGGCCAGGGCTTGAGCTCGAGGGTAACGACGCCTGGGTAGTCGCTGTTCGCCAGGGTGGAGAGGAACGGCCTCAGGGGCAGGCGGCCCTTCCCGGGGAGGCGGTGCTGGTCGCCGCCGGTGAGATCGGAGTCCGAAAGGTGGACGTGGCGGAGCTGGCCGGCGAGTGTGGAGTACGCGTGCATCAGGTCCACCTTGCTAGCACCGACGTGACTGGTGTCGAGGGTAACGTCCCCCAAGCCGAGAAGATGCTCGGGCAAGTAGCAGCTCCGGTAGCGTCCGATGCTGAAGACGCGGCGTGGCTCGCCGCGCGGCATGTTCTCGACCGCCACCGAGACGCCCTCCTCACGCGCCTCGCGCAGGGGGCTGGCGGCCCAGCGCTCCAGTGGCCTGCCTGGCGGCGGCGGGTGCGCCACGACGACAGGTATCCCGGCGCTGCGGGCGAGGCGGGCGGAGCGGACCAGGGTCTCCTCGGGCGCCAGGTTCCAGGCGCCGCGGCGCAGGGGTGGGTGAAGAGCCAGGATGGGAAGGTCGTGCTTTTCCCGGAGGTGGTCGAGGTAGGCACGCTGGTGGGTGTCCCAGCGCTCGTCCATCATGACCTCGACCCCGTCGAAACCGCTCTCGGCCGCCCAGGAGTAGACCCGCTCCAGCCCGAAGGGGTACAGTGAGCCGGTGCTGAAGACGACGGGTATGGTCATCGGGTACGTTGCCGAATCGCCAGGAACCGCTGCAGCGTCGAGGGGGAGTGGTTCTCGAAATGGTTGTTCGCGTACGCGAAGACCTCCCGCCCCCCCGAGAGAAAGCGGTCTACCCTCTCCGACCACCACGTGAGGTCCTCGGTCCGATCCCGCTTCGCATGCGTGTGGTCCGAGGGAAACTCTCGCCGGTTGCCGAGCCAGCGGATGTAGGCGAAGTCTGTTGTCGCCTCTTCCATCCGGGGCATCCAGGGGTAGTCGATCAGGGCCAGGGCGACCCCGTGCTCGCGCAGCAGCACCGGAAGGTCCGAGCCCAGCCAGCTCCTGTGGCGCACCTCGACAGCATAGCGAGGTCCACGCGGCAGGGTCGAAAGGAAATCCTCGAGCACCCCCATCCCCTCTACGGTGAAGGACGGCGGAAGCTGGAGTAGCAGGGGACCGAGCCTGTCTTCGAGGGCCTGCATGGTGTGGACGAAGCCTTCGACCTCGCTGCGCACATTGACGAGGTTGCGCTCGTGCGTCACCTTCTGCGGGAACTTGGCGGCGAAGAGGAAGCCCTCGGGAACGATCTCGCGCCACCTCTCGACGGTCGAGCGTCGAGGAGTGCCGTAGAAGGTGGAGTCTATCTCGACCGTCGCGTAGTGGTTCGCGTACTCGGCGAGTCGCGCCGCCGCCGGGAGGCCCTCGGGATAAAGGCTGCCCTCCCAGTCCGCGTAAGACCAGCCCGAGGTCCCCAGGTACAGGCCTGGCTCGGGAGGTGAGATCCTACCGGGGCTCTGCGCGAAGAGGCGTTCTTGTCCGGGTTCGTCCATGGCTTCTAGAAAGGGGGATGCTACCACAGTACAACCATCCCTTTTGCGAAAGCTGCCTTTACGTGGGATGCGTTTATGTACTACGCTTGCCCAATGATCCCACGAGTCGCGACAACGTGAAGGTCTACTACAGCGACCACTTCGTGCTCCCCCTGCCCGAGGGGCACCGTTTCCCGATGGTCAAGTACTCGATGCTGCGCGAGAGGGTTGCCGCTTCGGGCGTCTGCGAACCGGGCGAGATGCGGGTGCCGCGTCCGGCCTCAGACGAGGAGATCCTGCGCTCCCACGCGGAAGGCTATCTGCGGCGCGTCGTCTCCGGGACGCTCACGGCCAAGGAGATGCGCCGCATCGGATTCCCGTGGTCCGAGGGAATGGTCGAGCGTTCGCGGCGCGCCTCGGGCGGGACTCTGGGCGCCTGCCTCGCCGCGCTGGAGGACGGCTTCGCGGCGAACCTGGCCGGCGGCACCCACCACGCTTTCGCGGACAGGGGCGAAGGCTACTGCGTGTTCAACGACAGCGTCATCGCCGCCCGCGCGGTGCGGGCGGAGGGACTCGTCGAGCGGGTCGTTGTCGTGGACACCGACGTGCACCAGGGCAACGGAACGGCGGCGATCCTGGGCGGGGACGCTTCTGTCTTCACGTTCTCGATCCACGGCGCGAAGAACTTCCCTTTCCGTAAGGAGGAGAGCGACCTCGACGTCGCCCTCCCCGATGGCGCGGACGACGGAGAATACCTCGACGCCCTCGAAGGCGGGCTCGAGAAAGCTCTGGACAGGTCCGGAGCACAGCTCGCGGTCTACCTCGCCGGTGCCGACCCCTTCGAGGACGACCGGCTCGGCCGCCTCTGCGTCACCAGGGAGGGCCTCGCAGAACGCGACCGCCTCGTGCTCGAATCGTGCCGCGAACGCGGCATCCCAGTAGCCGTGACTATGGCCGGCGGCTACGCCAGAGAAGTGGAGGACACCGTGGACATCCACTTCCAATCCATAGAGAGGGCCGCAACACTGCTCGACCTGGAGAGAGACGTCGCCCGTGGATAGAGGACGACAGTGACGGACACCACCAATTCCTGCGTGATCTTGGGGGCGGGCATCTCCGGCCTGCTGGCCGCCCGCGAGTTGCAGGCAGCCGGGTGGCAGGTCGTCGTGCTGGACAAGAGCCGCGAGGTCGGAGGCAGGATGGCGACGCGCCGCGTCGAGAACGGGACGTTCGATCACGGCGCCCAGTTCTTCACCGTGCGCGACGAGCGGTTTGGGAGTCTCGTCGAGGGGTGGTTGGGGGAAGGCGTCGTAGAGGAGTGGAGCCGTGGCTTCGCCGACGCGAAGGGTAAACAAAACGAAGACGGCCATCCCCGCTACCGTGGCTCCGAGGGCATGTCCTCGATACCCAATCATCTCGCCCGCGGCCTCGACGTAAGGACCGACGAGCGGGTCGTGGGGGTGGATCTCCGTGACGGGGCCTGGGAAGCACGCACCGGGTCCGGCTCGCGGGTCGCCGGAGCGGCGCTGTTGCTCACGGCGCCCGTCCCGCAATCGCTTGCGCTCTTCGAGGACGGCTCCGCGTTGTCGGAGGAGGCGCGGCGGCGGCTCGCGGAGATATCCTACTCCCCTTGCCTCGCGCTCATGGCGCTGATGGACAGGCCTACCCGCGTGCCCGAGCCCGGCGGCGTCCAGATCAAAGGCGAGCCGCTCAACTGGATCGGGGACAACCAGAGGAAGGGTATATCGGAGGCGCCTGCCCTCACGATCCACGCCGGACCCGAGTGGAGTCGCGAGCACTTCGAGTCCGACGAGGCGTGGGTCATCGCCTCGCTCCTCGCGTTCGCCGGAAAACAACTGGGAACCGACCTCCCGTCCACGGTAGTCGAATCCTCCCTCGTCCGCTGGCGCTACAGTTGGGTCACGCGGCCGTATCCGGAGCCATGCTTCATGGCAAGGGAAGATCCCCCGCTCCTCTTCGCCGGGGACGCATTCGGTCCCTCCAAGGTCGAGGGCGCCGCACTCTCGGGCCTCGCCGCCGCGAACCAGCTCTCGACGGCGATGGGCTGAGCAAGACACCTTTCCAACGCTAAACATAAGAGTCATCTGGCGTCGAGTTACAAAAAGTGGTACATATGGACTATAAAACTAGTGCGTAAAAGGAGCAAGGGGTCGTGGGAAACAGAAGGGTGGCGCTAAAGCCACACGCAACGAAGATCCGGCGTTGGGTCGAGGAGGGGCGCAACGACGACTGGATCGCGCAGGAGCTCAACACCACCCCCTCCAGCGTGCAGAGCTTCCGGTCGCGGAACTCGATCTACCGCCGCGACCCCGTCCGGCGCGGACAGCTCTCGGAGCACCCCGCCGTCCTCGACGAGGTCGAAGACGGCATCTTGCTCAGGACCAACGCCCGAGACTCCGAGGTCTTCGACCGCGAGTGGCGCGGCCTCATGCGCGGCTCGCCCGACGACCTGCACGTGGTGATCACCCAGGACCGCATCTACCTGGAGAAGACCCGTTAGCTCACCCGGTGGTCCTTCTGTAGAGCTTGCTCTGGAAGAAGCGGAAGCGCTGCACGCGGCGCTGGAGGAGTTGCTGGAGGGCGGACGTGAAGACCCGCAGCTCGGGCGCGCGTATCGTCTCCTCGGCTGGCGCATACTCGCGGCCAAGGGCGGGATGGGGCTGACGGGCCGCATCGCCCGGCTCGCCCGGGAGGCGAGGTCCCTGGAAGAGTACGAGGCCGCCCGCGAACGGACGCTCGGCCCCATCCTCGAAGGTCTCGAGAGCGGCGAGAATCGGGACCCATAACGAGCGTGTCAGCATTTCAGCACGCCGCCCGGCTTCGCCAGGCGGCTTTCAGCACTTCAGCTTGTCAGCTTCTGCCGTTGTGCTCATGCCCGGTCGCGCTTTATGAGACGGCTTTTGAGCAGCAGATTCGACTGATGCAGGGGAGCGACGAGTCGCGCTTCCTTGCTGACTAGCTTACAAGCGGAGGCCGAAGGCCGGAGCGTGCTGAAAGGCGCGAAGCGCCGTGCTGACAAGCTGAAATGCTTTAACGTTACCAAACCGTTACCCGTGAGTAGCTTCACTGTAACCCGGTGCTGCTACAGTGCGGACCAATGGGCTCTCCCCCTTCGAGCCCAGGAAGTGTACCCGGGCCGTAGGACAAAGGCGGTCCGGGTCTTTTTCTTGGTGTGCTAACCTCTTCGCTGAACCCCGGGAAGATCCAACGCAGAAAGGCTTCCCATGTCAGTGGCCGTCTTGACGCTCCTGGTCACCGCCTTCGTCGGCGGGCTCGCTCTGCTCGCGCAGATAGCGCGCAAGAGCCGGGGTGCGGAGGTCACCCTGATCGTGGTCATCCTCGCGTTCTCTATCCTGATAGCGGCCCTCGGGGGCCTGACCGGCCTCGGGCTGCTGCTCATGGCGGCGAACGGCGGCCCTGCGGACGGAGACCGGATCACCTTCGCCGCGGCCGGCACCGCCGCGGTGTGCGCTGGCGTGGCCGGCGTCGGCCTGTGCGTGCCGCCGCTGCGTCGGGTCGCCGGCAGGCGCACGGGGAGCGCCTTCTGGACCGACCCGCCGACGTTCCTGGCGCTCTGGCTGTTCGTCATGGTGCTGGCGAACAACGCGGTGAGCCTCCTGCTTTTCGACCAACTACCCCACCTTGAGAAGCTGTTCTCGGCCGGGAGGCTCTCTCCGGGCGCCGTCCTAACCAGCCAGCTGCCCTTCGTCGTCGTCGCGCTCCTCAGTGTCGGCTTCGGGGTACGGCGTAACGCGCGAGAGACCCTCCAGAGGCTCGGCTACGGCGCCGTCTCCTTCAGACACCTTGGCGTCGTCGTCCTGTTCGTCGGGGCGGCCCTCGCGCTCTCGTTCGCCGCCGACGCCCTCTTCGCGCAACTCCAGCCCGACCTGTACCGGAAGGTGGGCGAGATCTCCCACAACCTCTTCAACCCCGCAGGTCTGAGCCCGGCCTCCGCGATGCTCTTCGCCCTGCTCGTTGGGGTGGGAGCGGGGTTGGGCGAGGAGACGCTCTTCCGCGGCGCGGTGCAGCCGAAGCTCGGCATCCCGGCGACCTCCGTGCTCTTCGCCTCCATGCACGTCCAGTACGGCCCCTCGCTGCTGCTCGGCTACGTGTTCCTGCTCTCGATCGGCCTCGGGCTCCTGCGCAAACAAATCAACACAACGGCCAGCTTCCTGGCCCACGCCACCTATAACATGCTGGGGATCGTCCTGGCATACTTCTTCACGTGAGACGTCCCGGGATGACCGGAGCACTGGAGTAAGGGTTCGCGGATGTAAACGGCGCCACGCTGTACTACGACGTCGCCGGCAACGGCGAGCCGCTCGTGCTGGTCCACGCCGGGATCGCCGACCGCAGAATGTGGGACGGGCAACTCGAGGCGTTCCTGCGCGGGCTGCTGAACTTCCTCGGCATCCAGCGCGCGATCCTCGTAGGTTGCTCGATCGGGGCGAGGACCGTCATCGACTTCGCTCTCGCGCACCCGGCCCGCGTCCCCGCCCTGGTCTGCCCCACCGTGAGCGGGTTCGAGTCGGATGAGGAGTCCCCGGAAGCGTGGGATAAGCTGGTCGTGGCCGACGAGGCTCTGGGCAAAGAACGTCTGGCGCAACCCTCAGCCGTGAACAGGCTGGCGGAGATACAGGCCCCAACGCTCGTCGTCGCCGGCGATTTGGACCGGCCCGAGGTGGACGTGCGCGCCAAGCTGCTCTCACGGAGCATCCTGCGGGCACAGAAGGTGGTCGTAAACGGGACGGCCCACGTGCCGAGCATGGAGAAGCCCCAGGAGTTCAACCGGGTTGTGCTGGGATTCCTGAGCGGGGTGTCTGGCGCGGGCTAGGCGGCCATAGAGTTGGCGACCGGGACGATCGGCGCGGGCTCGAGGGAGGAGGCGATGCGCATCAGGAGCTCACTGATCTCCACGTCGAGCCCTCTGGCGATATTCTCGAGCACCCTCGAGGAGGGGTCCTTCTCACCGCGCTCGATCTCCGCCAGGTAGGAGACAGAGACGTGTGCGCCTTCAGCGACCTGCTTGAGGGTCAGCCCCTTCTCTGTACGCTCGGCCCGCAGAGTGTCGCCGATGGCCGAGAGGAGGTCTCCCTTTTGTTCCGCCTGAGGTATCTCCACTGTGGTCATGACGAAATTCTATACCCCTCGCGGCGAAACAAGCAACCCGCCCGCCAGCTTCTTGACTAGCTGGACCTCTTCGGCGTCCGCCTCGGGGCTGTCGTACGGCGTCTCCATCACCACCGGAATCCCCGGCAGACCGGCGAACAGCTCGGGCCAGGAGTCCAACGCCACCTGCCCCGCTCCGATCTTGCGGTGCCCGTCGCGGTGGCTCCCCAGCTCGTACCTCGCGTCGTTGAGGTGCAGAAGGGCGATCCCCGAACCCAGGACGGCCTCGAGCTCCTCGGCGACCAGCCGTGCCCCGCCGGGAGTGGAGATGTCGTAGCCCGCGACGAAGGCGTGTGCCGTGTCCACGCACGCCCGCACCCCTGCGCGCCGTACGACCTCCCCGAGGGAGTCGAATGTCGAGCAGAGCTGCGTCCCCGCGCCGACCGAGTTCTCCACAATGGGCTCCGCCACCCGCCCAGAGGTTCCAGCATACCTCGCCGCAAGCTCCCTCGCCCCCTCCAGAGCCCCCGCGAGCCGGTCGATGCCCTTCTCCACTCCGTCTCCGCCGGGGCTGCCGGAGTGGACGACGACGAGGTCCACCCCGAGCGTCCCTGCGGCGACCAGCTCGCGCGCCAGGACCTCCACCGAACGCTCTCGCAGCCCGGCGTCCGGCGAGGCCAGGTTTATCAGGTACTTCGAGTGCGCGACTATGGGGTAGAGACCGAGTCTTTCTTTGCCAGCAATAAACGCCGCCGCGTCTGGTCGCGGCGCGGGAACGGCCCAACCCTGGGGGTTGGAGACGAAAATCTGGGCCGTCTCGCACCCGAGGTCTCTGGCAGTTTCGAGGGTCTTCGCGAGGCCACCCGAGGTGCGGAGGTGGCGTCCGATCCTGTTCGACCTCTCTAGCATGGCGCAGATTCTAGCCGCTGGCCGCCCTCCGCGTTGTGACAGATATAATCTTTTGGATTTCGGAAGCTCTAAAAGGAGTTCACCGCATGACGGTCGAAGGCAAGGTAGCCAAGATACTCGGCAACAACGAGATAGTAATCAACCGCGGGCGCAACGGGGGCGTGCGGCCGGGGATGCTCCTCGAGGTCTTCGCCTCCGAGGGCGAGGAGGTCTGGGACCCCGACACCGGCGAAACTTTAGGCACCGTCGAGGACGTCAAGGCGCACGCCGAAGTCACCGAGGTGAAGGAGAAACTCGCCGTCGCGCGCCTGCAAAACACCAGTACGCCGTTAGGGGCCGTGAACATCGGCGAGATGCAGGAAAACTTGCAGCGTATCTTCGGCCAGATGTTCGGCGAGGACGTGCGCGTCCAGGGCTTCGGCTCCGCCCAGGGTGACGATCCCGATCTCGAGTCCATGCTCGGCGGCCCGCTCGAGGACCTCTCCAAGGTCCAGGTCGGAGACGCCGTCAGGGAGATAAAGCGCCGCTGATCCCGCGAAGCAACGCCCCCCGTCTCCCTGTCACGTTCGGCCTGATCTCGGCCTGCGTGCTGGTTTACGTGGGCGTCGCCGCTCTGGGC
>Ga0126310_10000409_pt1 | contig 14519 bp, 12 predicted proteins | sample Plot60_FD_92540 | JGI IMG/M metagenome (GOLD analysis project Ga0126310, IMG submission 92540) | Serpentine soil microbial communities from UC McLaughlin Reserve, CA, USA - Plot60 | ecosystem: Environmental > Terrestrial > Soil > Grasslands | place: USA: UC McLaughlin Reserve, Lake County... | reverse complement strand
CGGCTCTCCGGAGGGGCCCGTCCGCGCGCGCGAGCGCGATGCCTGCAGCTCCATCAGGGCGACGAGGCCGTGTACCTCCGGCTCCGACGGAAGCAGCTCGGCGAGAACGCGGCCGAGGCGGAGCGCCTCCTCGATCAGCTCCGGCCGGATCATGTCGTCGCCGGCGGTCGCCGCGTAGCCCTCGTTGAAGATGAGATAGATCACCTCGAGTACGGAGGCGAGCCGGTCGGCTAGCTCGCCGCGCTCGGGCACGTCGAAGGGCACCCGCGCCGCCGAAAGCGTGCGCTTCGCGCGCACGATCCGCTGGGCGACCGTAGATTCCGAGACCAGGTATGCGCGGGCGATCTCCGTGGTCGTCAGGCCGCCAAGCAGACGTAGCGTGAGCGCGACCCGTGCGTCTGTCGACAGCACAGGGTGGCAGGCGGTGAAGATCAGGCGCAGGAGATCGTCGTCGAACGGATCGTCGATCTCGGCCTCGAGATCGGGGCTCTCGAGCTCGCCGCGAATCTCGATCTCACGGCCGAGCTCCTCCGTCCTTCGCTCGTGGACCTCGGCTCGGCGCAGGCGATCGACCGCCCGGTGCTTGGCCGTGGCCATGAGCCAGGCGCCCGGCTTGTCCGGGACGCCCGACTCGGGCCACTGCTCGAGGGCGGCGACAAGCGCCTCCTGTGCGAGATCCTCGGCGAGGCCGACGTTGCGCACCAGCCGCCCGAGGCCGGCGATCAGCCGCGCGGACTCGATCCGCCAAACGGCGTCGACGGTGCGGTTGACGTCGCTCCCCGGCACGGGATCGTCTGCGCCAAGCGGCGCGCTACTGGCTCGCCTCGGCCTGTGCGCGCAGGCGCTCCTCCCGCTCGCGCAGCTCGGGGGTCAGCGACTCACCGAAGTCGCCGGGCTCGAAGACCGGGCGAATCTCGATCTCCTCCCCGTCGCCGAAGGGGGCGCGCTTGATCCACTCGATCGCCTCGTCCAGCGACTTCACCTGCCACAGCCAGTAGCCGGCCAACAGCTCCTTGGTCTCGGCGAACGGGCCGTCGATCACCTTGGGCTCGCTCCCCGAGAACGCCACCCGGACGCCCTTGGAGCTCGGATGGAGACCCTCGCCGGCGAGCATCACGCCGGCCTTGACCAGCTCCTCGTTGAAGTCGCCCATCTGGGTGAGGAGCTCCCGGCTGGGCAGCACCCCCGCCTCGCTCTCCTCTGACGCCTTGACCAGGACCATGACTCGCATTTCTTCGCTCCTTTGGTGTCGATCTGTGCAACGGAAGCCGAGCGCCGGATCCGCCGGGTACTCGTCCATCTACCCATGCGTCGATCGAGCGAGGCGAAAATCGACACGCGGCCCACGGGCGCGCGGGGCGCTAACGGCCAGATCGGCGGATGGCGCCCGGATTGCCTCCGATTCCCACCGCTGGCAGGCAGGAAAGAAGCGATGCAATGCGCGGCGCTGCAAGCGGACGACGGGCCTCGAACCCGCGACCTTCGGCTTGGGAAGCCCGCTCGAGGCCTAGCCGGGGTCCGGCGAAGCTGGCCTTTCCGCGCTACGGAGCTGAATCCACTCCACCGACCTCGGCGGGGTTCGGCCGGTTTCGGCCGGCCTGCGTTGCCACCCTGTTGCCACCCGGTGAACTGGTCGACGGTGCCGTCGTTGTGTGCCCGCGCCGTGTGGATCCACAGGAAGAAGTCTCCGCAGAAGGACGTCCGGTCCCTCGCCGACCCGCTCGGTTCAGACGCCGAGCTCGCCCGCCAGAACGTGTTCGTCCACCTTAGCCCTCCTCCGGCTCGCCGTGCCAGCGCTGCATGTGATCGGCGTGCGTGCGCAGGTAGGCGCCGGGCTTGAGAAGTGGTCGTAGAAGACGAGGTCCAGATGTTGGGCCTGGACGTAGTTGACGATCATCAGCGACGGGACCGTCGCGGGGAACTTGCCGAACGTGTCGTAGACGTACTGGGCCTGGGTCGCGACCCAGGCTTTGAACCGCTCGTCGTGGAACTGCGCGCTTCCCCGCACGCCGGGGCTGTCGACCATGCGCCCGGAGTTTCGCGGTTGAAGGGGCCGCCGGGCCCGAACTTGCGCTCGGCGAAGGCCTCGACCGCCGATGTGCGGGGCGCAGAGCGCGTGCCGGGTGATCGCGTAGTCGCGCCCGGTGGTCCCGCCCATCGCGCTCAGGACCAGCATCCGCTCGAGCTCCGTGAGCGGCATCGGCTCGTGCCTCGACTTGTAGGCAAGGGGGCCGTCGGGGATCTCGTCGCCGAGCGCGAAGCGGCGCGAGCGCCGACCATAGAGCGCGTCGACGATCGGGAAGCCGGCGAGCTCCCGAAGAGCCTCTGCCTCGGCATTGGTTCGCTCCCCGTGTTAGGCCTCAGTGCACGACGCCGGGTCGAGACCCCGATGGCCACCTGCTCGAGTACCTCGCCATGCTCGACACGGAGCCTGGAGCGAATCTCGGAATCATTCGCTGGTCCGAGTGGACTCGTAAGCAATAGTGCCTACGCCTCCCGCAGGCGATGGCGTAAGCGGCCGCTCAGACCGGCACGCCGCTCCCAGAGAGGGCGGCGCGGCCGCGGTCCCTCAGCCCCGGCAGGTGCAGCTCGTCCGCCGCCGCCGCGGCGGCGGTGAGCAGTTCGCCCGCGCGCGAGGCGCTCTCGCGATGACCGCTGCGCGCGAGCGCGAGCCCCCATTCGAGTTGGGTACGGACGGCGAGCGAAGAAGCGCCGAGACGCTGGTGGAGCTCGAGGGCGTAGGCGAAGTGGTTGTCGGCCTCGTTCGAGCGGCCGAGCGTCGCGGCCAGCAGCCCAGCGCACCGGCTTGCGACGCCGAGGGTCCCGAGCGAGTCGAGGGCGATCTGCTCGCGCAGCGGCTCGATCCGGCCGAGCAATAGCGACGCCGCCTGGCGATCGGCGAGCCCGGCGGCGACCTCGGCCCAGATGAGCAGCGAGCCGAGCTGCACGGGGTCGCACGGTAGAGAAGCGAACTCGTCACTGACCCGCTCGCGGAGCAGCTCGGCGGCGTACTGCTGCCGTCCCGCCTCGAGCTCGGCGAGCGCGGCCATCGCCGTGAAGGCGGAGACCGCGGGTACGGCCTCGGCGACTCCCGTGAGCAGGTCAGCAACCTCTACCAACCGGCCCTGATGCCAGCGGATCGGACCGAGCTGACCGACGTAGAGGCTGACCGCGTCCGGCTCCCCGGCCTGCTCGCCCAGTGTCCTGGCCTGCTCCGCGAACCGTTCGGCGTCGTCGAGCCGTCCCGCCAGTTGCGCCCGCCACGCGTGCTGGGTCCCGAGCACGAAGGCGAGCCGCGGCTGCCGCAGCCGCGCCGCGATATCCCGCTGCCGCCCGAGCTGGCGATCGGCCTCCTCGAGGTCGCCCGCCTGTACCACGGTGATCGCCCGCCACACCGCGGCCCAGAAGCGCTGCGTGGGGTCGCCGACCGCGTCGGTCAGCGGGACCGCTTCGGCCGTGGTAGCCAGTCGCTGTGCGAGAGTCTCGGGCCACCAGACCGCGCTGACGCTCATCGTCAGCACATGGGCGAGCGCGGCGCGGTCGCCCCTCTCTCGGGCGAGGGCTAGGGCCTCGTCCCTGAGGGCTTGGCGGCGCAGGTGGTCGGGCGACCAGAGCAGCTCGGCGGCGAGCAGCGCGAGCAAGCGGGCCCGGCAGGGATCGTCGGCTGGCGCGTACTCGAGCGCCGCCTCGAGCCCCCCGACCCGCTCCTCGTCCACGAAGCCCGCCGAGCTGAAGTAGCCGCGGCTGTTTGCGAGACTCGCGCGAATAAGCCGCTCGCCGTCCCCGGCGGCCTGCGAGGACCCGGCGGCCTCGAGCAGCGTCTCCCGGAACTCCGGCCTGCCGGCCTGAAGCTGTGCCTCGCCGAGGCCGATCAGAAGCTCGCGGTGCTCGCCCGGGTCGACGTCCACGGCGGCGCTCAGCTCGATCGCGCGCTGGAACCAGTCGAGCGCTTCGGCGGGGGCGAGCTGCTCGAGCGCCGCCCGCCCGGCGTGGGAGACGAAGCGGAGCGCCTTCGCCTGTGCGCGCGCGCCGCTGGCCGCGCTCCAATGGCGGGCCAGGTCCGCCACTGGCAGACCCGGCTCCCGCTCCAGCGCCTCCGCGATCCGCTCGTGGAGGTTGGCGCGGCGCGCGGCGGGCAGCGCCTGCTCGAGCGCACGGGGAATGAGCGCGTGCGCGAACGAGTAGCCGCCCGACTGGTCGGGCTGCTCTGCGACGAGCGCCGCCGCCGAGGCGGCGTCGAGCACGTCGAGCAGGTCGTTCTCGCCGATCTGCTCGACACGGGCGAGGAGAGCCGGGTCGAAGTCGCGCCCGATAGCCGCGGCGGTGGTCAGCACCCGAGCGGCGTGCCGGCCAAGGCGAACAACGCGACCGCGAATGACCTCGTTGACGCTTCTCGGCAGCCCGGCCGAGCGGAGCTCGGCCGGCCCGGTCCAGCGCCCGTCCGGGCCGCGATGAATTGCGCCCGACTCCGTAAGGCTCCGAACCAGTTCGCTCACGAAGAACGGGTTGCCATCGGTCTCCAGGGTCAGCTCCTCAGCGACCGCGGCCCCCTCCAGATCGAGCTTGTGTCCGGCCGCCGCCTCGATCAGCTCGAGCACCTCGGCGCCGTTGAGCCCCTCGAGGGCAATCCTCTGGATCCGCGGCTCCCGTTGCAGGTCACCGAGCAGTGCCACGAGGGCATCGCTCAGCGTCTCGCTCGGCTGGCGATAGCTACCTACCACCAGGAGACGCGTGGACCGGAGAGTCAGCTGCAGGTGTTTCAGCAGCGCGAGCGTGGGCTGCGTGGCCCAGTGGAGGTCGTCCAAGATCAGGAGCACCGGGCATCTCTCGGCTACCTCTCCGAGCAATCCGACGACCGCACCGAAGAGGAGGTAGCGCGCAGCGTCGGCGTCGGTCGCCTGACGCTCGGGGACACCCTCCACCCGCGCCCGCAACGATGGAACGAGATGCGTCAGCTCACCGCCGTGGCGCTCCACGTGTCGGCGCAGCAGGCCGGGGCCGACGGTCTCCACGAGGTGCTCGAGGGCCTGGCGCCACGGTTCGTAGGGGAGCCCGAGATCCTCACTTGTGCGCCCGTAAAGCACCACGGCACCCTGTCGATGCGCGTCGTGGGCAAGCCGGGCGGCCAGCCGCGTCTTGCCGATTCCAGGCTCTCCGGCGAGCAGCACGGTCCAAGGCTCGCCGCGCTGTGCTCGGTCCCACGCGTCCGTCAGGCGCTGCAGCTCGGGCAGGCGCCCGACGAAGGCGGCCGCCGGCGGCGCGCTGAGGGCAGTCGGCAGCGGTGGACCGCCTTCCGCACCCGTCTCCCAGCCGACCCGCCATGTGACGACCGGCTCGCGCAGCCCCTTGAGCGCCACCGGCCCCACACTCGTGAGCTGAGGCGCCTCGGCAGACCCTGCCAAGAGGCGGAGCGCATCGGAGATCAGGATCTCGCCGCCCTTGGCCCTGGCGCATAGGCGGGCCGCCTCGACCACCGGCGGCCCGTACCAGTCGCCGCCCTCGTTGCTGGCGTCGCCGACCGCCGCGCCCACCCGGACGGCCAGCACGGGCCCGCCCAGGCGGTTGCGCCGCTCGACGCCCTGCTGGATGGTCACCGCGCAGGCCAGCGCCGCCCCGGAGCTGGGGAAGACGGCCATCAGCCCGTCGCCGAGGGTCTTGACCTCCTCTCCGCCCGCCAGCTCGATCGCGTCCCGGAGATCGGAGAAGTGCTCACGCCGCAGATCGTCGCTTCGCGCCCGGCCGAGCGCGCTGGCGAGCTCCGTCGACCCCACGAGGTCGGTGAACAGAAGCGCGATGGTCTTGTTCAACGCCAATGCCGAGACCGGTCCGGGTGGACCACGCTACCTGAACCCCTTGCGCACGGCCAGCCGTCCGGTTGCATACGGCGCGTCCGGCGAGAGAGACTGTCAGCTATGGCCCAGGGGAATCCATGAAGGTCGTGATCATCGGAGGAGGCCCGTCGGCGCTTTCCGCTGCATTCGAGCTCACCGAGCCGGGCCGGGGCGATCACGAGGTGACCATCCTCCAGCCGGGCTGGCGCCTCGGCGGCAAGTGCGCTAGCGGCCGCAACCGCAAGTTCGGGAACCGCATTGAGGAGCACGGCCTGCACATCTGGTTCGGCTCCTATGACAACGCCATCGCGGCCATGACGCGCTGCTACGACGAGCTCGACCGCGACCCTCAGCGGTATGCCTTCACGTCGTTCGAGAACGCCTTCCAAGGGGTCGACGAGGCGATCCTCTGGCAGCGACACGGCGACGACTGGTCGTTCAAGGAGGTGGTCTTCCCGAGGAACCCCGTGCGGCCGCTGAACTTCCATTCGTTCGCCGTCAGGGCGCTCGACTGGGCCGGGTCGCGCTTCGTCGAGCTAGTGGAGGAGCGGCGAGCCGAGGGCCGGGAGCTCGATGTCGAGTCGCTGCGCAGTGACCCGCCGCCGCTGTTCGAGCGCGTCGGTATCACCGAGGTGGACGGCCCTGGGCTGCTCGGGAGCATCACCAGCGCGGGCAGCCGGGTGCAGCGCCTCGTGACTCGCGCCTTCTCCGAGGTTGGCGAGGATCTCGGCGTAGACGTGATCGAGTTGGCCGACGAGTTATTGGAGATGGTGCGGAGGGTCGTGCCCGATGACTGGCTCGAGGACGCCCACGTCCGCTTCTACCTCGACACCCTGGACGTGCTGCTCGCGGTCCTCCGGGGCGTTTGGAGCGATGAGCTGCTCCTGAACGGCTTCGACAGCATCAACGACCTCGATTTTGCCGACTGGCTCGGTGCCCACGGTCTCGAGCTCGCCCCGGACCCGGAGAACTGGCCGGCGCTGCTGCGCGCGCTCTACTGCGGCTGCTTCGCCTTCGAGGGAGGCGACACTGCTCGGCCCCGGATGGCAGCCGGGCGTGCGCTTCAGGGCGCGATCCGCTGTGTCTTCCACTACCAGGGGTCGGTGCTCCACCGGATGCGCGGCGCGATGGGTGACACCGTGATAGCCCCGTTCTACGAGGTGCTTGCCAGGAGGGGCGTCGAAGTGCGCTTCTTCCACGCCGTGAAGGAGCTCCTCCCGGGTGGGGACGGGGCGATCGCCGAGATCAGGGGCGTACGTCAGCTCGAGCTCGACGGACCCTACGAGCCCCTCTTCGACGCCGACTACAGCGGCGACGAGGGCCCGCGCACGGTGCCCGCGTGGCCGAACGAGCCGCTCTGGGAGCAGCTGCCGAAGGTAAGCCAGGCGGTGAAGGAGGCTGCCCTCCGGCTGGAGCAGGAGATCGACCCGTTCGAGGGCAGCGATTTCCGCCTGCGAAAGCGCGCCGAAGCCGACACCGAAGACACCCCCGACGTCTTCGACGTCGTGATCCTCGCCGTTCCCCCTGACGTGCAGGAGAAGATCTGCGGCCCGCTCAAGGAGCAGGACTCCGGCTACGCCCAAATGCTCGACCACAGTCACACCGTTGTCACTCAGGGTGCCCAGCTCTGGCTCGAGCGCAGCGCGCACGAGCTTGGTCAGGAGTTCAGCTCCCGCTCGCTCATGAGCAGCTACGTCGAACCGCTCGACACGTACTGCGACATGGCTCACCTGTTGCCGAACGAGCAGTGGCCCGAGCCGGAGCGCGCCCGCCACATCGCCTACTTCTGTGGCGTGCTCGCCACCGCCAGCGTGCCGGATCAGCACGCCGCGGACGCGGCCGTGCGGGCCCACGTCGAGAGCTTCGTCGGGGAGCACGTCATCAAGTTCTGGCCCTCGGCCGGTCTCAGTGAAGGGGGCTTCGACTACGACCTGTTCGCCCCGCCGCCCAAGCAGCCGAGCCCCGCTGAGTCCTTCAGACACCAGTTCTGGAGGGCCAACTTCGCCCCGGCCGAGCGCTACGTACTCTCGCTGCCCGGAACGGTCCAGCACCGCCTTCCCGCCAAGGGCACCCGCTTCCATAACCTGGTCCTCGCGGGCGACTGGACCGTCAGCGGCTTCGACGCGGGCTGCCTCGAGGCCGCGGTCACCTCGGGGATGCTCGCCTCCAACGCCATCTGTGGGAAGCCCGTGCTCGAGCGGATCGCGGGCCTGAATGGGCCCCCGGGCTTCCCGAACGAGCCGCCGCGCGACGGCGCCGGCGACCAACCGAGGCCCTCCCTGCTGAGCGCCGGCTCCGGCGTGCTATGGCGTGCACTGACCGACGCGGCGGGCGCCGCCCGGGCTGCCGGCGACGAGATAGTCCGCCGCCTGGGGCGCTGATCGGGCTCCGACGGTCGAATTCGCGCCTCCGCTTGCCACGAATCTAGGCCACTGGCGTGGCTTGCTGTTCGGCCGAGTTGACGACAGGTGGTCGCGTTGCTCGAATGGGACCAGTTGGACCTCGCGGGCGAGCGATACGTCGGCAACTGCAGAATGGGGTCACACGATGGGGAACTCGTCACTGTTGACGCCCGTGAGGCCGACAGGAAACCGACGTTTGCAGCAAGTTCTAGATGAGAGCGGACGACGGGCCTCGAACCCGCGACCTTCGGCTTGGGAAGCCGACGCTCTACCAGCTGAGCTACGTCCGCGTGGCGTGAGCCGGGAGCGATTCTAGCCCTACCCTTGGCAGCGGCCATGAGGCGGCTGCTGGCACCTCTCCCGATCGCGGTTATCTGCGCTGTGGTGGCGCTCGTCGCGCTGCTGGCCTACGGGCTCGCGTCGAAGGAGGGCGACTCCGGCATCGACCAGGCGCTTGCGCGGGGCGAGCGCGAGCCGGCGCCTGCCGTGCGGTTGCCGCGGCTCGAGGGTGGCGGGCAGGGGAGCCTTGCGAGCTTCCGCGGCCGGGTCGTGGTGCTGAACTTCTGGGCCTCCTGGTGCGAGCCCTGCCGCAAGGAGTCGCCGCTGCTCGAGCGCTGGCACCGGCGGATCGCGAAGCGGGGTGGGACCGTGCTCGGCGTGGACGTTCTCGACGTGAGCTCCGACGCGCGCGGGTTCGTGCGCGAGTACGGGCTGAGCTATCCGATGCTGCGCGACCGCGAGGGCGACTCGCAGCGCGAGTTCGGCGTGGTGGGCTACCCGGAGAGCGTGGTCATCGACCGCAAGGGGCGCATCGCGGCCGTCAAACGCGGGCCGGTCGACGACGCCTGGCTGCGCCGCGTGCTGCCGCCGCTGCTCGCGGAGCGCACGTGAGACGCGCTGCGACCATCCTGGCGACGCTGCTGCCGCTCGCGCTTGCGGCCGCCCCTGCCGCGGCCGGCTGCCCCAAGACGACGCTGGGGGACGTTGAGGACGAGGTGATGTGCCTGGTCTGCGGCACGCCACTGTCGCTGGCCACGGAAGCTCCGCAGGCTCAGCGCGAGCGCGAGCTGATCCAGCGGCTGGTGGCCCGCTGCCGCTCGAAGGAGCAGATCAAGCGCGCGCTCGTGGCCGAGTACGGCAGCGAGGTGCTGGCACTGCCCGAGGACCGGGGCTTCGACCTGGCGTCCTACCTGGTCCCGGCCCTGGCGCTGCTCGCGGCCGGCGTCGCCGTGGGGCTGGCGGCCCTGCGCTGGCGCCGTGGCCGCCGGGAACGCCGGGCCACCGCCTCGACCGCCGCCGGGGCCGCCGATGCGCGCCTCGACGCCGACATCGAGCGCTACGACCTGTGATCGCCGCCGGTTCGGTGGACACCACGGTCCTGGCGGCGTTCGGCGTGGGCTTTCTCTCGTTCGTGTCGCCCTGCGTGCTGCCGCTCGTGCCCGGCTACCTGTCCACGATCTCCGGCGTCTCGTTCGCCGACCTGCAGGAGGGCCGCGGCCGGGCCAAGGTGCTCGGGCCGGCGCTGCTGTTCTGCCTGGCCTTCGCGGCGATGTTCGTGGCGCTCGGCATGACCGCCACCGGGCTCGGCCAGACGCTCCAGGACAATCGCGAGTTGCTGCGCAAGATCGCCGGCGTGACGCTGGCGCTGATGGGCGTGCTGTTCGTGGCCACGCTGTTCGTGCCGCTGCTGAAGCGCGACTGGCGTCCCGAGCTGCTGCTGCGCCGCGCCCACACGGGCGGCCCGATCGTGGCGGGGCTTGCGTTCGCCGTGGCCTGGCTGCCCTGCACAGGTCCCACGCTGGGCGCGATCCTGACCGCCGCGTCCACCAAGTCGACGGTGGCTCAGGGCGGGTTGCTGCTGGCGTTCTACGCGCTGGGGCTCGCGATCCCGTTTCTTCTCAGCGCGCTGGCGTTCTCGACCTTCTCGGGCATCTTTCGCTTCTTCCGCGACCACTACCGCGCCATCACGGTGGCGTCGGGCGTCGTGTTGGTGGCGATGGGCGTGCTGCTCTACACCAACGAGCTCACGCGGCTGAACTCCGAGGCCCTCTCGCTGATGGAGCGGCTCGGGATCAACTTCTTCGGCGACGTCTAATCGTCGCGGGCGAAGCGGGCCGAGGCCGCAAGCTCGCGATCCGCCATTCGCTCCTTGACACCGTCGACGATCCCCCTTCGGAGGTCCTCCGAGGCGAGCGCCCGCTCGGCCCAGGCCACGGCTGACTGCGGGTCTTCCAGCTCAGCGACCTCCACCATCCGGAAGAGCGCAATGTAGACGGCCTCGGAGGCGAGCTTGTCGGCGTTCATCAGGGCCATGTTCCCCCTATCCGGACGGCTGAAGCCCGAATTGGACGCATGTTCGAGCCCGTCACATCTCCTGCGGGGCCTCCACCCCGAGCAGCTCGAGGCCGCGGGCGATCACGCGCATGGTCATCACGCAGATCGCCAGCCGGACGTCCTCGTCGCCCCCCTCCTGCGCCGCCCCAACCACGCGCACGTCGCGGTAGAAGGCCGAGAACTCCTGCGCGAGCTCGTGCACGTAGACCGTCAGCCGGTGGGGCGCGCGGCGGGCTGTAGCCTCCTCGACCTCGGCGGGAAACTCGAGCAGTCGCTTCACGAGCGAGCGCGCGGAGGGGTGCAGACGCTCCCCGCTGCCGGCCAGGTCGGCTTCCAGGGCCCTGCCCAAGCGCTCCTCGCCCGCCTTCCGCAGGATGCTGGCTATGCGCGCGTGCGCGTACTGCACGTAGTAGACGGGGTTGTCCTGGCTCTCGCGGCGCGCCAGCTCGAGATCAACATCGAGGGCGGTGTCGTGGCTGCGCTGCAGCAAAAACCAGCGGGCGGCGTCGACGCCAATGTCGTCGAGCAGCTCGTCGAGCTCCACGAGCGTGCCTTCGCGCTTGCTCATCTGCACGCGCCGGCCGCCCTCGCTCAGACTGACGAGCTGCATGATCAGCACCTCGAAGCGATCAGGATCGCCGCCCAGCGCCTGCCACGCGGCCTTGATGCGCGATACGTAGCCGTGGTGGTCGGCGCCGAGCACGTCGATGACGCGGTCGTAGCCGCGCTCGAGCTTGTCGGCGTGATAGGGGATGTCCGAGGCGAAGTAGGTGAGCTCGCCGGTCGAGCGCTGCAGCACCCGGTCCTTGTCGTCGCCGAAGGCGGTTGTGCGCAGCCAGGTGGCGCCCTCGTGCGGATAGACCTGCTCCAGGCGGGCGAGCGCCTTCTCCACCGCGCCGCTCTCATGTAGCGCGCGCTCGGAGGCAAAGCGGTCCATGCGCACGCGAAAGCGCTCGAGGGTCGAGCGCACGGACTCCAGCATCAGCTCGACGCCGCGCTGCGCCAGCTCGGCCGGATCGGCCTCTGCGGCGCCTTCGATGCGGGCGGCCAGCTCGGTCACGTAGCCGCCGCGGTAGCCGTCGTCGGGCGGAGTCTCGCCCCGGGCGCGCGCCCAGATCGACTCACCGAAGCGCTCGATCTGGCTGCCATGGTCGTTCACGTAGTACTCGCGTTCGACCTCGTGGCCGGCCAGCTCGAGGATGCGGCTCAGCGAGTCGCCGTAGGCCGCGTGACGCCCCGCGGCCACCGTGATCGGGCCCGTGGGGTTGGCCGACACAAACTCCACGTTCACGCGCTCGGCGGTTTGCGGGCGGCCCTCGCCGTAGCGCTCGCCGGCGGCCACGAGGCCGGCCAAAGCCCCTAGATACCAAGCGTCGGCCATGAACAGGTTGAGGAAGCCCGGACCGGCGATCTCGACCCGCTCGACCGCCTCGCCCAGCCGGTCGCCGAGTGCGTCGCCCAGCCGCTCGGCGACCGCGCGTGGCGACTCGCCGAGCGAGGGGGCCAGCAGCATCGCGGCGTTCGTGGAGTAGTCGCCGAAGTCGGGCCGCGGCGGCCGCTCCAGCTGCGGCAGGTCGACCATGCCGTCGCCGCGCAGCTCGGTGGCCGCCTGGCCGACGGCGCCGCGCAGGTCTGATACGGGGTCCATCGCCCTAATAGTGATACGGCTCGCCGGCGAGGATCTTGTGGGCCCGGTAGAGCTGCTCCAGCAGCACCACCCTGGCGAGCTGGTGCGGCAGCGTCATGGGGCCCATCGACAGGCGCAGGTCGCAGCGCTCGAGGTCGATCCCCTTCGGGCCCCCGATCACGAAGCAGAGGTCGCGTCCGTCCTGACGGCGGCGCTCGAGCCAGTCGCTGAAGCCGGGTGAATCGAAGCTCTCGCCATCGGCCGCCAGCAGCACCAGATAGGCGCGCTCGGGTATGCGCAGCGGCACCTTCTCGTGCTCGCGCACCTCGACGAGTTCCACGCGCGCGTGTCCCGCGATCAGCTTGCGGTAGTGCTCGACGTCGTCCTGGTAGGGCGGACGCAGGCGGCCGACCGCGATCACGGTGATCCTCATGAGAGGGCTTGCGATACTAGACGCGTGCCCGAGGAGAGCAGCGAGCGCCACTTCAACATCCACACCGATCCCGAGACGATGGCGGGGCACTACGCCAACTTCGCCAACGTCTCACACTCGGACTACGAGTTCTCGATCACCTTCGCCCGCGTCGATCACGAGGTCGAGGAGGGCGAGGTCCCCGGCGTGGTGGTCACGCGGGTGAACATCTCCCCTCGCTTCATGCGCGAGCTGATCGACGCCATGCAGGACAACTTCTCGAAGTGGAACACCCGCGAGGGCATTCGCGAGCTGCCCGAGTTCGACGACGACCCGCCTGAGCGCTAGCCACCGGCCAGCCGCGCCCAGGACTCGCCGATCCCGATCCGATCCACGGTGGTGGGATGGGTGCCGAACAGCGCCTGGAGCAGGGCGGGCGGATCCGGGTCGGCGACATTCGTGACGGCCAGCCTGCGCTCCAGCGCTATGAATGCCGCGGGGTCGCGGGTAAGCCGCAGCGAGAAGGCGTCGGCGTTCGCCTCGACGCGCCGCGAGAGCGCGTTCGAGGCGCCCCCGAGCACGAACGCGACGAGCGCCAGCGACAGGGCCAGGGCGGGCAGCGCCGCCGGGCCGGGTCGGGCTGCCGGGTCGGCGAGGCCGCGGCGCGCGCCGATCCGCTCGGCCAGGGCCTGGGCGAGGAAGCTCCCGGCTGGGGCTACGAGCGCCAGCCAGGCGACGCCGCGCCAGAGGTCGTGGTGGGCCTGGTGGCCCAGCTCGTGCGCCACCACCGACCGCACCTGCTCGGGCGGGAAGCGATCGATGAGGGTGTCATAGAGCACCACCCGCTTGGTGTGCCCGAGGCCCACCACGTAGGCGTTGGCCCCGGTCGTGCGGCGGCTGGCGTCCACGCGGTACACCTCGCCCACGTCCACCCCCGCCTCGCGAGCGAGCTGGAGCACCTCCCCGCGCAGCCGTCCATCCGGAAGCGGGTCGAAGCGATTGAAGAGCGGATCGACCAGCACAGGGAACAACCACAGGGACACGACCCCGAGCCCAACCGCGCCGGCCGCCGCCGGCAGCCACCAGTGCCGCCGGAAGCGGCGGACGAACGCCAGGGCCAGCGCAGCCCCGCCCCCCGCGAACACGGCCGACACACCGGCCGCCTTTCCCACGTCGCCGAGCCAGGGCAGCCAGTCCTGGGTCGACAGTCCCACCGCGACCGCGCGCTCGTGGGCGACCGCCGACAGCGGCAGGCCGGTGGCTACGAGCAGCACGGAGATACCGGCCCCACCCGCGACGGCCCCCAGCAGCGGCCGACGACCAAGCCCGTCGAGCAGCCGCGGCGGGCGAAGGGCAAGCAGCGCCAGCGTGCCGCCGCTGACGGCCAGGCCCGCCAATCCCAGCAGCCGCTGGGTGTCGCGAAAGTCGCTCGCCCGCTGCAGCTGCTCGGGGCTGAAGTAGGCTTTCGCGTCGACTGCGGCCGGCTCGATCAGCCCGCTCCGGGGACGCAGGAGCAGGGTGGCGGCCGCGGCGGCCGCGCCCGCCACCACGATCGCCAGCGGCAGCCGCAGGCGACGGTTCTCCATCAAGCGGACACTGTAGAAGGCATCCAATGCGCATCGCCCTGCTCTCGGACGTACACGGGAACCTGCCCGCTTTCCGAGCGGTGGTGGAGGCCGTGCGCGAGGCAGGCGCGGAGCAGACGTGGTGCCTGGGCGACCTGGTGGGCTATGGGGCCGAGCCCGACGGCTGCGTCGCCTTGGCCAGGCAGTCCTGCAACGTCTGCCTGGCCGGAAACCACGACCTGGTGGTCACCGGCGAGATCGACATCGCCGACTTCTCCTCGAGCGCCGCGGCGGCGGCCCGCTGGACCCAGGAGAACATCTCCGAGGAGGCGCTCGGCTTCCTGCGCG
>Ga0126310_10000408_pt1 | contig 14524 bp, 16 predicted proteins | sample Plot60_FD_92540 | JGI IMG/M metagenome (GOLD analysis project Ga0126310, IMG submission 92540) | Serpentine soil microbial communities from UC McLaughlin Reserve, CA, USA - Plot60 | ecosystem: Environmental > Terrestrial > Soil > Grasslands | place: USA: UC McLaughlin Reserve, Lake County... | reverse complement strand
GCCAAACCGGGTGAGCAATTGCGCAGCTCAATTGACCCCACGCGAGCGGAGCGCATCCTTGGCTGGCGCCCGGAGGTGACACTCGGCGCGGGTCTCGAAGAGACGCTCCGCTTCTTCGGCACACTCTAGCGGGCACGTAGATCGCCATCCTCCGCGTTATGGCCGGCGGTGAAGTCGCCGGCCTTGCCGTGTCCGCGTCTTCTTCGACTCCTTCTGGGCCTTCGTCCGGACGGGCCGTCCTCCTGCAGCTTAGTGAAGATCCGCAGCTGGGGGGAGCTCAGTCTTGGCGACGGAAGAGGTTGGCAGCCTCGGTACGATTGCTGACCCCAAGCAGCTTGTAGGCAGAGCGCAGGTGCTGCTTTATGGTGGATTCCGAGAGGTAAAGGCGTCTACCTATCTCGGCGTTTGAGAGGCCCTCGACCACGTAGCCCAAGATCTCCCTCTGGCGGGCCGAGAGGGCGGCGAGGTCGCCGGAGTCATCCTTGGTCAACACGTACCGAAGCAGCTCCCGTGGCGCGACGAGGTCCCCCCTGGCGGCCACCGCCAAGGCCCGCAGGAGTTGGTCGGGCGTCATCTCGGCGTGGACGAAACCTGATGCCCCCGCCTGCAGCGCGTCACGGGCGAGCGGCAAGTCCAGTTGGGGGCTGAAGACCACGACCGGCGCATCCGGGCTCAGCTCTCGGTAGAACTCCACACGCTCGGAGAGACCCTCGTGGCTGTTGGTGCAGACTATGACGCAGGAAGGTGCGTCCCCCGGCGGCTTGGGTCCCTGGTGGATCCTGGCTTTCTCCTCGAGGGCTCCGACGAGGCCTGTGCTAACCAACGAGCGGGGACGACAGTCGACCCAGACGAGGCCCAGGGGCTTGTGACCGTCCTTCGGCTTGGAGATCATGCCCACAGCCCGCGCGAGGGAGCGGCGCATCCCCCGCGCCGCGGACTACTTCTGTTGCGACCACCTTTCGTCGGTCCGGAAAATAGACAGGAACTGTCTGTAAGTGCCCGATACGGTGCAGTCAACATGCTCGATCTGGTTCCCATCCTTGTGTAAGCTCCGGTAGTCACCTCTTCGGGCCTTCACCACGGGTGCTAACACTTTCGATTACTGGTCCGACTAGTACATGTTGTGTGTAGTGTAGCACGCAAGTGCGCCCCTGCGCTCCGCTCATCCACTAGGGTGCTCCTCTGACCACCATGGGCGATCCTCCGGTAGGACCCTAATGATTGTTGCTTCTCAAGAGGTTTGTCCATAAGCCCTTCTTCGAGGCTTTGAGAGCCTGTTGTAGCTCCCGAATGTCTCGCTCAAGGCGTTGGATGTTCCGCTGATCCTCGGAGCGGACCAGGCGTTCACGCTCCAGTACCTCACCCAGGCGCTGGCGTTCGCGATGGTTGTGTGTACGTCCCTCGCGCTCCAACTCTAGCTCCTCCGTCAGGCGCTGGAGTTCTCGCTCGAGTTCCAGGTGCGGGTGCTCCCGCATCAGCTGTTTGACTCGCTCTTGTGCCTCCAGCCGTTCCCGACGCGTACCCTCGAGCTCGTCTAGCAGCATCCTGCGCTCCTCGCGCAGCAGCTCGAGCCGCTCGTGCTGGTCGCGCAGCAGCTCGAAGCGCCCCTCTCCGAGCTCTTCGGCCCTGCGCGCGCCCCGCCATGCACCTATGGCGGCCAGGAGGTTGGCGACGCCAAGGGCGCCGAGGGCGAAGAAGGGAAGCATTCCCGTAAGCTTGTCCACGAACACCGTCTCCTTAAGAGAGAAGCCAGACCAACGGCGTCTTAGCCTGCACGAGCCCAAGAGTGTACCAAGGGCAAGCGATGGTGTCAGTCCACTTTTCCCCAACCTCCGGACCATCCTCTCCCAGCTTGGTGATGGACGGCAGTAGTACTGATCACCGCGGCGATGAGCAACTGTCCCGGCGGGTGCGAATCCTTTTGGTACCGTGCCTGGGGCGCCGATGCGGCTGGCTTCACTATCTTGCTCGCAAACCTCTGGGATGCGGATGCTGCGGTCCGTGTCACGGAGCGTCTCCTCGATGCCTTGCGCGAGCCTTTCCTCATCGCCAAGCACGAAGTTACCGTCTCTGCCAGCGTGGGGATCGCCCTGGGTAACGCTGAGGCCGCGCGGCCGTCGGACCTGCTGCGCAACGCGGACACGGCACTGTATCAGGCCAAGGGGACCAAAGGGCGATACGAAGTGTTCCGTCCCAGTATGCACACCCGGACTCTCAAGCGCCTCAAGCTCGAGGAAGATCTCAGGCGGGCGATCGAAAGGGGCGGCTTCGAGGTCCACTATCAGCCCCAGGTGAGGCTCGATACCCGCTCGATAGCCGAAATGGAGGCTCTGGTGCGCTGGGGACACCCGAGGCGCGGCCTCCTGATGCCCTCGGAGTTCATCCAGATAACCGAAGAGACCGGCCTGATCGTCCCCATCGGGGAGCGGGTGTTGGAGGAAGCTTGCCGCCGAGCAACAGAGTGGGGCAACCAAAACGGCCACCGTCCCAGTATAACGATGTGCGTGAACCTCTCGATGAGGCAGCTCCAGGACCCTGAGCTGGTCGAGAAAGTCGAGCGTGCCTTGCATCGGGCGGGGCTCGATGCGAAGCGGCTGAAGCTAGAGATCACGGAGACCATGGTGATGGACGCCGAGCAGCACGTTATCGGTGTCCTTAGGGACCTGAGCGCCCTGGGGGTGCGAATATCCCTCGATGACTTCGGCAGCGGTTACTCATCGCTTAACTACGTGAAGGATCTTCCTGTGGACGACTTGAAGATCGACAAGGCCTTTATCGACGGTCTTGGGGAAGATCCGGTGAACGACGCTATAGTGCGCTTGATCGTGGACTTCGCACACACGCTGGGTCTTACGGTCACCGCAGAAGGAGTGGAGACGGCCCGTCAGGTGGATAGCTTGACGGCGATGAGATGTGATCTGGCCCAGGGTTTCTATTTCTCGAAACCGCTAGGCGGCGAGGCAGCGGGGGCGCTCGTGGCGACAAACCCTTTATGGCAGGTACCCAGGTAGAGGCAGAGCAGTAGGGACCGCCGTCGATCTCCTGCCGCTTGGGAGTGATGACTCTTCTAATGGCGGGCTCTTACCAAGTCCCAACCGAAATCGGGGGCTTGAGAGACGTCCCATGGCGGTGATCTCACCCTTAATGGCCTTAGCTGGGCGGTCGTAGCGAGCCCGTGGGGTCCAGGACCTCCTGCGCCTATCCCGGCGGGTTCTGTAGGATTCAATTGGAGTAGGTAAAGTGCGACACGCGAGTAATGAGGATCTTCCCCAACCGCGAGGCGCGTCTAAGGCCGTAACCGGCCTTGGCCGACGAGCAGGCGGAGGAATGGCTGACGGGCAGGCTCTGCCTGGACTGCAGGAACTCGAAGAACACCGCCGTAAAGAGCAGGAAGGGGAGCAATAGGGCTTGGAGGAAATTACAGAAACGTCGGGACTTGACCATGCTATTATAAGCTTTCCACGAGCTGGGTGTACGGGCTGCGGCCTTGTAATCCTTTGCAAGAGTGAATAGGAAAGTTGGGCACTTAGACTTGTACAACGCACATACGAATAGCAATATGTACACTACTCCAGCGGACGCTAAATCAGGACCTGGCACATCCGCCGTAGCCGCTGAGGGCGAGTACGCTCCCTCTCTGAGAGAGCTTCTTCGAGTAATCCGCAGGCGACTGTGGATCATCGTGTTGGTGATGGTCGTGCTAGGGGGGGGAGCGGTGGGCTTCAGTCTCACACAGACACCTGAGTACGAGGCCTCCACCAAGATCTTGGTAGGGCAGGAGCGCGGGATCAGCGTTGCCCCCAGCGACGCGATGGGCCTCCTGCAGCTGACCCAGACTATGGCCGAGGGCGTGAGCAGCCGCCCCGTGGCTGAAACTGCAATCCGGCAGCAGAACCTGCGAATGACCCCAGAAGATCTCCTCGGAGAAAACCTGAACGTGGAGCAGGTTCCCAACACCCAGTTCATCTTGGTGACTTACACGGATACCAACCCGGAGAGAGCCCGGCGAGTGGCCAACGCCATCGGAGAGGCGTTCTCCGAGCGGGTCTCCGATGTGAGCTCGAGTGCCAATTCCATAACCGCCTCGGTGTGGGATCCGGCCGTTACGCCAGATGAGCCTGTGGGTCCCGACCCGATACGCAACGGTTTTCTGGCACTGGCGTTGGGGCTGATGGTCGGCGTGGGGCTGGCGTTCTTGTTGGAGTACCTGGACGATACTTGGCGCTCAGCAGAGGAGGCGGAGTGGATCTCCGGGGTGCCCACCTTCGGGGTCATCCCGGCGTTTGGGCGCACTACAGGCAAGAAGGTAGGGTACTAGGATGGATCAGTCTCCCCGGAAGATCGATCTGCGCCGGGCCCGCAGAGAGGAAGAAACCAACGCACCAAATAAGCTCGCCGCGTGCATGGTAACCCTCCTGGACCCCACCAGCGCCGCCTCTGAGGCCTACCGCACCCTGCGCACGAACCTAATCTACACGTTCGTGGACGAGCCTCCCAAAGTAATCGTGCTGACCAGTCCTGGTCCTGGAGAGGGAAAGAGCACCGTTTGCGCCAATCTGGGCGTGGTCCTGGCACAGGCTGACAAGAACACCCTGATTATCGACTGCGATTTTCGAAACCCCGCGATACACAAGTTCTTTGGGCTGCGCAACCTTTACGGGCTCGTGGACGTCCTGGCAGGGGTGTGTAGTCTGCAGGAGGCCTTGCAGGAACCTGTGGAAGGAGTCAAGGTAGTTACCGTTGGTCACTTACCACCCAACCCGGCGGAGCTGTTGGGCACCGGGCGCTTCTCTGAATTCCTCGTTAGCGTACGGCAACAGTTCGACTACATTCTGGTCGATTCCCCTCCCGCGGGACTGGTCTCTGATCCCGCTATCCTCGCGGCGCAGGGAGACGGCGTACTGCTCGTGTTGGATGCCCAAAAAACGCGGAAGGGATCTGTCCGGCAGGCCATGCGTGATCTGCAGGCTGTCAGAGCCAAGGTGCTCGGCACGGTGATAAATAACGTCAAGTACTCACAACAAGCAGGCTCCTATTGATAGCCTCACGTATGTGCGAGAGGACGATAGAGAGTAAGCTTCGCGAGATCGGCCCCTACGGCCGTCTCTTGAGCCGGACGAGAGTTCAAGACGAACGCGCAAATTGCAACGAAGTTTATTTTCTTAAGAACCCTTGATAGAAGATCACATTCAGCGAACTCTTCTCAGATGATCACAGCAACGGGAAATCGGCGTCTTTACGCGTTAGGGGGAGACTTCAGTGGGCGCAAGAACGACTGGCAAAGCGGCATCCAGTGGGCTGGAACGAAAGGCTCTTGATAGGAGCGTGCTACATCTCGCCGAACCTGGGCAGCTGAGGAGCCTGTTCGAAGTGTTTCTGCCAAGTCTCGATCTTGCCTCAGAATCTCGGAGCAAGAAGATACGCACAATATCCTAGAGAATACTCTAGTTGAGCTCGTCTCACTTCAACCTACTAGGGGCTTACGCGTGCACCTATCCTACTGAGGCATCCGACCGGTTGCTAGCTACAGCGGATAGAGTACAGCAAGAACTCCGGCGAAGCTGTGGGAGCATAAATGATATGTGGCTCTCCTTGATACAAGTACGCGAGATCGATGCCTTATGAGCCTCCGTAGCAAGGTATTACGTGGCGGAGTCTACCTGGTTCTGCGCCAAGGGCTTGGAGCGACCATAACCGCAGTTGGGGTGATTCTGCTAACGCGAGCTATTGGCCCCGGAGCCTACGGAGTGTTTGCGGCGGCTGCTGGGATTTATGCTTACCTCTCCATTCTAAGCCAGTGGGGAGTAGAGATTTACCTGATCCGGCGCGAAGAGGAACCGCAACCACAGGATTATCACCAAGCCTTTTCGCTGCTTCTGCTAATAAGCCTGACGGTCGCAGGTCTGGCCCTTGTGGCCGTGCCTTTCTTGCAGTCCTGGGTGCGTCTCGAGAGATTTGGCTCGATAGCTACGGTTCTATTCCTCATGCTGCCCATAGAGCAACTTAGGCTGGTGCCCCTCGCGCGGTTGGAGCGTGCCCTAGACTATAAGAAGGTAGCTCTGATCGAGTTATCGGGACTGGTGATCTTTTATCCGGTTGCTCTGCCCTTAGCCTATCGGGGGTTAGGTCCTTGGGCCCCGGTCGGTGGGTGGTGGGCACAGCAGCTTCTCACATTGTGTCTGCTCTACGGGACATCGGATTACCGACCTCGACCATACTGGGAACCCGCACGGGTGAGGGCCATGTTGGGCTACGGTTTGGGCTACTCGACCTCACAGTGGATTTGGGAGCTACGCCTCTTGGTCAACCCCTTAGTGGTGAGCCGGTATGCGGGGGCAGAGGCGGCAGGATACGTGGCTTTGGCCGTGCGCTTGGTAGCCCAACTCGGCTTCGCGAGAACTGTCGCTTGGCGACTCTCGATCGCCGCTTTGGCCCGGCTACAGCGGGACCGCGACCGGCTTGTGAAAGCCTTGACCGAGGGAATGAGCCTCCAGGTCATGGCTACGGGTTCCTTCCTAGCGGCTTTCGGCTGGGTTGCGCCTTGGATCGTGCCTCTTCTATTTGGTTCCCAGTGGACTTCGACATTGGCAGTCTATCCCTTCATCGCTGTAGGTTCTTTAAGCAATGCGGTTTTCACGCTGCACTCTTCGGTCCTCTATGTTTTGCGAGAGAATTGGAAAGTCGTTGCCTTCCACCTGGTACACATTGCTCTTTTCGCAGGGTCAGCTTTACTGTTAGTGCCTCGCCTGGGCTTGATAGGATATGGTTGGGCCGAGGTGATAGCTCTACCGAGCTACATCCTTATTGAGGTTTGGATTCAACAGACTGTGGGCAGCCCGAATTACCTTCGGGCTGCGATCTGGTTTACAGCGTTCACTGTACCTCTATTCAGTTGGCAGCTTGGTCCCTGGACCTGCATAAGCGCTATGATACCGTTGGTGTGGCCACCTACGCGGAAGGAGTTGTGGCAGATCATTACAACGGTTTTCTCGGCGGTTTCGCGCACCGAAACCCGTTAACTTGGTGTCCCTCCGAGACCTGAGGTTAATATGAGCGAGACGATTGAGTTCTCCGGTCCGACCGGCAGCGAGGTCGAATTCAGAACGTGGCTGGGTGCTGTGGGCCTAGGTTCACGAGTGGATTAAAACGTGATTAGCATCCGTCTGGTGTCACAGAAGCCAGTGCTTCTGTTGCAGGATCCCATAGTCTCCCTGCGTAAAGGAGTTGCGTGACGTTTCAATCATCATCCGCGTTGTACACTCGAACGCTTCCTTAGTCCACGTTGGAAAAGGGGTTGATGCCATGGGCATAAGATCGCCTCTAGTGAGCGTCATTATCAACAACTACAACTACGGCCGCTTCCTGCGCAAGGCAATGGACAGTGCCCTCGACCAAATCTACCCTAATACCGAGGTCATCGTGGTCGATGACGGTTCAACCGATGATTCCCATGACGTTATCGCTAGCTACAAGGACCGAGTCACCCCTGTGCTGAAAGACAACGGTGGCCAAGCATCGGCGTTCAACGCGGGCTTTAAGATAAGTCGCGGAGAGATTATCATGTTCCTCGACGCCGATGACTACCTGTTTCCCCATGCTGTAGAACGGGTAGCGGCAGTATGGAGGCAGGGTGTAGCCGAGGTGCATTTTCGGCTAATGGTGGTAGATGCATATGGTAATGCACGCGGTTACCTTCCGCCACAAGAGAAGCACCTAGACAGCGGTGCGGTGTGGCAGATCTTGCTGGCAAAGGGCAGCTACTCGACCACCGTTACTAGTGGCATGGGCTTTGATCGAGCTGTGTTGGACCGGATTCTTCCCATGCCGGAGGCGGAGTTTCGGCTATCGGCTGACGGATATTTAGCAACCCTTGCACCCTTTTTCGGCCAGGTATGTTCCATAGAAGAAGCTCTCGGGGCGTATCGACAGCATGGAAGCAACCGTTGGGATTACAATGAGGTGAGCGGCGAAAGGTTTCGTAGATCTGTGCACCACGATCTGCAAAAACAGGCGTTGTTGAGCCGTAAGGGTGAAGAGCTAGGCTACAAGCTACCACGCGATATGGACCTACGGGACTACGCTCAAGTACAAGCCCGTATGGTCTCCTTGCGATTGGATCCTGAAAAGCATCCGGTCCCCTCCGACCACCGACTGAAGTTGGTACATCGTGGACTATACGCTATCTGGAAGTACTCGGAGCTGAACTGGAAGGAGCGGCTCGTCCTGAGCGCATGGTTCGTCTGGATCGGGTTTCTGCCACTTCCTCTGGCAAGACCGGCGATCGCTTGGTTGCTTGTCAGACGCTCTCGTCCTGAAGCCTTGACCTGGATCATCAAGAAGATCGCTCCGCTTCTGAGGAGATGAGCCGCCCCGCTTTTGCCACCGGCACAAAACGATGTGAAGTTTGGAGGTGCAGCAACTGACCCCACTCAAGAGTAAGACCGAAAAGGCGTTCGCGGTCTTGGTGCTGCTGCTCTTCTCAGGAGCCCTGATCCCCCTCATGTACCAGGAAGGTGGCACTGTTACCACACCAGACGCCGGCGAGGGCGATCCCAGGGCTCAGGCCATTTGGTCCGTAATATACGTGGTCACCTTCCTTCTACTGGCGGTACGGTGGAAGTACGTCGTTCACGTCGCCACAAGGGATAAAGTACTTTGGGTATTGTTGGGTATTGCCCTAACCTCGGTACTGTGGTCTGATGCGCCGGAAATCACCCTACGCCGAAGCGTGGCTCTGATAGGGACGACCGCGTTCGGGGTATACTTAGCTAGTCGCTACAAAGTGAGCGACCAACAGAGGCTCTTGACCTGGGCGTTAGCCATAGCGGCAGTTCTTAGCCTGCTCGTAGCTGTGGCGTTGCCCTCCTACGGCGTGTCGAACGACATCTACGCGCAAGGGTGGAAGGGAGTATACTCGCACAAGAATCAGTTGGGCAGCATCATGGCCCTGAGCACGTTGGTGTTCTTATTCCGGGCCTTGACGAGTCGTAAGCGCCGCTGGGCTGCATTAGCCGGCCTGATTCTGTCGTTTGGCCTTGTAATACTCTCAAACTCGAAAACCGCGTTGGTAGTGTGCCTGGTGGCATTGGCTCTCTTGCCCGTCTACCGTGCTTTGCGGTGGCCTATCACTTTAGCAGTGCCTGTGCTCACTGGCGCATGGCTGCTAGCCGGCGGAGTGGTGGTGTGGGGTTTGAATAATGCGGAAGCCATTCTTGGGGCGCTAGGCCGAGATCCCACCCTCACGGGTCGTACGGAGTTATGGTCGCTTGTAACCACGATGGTCTTGCGGCGCCCTTGGTTAGGCTACGGGTACAATGGATTCTGGGAAGGTAACGAGGGATCGTATTTTTGGATCTCATTGGGAGGCTTTCAGCCGACCAGTGCCCATAATGGCTTCCTGGATCTCTGGCTCCAACTAGGCTTACTGGGGGTGACCGCATTCGTACTTTCATACTTGTTGGCGTTCTTGCGGGCGGCGGCTTGGGCACGTGTGGAAAAAACAACAGAGAGCCTCTGGCCACTAATGTTCTTGACGTTTATGCTGCTTTACAGCATGACTGAGAGCTCGATCATGAACCGGAACGACATCTACTGGGCGTTGTACGCGGCAACGGTACTTTCGTTGCCAACCCGACAGCACTCGTCTGTAATAGCGGGTGGTGAGGAGCAACCGGACCAGCGGATACACCGTAAGGCTGATAGAGTGGCCTCAAGTCCTGTAAGTAAGCCATAGCGTGGGTGGCCACCTTCGCCGCAGAGATGGGGCTCGTCCGTGGCGGCGATCAGGCATCCCCTGTGCTGCTCTCTAACCCGGTCACCGTCTCTGTGTGGCTATATGGGATCGAACTATGGCACGGGCTATCGCGCACCGATGCCTAGAGGCTATCTCATAAATGCGATGGTGAGGATATAGTGGCTGCTATACGTCCTTTCAGCGGGAGAAGCAGCACATGGACCTCACAGACGAGCAGTGGGATATTTTAGAGCCACTCATTCCAGATCCCCCTCAAAGGGAAGACGGACGAGGCAGACCCTGGCGAGACCCACGCGATGTTCTAAACGGCATCCTGTGGATACTTCGCACCGGAGCGCCTTGGAAAGACCTTCCCGAACGCTACCCGCCCTACCAGACCTGCCACCGTCGCTTCCAGAGATGGATCGAGGAAGGGGTCTTGGGGGGCGTACTCGAAGCTCTGGCCGAAGATCTCGAAGAGAGAGGTGAGATAGACCTCTCGGAGTGCTACATAGACGGTACGTTCGTCATAGCCAAAAAAGGGGGGTGCGAGTGGGAAAGACCAAGCGGGGCAAGGGTAGTAAGATCATGGCGTTTTCAGACGGCTCTTCTGTTCCTCTCGCCCTCCACACAGAGAGTGCTAGCCCGCACGAGGTCACCCTTGTTGAGGCGACTCTGGCGAGCGGCTTTCTGAAGGAGAAGCCAGATAGGTTGGTCGGAGACAGGGCTTACGACTCGGACCCCCTTGATGAGGCACTCAAAGAGCAAGGCACCTCGAGATGATCGCCCCACACAGAACGAACCGAAAGAAGAAAAAGACCCAGGATGGACGCAAGCTGCGTCGCTACAAGAGGAGATGGAAGATAGAGCGTCTATTTGCCTGGCTTCAGAACTTCAGGAGGCTGGTAGTTCGCTACGAGTACAAGGACGAGAACTTCCTGGGCATGGCGCAGCTCGGGTGTATCCTAGTTCTGCTCAGAAGATGTTTATGAGATGGCTTCTAATCTACTGGCTTAAAGAGCCACGACCCGCCGCGGGTGCGAAAGACTACGGACACATGCTATATCATAGCCGGTAAGGTAGACACGGAACCACTCCCGGTGGAGAATGGCGCGTGAGTAAGACAGAGAGTACACGGATAGCGGTGTGCACGATCACCTACCGGCGGCTGGAGGGATTGCGGCGCCTGATCGACGGATTAAATGCTTTGACCTTCCGGGAAAGCGAGCTTCCCAGCTTGGAGATAGTTGTAGTTGACAACGATCCTGCTGGTCTTGCTTGTAAGCTCTGCGAGCGTGTGCGTTCGGAACTTCGCTGGCCGCTCAGATGCGTCATGGAGCCCCAGCGCGGCTTCTCCTACGCACGTAATAAAGCTGTCACCTGTGCTGTAGATTCCGCGGATTTTGTGGCTTTCATCGACGATGACGAAGTCCCCGAGCCGACTTGGTTAGATGAGCTCTTGCATGCACAGCGCTTGTACGACGCAGACGCCGTGGCAGGACGAGTGCTGCCACACTTCGACGAGCCTGTCCCCTCCTGGGTCGAGAAGGGCGACTTCTTTGGAAACGGCCAACACCCCACAGGCTACCCACTAGAATACGCTCATACTAACAACGTTCTTGTCCGCTCAGAAGTTTTTGAGAACATGCGGCCCATATTCGATGAGCGCTTCAATTTATCCGGCGGTGAAGACACACACTTCTTTATGCGCGCACACCGCGAGGGCTACAAGATAGTCTGGGCCGACGAAGCCGTCGTCCATGAATGGATACCCAAGGCGCGCGCCAACATCAAGTGGCTTGTTCGAAGGTCCTATAATGATGGGATCAACTACAGCACATGCCTATTCGATCTGGACTCTTCGTGGGCAGCGTGGACTGGGCGCGTTGCAAAAGCGGGGGCGCGTATCGTCCAAGGTTTGCTATTACTCCCTGTATCGGTAGCAATGGGACGATATCTGTCTGTCAGAGCGTTACAGTATATCGGTCTCGGTTTGGGCGGGCTTGCAGGCGCGGCGGGGGCAAATGATGAGACGTATCGGCGAACGGGCAATGTATAGCGTACAAGACCAAGATCCTGGCGTTCTTGGCCATGGTTCTTGTTCACGCTCAGGTATGGCAGTGCCGATTCACGCACCGGAAAGAGAAGAGCGCCATATCATCCCTTTCCTCTTAGATGGTGACAGCCAGCGAATCTGCGCGTTACCGGACGGAGTAGCAGTTGCGCGCAGGCCTCGGCGTCTAGCAGGTTCTCCTCATCAGCTCATCAGGACCGGGGTCTCAAGGGTGCCACTTGCTTGGATCCCAGTTGACGTAACCTGCTCATGGCCGCTTGCAGCAACATTAACTCAGTACTCCGTGGGTGCACGGATGTTTGCTCGGGTCAAATGATGAGAGGGCAAGCTTGCTCGACAACGTAGTTGTGTTGACTAATTTCATACCCCCTAATGAGGTGCCCCTCTACAAAGCCATGCAACAACGTCTAGGCAACCTCAGGTTGCTAGTCTCTACACCGATGGAACCAAATCGACCTTGGGCCGCAGATTGGGAAGGACTGCAAGTACAGGTTCAGCGCAACCTCACTTTTCGCAGGACCTGGAGACACCCTACAGGCTTCACTGAACCACTCTACGTCCATGTGCCTATTGACACCGTTTGGCTTCTTTGGAGCCTTCGACCGCGACTGGTCATCTCCACGGAGATGGGCTTCCGGACGCTCCAAGCCGCGGCCTACCGTCGCTTGAACTCTAGGAGCAGGTTGATAATCTGGGCTGGCCTCTCCGAGCACACCGAGCAGGGGCGCGGCAGGGTGCGAGAGACCATGCGGCCATGGCTTCTCCGTATGGCTGACGCTGTACTGGCCAACGGTGAGAGCGGGACCAGGTACATGCGTCGCCTTGGGGTTCCCGACGAGGCGATATTCCGGTTTCCTTACACGACTGATATGGCCACTTTCGCGAGTGTGCCCTCTCCAAACAGCCCCGAAGGTATTCGTCGCCTGCTCTACGTCGGACAGTTCACCGAACGCAAAGGGCTGCAGCCCTTCATTGAGACCCTCTCCTGCTGGTGCACGAAGCATCCTCAACGGGCATTAGAGCTCTGGCTTGCCGGCCATGGGCCACTGCGCTCTACTCTCGAGTCGATGCTTACCGCGTCGAATCTACGGTTACGTATGGTAGGCGCCTACCCCTATCACCGGTTGCCCGAGCTCTACGCCCAGGCGGATGCTCTTGTCTTCCCGACCATGGCCGACGAGTGGGGAGTGGTTGTCACGGAGGCTATGGCTGTTGGAATTCCCGTTCTGGGAAGCTTGTACAGTCAGGCGGTGGAAGAATTGGTCGAAGATGGGGTCAACGGCTGGATTTTCCGTCCAGATCGTGGTGAGGAAACCTTTGATGCGTTGGACCGAGCTCTGCATACGTCGCCTGAGGTCTTGCGTTCGATGGGTAGGGTGGCAAGATCCAAAGCGCTGGAACTGACCCCGGATGCGGTGGTCGATAACCTCATGGAGGCGATCCGCTTCAGTTTCGAACGGCCCTCCTAAGGCATATGCTCAGCAGGCGGCTCCCGATAGTTTGGCTCAGATGGTCGTTGCCCTATCCTTGCTGTGACCGAACGCGTCGGTGCGACCTAGCGCCCGCTGGGACAACCTCTTATGGGATGACCAGACGAAACGCAGGAGCGCAGCCGAAGACCCCGCAGGCTCGCTCCGCCAACTCTCATGGGCGCCGAGCAACCATCGAGCTCAACGGTCCCGCGCTTGATGGACCCATTTCGGTTCTACAGGATCGAGCAACCAGGGCCCCCTCGGGGTGGCTCTCGGCCAGTGCGATCAGCGGGTCTCGAGCCCTTTTACGGTAGTACTACGGATCCGGACCTTCGCCGCGACCCTTGGCCTGCTGCTGGCTCCTACTAAGAGCTCCTTGCAAAACCGTTGTGAGCGGATGCTACCCTTGAGGGTATGGTAAAGGAACTGGTGCCGGATGAGTTGTGGGAAGCGATCGAGCCGCTGTTGCCCGACGAACCTCCCAAACCCAAAGGCGGCAGGCCTCGCATCGACGGCAGGGCCGCGCTGGCCGGCATCGTCTTCGTCCTCAAGAGCGGCATCCCCTGGGAGATGCTCCCGAAGGAGATGGGCTGCGGGTCGGGCAGCACCTGCTGGAGGAGGTTGCGCGACTGGGAGGAGGCCGGCGTGTGGCGCGAGTTGCACCGGGTCTTGCTCGACCGGCTGGGCGATGCCGATCGCATCGACTGGTCGAGGGCGTCTCTGGATTCGGCGATCGTGCCGGCTAAAAGGGGGGCGAGCAAGTCGGCAAGATCCCGACGGATCGCGGCAAACCGGGCTCGAAGCGCCACCTTGTTTCGGACCGAGAGGGCGTACCGCTCGCGGTAGTCCTCACGGCCGCGAACGTCCACGACTCGAAGGCCTTCGAGGAGCTCGTGGACGCCATCGAGCCGATCAGGCGCCCGACGGGCGCACCGGGACGGCCGAGGAAGCGGCCCGAAAAGCTTCACGCCGACAAGGCCTACGATCTCCCCCGCTGCCGCCAGGCGCTCAGGAAGAGGGGCATAAAAGCGCGCATCTCCCGGAGCGGGACCGACTCCAGCGAGAAGCTGGGGCGGCATCGGTGGGTGGTGGAGCGCACGTTGTCTTGGCTGAACCGCTACCGGCGCCTGAAGGTGCGTTATGAGCGGCGAGCCGGTATCCACCAGGCGTTCCTCGATCTGGGATGCACGTTGATCTGCTGGAGCTTCGTTCAGCGGTTGCGCTAGCGCATTTGGTGCTCTGCTT
>Ga0126310_10000407_pt1 | contig 14544 bp, 16 predicted proteins | sample Plot60_FD_92540 | JGI IMG/M metagenome (GOLD analysis project Ga0126310, IMG submission 92540) | Serpentine soil microbial communities from UC McLaughlin Reserve, CA, USA - Plot60 | ecosystem: Environmental > Terrestrial > Soil > Grasslands | place: USA: UC McLaughlin Reserve, Lake County... | reverse complement strand
GTTTTATTCATAAAACCTATCACTGTTGTGAACACAATCAAATCTTTTGTTGTTTTTCGGGGACCTGATTAGCGCAAGAGCTTTAAGTATTTTGAACTTTGTATTCAATGTTCTAATATGTAATGATATGCCATACATATTTATTTATGATTTAAAGTATTCTTGATTTGAATAATGTTAGCTACTATTGCGTGTATCTAATAATAGTCAATTGTCCAACTCGTTACTTCTTACTTCTACTTAAATGAAAATATCAAGATATTGATTTATCGGTATACATTTGGATTTTGTCAATATTGAGAAATAGCAACTAATTTTATCAAGAATAGCGTTACGGAATTTAATTATTTTACTGATCGTATTAAAGTTATTTTAGTAAATAATATTGCACTATTGTAAATGCTGGACTGCGATACAGCAATAGCATGTCAAGTACATATGGCATATACACCAGATTTGGTCTCCTTAAAAAGGCATTTAAATATAGAGACTGCAACATGTTATTCAAAACTCTAAATAACAGATAGGCGTTAATAATAACAGTATAATAAATGTCGGCACAAGGTATGGGGGGTTATAGGTGCAATGTATGCGGCATGATATTCAATTCACTGGGAGATCTAGATGCGCACACCAGAGAAAAACACAATACTGCATCAACAACCACATGACAATAAAACTCCAAAATTGCATTTTTTATTCAGTCACATTAATTAGCTATAATAGTATATGAAACGATTTTAATAAACCTCGCAATTAGATCGGAATAAGTCTCTAGATATACTATATTTATCCTGTACAATGTACTTAACTCAGAGTCAACGGAAATAATCAATTCTCTATTAGAGGACTTAGTATAGGTTCTATCTTTAACGACTTTACAGCTGGAAAGCTATCGATAATCCTTTTCATTTCCATCTTCACACATTTCATATACAAACTAGTGCATACAGAATCTGCATTATTAAAGTCTACAATTGTCAGGTTATAATAGGCATCGACATTGCAATGTTCACATCGTATCATTTTGTTTGATATTTAGCTAGATGATGAAACTATCAAGCGGAGAGTCAAAATCACTTTACAATTTGGTAGACTATATGGGATTACTAATTTATTGAGCGGTAGTGACTAACATACGATCTATATAATCAGAAAATAAAGCCTTTAAATGTCTTAAATAGGAGAATCTCTAGGAATTGAGAGGGAGAAACTGGAAAGAATATATTTTTATCTTGAAGATGAAGGCATAATAGAATCTTCTACTCTAGGCAGAAGTTTCTTCATTACTGATAAAGGAAAAGAACTCATTGAAAAACAGAATTCAAACAGAATATTTTAGCACAATTTTTTCAACATAAATTCAAATTAACATGCTCTATGTTCTGTCATTAAGAACTGGTTTATTATAGAGCATTTCAAGACAAGGTAACGAAAAACCACATCTTTTCATAGAAGTAAGACGATAGTTATCAATTGTATTCTCTACCCCAAGAAGAAAGTACACTGAAAATATTTGGGCAATAACTATAATGCTATTCGTGTGACGTGGTCAGGACCAGTATATCTTTGATATCGTAGAAAAGCATAAGTCATACTGCAGTGTCGTTAACGTAGTAATACCAATAACTCATGGGTACATCATATTAGATTTATGATCATATGAAACAATAATATCTAGTATTCACAGTGGTCACGAATTTTGATAATCGTTCATATTTTGTGCATTACTGAAAGGATGTTTTGTGGATAGTGAATTCTCATCTTTATCGTGGGAATATACTACGGCACATATCTATTATTGATCATGCTAGTTCATGATTTTGCATAAAATATATATTCATCACATTTTGATAGGTAGATCACTTTTTGACGTTAGCCATGCATAAAAACAACATAATTTTCAATTATTAATATCTCTTACAACCCTAATTACAGAAACTCTAGCTTCATCTAGAGATAGAAGAATTAATTAATTATGATAGATGATATACCATTGTTATTGAATAGCCAGTTATATTTTATGCTTCAGTTATTTTCAATTGCATTTGGCGCCTCCTCTCCCTCACCATCCTCAGCTGTTGGAGATCTGATAGTCCAGGATTTTGCAGTGATCATGATAATTGCGGCTGTAATGTTGATAATTACCTATAAGTTAAAGCAACCAATGGTGATTGGTTATATTGTAGCAGGGATGATAATTGGTCCTTATACTCCACCTTTTAGCCTTATAAGCAGTATTCAAACAGTAAATGTTCTTTCAGAATTAGGCATAATTATGCTGCTTTTTGTTATTGGTACCGAATTTCCTATAGCCAAACTCAAATCCGTAAGCAAGATTTCCATAATAGTAGCATTACCAGAATCAATGGGAACGCTACTAATAGTATTTTTTATATCCCAAACACTAGGGTTTTCATTCTTCGATTCTATGTTTTTAGCATTAGCAATGTCTATTACAAGTACCGTGGTAACAATTAGAATCTTAGAGGAATTGGATATAATCAGAGATCGTTCTTCGACTATAATTCTTGGAGTATTGATCATTGAAGATATCATAGCTATTAGTGCTCTTGCAGTCCTCCAATCTGTTGCTGTAACTACTACTGGCAACAGTACTAATGTTGATGGTTTTATAGGTAGTGGAGCACATGGAGGAGAAATACCTATCTTTAAAATAGGTATTTCATTAGCAGTCGTAGGGGCTTTTATGGGAGGTATCTTAGTTTTAGGATCAAGGTTCATACCAACCATTCTTGACAGGATAAGTAAAACTAATGATTACGAACTACTCCTAATTGTAATTCTTGGTTTAGCGTTTGGATTATCATTTGCAGCAAAACTACTTGGGCTATCCGTTGTAATTGGTGCTTTCTTGGCAGGAGTATTAGTTGCCGAATCCAAGAGTGCCGCCGTAGTTAGAGTACTGACTATTCCACTGAGAGATGTGTTTTCGGCAATATTCTTTATCTCAATAGGAGCGTTGATGAATGTATCTTTAATACCATCATTCATTATACCAGCAATAATACTCATCTTAACTTCTTTTGCCTCAAAGTTTCTCATAATTACTGGCATCCTCGTAGTCAAATCAAAAATTGATGGTACTACAGCGTTGAGAACAGGACTTGGACTTGCCGCATCCAAAGGAGAGATGTCTCTGATAATAGCTAAGGGTGGTCAAGATGTTGGAGCTATCAGTTCTTCAGTTCTTCCGATATTAGGTATTATTACCATTATAACTACTTTTATCGCTCCGTATATAATTAAATTTGGAAATAAAATAAAGGTTTCAGAATCAACGACATCTCAGTCATCTTAAAACAATAAAGTAAAAAATAGAAAAATAATTTTGTCATACTAAAAGAATTAATCATTCAATAAGCTACAAATTAGATAAATAACGCATGGTAAAAACTCAACCCACTTTTGCATATAGATTGCTTTTACTTCCAGTTACATAAGACTTTAGAGAATATCCGCTTTTTATGGAGCTAAGAATTAAAATATTCTTCTACATTCCCTAATTTTGTTTGCTTGTTGAATTCGTTATTCGATGGTTAGACCTTTAAGCTGTTACTACTTGATATTTCAACAGTTTTTTGTAATGGTTCATATTGATAGATCCAATGAGTTAATTTAGCTAATTTTTATAATTGAAGAATATGATTTTAGTGTAAGTTCAACATTGCCCTCTCTTCCGTTATTTGCTGTAGCGCCTATAACTCTTATTCTATCACCTACATTCAATTTGTGCACATGTGAGCTTTGTTCACGCCAGCCCACTAACCGAATCTCTCCAGTATCGTCTCCAAGCAGAGTATCGCTCACAGGTACAATACCACCTTTTGTATTTACTTCTATCATATTAGGTGTATGCAGTACAATAGCCTCTACAACATAAGGACTTTCTGAAACTTGAATATCTTTAATTTTTGACTCAAATTTTGATGAGGTTGGAAAAGATGGATCATCATCTATTAGTCTAATATATGAGTCCTCTTTAGATAAAATAATAGAACTACCGAAGATTCTGCTTGGAACACATTCTATCATTGTATCAGTAGTCATTTCATTAGTCACGAGCATACTATCTACAATCGCAGAGAGGAATCTACCAGCTCTGTCTACTGTAAGGCAATTTATATTGCCTCTGCCGGTTTCATTTCCAACTGAGATTATTCTTAAAGGCATGACTTCGACATCTGTTTCCGATCCAGAAAACTGCAGCATGGTTCCTTCATCTCCGTGAATTTCGAAATCTCCATTGCCATATTGTGGATTACCAGGCTTAATTCTGACTCCCAAGAGCCTAACGTTGACACCAGTATTGAATATCTTTGGGATTCTATTTTCATCAATATTCCATATGATAACACGTAACGAACGTGTTCGGGCTTCATTTGAGATTTGCATTTGCAAGGCCTTACCCGCTTGTCCCCGAATATTGTTAAAGCCAGAAATTCTTGGATTGGAATCAACGTTTCCAGTAATTATAACATTCTCTTGCGGATCCTTGACATCATCAACTGTGAGCGTCATTGAGTCAATTGTTGGAATTGAGTTGCTGTCGTCCTCGTTGTTGTTGTTAACTAATTCAATAGAGCCATTAGAGCCTAAGCTAATTATTGGTTTACCATCAAGGCCGGACTTAACATAGCACCTAGAGACCTTTATTAAATCCCCAGGCTGTAGACCTATCTCATCAGGAATGTTAATCTGATTATTATCCCATAGCCTAATTTTGATGCTAGAGTCTTTGTCATATACCGTCATAGTTCGATTTACAATTTCTTCATTAGTATCCTTTTTGATAAACCTACGAATTGGATAAATATTCATAATACGAGCAGTAATGGTTACTTCTTTTGCACCAATATAAAGCTCCTTGATTCCTGAACTTAATTTAGGAACGCTTTCAAATGAAATGCCAAGGTCAGCGCCAATTAAGAACAATGCTCCTTGATCTGTTAGATAACCAGCTCCCACTTTACGCTTTTTTTCGTCAATCATTTCTCTGATCTGTTCAGCGCCAATTTCTGGTCTCTGCTTTAGAAGTAATTCTACCATCTTTTTAAAATCAACAGACAAACCGATCACCAACCCTCCTCTTTGTTATTATTACCAAGTGTTTAAAATAATGATCAGCTACCTTGCCTATATGTTTTAATAAGACTATACCTAGCAGGATGACTTTGATAACATATATTTATATATATGATTATTTATTGCCAGAATAAGAAATGCATCATATCTTTTTGTGTTTGTTTCCCATAAAGAGGGACGAAGACAACATACAAAGATGAAATTTGCTAGAATATTTTATCTCCTTAATTTATGTAGGAGGAACGATCACTAACTATTGTAATCTATTGATACTGACCACCTTATCTAAGAGGAATGTAGCTTTACTTTGTATCATTGCAGCTACTGGCGTATCACTTTCTATTCTTTCTTACCAGTATTCCACTTTTATAGCTGGTGAAATATCAAAAGCAGCTTCAAAGGATGTAAGATTAAATTCCAGAATTGAAGTATACGATCTTTCAAGGATACTAGTACGTAGCATAGATTCAATCACCACTAATTTACGAATACTCGCTAATGCTCCAACAGTACAAAATAACGAGAGTGAAGATGCACATATTCTATTTAGCACTGCACAAGCGTCTACAAACGAACTTACCGATGGGTACTATTGGTTTGACCAAGATGGGAGAGCAAAAATGTGGAGTAATATGAATCATAATATGTCTCAGAGGTATAAAGATCTAGATATCAGCTCTATGGAATATTTTAGCATACCCAAAAATACGCACTTACCATATTATAGTAGTGTAATAGAGTCTGCAGATAATACCCCTAGATTGTATATATCATTCCCAATAATTAGCAATGAAGCTAAATTTGATAACGAAACTAGCATCAATAAATCGAGAACATTCAATGGTGTGATAGTCGCTGCAATTGGTGTCAGCAACGTAGGCAAATTTTTACAAAACGAACTATCCCCTGGAGTTCTAAGCAACGTTGGATTGATGGACAAGAATGGAATAATACTATATTCAAGAAACCAACTTTTAATAGGCAAAAATTATTTAGGAAATGAGTTTCAATCATTAATAACTCCACAAATAAAGCGCTCCTACAATGATATTATAAAGCGCTCATTAGAAGGTAGATCTGGTGCAGAGGATATCACGTTTTATGGTAATACAACTACTATCTCATATCAGCCTGTACTGATTGATGGAAAGCAGCTATGGACTTTATTCATTGGTACTCCACATATCCTCGCCAGTGATGTTAATTTTTTGATAGGTCAGCAGAAGAACTTTAGTACACTTATGGTGATAATAATTGGGACTATAGCACTAGGTATTGCCTTCCTAATTCTCTCTTGGAATAGAAGATTACAAGCTGCCGTAAATGCAAGAACTGCAGAACTAAAGGAGGCAAACAACTCTTTAACTAAATCAAATAGACTACTTGCAGCAGCTAATGAACAACTAAAAGTTCATGATAAAATGCAAAAAGAGTTCATAAACATAGCAGCTCACGAGCTAAGAACTCCTATTATGCCAATATTAGGCGAAGCAGAGTATATTGAGCATCAATTTAACGATAGGAAAAGAAAAGTCATTGTAGAAAATGAGCAGATCGCATTAATCATTCGTAATGCAAAAAGGTTAGAACGTCTTGCATCCGATATTTTAGATGTATCGAAGATTGAAAGTCAATCATTAAAACTGAATAAGGAACAATTTAATCTAAATAATGTATTGTATGACACCATACAAGACATTCGAAATCGTCTAGCAAATGACAATGGACTAGACGGTAGTGTAAAGGTGTACTACAAACCTAAAGACATCATCGTAGAAGCGGATAAAGGAAGGATAACGCAGGTTGTTTCTAACCTCCTTAACAATGCTGTTAAATTTACAGAAGAAGGAGCTATTTCTGTTAATGCAGAAAGAAAAGGCGATCAGATAATAGTCAGCATAAGGGATACTGGTCAAGGTATTGCCTCAGAGATATCGCCTCGACTATTTTCAAAATTCGCCACAAAGTCAGAAACTGGTACTGGTTTGGGATTATTTATTTCAAAAAGTATTGTTGAAGCTCATGGTGGCAAAATATGGGCTGAGAATAACAGCGATGGTAAAGGCGCCACTTTTAGTTTTAGTATACCTTTAGCAATGGAGGTATAAATTGGATTTAATATTTCTAGACCTTGGAAAATAGAACTTATGGATAAATAGATAGATAGTATTAAAGGCCAGATATCAAAAGGTTTCATATTTATTAGATACAACAACTAACTGTTCTATAAAACATCAATTAACACTCATAGTGATTAATACACTATATCATGCCAGTATTTTCTATCTGTTAATAATATTGAGCCATACAAAGTATTACTAACTTCTCAACTGACTATCAAAACGGCTACAATAGCTATTGGAATATGACCATAGAATGAGCTAATAGAAGACAATAAGCAATCAATTGCTATTGGTCTGAAAGAACAAGATATAGCTACGCTTACGGTATCTGTATGATGAATTGTAACTATGACATCTATATAATCACAATATGTCGAAGTCGGCAATTGGATATCCTTATTGTCTGAGTTGACCTTATCTGCGTAAATGTTGGAAAAATACATTCCATATACCAACAGCTTTAAAGGTTAACCTGATGTCATGCAGTGCCTGCTTTTCAACAGGCTTATTTTTAAACCATTTGTAGATAGGAGTGTCCTTTAACAGATGTTCAGAGATAATAGAATTGATGACCCCCATATGGTCATATGTCATCGCTTTGTCGAATTTTTGCCTGGTATAGTATAGCAAGCGGGCTTAGACCTTAAAGCTAGCTCTATTTCCCCTGCTTTCTTGAGCCTAGATATATTGTTTCTAAATGTACCATGACTCATTTTATAGTCTTGTCCGCATACTTCAAACTCTGCAAAGTCAAGATATGAAAATGGCCTACGTTGTACCAGGACAATTTCTTTGATTTTTAGCTTCATCGCACCCACTAGCTTGCTCATTGCAGAATATCATCCTCTGATTTAGCTGCTAACGATTGCGGCATGGCAACTGTAACTGTCACTGGAATTGTCATCATTTCAAACGGATGCTTAACGCACTTACTTTGATACCATATACTTCAAGGATATCGATACTTGATTCGTTACCAAAATAGTGAACATAGAGTTTTTGCATATTACTCCCCGGCACCCATCCAACATGCTGCTCAAGTGTACTGGTTTTTAACTTCCTAGCCTTTTCAGTTAAAGAACTATGTCTGCGAATGTAGGGTGAAAAAGGCCTTGTAAGAAGGTTGTTTTTGATTTTCTTTTTATCTTCCATTGGAATGACTGGGTCTTCTAACAGTTTTGGAAAGAATTCTTTTTGGTAATATCTGTAAATACATTCTAGCCCACTAATTGTTAATTGCCTTCTACCCATGCTCTGTCTATGTAGCCCTACAAAAAGAGGAGAGTTTGGATTATTTCTGGAAGGGTGATTTGCTAGCCACTCTAATATATGGAAGTGATTGAATGAGAGGTATGGACCTGTTCCCAGTTTTGCCATTCACCACAATCTAAGCATATTGATATTTATCTACACTCTTAAATACAATGTCTTTGATTTTCAATGCCAGTAGTTCATGAGGCCCGCAACTAGTATCACGAGACATAATGTGATAGCACCTATCCCTTTTATTTGTAACCCACTTTAAGAATAACAAATCATCTTCCTGAGACTATAAATCGGAAGGTTTGTAACAACTTACCTCCTTTCTCTTCAGATGAGCAATATCTTGAATGCATTCTGCCTTTCTTTCAGACATAGATAGTTCGTTTCTTTGTTTAGGACTAGGTATGTCAGGATAATACAACCATTTGAAAAATCTAATTAGGATAACTCTTTTTGTGTTGTAACTGCCAATCCATTTATGCATAGGGTCTTCACTTTCTGATTTCCTGCAACTATCAAGATATAGTAACACGTCATATTTTGTATAGCCTTGAAACCTCTTTTCCACTCCAACTGTTTTTGATAGTTCTGATAAGAATTGAATTGTATATTGTATATATGAAGGCCAAGGATTAACTTCATGTTTAAACGCAACTATATAGTTACAAACAGTAATGGCTTTTCCTCGGTTAGCCTGGTTCTATCTTTTAAGATTAATTCCGACCGTTTAGCAGTAGTGAAGCATTCTGTCGCTAAGGCAATCTTTCTGTCTAATTCCATGTTACCTTCAATTGGTGCTAATGCTGTTTTCATTGATTTGTTAGAAAGCTTACCTACTCTTCCTCTTCTGCTAGTGCCATTGGACATTTTATGATTACATTAGATAATAGTCCGGACTGTTATAATGCTTTAGAATATAAAGCATTATGATAGTATAAATATCATGAAAAAGCGGATAAATAAACCAAATGTCAAACGTCAGATCAAAGGGATAAAATTCATTCGAAGTGGCAGAGGTTTTTCAAAATCTGAATTAAGTGAAGCAGGTATATCTAATACAAGTACGGCAAAGAATAATGGCATACCAATTGATATGCTAAGAAAAACAAAAAACCCAGAAAATGTTGAACAATTAAAGTCTATTGCAAAAGATTTGTTAAATTTGAAAAAAATAGCAGAAAAGAAAGGCTAACCAAAGCATAAAAAAACTCAAATGCTCATATACCTGTTTTTAAGAAATGGCGACTTTTGGCTTGGTTCATAGCTCATGTCATGAAGGATGGTGTTGGAAAAAAACTCCACTGCTTAGCAGAGCTGGTCACAATATCTACTCCAACTCTTACTGGCCTAGATGAGCGAAGCCATCTTGCAACTAGAGACACTGGATTAAATACCGATATACTGGACATAATTCAAGTATTAGAATATGAAGACCTTAATGAAATAATTCTGGTTGGTCATAGTTATGGGGTTAATTATCGATGGCGTAGCACAGAAAATTCCTGAGAGAATCAGACAACTTGTTTATCTTGATGTATATATACCACAAGACAACAAAAGTGCATTTGATATAGTACCGGGTTTAGAGGCTGTTTACACGCAAAGAACATTAAAAGAACAAGGTAGGGAATGGTTGCTTCATACACACCAGAAGAGTTCGGTGTGACAATAGCATTGACATTAACTGGATGAGATCATAATATCCAGATTCAAGCAAAGTACCATGTTTATGAAATACCTTGTACAACTTTGAATAATCATATTTACGATTCTTGATTGCAGAATAATGCTTTTTGTGATTATATCTAAATTTCTGTGATTTCATCTTTGGAATACTTCTCTAGTACATCTACTATCGTCTTAGTTTATTTGATCTTGTATTATTACCACTAAATCTTATATTCACAGCAAAAGAGCCTTTTTTTCAAGAGCTATGACAAAATAGATTTGATGCCAAAACCTAATTCAAAAGTTGGACCATTGTACTCAAATCGTGTTCAATGTATTTGATGGTAGACACACATATATGCTGTAAGGAGTTTGATACAACCTCATATGTCTAGCAGTCCCGGATCGTTAATCTTAATGAGTGTATTGGCGATAACTATTTCAGGAATACTCGTACTGTTGCCCCAGATAATGTATGTTCATCAAAACCTTGTATATGCGCAAACAACTGCATCTGTTTCAATAGTTCAGGGATCTTCATCTCCCAGCATTTCAAAAGCTTATGACCCGTCACCACTAACAGTAAAGACAGGTACATCTGTCACGTGGACAAATAATGATTCTAGCATCCATACAGTAACCTCTGGTCTTCCAGAAAAAGGAAATGTAGGTACCTTATTTGATTCCAGTCTCATTAGTCCTGGAAATACCTTTGTGCATGTCTTTGATAAACAAGGTACTTTTGACTATAGCTGTACTTTACATCCATTCATGCACGGACAGGTTATCGTAAAATAACCATTAGTTGTACTAATGACTACTAGTAATACCCTTAAATATTCATTGTGACGTATATGCATGTGGGATATTCAACCTATTGTATTCACTAAAATTACAAAAGAATTCATCACACAAAAGTAGCGATTATCCAAGACCAAAAATGTCGAGACGACTAGTAGAAGTTCCTTAAATTCATCAGATCGAAAAATAGATCTGGTGACCGAAGGTCTGCGACCATTTTATAGAAAAATGCTGAAGGAAAAGTTATCAAACGAGAATGCGTTAACAGTATGTGACTACATAATTGCAAACAAGCGCGAAAACAATGTTGGCATTCATAACGTAAAACTAAAGATTCAAACACTTGTCAACTTTTCTTAATTTATCGGAATCAGCAAAACCTTGAGCAAGGTGCCCACAGATATCATAAAAGACGATGTTCAAATGTTTCTTGAATACTATAGAAAAGACGAGAGGGCTGATCCGTTACACAAATGGATAGGCACTTATAATTTGAAGCTGGTAGTTCTGCTGCAGTTTTTCAAATGGCTGTATGATCCAGATAATCCAGATCCTAAAAGCAGAAAGGCTCCTAGTTTTATTGCAGGGATAAAACTATACAAGCGTAAAGAGGAGTCGATCTACGCACCTGAAGATTTGTGGACTGAAGAAGACGACCTGTTATTTCTAAAATATGCCAACAGCGTTAGAGATGCCACATCTTTGACACTTGACAGAGTGATCGTATATCCCAGAGATTGTATGGCTCGCGACCCCCGCTTGTCCATTTCTTGTATCTCTTCTAATGATGGTAACTCAAAAGGGTCATTCAATATGTGTTAGTTCTCATGTATCACTTCGACTAGCTATAATTTTATACCGTTACATTATTCTCTATATCCATGAGCAGTCTATTAAACGAATAGAATAAAATCTGAACCTTCATAGGCTCTAAAGGAAGGAGTTGTTCTATCTATTATGATATCACGTTATAGAAGCATAAGACTGTCAGCAGATCTCTTTTATTAATTGAAAACAAACTGTGTTATTATGAAAACCTTTAGTAGCTTTAATCCTTCTGCTACCACTTTTGTTGCCAGAGGAGGGATATAACAAGCTGAATGTCTGATGCTGCTACGACTAAGCCACCTACGCTAAGCTCTACTGAAATAGATGAGCTTCTTTCGAAGACTATTATTGCAAATTTGGCTACGCTTGACAACGATGGAGGTATCCATATCTTGCCTATGTGGTTCTTACGAATTGATAATGACATATGTATTCCGACCTCTTCTCATACACACAAGTATCGTAACCTACAAGTTAGGCCACATGCTTCTGTCATGATCGATATCTCACGAGCAGGCTTGAACCTCCGAGGAGTCTTGATAAGGGGTCGAGTGGAACTTTCGTATGGCGAGGTGGCAAAAAAGATCAACCGCTCAATCCATTTGAAGTATGTCACTCCTGAAGGATTAAACAATCCAGAAGTTGCATCATACCTCTCAAATGGTGATGACGTAACTATAAAGGTCTACATGGATCATTTAGTTAGCTGGAACTTGTCTGATTCAAAAGCAGGAAAAGCCTTGAGCAGAGGCGATTGGTTCCGTCCACTAGATGAATAGGAGTGGTAGTAGCAGCCAGATAACAACAAATCCCTGAGAAAAAGATCTAGCTTAAACAGCACAGTACCTCATATTGTGTGGTTCAATTCGATAAAGCTAAAAATTTAAAGTGCATAATATTTACGAGGAAAAAAATTAAACTTTGAGCACGAAAATTAAAGCCAACGAAATGTGACAAATTAGAAAGGCTAAATTTTAGTGCCAAAGCAAAGATAAGAGAGGGTTTGGGAGGTGCAGCAAAGGATATTATCCAATCAGCCTAGAGAAATTGAAGGAGGAAAACAAAGCATTGTATGATATTGTTACAAGTAGATATAGTAACAAACAGGATTGATACCTTTCACCATATTCTATCACTTATGTGCTCCAATATTAGTACAAGAGAGTTTGCTACGATAGTCGAAATTAGATGTTTAGTCAAAGGTCAGAGAATCTCTAAATATATCCTTTACTTTATCCTGATCGTCAGAAGTTAACGCGGCTTCATTTTTTGTTGTTCTAGTAATGCTCTTCATTAAACTTTCTTTTTTATCGTGACCTAGTAGCGCTTTGTTTTTCTTCTGATTTTATACCTTCCCATGAATCAATTATCTTTATGACACTATCTTTAATATTAGGAGAAAAATCCTCTATAGACTCTCGTGCTATTTTTCTCCAACTAGCTGACAAGTCCTTTGGTCTAAATACTGCTCCCATTACTTTATACGCTATTATATATTGAGAAGAATCAATAATTAAGCTCTATCATTACCAAATATACTTGATCCCTGATACATCATATTGCCCTTCTTTGGAATAAATAGGTGTGCAAAGATACTAAATAGATGTCTTCTAGTCAAGAGCCTCAAATATGTCAAGAATGTGGGCAGGCATTCGATACAATCGAGTCGCTCAAAGAACATCAGCAGGCCGAAAGGCAAGAAAAAATATTAAGAAGTGAAGAAATAGAGGATTGATCTGTTAGCAGTAGTTAATTCACACTCTATTTGTTTATCATATCACATTGCAATAAGCGACCGATATTCTTCTGTACTTCGCAAAGCTATGTGTTATACTCCTGTGACCGACCTCCGTTATTCCAAATAACCCAAGTACTAGATCAATGTCAGGCAATGTAGACAAAAACATTACAAACGAAATAGAAACACCTTTCAACACGAATTTTTTAGAGATAGCATATGTCAGAAGAAATGTTATAGCTATATGGCCAACAAAAAGCATTATATGATAAAGAAAACTAATAATATCACTTTTTTATTTGTGTCTATCGAGTATTGACCAAGCAAAATGATAAAGCTAAGTAATTCCAATTATACTGTCAAGCGTGAAAATGGAACGCTCCTTTAACTCATACATAGGAAATGGAACATTTGAGCTCAGCTATGGAACACCAAGATCAAGAACTACAATTACAATGGCGAAGGGATAAAGTTCAAGAGCTTTGCAGCAAAGGATACAGTCAAAGAGAGATATCACAGACACTTCAGATTGGACTGGCTACAGTAAATAGAGACATATCATATCTGAGAAATCAAAGCTAAAACCAACATCAAAAAATACATCGACGAAAGACTGCCTGAGGAATATGAGAAATGTCTTGTAGGATTAAATGCAATTACAAAAGAAGCATGGAATACAAATATGTTGCGTAATTCATATCTTTTAATTCTTAAGAACAAAATTAGGAAGAATTTTCTATAGAATTACTGTACTCGCTATTTCATTTTTATGAACGACCTTGTTTTGAAAAAATGAATCTATAGTAGTGGTATTAATAAAAAATTGACTGCTACTACCATGGTCTATATATTTTGTTGTTGTTTTATCTGTCTTTATATGTTATTTTTTGTTGTGGCTACTCAGGAGCTTCAGAATCACCTGTTGCTTGCTGTCTGCAGGGATTAGCACCATCATTAGCTACACCAATACAGTTAGACGCATCTTGTCTATCTGTGCTACTACTACCGCTATCAAAT
>Ga0126310_10000406_pt1 | contig 14550 bp, 9 predicted proteins | sample Plot60_FD_92540 | JGI IMG/M metagenome (GOLD analysis project Ga0126310, IMG submission 92540) | Serpentine soil microbial communities from UC McLaughlin Reserve, CA, USA - Plot60 | ecosystem: Environmental > Terrestrial > Soil > Grasslands | place: USA: UC McLaughlin Reserve, Lake County... | reverse complement strand
TCGGCAGCGGCGACGTGGACGGTGCGCTCGTCGAGCCAGCCGGCCGGCGTGCGGCCGCGGCGCTTGACCCAGGCGCCCGATCTTGGATCGCGGTTGAGCCACGCCTGGCCGACGCGACGCTTGACCTGCCGGCCGTCGCGGTCGCGCCACTTCGCCTCAAAGTACGCGGCCTCTCCGTCCTTCGAAGGGACCACCACGATGGCTGGCGCGACCACGCTCATGGGACCGAGCGTACACGGCCATCAGGCAGGGAGTACCACGACGATGGACGGGAGTACCAGTGTGGCGAGGGAGTACCAGAGGGAGTACCAAACTCCGCTGATTTGCCGCCATTACGGACAACGGCGAGTCATCAAATTGCCCGCAACACCGCGTTCCAGACTGCCTGCATCGGGCTCATAACCCGAAGGTCGCGGGTTCGAATCCCGCCCCCGCTATGTCAAGTCCCGCGACCGCCCCTCGGGCGGTCGCTTCTTTTCGGCGTCGGTGACCAGCGCGGCGGTCACGGTGGCGCCCAGCTCCAGACGCTGCGTCCGCTTGTCGTAGCTGGCGGTGACGTCGAAGTCGCGGAAGACCTCGGCCAGCTTCTCCGGGTCGCCGCCCTTCAACGTGTGCGCAGGTCGGGCACGGCCTCGAGCAGCGCCAGGAGCTCGGGTGGCCGCCGGCCGGGCGTGCGGCCTTGAGCTTGTCGATCGCCCGCGACTTCATCGCCAAGGCGCTGATGCATGATGCGGTCGCCGATGAGGTCGCCCGGCTGCTCTACGACTACCTCCGGCGCAGCGACCGCGATCCCGATGTCCTCGCACGTCCGCTCAGGCTGATCCTCGTCGAGATGGTCAACGAGATCGCGACCAGGGCGACTGGCAGGCGGTGTGCGAGGAGCTGGTCGCGAACGCGGGGGCTGGCAGAGCAGCGTCGATCCGATCGATGATCGCCGCGACGAGCGTCGGGTCCGTGCCTGCAGTCCGCACACGCCCAGCCAAGACCGAAGCGCCCTCGGCGACCGCTTTCAGCCAGTGGTCGCTCTCGACCATCCCGATCAGCTCTAAGAGCGCGTCGTCGGGCACCTCATCGACGCCCACGGCGCGCCGCTGCGCATGCCACCGCTCTCTAAGGGCGTTCCGGTCAGGCGCGAGGAGCAGCGCCATCTGCGCGAGGACTCGTCCGGGAGCTGGAGGACCTGCTTGACCTGCCCTCCTGGAAGCATCGCCACACGCTGTTCTCGGCATGGGGTCCTCACGCGCATCCTTGACGCGCTCGCGCCCGCCGAGATCACACTCCACCACGACGATGGAGTCCTGCGCTTCGCCTTCACAGCCACCCATCTGGCGACCGCCCGGGTTGCCGAGAAGGCGATCTCAGTGTGGTCAGAGGTGCGCTCGCCGCTCAGCGATCCGTTGGCTCCGCGCGCGTCGCGAGCATCCAGCCGGACTACTCGCTCGTGCCGGGCGAGGCCGAGGACTTCGAGCCGGAGCAGTCCCTGCTCGAGATCGAATGCAAGCAGTACAAGCGCGCCGACGCGAGGACGTTCGCGGAGGCGCTCGCCGACTATGCGCGCGGGCGCCCTCGCGCAGAGATCGTGCTCGCCGACCACGGCCCCGTCGACCCAGCGCGAGTGCTCTCCCGGCCCGAGCTGAACGCGGCTGCGCCGCGCGCGCACGTTATCGGCGACTTCCAACCGGGGCAGCAGCAACCGCTGCACCAATTCGCGCTGCTCGCGCGCGGCGCGCTGTGGCCCATCTGGCAATCACGGCTGCTCCCCCCAAGCCGCCATCGCCGCAGCCGGGGCTCTCGCCGATGGTCGTTCGCGTCGCCCGAACCCTTGCTCCCGACGACGTGGAGCTGCACCTGTTCGCGACGATCGGCGAGGACTGCTTTCACGTGCACCGCGATGCGGCAGGCCGACTGCACCGGCCGCCCTTCGCCTCCCACCAGGCCGCCTGCGCGCCCGCGGTCGATCAGCTCCGCATCGAACGACAGCCTCAAGCCACCTACGACATCGTCATCCACGTTCCGGAGCGTGCGCTGCTCGGTGGCGCGGTCGAGCTCGAGCTGAGCTGGGAACGACGAACGGCGACGCTTGCAAGCGACTGGATCGCTCGCGGTCGCTGGTGGCATGCCTTCCGCATCAACCCAGACGGGCCTGTCCGGTTCGTCGACGAGATCAGAGCCACGCCACCAATTGCCAGCTGAGCACCGAGGCCGGGAGGGCAGCTGGACGGCAAGGTTGCTGGTTGGCGGATCGCTAGGGCACATCGCGGATCTGAACGAGCCGGAAAGCACGTGGCGCGGTCGCGGGTTGGTGTTCAAAACCCGCCCCGCTATCGGCTCGTTAGCGACCAGGGCCTGAAGGTTGGTCGCTTCCGTGAAGGCGCTTCGATCTTCTTCAGTTCCCTTGGACGGCGGACCACGTCGTCCGAGAGCCTGAGCGTCGGTTGTTCCGTGGTCGCGTCGCTCTACTAGGGTGCTGTTGTCAGTCGCGGGCCATGCTCGTCGACCTCTCCGACACATACGCGTGTTGCACATGCCAACAGGTTCCCGCTGTCCATTGACGCATCCGTCCAGCCACCGCAGTCCGCGGACGCCTTCGTGAGCTCTGATGCCCGCGCCGCGAAGGTCGAGCTCGACGAGCTCGAAGCGCACCTGTGGGACGCAGCCAACATCCTCCGCGGCCCGATCGACCAGGCGGACTTCAAGAGCTACGTCTTCCCCCTGTTGTTCTTCAAGCGCATCTGCGACGTCTATGACGAGGAGTTCCAGGAGGCCCTGGAGGCGTCGAACGGCGACCTGGAGTACGCCGCATTCGCTGAGAACCATCGGTTCCAGGTGCCGAGCGGCGCTCACTGGGATGACGTGCGCGAGCGCACCGAGAACGTCGGGCAGGTTCTGCAGGGTGCGATGCGCGCCATCGAGCAGGCGAATCCCAGCAAGCTCTACGGCATCTTCGGCGACACCCAGTGGACGAACAAGGAACGGCTGCCGGACAAGACGCTGCGCGATCTCATCGACCACTTCTCGCAGACGTCGCTGTCCAACGGCCACGTCGCTCCAGACGTGCTCGGCAACGCCTACGAGTACCTCATCAGGAAGTTCGCCGACCTCTCAAACAAGAAGGCCGGTGAGTTCTACACCCCGCGGTCGGTCGTGAAGATGCTCGTCAACATGCTCGACCCACTGGAGGGCGAGACGGTCTACGACCCCGCGTGCGGAACCGGCGGCATGCTGATCGAGGTGGTCCAGCATGTGAAGGAGCGCGGCGGCCGGGTTCAGCTGCTGTGGGGCAAGGTCTTCGGCCAGGAGAAGAACCTGACCACGGCCGCCATCGCGCGGATGAACCTGTTCCTTCACGGCGTCGAGGATTTCAACGTCGTCCGCGGCGACACCCTGCGCGACCCGGCGTACTTCGTCGGCGACGAGCTCGCGACGTTCGACTGCGTCATCGCCAACCCGCCGTTCTCGCTGGAGAAGTGGGGCGACGAGGTCTGGGCCTCTGATCGCTTCGGGCGGAACTTCGCCGGCATCCCCCCGAAGAAGACCGGTGATTACGCCTGGGTCGAGCACATGGTCAAGTCCATGGCTGTCAAGAGCGGGCGGCTCGCCGTCGTGCTTCCCCAGGGCGCCTTGTTCCGCGGCGGCGCGGAGCGGCGGATCCGCAAGCACCTGCTGGAGGCCGACCTTGTCGAGGCTGTCATCGGGCTCGCCGCGAATCTCTTCTATGGCACGGGGCTCGCGGCGTGCGTGATGGTCCTCCGTCAAGGCAAGGCGCCCGAGCGACAGGGCAAGGTGCTCGTGGTCGACGCCTCCACGCTGTTCAAACGAGGACGCAACCAGAACACGCTCGAAGCCGAGCATCGGGAGCGCATCGAGCAGCTGTGCTCGGCCTTCGTCGATGAGGACGGCATGGCGCATGTTGCCGGCCTCGACGAGATCGCCGGCAACGACTTCGACCTGAATATCAGCCGGTATGTCGTGCCCGACGACGAGGAGCTGCTGAGCCTCGCGGAGGCGGCGGCTCAGCTGACGGATGCGCTCGATGGGGCGAAGGCGGCCGAGGGACGGCTCCTCGAGCTGCTGCGCGTTGAAGGCCTCGTCGGCAACGCGCAGGAGTCTGTGGCATGAGCGTCACGCAGGCCGAGCTGGAGAGCTACCTGTGGGGCGCAGCGACGGTCCTGCGCGGAACCATCGACGCTGGCGACTACAAGCAGTTCATCTTCCCGCTGCTGTTCTTCAAGCGCATATCTGACGTATGGGACGAGGAGTGCCAGCGCGCACTCGACGAGTCGGACGGCGATGTCGACTACGCGTCGTTCTCCGAGAATCATCGCTTCCAGATGCCCGGAGATGCGCACTGGTCGGACGTCCGTGCGGTCACGACGAACGTGGGGCAGGCGCTGCAGGGTGCGATGCGCGCCATCGAGCAGGCCAACGCGGACAAGCTCTACGGCGTCTTCGGCGACGCGCAGTGGACGAACAAAGAGCGGCTGTCAGACGAGACGCTGTGCGACCTCATCGAGCACTTCTCCGAGAAGACGCTGTCGACCGCGAACGTCCCGGAGGACCAGTTCGGTCAGGCCTACGAGTACCTCATCAAGCGCTTCGCCGACGACTCGGGCCACACCGCGCAGGAGTTCTACACCAACCGCACGCTCGTCCACCTGATGGCGCTCATCCTCAATCCGCAGCCGGGCGAGTCGGTCTACGACCCGACTTGCGGCACCGGCGGGATGTTGCTGTCAGCAGCCGTCGAGCTCAAGCGACAGGGCAAGGAGCACCGCAACCTGAAGCTCTACGGGCAGGAGCTCAACCTCATGAGCTCGTCGATCGCGCGGATGAACCTGTTCCTCCACGGCATCGTGGACTTCCAGATCGAGCGTGGGAACACGCTCGCCGAGCCGAAGTTCCTCGAGGGCGACCGCCTCCAGCAGTTCGACGTCGTCCTCGCCAACCCGCCGTACAGCATCAAGCAGTGGGACCGCGCGCTCTGGGCCGTCGACCCCTACGGCCGCAACTGCTTCGGGACTCCGCCGCAGGGCCGCGCCGACTATGCGTTCTTCCAGCACATCCTCGCTTCGATGAAGCCTGCGAGCGGGCGCTGCGCCATCCTGTTCCCGCATGGCGTCCTCTTCCGCGACGAGGAGCGCGAGATGCGCAGACGCATCATCGAGGCGGACCTCGTCGACTGCGTGCTCGGCCTCGGGCCGGGGCTGTTCTACAACAGCCCAATGGAGGCGTGCGTGCTGTTCTGCAGCACTCAGAAGCCGCCCGAGCGCCGCGGCAAGGTGCTCTTCATCAACGCTGTGAACGAGTATGAGCGTCGAGACGCTCAGAGTTTCCTTTCGGTCGACAACGTCTCGCGCATCCTCAGCTGGTATCGGCGCGAGGACGCTGGCACGGCTCCGGCCGCACTCGTCGATCAACAGGACATCGCGGAGCGCGAGTACAGCCTCAGCATTCCGCTGTACGCCAACTCGGGTGTCAATTCCGAGAATCCGGCTGCCTCGGACATCGGTGTCGCGGTCGCCGAATGGCGGACTGCGTCCGAGTCCGTTCGCGTCCGGACCGAGCCGGCGCTGGCTGCCTTGAAAGGGGCTCTGCGCTGATGTCGAGCGGAGCGTCCTCCACACGCGTCGCCTTCGGTGACGTTGTGCGTCTGCGATCGGAGGCCACGAGCGACCCCGTCGCAGAAGGTCTGACGCGTCTCGTGGCGCTTGAGCACCTTGAGCCGCGCTTTCCGTACCTGCGTCGATGGTCGGATATGTCGGTGGAGAGCAGCTTCAGCCGCCGTTTCCGTGCAGGTCAGGTGCTCTTTGCGAAGCGTCGCGTGTACCAGCGGAAGGCAGCGATGGCTTCGTTCGACGGCGTGTGCTCTGGAGACCTCTTGGTGTTCGAGCCGGACGAGGACAAGCTCCTGCCGGCGCTGCTCCCGTTCCTCGTCCAGAGCGAGGCCTTCATGCAGCACGCGGAGGAGACGTCCGCGGGGTCGCTTTCGCCACGGACGAAATGGAAGGACCTTGCCCGCTTCGAGCTGCGACTTCCCGTGATGAAGGAACAGCGACGCATCGTTGCGCTCCTCGAGGCGGCTGCTGGAGCGATGGAGGCTTGCGAGCAGGTCGTGAGGGCGGCTCGTCTCGCCCGCGGCGCGATGTGCGCAGCGCGCTTCGAGCGAGACCTCGCGAACGGCAAGGTGGTGCGACTCGGCGATGTGCTCGCGGGAAGTCAATACGGGTTGTCATTGAAGGCCGCTCCGCATGGCGCGGTGCCCATCGTGGGCATGGGACAGATGGTCGACGGGCGCATGGTCACTTCCGGTGCCGGGTATGTCACGCTTTCCCAAGACGAGCTCGATGCTTACCGGTTGCACCCAGACGACATCCTCTTCAATCGGACGAACAGCTTCGAGCATGTCGGACGAGTGGCCCTCAACGAGCTCGAACAGGACGTTGTCTTCGCGTCGTATTTGATCCGCCTGACGGCCGATATCCGCACGGTGCTTCCGCGGTATCTCTTCGAGTACCTCGCGAGCCGGCCGGGGCAGCGCCGGATACGCCGGTTCATCTCGCGCGGCGTAAGTCAGGCGAACGTCAATGCGACCAACCTGAAGAGCATCGACACCCCGCTCCCGTCCCTGGACGCTCAGCGAGACCTCGCTCAACGAGTCGAGGTGTTGAACGCTCTGACGGACGCCCTCATTGAACGACACCGGGCTTCTCAGAGCCTGATGGCCACTCTCACCGAGCGCGAGCTCGGATCGGCCCCGTGATGTTCACCGAGCAGAACACCGTCGAGGACTTCCTGCGCCACCGACTCGCGCGCGGCGAGTACGGCCGCATCGCGTGGGAGTACGCAAGTGGCAAGGAGCTGGATCGCAGTCAGCAGGACGTCCTCGTCGCCAGCGATGTGCGGCGCGCGCTTGTCGACCTGAACCCGGACGTCGCCGCGCGGCCGCAGCGAGTCGAGGAGGTCCTCTACAAGCTGCAGGCGATCATCGTCTCCGCCAGTGGAGGCGGGCTCGTGCAAGCCAACGAGGAGTTTCGCGCCTGGCTGATGGGTGACCGCACGCTGCCGTTCGGGCCCGACGGCGAGCATGTCGACATCCGCTTCATCGACTTCGCGCGGCCGGAGCGCAACAGATTCGTCGTCGCGCAGCAGGTGACGTTCGTTCAGGGCAACGTCGAGGTGCGCTTCGACCTGGTCCTGTTCGTCAACGGCATCCCGCTCGTGGTCATCGAGGCGAAGACGCCGGTGCGCAAGGCCGTCACGTGGGTGGACGGCGCCATCCAAGTGCATGACGACTACGAGCGCAACGCCCCGCGATTCTTCGTCCCGAACGCGTTCAGCGTCGTCACCGACGGCAAGGAGCTCCGCTTCGGCGCCATCCGGATGCCGCTGCTGCTGTGGGGGCCATGGCGTTCCGACGACCCGGCGCTCGTGAAGCTCTCTGAGGTCGAGCAGGCCGCGGCCGAGTTGCTGGACCCACTCACCGTCCTGGACGTCCTGCGGTCTTTCACGGTGTTCGCGACCGACAAGAAGCACCGCAAGATCAAGGTCATTCCGCGCTACCAGCAGCATGAGGCGGCCAACCACATCGTCGAGCGGGTGCTCGCTGGCCGGCCGCGCAAGGGACTCATCTGGCACTTCCAGGGCTCGGGGAAGTCGCTGCTGATGGTCTTCGCCGCACAGAAGCTGCGTCTGCACCCGGCGCTCAAGAACCCGACGGTGCTCATCGTCGTCGACCGCGTCGACCTCGACACGCAGATCTCAGCGACGTTCCACTCGCACGACATCCCGAACCTCGTCGCGGCTACCAGCCGCAAACAGCTGCAGGACCTCGTCGACAAGGACGTCCGCAAGGTCGTGATCACGACCATCCACAAGTTCGGCGAGGCCAAGGGCGTCCTCAACGACCGCGAGAACATCATCGTGCTCGTCGACGAGGCGCATCGCACCCAGGAGGGCGATCTCGGCGTCGCCATGCGCGAGGCACTCCCGAACGCATTCCTCTTCGGCCTCACCGGCACGCCCATCAACAAGCGCGACCACAACACGTTCTGGGCGTTCGGCGCCGAAGAGGATGAGCGGGGCTACATGAGCCTGTACTCGTTCGCGGACTCCGTTCGCGACGGAGCGACGCTGCCGCTGCACTTCGAGGCGCGCATGGTCGAGCTCCGCGTCGACCAGGACGCCGTCAACGAGGCCTACCGCCAGCTGACCGGCCGCCTGTCCGACGAGGACCAGGACCTGCTTGCCAAGAAGGCGACCAAGCTCGGCGTGCTGATCAAGGCGCCCGAGCGCGTCAGGCGCATCTGCGAGGACGTCCGCACCCATTACCGGGAGAACGTCGAGCCGAACGGGTTCAAGGCGCAGGTCGTCGCGTTCGACCGCGAGGCATGCCTCCTCTACAAGGAGCAGCTCGACGAGCTGCTCGGGTCGGAGGCCAGCGCGGTCGTCATGAGCGCCGACAAGCAGGGCACCGAGGGCTGGACGACGCTCTACGAAAAGTGGAAGCGCCACGTCGAGCGCTCCAAGGACGACGAGGAGAAGCTGCTCGACCGCTTCCGGGATCCTGCCGACCCGCTGAAGATCCTCATCGTCACCGCGAAGCTGCTGACAGGCTTCGACGCGCCGATCCTGCAGACGATGTACCTGGATCGCCCGATCCGTGACCACAACCTCCTCCAGGCGATCTGTCGGACGAACCGCACGTACGAAAACAAGGCCCACGGCCTGATCGTCGACTACCTCGGCGTCTTCGACGACGTCGCCCAAGCGCTCGACTTCGACGAGAAGTCCGTCCAACAGGTCATCACCAACCTCACCCAGCTCAAGGACGCGCTGCCTGACGCCGTGCAGGGCTGCCTCGACTTCTTCCCCGGCGTCGACCGCAAGGTCGCCGGCTACGAGGGGCTGCTCGCCGCCCAGGACCACCTGCCGGACAACGACACCCGCGATCGGTTCGCGGCCGCCTACTCCTACCTGGCCCGCCACTGGGAGGCTCTCGCCCCCGACCCCGTCCTCGCGCCGTACCGCACCGACTACATCTGGCTGACGCAGGTCTACGAGTCGGTGCAGCCCCCGGGCGGCCAGGGTCGGCTGCTGTGGCACGCGCTCGGCGCCAAGACGGTCGAGCTGATCCACGAGAACGTCCACGTCGAGGTCGTGCGCGACGATCTCGACACGCTCGTGCTAGACGCCGACGTGCTGGAAGAGCTGCTCCACGATTCCGCACCGCACAAGAAGGCCAAGGAGCTCGAGATCAAGCTCATCCAGAGGTTGAAGAAGCACGCCGGCGACAAGCGGTTCGTGGAGCTCGGCGAGCGTCTGGAGAAGCTTCGCGAGCGCCACGAGCAGGGGGTGCTGCTGAGCCTCGACTACCTCAAGGAACTGGCCGAGCTTGCCAGGGACGCCGTCAAGGTCGAGCGCGAACTCGTCCCCGAGGAGGAGCAGGACCTCGGCAAAGCCGCGCTGACCGAGCTATTCGAGAGCACGAAGACCGCCGACACCCCGGTCATCGTCGAACGCGTCGTCGCCGACATCGACGACATCGTCGAGAAGGTTCGCTTCCCCGACTGGCAGCACACCGACGAGGGCGAGCGCACCGTGAAGCAGGCGCTGCGTCGTGTGCTGCTCAAGTACAAGCTCCACCGCGACCAGGATCTCTTCGAGAAGGCCTATGGCTACATTAGGGAGTACTACTGATCCCGATCACCTCGGTCGCGGACGTGCCGCGTGACGAGCGATCCAGCGCGCCGCGTGAACCTGCGGCGCGTCGCGTGTCGGCTGCGCCAGGTAGCGTCGCGATGACACGCGACTGGCGAGCGTGAGCTAGCCACGTCTGTGTATCCGCGTCGTGTCCCGCTGGCGGCTGGTGCATCCGATCGGGCGGGTTCAACCGGAGACAATGCGCGAGCTCAAGCAGGCGGTCGCGATGATCCTCGGGGTTCGACGGCTGGAGCGTCGCCTGACTTGGCCGTCGCGACGACCGGGTGGTCGGGATCGTCGTGCTCCTCCCGCGCAGTGTCTGGCGACGAAGCGAGCTGTCGATCTGCTCGCGCTCGTGCTTGAGGCGCGCCAGCTCGCCGTCGTGCTCCTGCCATTCGACGGCGACGAAGCGCGCGAGATCGTGGCACAGGAGGCGGATGCGGTCCGGGCCGAAGAGGCGCCGCTCCATGAAGTCGAGGAACTGGTCGAGCGCGACCTCCTCCTTGACGCCGAGCGTGCGGGGGTGGCCGGCTGGTCGGCGGCGACCGCGCCGCGGGTCCAGACGAATCGGTAGCGGTACCAGTTCTTGCTCGTCTGATGGCTGCCCTTCATGCGCCGGCCGCAGCGGCTGCAGGCATCCGACTGTGCAGCCGGGTATAGGCGCCCGCTCGCGCGCCGTGTGTGGGTTGGGGTGCGGATGCGGATGCGGTTCGAGCATGTAGCCGTAGGGCACCGGGCCGCCGGTGTGCCAGTCCTGCCGGACGCTCTCCTCCTTCCGCGACGGGCTTCTCGATCAGGCCGCGCACGTACCACTCGACGCCGCCCTGCTTCACCCGCCGCGTGAGGATCGCGGTCGCGTTTGTGACCATCGCTCGTCAGCCGCGAAGAGGCCGATCAGCGTCGCGAGCACCGAGCGGCGCGCGAGCAGGGCCGCTGCCGCTGGTTCCCTCCGCTGGTTCGTCGACCGCTGACACGCCGTCATACCCTCTCACCGGGGGCCGGCATGCCAACGGTCATGGCACGAGCGCGCGCACCTCCTCGGCGGTCGCCCGCGAGGGACGGTCGTTCATCGTCACCTTCCCGTCGGCCTCCAGCTCGCAGTGCTGCCGGTCGCTGCAGGTCGCGTGCGCGATCACCCGTTGCGCCGGCCCGTCGGCGAGGAACACGTACGACCGGCCCGGACCCTCGGCCGAGCTGTCGAGCGCCGGCCAGGCCCACTGCCGCTGCAGGAGCTGCATCCACAGCTCCGTCAGCACCGGCGGCAGCACCGTGTAGCTAACGTTCTCGCTCGTCGGCTGGTCGCACGAGCGCCGCGGCTGCTGCGAGTCGATCCGCCCCGCGGAGGCACGCGACCGAGCCAGGATCCACGTGCCCTGCGGGCTCGTCGAGATGACGTACAGGTCGCCGAGATGCACCGGGATGCGGTCGGAGGCGCCGACCAGCCGCCCCGCCTCGGCCTGGGCGAGCGCGAAGCGCGCGGCCTGCTGGAGCAGCAGCGAAGCCGACCCATCGGATTGCGCCACGCCCAGCGCGCGGAGATCGGTCCCGCAGAGGCCCTGCGCGTACCAGGTGTCGGTGATCCCGACCTGCCGGGCCGGAATCGCGCACCCTGCCTCCAGCGCGCCGGCGCCGGTCCGGCCCGGGCCGCCGAGCCAGAGGTCATGGAGCGCCGTGGCCTGCGGCTCGGGCGCGGGCGTGCCGGGGACGACGGCCGTGCCGCAGAGGTCCTCGTAGGTGACCGGTTCGGGGGCGGCCGCCGGTGCCGTGGCCGCAGCCGGCGAGGTCTTCGGCGCCTGCTGCCGCGGCGGGCGCGCCGGAGGCCTCGCCGCCGTCGCGCCTCTTCTGTCTCCGCCCGTCGGCTTCTGAGCCGTCTGCGTGGTCGTCGTGCCGGTCGCGTGCTCGTCGTCGCGCGCAGTCTCCATCACTGCCTCGGCGGCGAACGCCGCCACCATCAGCAGCACGATCGCGGCGGTGATCGCGATGAACCCGCTCACGTAGTGGGGCGGCGTGTGCGAGCCGAACAGCCCGTTGAGGTGCTTGACGAACGGCACGTTCTCGGCGTGCCCCAGCAGGCCGCGCAGCGTTCTGATGAGGCGCCATTCGGGGATCACCTCGCTGGCGCGTCTGTAGCGGCCGTCCGACTGGACGATCGCCTCCACCATCGCGCTGCTGATCAGGACCATGCCGACCAGCAGGCCGGTCACCGCCGCGAGCTCCAGCCACGGGTCGGCCCCATTCAAAGCGGCCACGCCCGCGATCGTGAGCCCAGCCGGCACGAGTCCGCTGACGAGCGTGAGCGTCCCCAGGCACAGGGACGTGAAGTAGCCGGCGAAGACGTGCATCACGAAGCGGATCCCGAAGGCGAGCGCGAGCGCGAGGAGGCCGATGCCGAGGACTTTCGACATCACGGCGGGCACGACGACGTTGAGCCCCATGGCGGGCAGCAGCACCGCGCCGATCCCCACCTTGGTGCGGCTGGAGAGCGCGGCCAGGCAGCCGCGCGCGGGCGAGGCGGTCGACTGAGGCGACTTCGGATCGTGCGATCCGGGGTGGGTGAACCGTACGTCCTCCCAACCGGGCTGACGGTCGGTCCGGTCTGTGTGCTCGGTCATGCCGAGCATCATCCACAGGGAGCGTTCAGTGTTATGAACACTTGGGCGTCAGTGCATCGCTGACGCCATGAGAGCAATCCCGGCGGACGCTGACCGCGTCAGCGTTGATCAGTCCTCAGTAATCTAGTCGCCTTGACGACCAGAATAGTTAAGATTACCGCGCTCGAGTACTGGAGGGTCGAGCAGGACGGCAGACCAGCCCTGACGCGGTCCAGGATCACCAGAGACCTCGTCCATGCGCTTGTCGTGGCGTACGACCAGCCGGTCACGCGTGAGACGCTGCTGATGCACCTCGGGCTTGACCCCGACGCGAGCGCCGACCGAGGGCACCTCTCGTCGATGCTGAGCTTCCTCAGAAGAAGACTCGAGCTCGGCGTCGACACGTCCGACGGCATCCGCCTCCAGCCCGGGACGTCCGAACTCGAGGTCGACTGGTGGGACTTCCTGCGCCTCGTGGACCCCGACAGGCCGAACCCGGAGAGCTACCGCGCGGCCCGCAAGCGGTTCGACCCGGTAAAGCTGCCGGTGGGCGTCGGGGTCGCCGATCACGACCACCCGGTGTGGGGGCCGATGCTCGCGCGCTTCGCGAAGGCGAAGGCCGCGCTCGACGCCGGTCCGGGCCGCCTGCGCGCGGCGTCGCAGGTCGACGGCACCGTCTTCGCCATGCGCGACAGCCTGTTGAATCGCGACGTCGTCCCCGGCTTCGACTCGCTCGGGACGGTCGCCAGGCGGCGCCCGGCCCTGCGCGAGCTGCGCTACCCGTGGCACGACCGGGAGGGCCCGGGGGATCCCGACCGGCCGCTCGACGAGATCCTGGCCGACGACCTCGAGCGCGGCGACTCGTCCCGGCCCGCGTGCGTGATCGTCACCGGCAGCGCGGGAATGGGCAAGACGCTCGCCGCGATCTCGACGTGCCTGACGTTGGCCGATCGCTACGAGGCGCGCAAGGAGCCGACGCTCGTCCCGCGCTACTACAAGGGACACGTCGAAGGCTTGAGCGCCGAGTTCGGCACCGACGCGTGGTTGGAGCAGGAGATCAGAAGCGTCGGCTTGAGAGACGGACAGCGGTTGGTGGTCGTCATCAGCAACGCTGACGCGTTTCTCGCCCGCCGCGCGGATCTGGACGCCGCGCTGGCGTCGAGGCTGTTCCGTGACACGAGCGTGCTGCTGTGCGTCGGTCAGTCGTTCTACCGCCGCGAGCTGCAGCTCCGAGACCTGTCGTTCACCCGCGTCGTGACGCTGGAGCCGTGGCCCCGTGAACTCCAGGAGCGCTTCGCCGAGGCGGTCAGCCCGGGCGCGCGCGCGACCTTCGGCGCCTGGCTCGACGAGGACCCGACGCGCGAGGAGCTGTGCTGCGTGTCGCTGCATCTGGTGCTCGCGCTCCTGCTCGTGGCCGACCGCGCGAGACCCACGGACGCCTCGACGCAGTCGCAGCTGTTCGAAGAGGTGGCGCAGGGGCTCTTCGGCGTGGTGCGAGACGGCTTCGACGTGGAGGAACGGATCGCCCAGCTCGCCGCCGTCGCGAACTACTTCTGCCGCGAGGGGACGCAGCCGATCACCTTCACGCGAGCGAAGCTGCGACGCTTCCTGGAGCAGTCGGGTCGCAGCCCGGCAGAGGCGACGGCGCTGGCCGACAGCCTCGAGTACGGCGCGATGCTCACCACCACGAGACCCAGCGGCGAGGTCTCGTTCGAGTACCCGTCGTGGGGCTGGTTCTTCGTCGCGCGACACGTGGTCGACACGATCTGCGTGCGTCCGCAGGACGCGCTCGCTGTGTTCTCGAAGTTCCTCTCGCCGGAGATCGGAGCCTTCTGCATGGAGATGCTGGCCGCCGCGGCGGTGGACCACCCCGACGGGATCCTGGAGGCGCTGCGGGCGGCGTTCGAGGGGGAGGAGGCTGACGCGCCGACGGACAAGGCGGCGCGGCGGCGGATCGCCCGCCAGCAGGTCGGCTACTTCTTCGCGGCGATCGGCCGCGATGAGCTGCGCGACGAGCTGGCGCCGCTCGTCGACCCCGACTCGGCGCGCTGCGTGCGGGACTCGTGGGTGCGCCGCGGGATCCTGTTCGGGCTCGCGGATGGCGGCGACACGGCGACGGCCGACGCCTACGTGGAAGCCCTGCGCGCGGAGCGCGAGGCGGGGGAGAGCGCAGAGCGCGACACGAACATCGGCTTCTTCCTCACCTTCCGTGGCGATCAGCAGCTCCAGGTCAAGGAGCCGGACACGATCAGCGACGACG
>Ga0126310_10000405_pt1 | contig 14563 bp, 13 predicted proteins | sample Plot60_FD_92540 | JGI IMG/M metagenome (GOLD analysis project Ga0126310, IMG submission 92540) | Serpentine soil microbial communities from UC McLaughlin Reserve, CA, USA - Plot60 | ecosystem: Environmental > Terrestrial > Soil > Grasslands | place: USA: UC McLaughlin Reserve, Lake County... | reverse complement strand
TTCTGGCGCGCTCTTCTGCCCTCCGTCCAGCCGCCGATCACCAGCTCCTGGCGCTGCGAGTTCTTGATCTTCAGCCAGCTGCCGTCGCGGCGGCCGGGTGCGTAACGCGAGTCGAGCCGCTTGGCGACGACGCCCTCCAGCCCTTGCTCGTGCGTGGCTGCGAGCAGCGCGCTGCCGTTCCCCTCGTGGTGGACGGGGACGCGCCAGTGCTCGCCTTCGAGCTTCAGTGCCGCGAGGCGCTTGCGACGCTCGACGTAGGGCAGGTCGAGCAGTGGATGGCCGTCGAGCCACAGCAGGTCGAAGATCACGTAGGTGACGGGCGATTCGGCCGCGCGGCGACGGACCGCGGTCTCGCCGCGCAGGTGGATGCGCGGCTGGATCGCCTGGAAGCTCGGCCTGCCCTGCTCGTCGAACGCGACGATCTCGCCGTCGAGGATCGCCGAATGGGAGCCGAGCGCGCGGTTCAGCGCGCGCAGCTCGGGATAGGCGGCGGAGACCTCGTTGCCGTTGCGCGTGACGAACGACAGGCGGCCGGGCTGGGAGCGCGCGATCGCGCGGACGCCGTCCCACTTGACCTCGAAGGCCCAGGCGGCCTCGTCTCTCGGCATCGTGGAGAGGCGCGCGAGCATCGGCTCGACGACGTCCGGCAGCTCGGTCGCGGTGGCGTCCTGCGGCGGATCCATGCGGTGGATCATCCAATCCTTCTCGGTTCTGCCGGCGTGGAAGAGCGCATAGCGGCCGTTCAGGCGCTCGCCATCGAAGACGACGATCACTCTTCTCGGCAGCCACTTCTCGCACGTGTACATGCCGCTGTCCCAGATCATCACCTCGCCGGCGCCGTAACCGGCCGGGATCGTGCCGTGGAAGTCGATGTAGTCGAGCGGATGGTCCTCGACGTGAACCGCCTTGCGGTTGCGTCTGGGATCGTCGGGGATCCCGTTCGGGATCGCCCACGAGGCGAGCACGCCGTCGCGCTCGAGGCGCAGATCCCAGTGCAGGCGGCGGGCATGGTGCTCGTGGACGACGAAGCGGCCGCCTGGCTCCGCGCCGGGCGCGGGCGAAGCGCCGTCGCCGCTCGGCTCCGGCGTCTCCTCGAAGCGGCGCTTGCGGCGGTACTCGGCCAGTCCTCGTGCCATCGCTGACGACATACCCCGCGAGCCGCCGCCGGTCACGAGCACTCGTTCGTCACGCCGATGACCGTTGCCGAGCCGGCTCGTTAGCCGTCGCGAGCGGTGGGTAGCCGCGAGGCTCGGCCAACCTGGGCAGAGAGGACCATCCGCATGTTCCACCATCACAGAGAGCTCGCGTACACCGTGCGCGTCGACAGACCCAACCCCGTCTTCGCGCGGATGCTGCAGCAGGCGATCGGCGGCCCCGAGGGCGAGATGCGCGTGATGAACCAGTACCTGTTCCAGGCGTGGGGCGCACGCGGCCCGAAGAAGTACCGCGACATGCTGCTGCACACCGGCACCGAGGAGATCGGCCACATCGAGGTGCTCTGCACCGCGGTCGCGATGAACCTCGACGGCGCGCCCTCCGAGAAGGTCGACGACGTCGTCACGAACCCGCTCGTCGCGGCCCGGATGGGCGGCATCGAGCCGCGCCACTTCCTCTCCGGCGGGCTGGCGGCGATGCCGGCCGACGCGAACGGCGTGCCGTTCAACGCCGCCTGCATCGACGTCGGCGGCAACCTGCTGGCGAACATGCGCGCGAACGTCGCCGCCGAGTCGATCGGCCGCACGCTCGCCGCACGCCTGCGCGAGCTGACCGACGACCCGGGCATGAAGGACCTGCTGTCGTTCCTGATCGCGCGCGACACGATGCACCAGCAGCAATGGCTCGCCGCGATCGAGGAGCTGGGCGACACGAACGCCACCGCCCCGAACGACGTGCCCGACGAGAGCGAGTACCACAAGTACGCGTACGCCTTCTTCGGCCACGCCGACGCGCCGATGCCCGACGCGCGCTGGCTGAGCGGCCGCTCGCTCGACGGCAAGGGCGAGTTCTCGTTCGCCGACCCGGCGCCGCGACTCGGCCAGGAGCCGAAGCTGATGGGCGCGCCGGAGAGCGTGCACGGCGGCGTCGAGGCCACGCGCGCGGGCGGCGGCAACGGCGGCGGCGTGATGGGCAAGGTCAAGGACGCGGTCGACAAGGTGACCTGAGCGATGGCGCAGACGCTCGACCTGTATGTCGCAGCGGGCGTCCATCGCGTGGAGGACGCTTACACGAACTGGTACCTGATCGAGGACGGGGATCGGTTGACGGTCGTCGATGCGGGCGTGCCGACCTCGTGGGACTCGCTGGCCGAGGCGCTGCGGCGCCTCGGCCACGTGCCCGGCGACGTCGCGGCGCTCGTGCTCACGCACGGCCACTTCGATCACATCGGCTTCGCCGAGCGGGCGCGGCGCACATTGGGGATCGACGTGTGGGCACCGGAGGACGACGTGCCACTCACGCGCCATCCACTCCAGTACACGCGTGAGCGCAGTCCGCTGCGGTATGCGTGGCGGCGCGACGCCCGTCCGATCATGGCCGCGCTCGCGCGCAGCCGCGCCTTCTTCCCGCCGCCTGTCGCGGTCGTGCGCCGCTTCGGTCGCGATGCCGGCACGCTGCCCGTGCCGGGTTCGCCGGTCGTGCTTGCGACGCCCGGCCACACGGTCGGGCACGTCGCGCTCGAGCTGCCCGAGCGCGGCGCGCTGATCGCCGGCGACGCGCTCGTGACGCTCGACCCCTACACCGGCGCACGCGGCCCGCGGCTGGTGGCGCGCGCGGCGACCGCCGACCCCGAGCGTGCCTTCGCCGCGCTCGACGCGCTCGCCAGCACACATGCGCCGGTGCTGCTGCCAGGCCACGGCGAGCCGTGGCGGGGCGGCGTCGAGGCGGCGGTGCAGCAGGCGCGCCGCGCCGGGATCGCGTGAGCGGTTTCCAGCCGATCACAACCAGAAAGAAAACAACCAAAAAGAAAACAACCAAAAAGTTTTCTTCCAAAAATGGTTGTAAACGTTTTGCGGCGCGGGTTCCGACGCGCGCGCCGGCCTCGACCTGCAGCTGACGCCGGAGGATCTGCTCGCGGCGCACCGGCGCCGTGCCGCCGCGCCGAGCCGGCGCTCAGACCCAGGCGACGCGCTCCGCGGCCAGTAGCTCGCGGGCCACGCCGAGCGGGCGCGGGTCGATCCAGGCGCCGAGGTCGACGGCGCGCGGCATGAAGCCGTGCGTCACGAGGAAGTCGTGGTGCGCTCGCAGCGCATCGAGCTTGCGGTGCGAGAGGTCGACGTGCAGCTGGTCGGGCCAGTTGCGCCCGTGCGCGGCGTGCACGTCGCGCACGGCGGTGCCGGTCTCCAGCGCGAGCAGCTCGGTCGCGTGCGACGCGTTGAGCTGCGCCCACGCCCCGGCTCGCAGCAGCACCGCGAGCAGCCGAACGACGAGGTTCGGCTCGCGTTCGAGCAGCTCCGCATCTGCCACGATCGCAGTCGGCGTGACGCCGCTCGTGCGCACCGCCGGATCGAGGTGGCGGCCGACGTCGACGACCGTCGCCGCGCCGATGCGGGCCGCCGCGGCGGCGCCGGCGGCGCCGGCGATGAAGATTGCGTCGACGTCGCCGCTCGTGAGCGCCGCAAGCTCCGCTGCGTACGGCGCTCCGAGCGCCGCGGACGCGTCGACGTCGACGTGCGCGACTTCGCCGGGGAAGATGCCCGCAAGGCCGAGCGCCGCGTGCAGGCCACGGCTGGCCGCAGCGCGGTGCAGATCGACCGCGGCCGTCACGTCGAACGGCAGCCCGAGCCGCCGGCCGGCGAGCTGCTCCGGGCCGGCTATGCCCGCGTCAGGCAGCGCGACGACGGCCTGGAAGGTCTCGATCCACGTGAGGCCGATCAGCCGCGTCGCGCGTCCGTCGCTGCGTTCCCACAGCGCGCGTGTGCTCTCGCCCTCCCACAGATGCTTCGGGGTCGCCGCACGACCTGCTTCGTGGCGCCCGCCGACGGACAGCGGCGTGCCATCGAGCGCGGCCTCGCGCTCCAGCCAGCCGAGCTGGTGCGCGATGCCCGTCGCCGTGGGGATGGAGCTCCGATCGACCCGGATCGGGAAGCGGTCGAACGCTGCCATCGCGCGGCCGCGAGACGGCGCCGCACGGTCGAGCTTCACGGCTTCGCGCGAGCGTCCGCCGCGCGCCGCCGTTCCATACCTTGGTTTCCTGACCGGCTTTACATGATTTGCCATGCGGGCACTGTAGCGCATTCCCTACTGAAGCGGTAGAGAAAGTTCTAGAGCCCCCAGCTGACGGCACGGCTGGAACGCGACACCGGCGCCCACCGGGGGCGAGTCCCGGGGTCGAATTTTCTATATTTTTCTGGATGGATCTTCTATGAATTGCCGGCTGAAGCCTCTGAGGCGGTCGCGAGCCTCCAGCGCTTCATCCGCCAGATCGACACGAGACGCTGCGGTCCGCCGACCTGCCTCGGCGTGATCGTCGCGACCGGCTTCGGCTACGCGCGCGAGGACGGCGTGCAGGTGATCCCGATCGGCGCGCTCGGGCCCTGAGCGCCGGCGAAGACGTCACTGCTCACCCCGCCGGGTACCGCTTTCCCTCGCGGCGCGAGCGGTTACGCTGGCCTGCATGGCAAGCGCCGGCTCGAGGGGGGCGGCGGTCGCTCTGCCGCGGCCGCGCAGCCGTGCCGACACCGACATCGACACCACGAGGCTGGCCGACGTCGAGTCGGCGGCGTGGCTGTGGGCGCTGCCGTGCGCGCTGCTGACGATCGCGCTGATCGCGTGGCTCGGCCCGCCGCTCAGCCACGTGCTCTACCCGACGACCGTGCCGGTCCTGCCGACCGTCGAACACAACCCCGAGCCGGTCGAGGACACGCGCTACCTGCTGTCGCTGCTCGGCCCCGTGCTGCTCGTCGCGAGCGTCGTGTGGCTCGCGCCGCGCCTGCGGCTCTCGCAGCGCACCGGCACAGTGGTCGCGATCGCCGCGCAGCTGCTGGGCCTCGCGGTCGTCGTCGCCTGCTTCGTGCGCCAGTTCGGACCGAGCTGGCGGATCGAATTCTTCACCGCCGCGCAGGTCGCGATCGGGCTCGCCGGGGCCGTCGCGGTCGCGCTGGCAGCGCGCCGCGGCTGGCTGACCGGCTGGCGCTTCGAGCCGCGCTGGCTGACGTGGCTCGCGCCGCTCGCCGCAGCCGTCGCGACCGGCGTGTGGTTCCTCTCCTACCTCCAGACCGCGCAGACGATCTGCACGTACGGCGACTGCTACAACACCGCCTTCATGGCGGACGAGACGTTCGCCGTCCTGAACGGGCTCACGCCGCTCGTCGACCACACCGCCGCATACGGCGCGCTGTGGCCGTTCGTGTTCGCCCCGCTGATGCTGCTGCTGGGCAAGACGCTGTTCGTCTGGACGCTGCTGGAGTGGGCGCTCGTGGTCGCGATGCTGCTCGCCGTCTTCGGCGTGCTGCGGCGCGTGACGCGCAGCTCGCTCGCGGCGCTCGCGCTGTTCGGGCCGCTGATGACGTTCACCTGGTACGCCGGCTCGCGGGACCTCGAGAACCCGATAGCGATCTACCAGCAGGTGCCGATGCGCACCGCCGGGCCGTTCCTCGTCGCGTGGCTGCTCGCGCGGCGGATCGACCGTGGAGCCGGTCCAACCTGGCCGCTCGGCCTCGCCGCCGGCCTCGCCGCGCTCAACAACGTCGACTTCGGCCTCGCCGCGCTCGGCGCGACGGTCGCCGCGCTGCTGTGGACCGAGCTGCCGCTCACGCGCGAGCGCCTGCGCCGGCTCGCGGCCGGCTTCGGCACCGGCCTGCTCGCCGCCTATGCGCTCGTCGCGCTCGTGACGCTGATTCGCGCGGGCGCGCTGCCGAATCCGGCGAAGGCCGTCTCGTTCGCGCGCCTCTACACGCAGACGGGCGTCGGCGTGTGGCCGCTACTGCGGATCCTCGGCCTGCCGCTCGTCGCCTACCTGACCTACGCGGCGGCGATCGGCGTCGCGACGACGCGCGCGCGGCGCGGCGCGCCCGACCGGACGCTCACCGGCATGCTCGCGTGGAGCGGGATCTTCGGCCTCGGCTCGGCCGCCTACTACATGGGCGCCTCGACGATATTGGCGGTCGCGACGCTGTTCCCCGCGTGGGGACTGTCGCTCGCGCTGCTGGCCGTCGTCGCCGTCCGGCACATCGCGAGCCGCCGCGAACGCGTCCCGGCGCTGCCGGCGCTCGCCGCGCTGTTCGGCATCTGCCTGATCGCGACGTTCGTCTTCATGCCGCCGGCGCGGCTCGCGCCATGGACGCAGGCCGACCGCATCGCGAGCGAGCCGATCTACGCGCCGCCCGACGCCGAACCGTTCGCGCCGCCGACCGAATCGCCCGGCTTCGCGCGCTTCGTCAGCGCCACAGCCGGCGAGGACGGCCGCTTCGTCGTGCGCGACGGTGCGCCCGTCGCGTTCTTCACCGCGACCGGCCATCTGCTCGCCGACGCCTACGGGATCCGCGACGTCGTCCCCTACACCGGGCGCTCGGTCTTCACCGAGGACCAGCTCGACGACGCGCTCGAACGGCTGCGCGCGGCCGGCGGGAGCACCGTCATCGTGCCCTCGCTGATACTCCCGCGGATCGCGCGCCAGCTCGCCGACCGCGGGTATGCGGTGCTGACGCGCACCGGCTACCGCGCCGGCGTCCCGGGCGCCGACATCGACGTCGGCGACGTCGTCGTCAGAAGCGCCGACGTCTACCCGAGCGAACTGACGAAGTGGGTCGACCGGCGGGCGCTCCGATAGCGCTGCACTAGTGTGCGCGCGATGTCCGAGCCGGCGGTGCTGACCGAGACGCGCGACGAGGTCCTGCTCGTCACGCTCAACCGTCCCGAGCAGCGCAACGCGGTCAACCGCGCGGTCGCCGAGGGGATCGCGGCCGCGCTCGACCGGCTCGACGCCGACGACGCGCTGCGGGTCGGCGTGCTCGCCGGCGCCGGCAAGGGCTTCTGCGCCGGCATGGACCTGAAGGCGTTCGTCGCCGGGGAGAAGCCGACGGTCGCGGGACGCGGGTTCGCGGGGATCGTGCAGCGCGCGTCGGCGAAGCCGTTGATCGCCGCGGTCGAGGGCTTCGCCGTCGCGGGCGGGTTCGAGATCGCGCTCGCGTGCGACCTGATCGTCGCGGCGCGCGGCGCGCGCTTCGGGATCCCGGAGGTCAAGCGCGGGCTCGTCGCGGCCGGCGGCGCGCTGCTGCGGCTGCCGCGCCGGATCCCCTACCACCTCGCGATGGAGCTGGCGCTGACCGGCGACTTCGTCGACGCCGAGCGGGCGCACGAGGTCGGCTTGGTGAGCCGGCTGGTGGAGCCGGGCGACGCGGTCGAGGGCGCGCTGGAGCTGGCCGCGACGATCGCGGCGAACGGGCCGCTCGCGCTCGCCGCCTCGAAGCGGATCGTCGTCGAGGCGCCGTCGTGGCCGGCCGACGAGCTGTGGCAGCGCCAGGCCGCGATCAGCGACCCGGTGAGAGCGTCCGAGGACGCGCGCGAGGGCTCCGTCGCCTTCGCCGAGAAGCGCGCGCCGCGCTGGCAGGGTCGCTGAGCAGCGGCTCGCGCGCCGCGCGCCCGCGCGCTCAGCGCACCGGCCGCAGGAACGCCTGCGTGCGCAGGACGATGCGGGTCTCCGTGACGGCCGCACCGGCCTGGCGCAGCGCACGGACGGTGTGGTCGAGGTCGTCGGCGTCGACGCAGGCGGCGCGCAGCTGGTAGTCGAAGCGGCCGGTGACGAAGCTCACCTCGCGGATCGAGGGCAGCTCGCCGGCGGCCGTCTCGAACGCCTCCGGCGTGGCGCTCGAGAGCAGCCGCAGGTCGATCAGCGCGTCGAGCCCGCGGCCGACGTGGCCGTAGTCGACGAGCGCGGTGAAGCCGGTGACGATGCCGGCGTCCGCGAGCCGCCGCACGCGCGGCGCGACGGCGTGCGGCGAGAGACCTGCGAGCGCCCCGAGCCGCTTGAACGTCGCGCGTCCGTTTCGGATCAGCTCGCTGAGGATGATGTGGTCGACATCGTCAATTTCCGTGGATCTCACAGATCTGCTCACTGTCTGCTGACAGTACCGCAGCGCGAGGCGATCATCACGCTCATGACCATCATCGGCGTCCCCACTGAGATCAAGACGGACGAGTACCGCGTCGCCCTCACTCCCTCCGGCGTGCGCGAGCTGACGGACCGCGGCCATGAGGTGCTCGTGCAAGCCGGTGCCGGCGCCGGCTCGGCGATCCCCGACGACGCCTATGTGGCCCAGGGGGCGCGGATCGTCCCGGAGGCGGTCGGCCTGTTCGACGCTGCGGAGCTGATCGTGAAGGTCAAGGAGCCGCAGCCGGCCGAGGTCGCGCTGCTGGCGCCCCATCACACGCTCTTCACCTACCTGCACCTCGCCGCGGCGCCAGAGCTGACGCGTGGCCTGATGGACAGCGGCGCGACGTGCATCGCCTACGAGACCGTCACGGACGCGCGCGGGCGGCTGCCGCTGCTGGCGCCGATGAGCGAGGTCGCCGGCAAGATCGCGGCGCAGGCGGGCGCGTTCATGCTCGAGAAGCCGCTTGGCGGGCGCGGCCTGCTGCTCGGCGGCGTGCCCGGCGTCGCGGCCGGCCGCGTGATGGTGATCGGTGGCGGCGTGGTCGGCCAGAACGCGGCGGAGATCGCGCTCGGGCTCGGCGCCGAGGTGTACGTCTTCGACCGCTCGATCGACCGCCTGCGCGAGCTCGAGGTCCTGCTCAACGGCGGCGCCTCGACCTGCTACGCCTCCACCTTGGAGATCGAGCAGCGGCTCCCGGAAGTCGATCTCGTGATCGGCGCGGTGCTGATCCACGGCGCGAAGGCGCCGCACATCGTCACGCGCAGGCAGCTCGGGCTGATGAAGCCCGGCGCCGTGCTCGTCGACGTCTCGATCGACCAGGGCGGCTGCTTCGAGACCTCCAGACCGACGACGCACACCGACCCGACCTACGTGGTCGACGGCGTCACCCACTACTGCGTCGCGAACATGCCCGGCGCAGTGCCGATCACCTCCACCTACGCGCTCACGAACGCGACGATGCCGTACGTCGTCAGGCTCGCCTCGGCGGGCGCCGCAGCGGCGCTCGACGCCGATCCCGGCTTCCTCGCCGGCCTCAACGTCGCCGCCGGCAAAGTCACCTACGCGCCCGTCGCCGAGGTCGTCGGCGTGGAGGCCGCGCCGCCCGGCGAGACGCTCGCAGCGCTCGCTACGCCGTAGCGCCGGAGCGTGCGCGGGCCATTCGCTGGTACCGTCCTCGCCTAAGACCGGACCATCGGAGTTCGGTAACACCAGTGCCAGCGCTCGTCGTCGTCGCCTCAAGGCGCCTCCACGTTCGCCCAGCACAGAACCGGAGGAACGCCACATGGCGACAGGAACCGTGAAGTGGTTCAGCGACGACAAGGGCTTCGGCTTCATCACGCCGGACGACCAGTCGAAGGATCTCTTCGTCCACCACAGCTCGATCGACGGCGACGGCTACCGCTCGCTCGCCGAGGGCGCGAAGGTCTCTTACGACGCTGAGCCCGGGCCGAAGGGCCCGAAGGCGGTCAACGTCAAGACGCTGTAGTCCGGCGCTTCGAGGGCCGCTTTCGAGCGGCCCTCGCTTCGCCTCGCCGGCCGCCGCGCTCCCGCGTCAGGCGACCGGCCGCGGGCGACCGCTGCGCCGCCGCCGATTGCGCGAGCGCGGCCGACTGCCCGCCGGCTGCCCGACAGCTCGCGTCGGCGTTCGGGAGACCGAGAAGCCGGCGTCCTCCAGCTCGCGGTGCAGGCCGAGCCCGGAGCCCATCGCGACGACGTCGCGCACCTGGTCGTCCAGCACGAACGTGATGCCGACGCCGTCGGCGCCGGCACGCGCGGTCCGTCCGACGCGGTGGACGTAGTCATCGCTCACGGCCGGCGCGTCGAAGTTGATGACGTGCGTGATGTCGCGCACGTCGATCCCGCGCGCGGCGACGTCGGTCGCCACGAGCGTGTCGATCCGACCCTGCTCGAACTGCGAGAGCGCGCGCTCGCGCTGCGCCTGCGACTTGTCGCCGTGCATCGCGGCGACCTTCACCGTCGCGACGCGGCTGAGCTGCTTGGCGAGCCGGTCGGCACCGCGCTTGGTGCGCACGAACACGAGCGTGCGGCCGCGGTCCTGCTCCGTCAGCTCGGCGACGAGCTGGTCGGTGCGGCGCTCGCGCGTGACCTTCACGAAGCGGTGCTCCACGTTCCCGCGCGCCTGCTGCGGGGGCCGGTGCGCATGCCGTCTCGCCTGATGCGTGTAGGCGCGCGCGATGCGATCGACCTCGCCGGCGAGCGTCGCGGAGAAGAGCATCGTCTGGCGATCCTCCGGGGTGAGCGCGACGAGCTTGTCGACGACCGGGCGGAAGCCCATGTCGAGCATGCGGTCGGCCTCGTCGAGCACGAGCACGTCGACCGCGCCGAGCGAGACGGCTCGGCGGTCGAGCAGGTCGACGAGCCGGCCGGGCGTGGCGACGAGCACGTCGGCTCTGCGGGCGGCTCTGATCTGCGGGTTGATGCCGGCGCCGCCGTAGACGGCCGCGACCGACAGACCGCGCGCGCGGGCGATCGCATCGAGCTCGTCGACGATCTGGCTCGCGAGCTCGCGCGTCGGCGCGAGCACGAGCGCGGCCGGCTCGCCGGGCTTGCGGCCGGCTCTGCGGCCGGGCTCGATGGAGTCGACGAGCGGGATCCCGAACGCGAGCGTCTTGCCCGAGCCGGTCGGGGACTCGACGAGCACGTCGTGGCCCTCGAGCACGTCGCCGACGACGAGCTCCTGCACGGCGAACGGCCGCTCGATGCCGCGCGCACGCAGGGCGCCGGCCACGGCCTTGGACACGCCGAGGTCGGCGAAGGTGGACTGCTGCATATGGTGCTCCTTGCGTCCGTGCCGAATGCACGGGCGCTATGTGGTGGGGAGAGATTCGACTGTCCCCAACCGCGCGATGCGCCTTCAGGAGCAAGAACCTCCGCGCACGGCGGCGCCGCACGCGCTTGGCACCCTAGCAGTACGTTGGGCGCGATCAGTAGGCTGCACGGCATCGACCAGGTACTGGAGCAAGAGGCACAAGCGCGTCCGTCGCCGGACGACGTCGAGCCGGTCGCGCACGAGACGCGCGATCGCATCATCACGGGGCTCGTGACGATCGTCCCGGTGCTCGCCCTGGGTCTGGTCGGCTGGCAGCTGTGGGCGGTCGCGCTCGGCTGGAACGACGTCTTCGTCTTCCTCGTGATGTACATGGCGACCGGGCTCGGGATCACGGTCGGCTTCCACCGCCTCTTCACGCACCGCTCGTTCAAGGCGCGGCGCCCGGTCCGCTTCGCGCTCGCCGCGTTCGGCTCGATGGCGATCGAGGGCCCGATCGTCAGCTGGGTCGCCGACCACCGCAAGCACCACGCCTTCTCCGACCGGCTCGGCGACCCGCACAGCCCGCACGTCGAGCACGGCCACGGGCTCAAGGGCGCGCTCGAGGGGCTCGCGCATGCGCACGTCGGCTGGCTGTTCATCCACACTCAACGCGGCCGCAAGACGCGCTACGCGCCCGATCTGATGAGAGACCGCGACATCGCGTGGATCGACCGCACGTTCATCTGGTGGGCGATCGGCGGCTTCGTCATCTCGTTCGTGCTCGGCTTCCTCTTCGGCGGCGCCGACACGGTCAAGGACGGCTTCACGGGAATGCTGTGGGGCGGTCTCGTGCGGGTGCTCGTGCTGCACCACGCGACCTACTCGATCAACTCGCTGTGCCACTTCTTCGGGCGTCGGCCGTTCGAGACCGGCGACCAGTCGCGCAACCTCGCATGGCTCGCTCCGCTGACCTTCGGCGAGGCGTGGCACAACGGCCACCACGCCTTCCCCACCTCAGCGCGCCACGGGCTTCAGCGCTGGCAGATCGACATCTCGGCAGGCGTGATCGCGCTGCTCGAGCGCCTGCACCTCGCCTCCGACGTCATCCGCATCGACTCCGCGAAGCTCGCCGAGAAGCGCACGGGCGCCTGAGCGTTCGCTTGAGCAGGACACCACCACCGATGTAAGGTGTCCCATCCTGCGAACGCAGGCGTGCAGCAGTGATTGCACGAGATCGTCGGATGGGCGGTCGAAAGGGGAGGACGTGGCAGCGGCGGCGAGCGCGAAATGGGGTGTGCTGGCGTTCTTGCGCTGGCAGCCGGTCTACGGGTACATGCTCGCTCAGCAGTTCGAGTCGGTCTTCCCTGCGTGGGAGGTCTCCCCGCAGGCGCTCTACGACGCGCTCGCGCGGCTGGAGCGCAAGGGCCTCGTCGAGCCGGTGCCGGAGCAGGCGCGCCGCATCAGCTCGCGCTGTGAGCGCACGCCGTACCGCCTGACCGAGAAGGGCGAGCGCGAGCTCGAGTGGTTCCTGGAGCGACTCGACCTGCTGGAGGTTCCGCGCGAGTACTTCGTGCTCGCGGTGCGGATCGCCTCGTGGAACGGCTCGCAGGCCGTCCTGGACCTGCTCGACCAGCTCGAGCGCCGCGTCACCGAGCGGATCGACGCGCTGCGCCCGCCGCGGCGGCCGGAGCGTCTGCACCAGCTCGGCGACTGGCTCTTCGTCAAGGATCAGCAGCACCATCTGCAGGGGCGTCTCAGCTGGATCCACGATGCGCGCGAGGCGGCGCTCGAGCTGGCGGCGACGGACAGCCCGCGATGACGACGCTCGTGCTCGACGCGGTCGGCAAGCGCTTCCGTCAAGGCGCGACCGACCGCGTCGCGCTCGACGACGTCTCGCTCGAGGTCGACGCGGGCGAGGTCGTCGGCGTCTGGGGCAGGCGCCGGTCGGGACGCACGACGCTGCTGCGCGTCGCCGCGGGGATCGAGCAGCCGGACAGCGGCGCGGTGCGTCTCGACGGCGCCGACCTGTGGCACGGCGAGCGGGGGCAGCGGCGGGTGGCGCGACAGCGGATCGCAACCTGGTACCCCCACTTCCTGCGCGACCATGGTCGCCGGCTCTACCGCCAGATCGCGATCCCGAGCCGCCGCGGTCGGCGCTCGACGCAGCGGGTGTGGGCCGATGCGCACACGGCGCTCGAGCGCGTCGGGATCGGCAGCTGCGCTCGCATGCCGATCGGCGCGCTGGACCACCGCGAGATCGCTCGGGCGGCGCTCGCGCGCGCGCTCGTCATGCGTCCGCACCTGCTTGTGCTCGACGAGCCGATGGCAGGGCTCGACGCGCTCGAGGGCGAGCGGCTGCTGGAGCTCGTGATCGAGATCGCACGGAGCGACCGCATCGCCGTGCTCGTGAGCGCATCCGAGGTCGGCCAGCTCGCCGGCGTCGATCGGCACCTGTCAATCGCCGGCGGCACGGTGCGCGGCGCCACGGCGCCGACGCCGGCCGACGTGATCGAGCTGCGTCGAACCGAGTCGGGCGGATGACGGGGCTCGAGCTCCGCGAGGTCGTCAAGCACTACGACGCCGGAGAGCTTGTGCGCGCGGTCGATGGCGTCTCGCTGCACGTGGCGGCCGGCGAGGTGGTCGCGCTGTACGGCCCGAGCGGATCCGGCAAGTCGACGCTGCTGCGGATGGCGGCCGCGATCGAGCTGCCGGATCGCGGTGCCGTGCTGCTGGACGGCCGCGACCTCGGGCGGCTCTCGGTGCGCGAGCGGACGCTCCTGCTGCGACGCGAGATCGGCCTGATCCCCCAACGCGACAGCCTCATCGACGGCTATCGGGCGCTCGCGAACGCCGCGGTGCGACTGCGCGCCGCGGGCATGTCGCGTGCGGAGGCGAACGAGCTCGCGACCGCGTGGCTCGAACGGCTGGGGCTCGCGGGCCGCGCGAAGCACTATCCGAGCCAGCTGTCGGGCGGCGAGCGCCAGCGGATCGCGATCGCGCGGGCGCTCGCGACCGAGCCGCGGCTGATCCTCGCCGACGAGCCGACGAGCCACCTCGACCGCAGACGCGGCGAGGCGATCGTGAGACTGCTCGCCGACAGCGCGCACCAGCAGGGCGCCGCGGTCGTGATCGTCACCCACGACGAGCGCGTCGAGACGCTCGTCGACCGCGTCGAGCGCTTCGAGGATGGCGTGCTCGTCGGGGATGAGCGGCCGACCGTGGGCGCGGCGGCCGAGCGAACGCGATGACGCTGCGCGGGCTCGTCGACCATTACGGCGAGCGGGTGCGCGCCCACCCGGTGCAGGAGCTGCTGGCCGGCGTCGGCGTCGCGATCGGCGTGGCGCTCGCGTTCGCGGTGCTCGTCGCGAACAGCAGCATCGCGAGCAACGCGCGCGCGCTGGTGCACGGCATCGCCGGCTCCGCGCAGCTCCAGCTCGGCGCGCGCAGCGGCGACGGCTTCTCGCAGGCGCTCATCGAGCAGGTGCGCGCCCTGCCGGACGTGGCCGTGGCGAGTCCGCTGCTCGAGCAGCGTGCGCTCGTCACCGGGCCCTCCGGGAAGCGCAGCGTCAACCTGGTCGGCGTCGAGGAGAGCATCGCGAACCTCGACGGGGCGGCCACGCGGCAGCTCGACCCCGCTCTGCTGATCCTGCTGCAGGGCGGCCTGATGCTGCCGAGCGCCGTGGCGCAGGAGATCGGCGTCCCG
>Ga0126310_10000404_pt1 | contig 14572 bp, 13 predicted proteins | sample Plot60_FD_92540 | JGI IMG/M metagenome (GOLD analysis project Ga0126310, IMG submission 92540) | Serpentine soil microbial communities from UC McLaughlin Reserve, CA, USA - Plot60 | ecosystem: Environmental > Terrestrial > Soil > Grasslands | place: USA: UC McLaughlin Reserve, Lake County... | reverse complement strand
CGGGCTCGGCCTCATCGGGTATTCGCTGTTCGCCGGAGACTCCTCGGCTTCGGCCGAGAGCCCCGAGCGTGTACACGGAAGGATCACTGAGGAACTCGAAGAGAAGTTTCAGAGGAGTATCCCGGAGAGGATCGTCGAGGCGGTGAGGGTACCCCAGACGCCAGAGAGCAAGAAGCTCGAACTCACCATCCCTGCTATGGATCGGGTGGACGGAGTACCCGTCTACGACGCCCCCAAGAGTGGGTACGAGAAGTCCCTCCACGACGGCGTCGTCCACGTGAGGGGCACGGGATTTCCCTGGCAGGATGTTGCCAACGTCTACATCGCTGGTCACAGGGTGGGTTATCCGGGGACGAAGAGCAACCTCGTGTTCTGGGACCTCAACCAGCTTAAGAAGGGTGATGAGATCTTCCTTACAGACGCCGACGGGACGCGCTACACCTACGAGGTCTTCGAGAAGCGTGTGATCTCCCCCGACACCGTCAGGATCATGCGGCCGACGAAGGGGAAGAACATCGTCAGCCTCCAGACCTGCACGCTCCCCGACTACTCGCACCGCCTCATAGTGCGGGGCGAACTCAAGAGCCAGAAGTAAAGATCGTACCGGGGCCCTGCGATCGACTGTCACCGGAAAGGCCTATTTCGTTATCGACACAGCGGAGAAAAACGTGAAATTGCAGAGAGGAGGTAGATGGACGTGAAGACCTACAGGACGAGACGGAGCGGATTCAGGGGACTTGGCTACTTCGTGGCCACGTTGCTCGTCGTGTCAGGGTTGGTTCTGGTAGGGTACTCCTTCCTCATACGCGATCCGTTTGCCAGCGCGGCCGTCTTCGAGCAGAAGCCTCCGGGCAACTCGACGATGACCCTGACCGTCCCCGAGATGAGCCGTGTCGACCACGTGCCCGTCTACACGGGCTCCGCGGGTGATAAGGGCGCGCTACACGACGGGACGCTACACCTGAGGGGCACGGGTTTCCCCTGGCAGACGGGGGCCAACGTGTATATCGCGGGCCACCGCATGGGCTTCCCGGGCACCAAGAGTTATCTCGTGTTCTGGGATCTGAACAAGCTGGAGAACGGCGATGAGGTCATCCTTACCGACGCGAACGGTACAAAATACACCTATAGTGTTTTCAAGAGCACCATCGTCGACCCAGACGCCTCCTACATAACGCGACCCGTCCCTGGCAAGAGCATCATCAGCCTGCAGACGTGCACCTTGCCCGACTACTCGCAGCGCCTGATCGTTCAGGCCGAGTTGACGGCGCGTCATACGTAAGGCCAATGCCTTACGTATGACGCTGGCTATCTGGCCCTTCTGCGGGGTCTCAGTTCGGCGGCGAGGTGTTCTACGGGTTCGCCGTTCTTGAGGTGCCCGTGTACTACCTCAGGCACGTCTTGCTCTACGACGCCTAGGTACCAGGTACCCCCTGGGTAGACGACGAGGTTCGGGCCGTGCTTGCAGAGGCCGAGGCAGCCTACGGAGTCCACGCGTATGTCCCCCTTAATGCCCTCCGCGCGCAACTCGTTCTTGAGCGCCCCGCGGACGGCTTTGGCACCGCGGTTTTTGCAATCGCCGCCCTTGCAGACGAGCACGTGGGCGTCGTAGTCTCTGACCTTCGCGGCCGGCTTCGGGAGCGTCGCCAACGCGCCGCCCTTCTCAGGCCGCTTCTTCCTCGATTTCTTGCCTTTCTTCGAGATGATTTCCTCCGGTTCTGAGGCCGGCCTGCGCCGTGCGGGTGCGACCTGTGACTCTTTTCGGGGGCTCGAATATATCACCCGTGGCAGCGGAACGGTATCATGGACGGTATGAGATTACACGACGCGTTACAGGCGCCGATGGTTTAAGCCTTTGGCAAGGAGGATCTGACCGTGGCACGTGCAGGAATCAGGGAGGAATACTGCTCGCGCTCGCGGAGGGAGAAGAGATATGACTGACGTAGCACGCAAGCCGAGCCTTTCCGATCCTTCGCTGTACATAAACAGGGAGCTCTCGTGGTTGGGGTTCAACAACAGGGTCCTCGAGCAGGCCCGCGATGAGCGGCACCCGCTGCTCGAGAGGGTGCGGTTCATCGCGATCTCCGAGACCAACCTCGATGAGTTCTTCATGATCCGGGTCGCGGGGTTGCAGCAGCAGGTGGCCTCGGAGCTCCCGAACCCCGTTCCAGATGGGATGACACCGGAAGAACAGCTCTTCCGGATACACGACCACACGGAGGAGTTCTTCGAGGAGCGGCGCAGGATACTTAACGGCGAGCTCATACCAGCCCTGGAAGACGAGGGCATACGCATGGTGCCTTACGACGAGGTCCGCGCCGCAGAGCGCCGAGAGCTCAGGGAAAAGTTCGTAACGGACATACTGCCCATACTCACGCCCCTCGCCATAGACCCGGCGCACCCTTTCCCTCACATCTCCAACCTCTCGCTGAACCTGCTAGTCGTGATCGAGGATTCAGGGAGGCGGGTGATGGCCCGCATAAAGGTGCCGACCACCATAGACCGCTTTGTGCGCCTCCCTGACGAGGACCGCGGTCCCGGCGAAAGGCCCGAGATGCGTTTTGTGCGGGTCGAGGAGGTCATCTCGGCGAACCTGGACGAGCTCTTCCCCGGCAAGCATATCGTCACAAACTACGTCTTCCAGGTTACCCGCAACGCGGACTTCGTGATCGAGGAGGACGAGGCGGCCGACCTCTTGCAGGCTATAGAGGACGAATTGGAGAGCCGCTGGTTCGGCCAGAGCGTCAGGCTCGTGGTCTCAGACGAGATGCCCGACGACCTGAGGGACTGGCTTGCTCGCAACCTCAAGCTCGACGAGAATTCGGTCTTCGCCTCTCCCCACCCGATAGGGCTTGCTGATGTGGAGGAGCTCACGCACATCGATCGCCCAGATCTCCTCTACCCGCCGATCACGCCCAGGGTGCCGTCCGAGATCCGGAGCGCACGCTCTATCACCCAGGCCATCAGGAACGGCGACATCCTGATCTACCACCCCTACGATTCGTTCTCACCCGTCGTCGACTTCGTCAGGGCGGCGGCCAACGACCCCGAGGTGCTCGCCATAAAGCAGACCCTCTACCGCGTCGGCGCGAACTCCCCTATAGTCGAGACGCTCTCGGAGGCGCGCGACGAGCAGACGCAGGTCGCCGTCCTGGTCGAGCTGAAGGCGCGCTTCGACGAGGAGCCGAACATTACCTGGGCGCGCCAGCTCGAGGCCAGGGGCGTCCACGTCGCCTACGGTATCGTCGGCCTCAAGACGCACGCCAAGATCTGCCTGGTCGTCAGGCGCGAGGGTTCTGGCCTCAGACGCTACGTCCACCTCGGCACGGGGAACTACAACCCGGGGACGGCCCGCGTCTACACGGACTTCTCGTACTTCACCGACGACCCGATGCTCGCGGAGGACGGCTCGGACCTCTTCAACTACCTGACCGGCTACTCCGAGCAGGAGGAGTACCAGGAGCTACTCGTCGCACCCCTGACCCTGCGTGAGAAGATAGTGGGCCTGATCGAAGAGCAGACCGAGAAGGCTAGAGCCGGCGAGCCTGCCAGCATCACCTGCAAGACCAACTCGCTCACGGACCCGCAGATCATCGAGCTCCTCTACGAGGCCTCCCAGGCCGGGGTGAAGATAGACCTGATCGTCCGCAGCATCTGCTGCCTGAGGCCCGGAGTGGAAGCCGTGAGCGAGAACATCCGCGTGGTCTCGCTGGTAGGACGCTTCCTCGAACACGCCCGTATCTTCGCCTTCTCCGACGGGGATGATGAGAAGATGTACCTCGGAAGCGCCGACCTGATGCAGCGCAACCTCGACCGGCGTGTCGAGACGGCCTTCCCACTGCGAGAGAAGCGCCACCGCGAGAAGATCCGGCGCCTGCTCGATCTCCAGCTCGCTGACAACGCCAACGGCTGGGAGCTCAGCCCCGACGGCACCTTCGAACGCCTGCACCCGAAAGACGGAGAGGAGCTGGTAGACAGCCAGGCGATTCTGCTCAGGGAAGGATTTTGATCGATTGCCAGTGATCGACGTCCGTGCTAAATTGCGCCCTGTTTTCCGGGGGAAGGAGCCTGGACAGGCTGATGAAATGAGGCGCGAATGACAACGGGACAGAGCAACAATTTATCCCGTACGAAAGAGCCTTCTGCCACGGATCACGAGGAGATAGAGTGGCAGTTCGACGCCGGCGAGCTCGAGTCGGTCGGAGGCTGGCTCGGCCTGCACAACGCCGGTTCTTCTGGCCTCATTGTCGCACCTGAGTCTACGGTGGAGATCACAGACACATACTACGACACCGATGACTGGCGTTTCTACAGGGCCGGCTACGCCCTGCGCGTCCGCAACACGGATGGTGAAGTCGAGGCAACGATGAAGTCCCTGACGCCGGCCGAGGGAAGTCTCAGGCGGCGGCGTGAGATCTCGGAGCCCCTCGAGGACGACAAACCCGCCACGTTGAGAGAGGCCGGAGGGGCCGTCGGCGGGCGATCGCGGGCACTCGTTGGCGGGCGTGAGATACGCCCACTGTTCAGGCTCGAGACCCGTCGCCAGGGTTTCGGGCTCCTGCTCGAAGGTGCTACAGACGGGAACCCGGGGGACGTACGCGTCGGCGAGATCTCGCTCGACGCCACGGAGATACCCCTGGGCGAGGAGCCGACCCGCTTGAGTCGTATCGAGGTAGAGGCCGAGATCGGCAAGGCCCCGACTCCTGAGCTGCAAGGTTTCGTCGATGAGATGCAATCCGCCCTTGAACTGGCCCCAGCATCTGCCTCCAAGTACGAGACTGGTCTGTACGCCAGCGGGCTCGACCCTGAAGGGGATTCCGGGTTCGGCCCTACGCGCGTGGATCCTTCCATGAGCCTGGGCGAGGTCGCATTCGCCGTGCTGCGCAGGCAGTTCGCCGAGATGCGCAGCCACGAGCCGGGCACGCGGCTCGGCGATGACCCTGAGGAGTTGCACGACATGCGCGTGCCGACGCGCCGGATGCGGGTCGCGATGAAGGTCTTTCAAGGAGCTTTGCCGGAGCGGGCCCGCTGGCTCAGGGAGGAGTTGCGCTGGGTGGCAGGCGCCCTCGGCGACGTAAGGGACCTGGACGTCCAGATCGAACGCTTCCAGGCCTGGAAGGAAGTGGCTGACGAGGAGAGCTCCGGGTTCCTCGACAGGATCCTGACCATCACCCACAAGCGGCGTGCCGAGGCACGGAAGACCTTGCTCGAGGCCCTCGATTCAGGCCGGTACGAGCGCCTGGAGACTTCGTTTGCGGAGATGCTGCGCCGTGGTCCGGCGTCCGACCTGGAACTCGCGCAGACGAACGGACACGAAAGCGAGCCGGTCACGGCCGCGGCGCCGGCCCTGATCTCGGAGCGCTACCGCAAGTGGAGGAAGGCGGCGAAGCGTCTCGACGAGACCTCGTCCCCCGAGGCCTTCCACGACGTGCGCAAGAAGGGGAAGCGGTTGCGCTACACCCTGGAATTCCTCTCTGAAGTCTACGGCAAACCGGTGCATAATCTCGTCAAGCCTCTAAAGGCGCTGCAGGACGACCTCGGTGACCACCAGGACGCCGTGGTCGCCGCCGGATACCTGAGGGAGCTCGGCACCACGACCGGTGGGGCGCGGGTCCCGCGCGGGGTCGCCTTCACGATGGGCGCCTACTCGGAGCGCTGCGCCCGCGAGGCTAAGGACCTACGCGCTGTCGTGCCCGATTCGAAACCCTTCCGTACCCTTATAAAGGGCAAGAAATGGAAGAAGCTCGTGAAGGTTATGGAGAGAGGGACCGGGGCCCACGTACCAAACGACGGCGTCCGGTAGGCCCGCTTGTACCTCTACCTCGTTCGCCACGCGGTCGCCCACAAGCGTAACCCTGAACGCTGGCCCGATGACAGGGGGCGTCCGCTCACGCCCGAGGGCGAGGAGGAGTTCCTGAATGCGGCCCGCGGGCTCGCCCGCGTCGTACCGGAGGTAGAGATTCTCCTGAGCAGCCCCTACGAACGGGCGTGGCGGACCGCGGAGATCCTGGCCGAACAGGCCGGCTGGCCAGCTCCGGAGGAACTCCCCGCCCTGGAACCCGACGTCCCGCCCGAAAAAGTAGTCGTCGCGCTGGAAGCCTACGAGGGGAAGCAGTCAATAGCCCTGACAGGACACAGGCCGGGCCTGCACGAGCTCGCCGTGTACCTCCTCACCGGCGATGCCGGTCGCGCGGATATGAAGATAAAGAAGGGCGGGGTCGTGTGCCTCGAGTTCGACGAAGCCCCGGAGGCCGGAGCCGGTAAGCTGCGCTGGCTGTTTACGCCGAAAGTCCTACGGACTTTAGCTATCAGCGATTAGCCGTCAGCGTTCAGCTTTGCTTCCCGCGTAGGCTCACGCTTTTTCGGTCGCAGCCCTTTTTACATCCTGGGGTGGCGGGTTTCTTCACACGCTTACTAGCTGATGGCCGGCGGCTGAGCGCTGATAGCTCTGTCTAGTGGTATCCGGGCCAGCGTCTCGGGCTCGGGATACTCCGAACGGAGGTTCAGCAGGGTCATCTCCACGTTCTCTACCAGGATCTCACCGACGGGCCAGTGCCTGAAGCGTGCTATTGCGGAGATGAGTTCTTCGGGAACTTCCGTGCCGTCAGGAGCCTGGAAGTAGGCGACGGTCAGGTGCGGTGGGCCCGGGGGCTTCTTCAAGTCGCAGCTCGAGCACAGAGCATCCCTTAGCATGTCGATCATCCCTCCGTCGTGCGCCTCGATGAACGCCGCGCCAGGGAAGGCATTGAGGTGTGCGAGCCTGACGGTAAAGGCTGGGACGTCAGACAGGGCGATCCTGGCGCGCTTCTCGATCTGCCGTAACCTCTCGCGGGAGACCTCATCTTCTCCCCTTGGCTCGTCGACGAGGAAGCCGAGAAGTACCAGCGTTATGTGCATGAAGTGATCGGGGTGTAGCGAGACGAACGGGAAAGGACGTAGCGCCTCCCTCAGCGGTTCGAGGCGCTCGTGGAACCGCGACGCCTCCAACGGGATCACGAAGGAGGCTGAGAGCCTGTGTCCCTCCTGCCAGTCGGGGTCCGTGTGCCCACCGAACTCCAGACGACGCTCGTCGACGAAGCGCTCCCACACCCGATCGTATTCCTCCATCCGCGAACTCTAGCAGAGACTAGCATCTACCCGCTGCCCGGTTTTCTCCTGAAGCCTGAGACCTGATGCCTGAAGCCGCGGTTTGCGAAGCAGACCGCTCTAGAAGCGTGTCAGTCCTGCTATGCCCCCGAACTCGTCGCGCAGGGTCTCCGTATTCTCATCTTCGCCGAGCACGAAGTCGAGGCGCGCGCCGCGGGCGGCGGCGAGGTCGATGAGGACGTCCGTGAGCGTCCGCAGGCGGGTCTTCCGGCCACAGAATGGGCACTCCTCGCTGCTAACATCGTGTATGGCGAGCTGGTCGTTGTCGCACCAGCGGATATCGGCCTCCAGCTCCCAGAGGGCGGCGAGGTGGTAGACACGGTTCTCCTCTTGGAGGGCTGCGACGGTCTCGTCGAGTCCGCGGACGCCGCTCTCCCTGATCTTGTCCAGTAGTTCCTTCTCGCGCTCGTGCTCCGCGCGCTCCCTGACGGCCTCGAGCCGGTCCAGGAGCTCGCCCTCGGGTGCCCCCAGATCTACGTGCTCCTCGGCGACTACCCGCTCCTGTAGGTCGTTTGGCAGGGTGCGACGGAACTCTGCAGTCCTCTCCCTGGGCCCGGCGAGTATCAGGCGCTGCACGCCCTCCCGGAAGGTGACGTCCCTTGTTAACCCTGCCAGTTCCTTGTAGAAGGTGTGGATGTTGGATTGGTGCTTGCGGCCTGCCGGATCCAGGTCCGTCGAACCGCCGCCCCTGGGGTAAGGCTCGCTGGGATGGACGTTGACCTCCCGGAAACCGTTGGCCTTCATCTCCTCATCCCCGTGGGCGGTACTCAGGGGCGAGACCACAAAGTACCTGAACCTCTCGGCGTCGAGGACCGCCGCCCCGTATGGCTCGTACTCGTCCAGCGCGAGCATCAATGGGGCCACGTACGGGTCTCCCCAGCGGAACGACTCGGGAACGTCGACCTGCAACCGGTAGATCTCGAAGAGACCATCCTCCTCGGCGAAGATGGCGAGCGTCCTGGCTCCCGGGTGCGTTTCGTCCTCGGTATACTCCCTGACCCGCTGCTGCAGCCCCTCAGGGACACCCTCATCGTTCATGGCGTCACGCAGGCGGACCAGGTACGCCCTTCGCTGGTTCTCCGGGATGTCGGCGTTGACGCTCAGGTACGCAGAGAGAAGCGGTCCTGGCCTGCCTGCCACGGAGGTTATCGCTTGCCTGAGATCCTGAGCCATGCCTGAAACACCTCTTGCGTATATCTTAGAAGGACTGGCCCTTCTAGAATCCCCGCCCTTCGGATCGCGTAAACACACCCTTCGTCTGTGGAGTGGACCGCACGCCGATACGTGAGTTCCCAGAGTCTAAAGTTCGCCCGTGGCGGATTCTGCGAACGGTCCTCGTAGGTTCCTAAAGGGTAGGTCTACTCCCGTATCACCGACTCTGCCGGCCGAGGGGTGGTTATCGGGTCCCCGTGCAGATGCACTACCTTCCAGGTGCCCCCTTCGGGTCTGAGGATCATCGTGTTCCGTAGGTCGATCTGGCTGAGGACCTCGCTTCCTCCGACCTTGGCCCTCTCGTGCGCCAACTGCACCACGTAGGCCAGCTCGTCGGTCACGTGCTTCGCCACGATCTCGGAGCCCAGGAACTCGCCGTCCCTAAGACGCGATGCGGTGTGCTCAAGGGTTGCGGACACCTCATCCCACCCGCGCACCATGGGGAAGAAGGGGTTGGCAAGGGTGACGTCTTCGCGGTGCGAAAAAAGGGCCTTGTAGGGATCGGGATTGCCCCTTAGGAACTCGGTCGTGGCGAGCTTGTACTTTTCGAGCAGTTCCTCGACCTCGTCCACGGCGGACATCTGCGGAGATCACCTCCATATTTCGAACGCTGTCCTTTCCGCAAGGACGCCTTACGAGCATACTACGCTATTCATCGCGGTGCGTGGAAGGCGCATTCTCGGAAGTTCGGAGCGTGCAGGGAGCTGAGAAGTGGCCTCGCCCAGGGCGTTCATCGCCGCTTCATCGCCGATCGCTATGGTATTGGTTGGGTGGGTCTAACTTCTGAGCAGCTCCTTTTCTCCTTTCCCGAGCTGCTCGTTGGTTTCCCCTAGGCCCACCCTTCCCTGTTGCCTCTATTCACCCTAGTGCCTAGAAGGAGATTTCTGCGAACTTCGCCTCTACGGAGTTCTGAGTAGCGAACTCCGAAGATGCTCGCGGGCAATGCTCGCGGGTGCCCCACAACCGGCTCCTAGAACTTGTCTAAGGCGTTCATCTCTCCCAGGGCTTGCATCCGCCTGATCTCGGGCGTGGCCACCCCAGAGAGCGGCAGGTCTCCGAGCACCTCGCGCACCTCTTCCTCGGAGTCGGCCTCGAAGATGAACACCATAGTCCTCTCCCCGACCAGATACCCTCCCGTCAGCAGCCTCCCTTGCACCTGCAGGGGTATGAGCGCCTCCACGGAGGGGAGGATGGCCTCGCGCACGATGCTCGCCAGCCGATCGACAGGAAGCCGTGGATAGGCGTCGGGTTCTATGTCCATAGTCACGAAGTAGAGCGCCATGTGGCGGCCATGCTAACCGAACGGCGTCGGCCGCGCATGCGGGCTAGAGTTAAGAGCTACCCAAGAGAAGCCGGATGATCATCTCTTAAGAGAGCTAGGACAAGCGACCGTCCTTGCCCCCTTGCCCTTATTCACCGGAGTGCGTGGAAGGATAATTCTCGGAACTTCGCTTGCAGGATCTCGTATGAATCGGCCCCGGAATACCCCCAAAAGCCCGGTATCGTGGCGCCGCCGGGGAGGGACCGACTACAACATCTAGCGGTGCCGAATAAAGATGCGTTATAGCGTATACGGACGCGCAATGCCCAGAAGACCCAGCCTCTCAAGGCGCGCTTCCGCGTCATGCTGACCGAAGGCGATACTGAGGTTTCCTCCGTTGCAGGCCCTTGGTGCTGTAGGCGTCGTGCCCCCCTTGGTTGATGCGCACCCGACATTCGGCACCGCCTCCTTGTGAAACAAGCTCTTCGACGCGAGGCGTTACGTTGCACGGTATCTCACGGCCACCGAAGGGTTATGATCCAGGGCTATCTTCGACTGCCAGCCCCTCCCGCTCCGCGAGATTCGCGCCGATGCGCCGCGCAAGTCCGGGTACGAACAGCACGATCCCCAAGCCCAAGACCAGCCACGCCGCCACGACGTAGGGGAAGAGGTTGAACGGGAAGTCCGGAACCGGATAGACGTTTGCGTAGATGACGTAGAGAAGGATCGCGAGGGCGATAACAGGGACGATCGCCTCCAAGGCGCGCACCCTGCGGCTCAAGAACAGGAACCTCAAGGCACCCACGTTCGTCACGATGTAGGCCACCAGCAGGCTCAACACCCCGATGGTGCCGGGGTAGAAGAAAGCGTTCACCGCGGAGACCCCGCCCATGCGCTGGGCCACGAAGGCGACTATCGCGATCACCATGACGACGGCCAGGGCGTTGGCCGGGGCCCCGGTGCGATCCGATGTCTCGCCCAGGCGGCGCGATAGGAAGCCGTCGCGGCAGAGGGCGAACAGCATGCGCGAGCCCGCCGTCGCGGTGCCGAGGGCACTGGCGAAGGCGCTGACCATCACGCCGAAGTTTATGGCGTCGGCCATGATGGGCCCGATGTAACTCCTCGAGAGCTCACCCAACGGCGAGGACGAGCTCGCGAAGGCCTCCGTGCCCTGCTTGTCGACGCCGAAGCCCAGGGTCTGGGCCAGCATGACGATCGTGTAGAAGATGCCCATGGTGATCACCGCCGTCGCGATGGCGCGCGGGATGTCGCGGCGGGGATTGTCCGTCTCTTCGCCCAGGGAGGCGGCACCTTCGAAGCCCGCGAACGAGAGGAGCCCGAAGACCGCCGCCAGGGCGACCGTGCCGATGCCGACCCCACTCGGCAGCGTGAAGGGGGAGAGCGTGAAGCTCTGGCCGTCCGGGGCCGAGCCGGCGATCACCCTGGCGAAGATGACAACGACAACGATCACGATGAGCGTTACCGTGAGTCCCTCCATGGTGAGCAACGCGCGGGTCGCCACCCTGACGTCACCGTACGCCACGAACCAGATGAGCGCGGCGGTCACAAGCGAGATCACGAGCCACTCGGCGTTCGGCCAGATGCCCGTACTGTCGAAGAAGGCTTGACCGAAAAGACCCACCTCGGCGGTGGAGGCGGCGGTGAAGGCCAGGTAGGTGCCAAGGAGGGCCCAGCCGGAGAAGAAGCCGGCGCGGGGCCCGAGTGTCACCCCGGAGAGGGCGTAGACGGATCCGGCGTGGTTGAAGTAGCTCGTGAGTCGGATGAATGCGTAGGAGACGAACAGGATGCCCACCGAGGCGAAGACGAACGCCAGTGGGACCGCCCGCCCCACCAAGCTGGCCGGAAGCGTGCCGTTGAGGGCCATGGCGGCGCCCGGAGCCATGATGCCGATCGACAGCGCGATCGCCTCCCAAAAGCGCAGCTCGCGCCGTAGACCCCGCTCTTGGCCCGCCTCGGCTTCCGTGCTCATCCGTTACCTCCTCCGGTAAAGATGTCGTCGGGGAGGAACGCCCCGACCACCCAGTTGGGGGCGTCTACCACCTCGTGGATGCGCAGGTCAACGGCGACGCTACACAGGGCGTACGCCTCCTCCCGCGAGAGGCCGTGACTATCTCCGAGGTGCTTGATCGTCGCGCGGACCGCCTGTTTGGTCGCCTCCATCAGGTCGGGGGCCACACCCGTCGAGACGTGGTAGCCGGTCCCCTCGGTTCGTGGGATCGCCCCGGGCGGAACTTGGTACTGGGGTGTGTTGTTGCGTGAGACGCGGTGCACCGAGAGGCGTAGTGAGACGTCCATCGCGGTCTCTATAGCCGTTCCGCAGACTTCGCCGTCGCCCTGTGCCGAGTGGGTGTCACCCACCGAGAACACAGCCCCCTCCACGCCGACCGGCAGGTAGAGCGTCGTCCCCGCACGCAGGTGCTTGGTGTCCATGTTGCCGCCCCAACGCGAGGGGGGCACGATGGAGTGGGGTCCCGGCTCAGCAGGAGCGACCCCGATGGTGCCGGGGAACGGCTCGTAGGGCAGCTCGATGCCCTCTGCGAAGATCACCCTACCCCGCTCCGCCTCCACCCGCGAGATCCTTAGCCACGACTCGGGAAACTCGTCGGCCAGGAGCCCGAAGCCGGGGATCAGCGCCGTCCACCCCCAGTCCCTCGGCCTGAACTCCAGGATCTCCACGGCCAGTACATCGCCCGGTCGCGCGTGCTTCACGTAGACGGGCCCGCTGACCGGGTTCACGTGGTCGAAGTCGAGCTTGGCGACGTCCTCGGAGGTAGAGTCGGCCCTAAGCTGCTCATCCGAAGCGTCACGCACCCTGAACTCGACGACCTCACCCGAATCTATCTCGAGCTCGGGCTCGATGCTGTTGTCCCAAACGTAATTGAATGCATCCGGACGAACGGCATGAAAGGAATGCCCTCCGCCTCCCTTAGCGTGGTCTCGATCACCCCGCGTGGCCATTTTCCTCCTTCTCCAAAGGCCGAATTCCCGGCCGTTCCCCGCGTTCCTCGTGGCCCGGCATTTTAGCAGCGGCCCAACAGTTCTGCGGAACAGGGCACACGGTTCGTTCGGAGCTTGACGGTGGCCCTCGCGGGCGGGGTGGGAATGGGCCTCTTCGCTCTTGCTGGTCGCCGGCTGGCGAGCGTTCTTGCCTAGCAGCCCTTCTCTATGTCGCCACAGGTCTCGACATGCTCCAGGTTGTCCTGAAGTAGTTCCTCGCCGAGCGTGAGTATCTGCATGACCCTATCGTCGGCCACGGTGTAATAAGCGTTCCTGCCCTCGCGCCGCACCTGTACGTAACTGCACAAGGCGAGGCAGCGCAGGTGGTCTGAGATCCTCGGCTGCGGCGCCCCGAGCTCATCTACCAACTCTCCGACCTTCATCTCGCCCCGTTGTGCCAGGAGCAGCAGGATCGAAAGCCTGGTCGAGTTGGCGAACCCGTTGAATAACCTGGCGAGGAGGCACATCTCCTCACTCTCGCGTCCTACTTCAATACCGGATAAGGGTTCTGATGTGATCAAGTCTTTTTGCACAGGGCGCTCCTTCTACGTTCTTACCTACTATACACCGCCTGTTCTAAAGTGTGAACCGTATTACAGCTGGTCAGCTATCAGCTGTGAGGCTCTTGTTGGCTGATGGCTCGTCGTGTGGGGACAGCTTGATTGCGCCTGGCCGGCTCTTTCGTACTATTCGCGTGGGAAGGCTGTTCTTGCGGCGGCGAGGTCCCAAAGGGCGTGGCCCACGCTCTTGAATACGACCGTCCCGTCGGGGCGTTCGGATGAGTAGAGCGCGTCCTCAAGCGATGTTGCGTCCTCCCAGCTGAACGCGGCGGCCTGTGAGGCCTGGATCAGGTCTCCCGCCTCATCCTTCGCGCCATCCATCGTATCCACGAAGACCTGCGAAGCCGAGATCAGGGCTGGCGGCAACTCGGCCGCCTCTGGCTCGAAAGACCCGACCGCGGCCACGAAGAGACCCTCCGGGATCTCCTCGGGAAGGACCGGTTCGGAACTCGTTGTGGCCGTGACCACAAGGCTCACGTCGTCCAGCACTTCTCTGGGACCATCTACCGCCTCTGCTTCCATGCCGAGCCCTCTGGCGTGCCCTGCGAGGGATGCGGCGCTCTTCGGGCTTCGGGAGGAGATAAAGACCCTGGAGACGCCGAGACCCTCATGGAAAGCATCGAGGTGCGCACGTCCCTGCGTTCCCGCGCCGACGACGAGGAGAGGTCCTTCTGGTCGCGGGGCCAGCTCGCTGGCGGCGAGCATCGAGAGGGCCGCGGTGCGCCTGGCGGTTACTACGCTGCCCTCCAGGAGGCCGAGTCGTTCCCCGGTCGTCGTGTCCATCACGACGACCTCGCCCTGTATCGTCGGCAGCCCACGTTCCGGGTTCTCCGGGTGGACGGTGACCAGCTTGGTGATGGAGATCTCCCGGTCCGAGGCGGGCATGACCAGCAGGACAGCCCCTTCCTGGAGGGGCAGGACTAGCCTGGGCGGGGCTTGAAGTCCGCCTGAGCTCCTGGCGAGGGCTACCTCGCGGATGGAGTCGGCCAGCTCAGGGTAGGGCAGGCGGGCCGCGGTCTGGCTTGCGTCCAGGATCTCCACGGCTAACCTCGCGCGGCGTCAACCAGGCGGGCGGGGGAGAAGAGATCTATCGGGTGGGTGGTCTCGCCTTGTGCGAGGAGGTCGGCCAGGATCTCACCGACCACGCTGCAGAACTTGTAGCCGTGGCCGGAGAAGCCGGCTGCGATGGCGACCTGTGGGTGGTTGGGGTGCGTGGAGATCACGAAGTGCTCGTCCGGGGTGTTCGTGTACATGCAGGTCTTCGCGTAGAGGAAATCACCGTCGAGGTCGGGGATGTACCTGGCCAGATAGCTCCGGATGAACTCGACCTCCTCATCATGGACCTCGCGGTCAATCGTCTCGGGGTCTGTCGGCT
>Ga0126310_10000403_pt1 | contig 14585 bp, 14 predicted proteins | sample Plot60_FD_92540 | JGI IMG/M metagenome (GOLD analysis project Ga0126310, IMG submission 92540) | Serpentine soil microbial communities from UC McLaughlin Reserve, CA, USA - Plot60 | ecosystem: Environmental > Terrestrial > Soil > Grasslands | place: USA: UC McLaughlin Reserve, Lake County... | reverse complement strand
GCGGCTTCTCTTCGAAGCCGACGTTGAACCAGACGGGCGAGTTGAAGGCGGCGAGCTGGTTGACGAGGATGAACTTGAGCTCGGCCTCGAAGGTCTCGGCCTCTTCCTCTGATGCGAAGTAGCCTCCTTCTCGGCCCCAGCCGGCGATCGTGTCGACGACGCGGCCGATCATCTGCTTGACGCTCGACTCGCGCTCCGGCGAGGACATGCGGCCGCGGAAGTACTTCTGGGCGACGATGTTCGTCGCCGTCTGCGACCAGAACTTCGGGAACTCGACGCCCTTCTGCTCGAAGGTCGGCTTGTCCTTGCCCGCGATGAAGGCATCGCGCAGCTCCCATTCGAGCTCCTCGAACGGGTCACGGCCGGGGATCGTGAAGTAGCGCTTGACAGCCGCTCCTGCGGCGTTGTCAGCGACCGTGTTCACATACTCCTCGGTCGCGGTTGCTGCGTTCTGGGTGCCTTCTGCCGACGCCATCTCTGCCCCTCCTAAGGTTAGTTGCGGTACGCCGGCTGCCGCGTCAGGGCGACGGTCGAGCGGACCGACTAATTTAGGGAGCGGGCCGGACGGAGCAGACGCGCGCTAACGGTCCGCTTGCGGAGCAGACCGGGGGCCCACGAAGCGGGTTCGGGCGCGCTGGATCAGCGGTGGCGCGGCGGCTGCGAGCACCGCCGCAAGCGCGATCGCGGCGAGGATCAGCAGGGGAAGCGGCACGCTGCGCGAGCTGTCCGGGATCGACTCCGGCGTGGCGGCGTGGGGGACGGCCTTCTCTGCGCGTCGCTTCGCTTCCGCGGGGCTCGGCGGGCGCTGGTTCGTCCCGTTGCCGGCTCCGTCGCCGGCTCCGTCGCCGGGGCCGCCGTTCGGCCCGTTCCTGGTGCCGACGCCGCCGAGCAGCGCTGCGTTGATGTCGTCGATGATCGACGAGTAGTCGCGGAGGTCCTCGGGCGTGTGCTTGATCGCCTGCCGTAGGCAGTGCTTCGAGTACGTGCCGTCGATCTGCCCGTCCGCCGTCCAGTCGTCGAGGACGCGGTCGTAACACGGTTTCGCCGCCTGGGCGATGGAGGGGCCCGCGGCGAGAAGACAGACGGCGGCGGCGAGCGCTGCGATGAGCAGGCGTTGCATTCTTGAAAGTCTGGCGGACGTGGGTTAGCCCTTTGTAAGGACCAACGACGGGCCGGATCGGCTTGGCCATGGGACTAGCGGCGGCCGGCGGGGCCGTTGGTACGTCTCATTGGCGTAGACCGCTAGAACCGCCGACCGGCGGCCATGCCCTTTGCCGCTAGCTCGGTGACTCGCTCGAGACCGCGGCCGGCTCGGGCTCGGTCTCAGGCTCCGCGTCCTGCGCGAAGAGCGAAGCAACGCTCTCGTCGAGGTCCTCCACGACGAAGTTCTGGGCACCGAGCGGCTCGAGCACCTCCTTCGCCGTGTCGATCGCGTCGCTGGCGATCTCCACCACAACCGCTGAGGTGTTCGGCTGCAGAGACTTGCCGAGCTGCTCGAGCTGGTCGTTCTTGAAGCCGGAATCGCGCAGCTTCGAGACGAGGGCGCCGATCGAACCGCCGGCCAGGACCCCAATCGGCCCGCCGATGATGCCGATCGCACCACCGAGTAGTGCGCCGCGCCCGGCGCCCCAGTCCTTCGACTCGACGAATTTCGCCTTGCCGTCCGGCCGGACGAAGAGGACGGCGGTGTTTCCGATCCTGTCGCGCATGGCGCCTCCGAGCGCACCGGCGGCGCGCGAGCCACCGTCGGGAGTGGTGAAGCTCGCGGCCAGGATCTTGCGGGCTGATTCCTGCTGCATCGTGCCTCCTCCGTCAGTGGACAGCTATCGGTGCGACTCTACCTCCGCCTCGGGGGACCTTCACCCTCGCCTCATCAGAACGGCGAGTGGTGCGGGCGAAGGCGACGGCCGCTTGAAAGGGCCCGGCGGCGCGCTGAACGCCTCCGCGACGATCAGGTTGTCGCGCCCGATGCTGCTCACCGGCCGCGCATTGCGAGATAGAAACCAATTTCTGTCCTGCGAAGCCCATTTCTCCCCGAACAGGGGTAAGCGACGGCGTCGTTCCCGACGACAGCAGAGGCACGGTGCCCTGTACGTCTGGGCAGCCCACCTGCGGAAGGGATGATCCCTTCGTCACTATCAAGCTGCTCGCAAACTGTTCTTCGCCTTGGCCGCGATCGCGGCACTCGCCGCCGCCGGCGTCCTCTTCGCTGCTTGGAGCACGAGCGAAGTGGCAACGGTTACGCAAAGGCTGGCTCTGCCTCGTCCCTGACGATCGGCGACGCCTCCGCGTCCACGAGCACCGATCTCTACCCCGGTGCCTCGGGTGCGGTGCGGTCACGCTCAAGGTGACGAACCCGAACTCGTTCCCCGTTCGCATCACTGCCGTCGCCAAGCAGGCGCCGGCTCGATCACCTTAGACAAGGGCGTGGCGTGCAACGCCTCGACCGGCGTGACCTTCACCGATCAGAGTGGTCTCAAGCTCGACCTTGCCGCCGGCGCAACTTCGACGTTCACGCTCTCCGGGGCCGTGGCGATGAGCAACTGTCTGACAACACCTGCCAGGGCGCCCTCTTCACGATTCCGGTGGACGTGACCGCGATCAGCAACGCGTAGCGCTTTCGGTAGCTCTGCCATGCAGCGCTTGTCGCCGGTCGCGGTCGTCGTCGCCGTCGGGTTCACCAGCGGCGCGGCGGCGGGCTGGCGCCTGGCCGGGTCCGGTTCGGGGGCAGCGAAGGCGAAGACGCTCGGTTCCGGCAACGCACCGACGGCTTCGGTCAGTGGCCACAAGGTGACCGTCTCGTGGACGGCGAGCTCGTACACGAACGGCGGTGCGGCGGCCGGGTACGTCGTTCGTCGCTACAACGCCTCCACAGGGGTTCTCCAGACGATCGGAGCGAACTGCTCAGGCACGATCAGCGCGGTGACTTGCGTCGAAAACAGCGTGCCGGCGGGCTCTTGGCAGTACACAGTCACTCCGGCGGCGGGTACGAACTGGCGCGGTCCCCAAAGCGGCAAGAGCGCAGTCTGGTCGTTTGATCAGGCGGCACAGCCGAGGGGCCGGGTAGCGGCTAACGCCTACGACGCTTCCCGCGCGACGCGGGCTCGCGCAACGACGCGCGCGCCAACGCTGGACGGCCCCCGAGCGCCGGGGACTCTCTTCATTCTGCAAGGGGACTTGCTGAACTCGGCTTAGCCCGCCCGAGCCGCCGCGCCTTTCCGTTAGGACGGCCAAACTGCGTTCTGGTTGCGGTAGCCTCGGCTCCGATGCGCACCGCCCTCGAGCGCCGAGCGAAGCGGCTCGACGTCTCGAATCGGCCGCAAGCGCCGCTCGCGCCGCTGCTGGTTCTCGCCATCGCCTCAGCGGGACTCGCCGCCGCCGCTGTGCTCTTCAGCGACGGCTCGTCGAACGATCCTCTGATCTGGATCGGCGGGCTCGCGATCCTCTTTGCCGCCGTGGCCGCGGCTTCAGCCACGGTCGCCGCCTTCGCGGTCCCGGAGCTGACTGCGCTCGGCTTCGTGACGGCCGGCTCCCTCGCCGGGCTCGTGGCGTGGCAGGCGCTCTCGCTGCTCTGGTCGATCGAGGCCGACCGCACCTGGAACTACCTCAACCGGGCGCTCATCTACCTCGCCTTCTTCGTCCTGGGTCTGGCGGTCGGCACGATGCGGCGGGCGCCGCGGCTCGCGGCTGCCTGGCTGGCGGTCGTGACGGCGGCGGCGATCGCTTGCGCGCTGGGCACGAAGATCTTCCCCCGGCTCTCCGGGGAGACGGAGCGAGTCGCGCGGTTGAGCAGCCCGATCGGCTACTGGAACGTGCTCGCGTTGCTGACCGTGTTCGCGCTGCCTCTGGCGCTGTGGATTGCTGCGCCGCGCTCGCGTCCGGACTGGCTGCGGGCGGTGGCGGTCGTCTACCTCTATGCGGCGCTGGTGGCACTGCTGCTCACCTTCTCGCGCGGCGGAGTCGGGGTCGCGATCGTTGCCGTTGTCCTGTGGCTTGCGGTCGGCCGCCCTCGGGTCGAGAGCGCAGGGGCACTCGCGGTCGCGCTCGTGCCGACACTCGCCGTCGCGGGCTGGGCGTTCTCGCGGCCAGGGTTGACGAAGGACGGGCAGCCGCGCTCGCTGCAGGTGCACGACGGACGCTGGTTCGGGCTCGCGCTGCTGCTCGGCGGTATCGGCGCGTTCGTCGGGGCGCTCTGGCTCTCGCGCTACGAGCGCCGGCGGCCGCTGTCCGCGACGTGGCGGCAGCGGCTCGGTCGGGCAGGCGTCGCTGCCGCTGCTGCCGCAGTCGTGCTCGGGATCGCCGGCCTGGTTGCGGCGGGGATCACGCCCACGCGGGTCTGGCACAAGTTCAACGAGCCCGCGGCCTCGCCGAAGGCGGTGAGCGGGCCGACACATCTGGGCTCGTTCGCGTCGACGAGCCGCTGGAACTGGTGGCAGGAGGCGTGGAAGGCGTGGCGCGCGAACCCCGCGGACGGCACGGGCGCTGGCACGTTCGAGCTCATCCACAGGAAGTTCCGCGTGGACGGAACCGTCGCGACGGAACCGCACAACCTGCCCCTGCAGTTCCTGAGCGAGACCGGCGTTGTCGGCTTCATCCTCTTCCTCGGTCTCGTGCTAGCGGGTACCGGCGCGGTGGTCGAGGCGCTTCGCCGGTTGGAGGGAGAGGACCGGCTCGCAGCCGCGGCGCTCGCCGTCATCTTGTTCGCCTATGTGGTGCACAGCGTCGTCGACTTCGACTGGGACTTCGTCGCCGTTACCGCTCCGGCGCTTGCCGTGCTCGGCGTCCTACTCGCGGCGGGGCGGGCTGCGCGCGCTCGGCTGCGAGCGCAGCGCGGGGTGCTCGCGGTCGCAGCCGGGGCCCTTGCCGCCGCGGCTCTGTACTCGCTCGTCTCGCCGTGGCTGGCGGCACGCCGCGTCGACGACGCCTTTGCTGCCCTCGACCGGGGCCACTTTGCGGCGGCGGTGGATGACGCCCGCAGCGCGCACGATCTCAATCCCGTCTCGGTCGACGCCCTGCTCGCCTGGGGGACGGCCGAGGCCGCGCGCGGGAACGTCGCCGCCGCCGGGAGGCTGTACACGAAGGCGATCTCGATCCAGCCGGACAACTGGCGGCCCTGGTACTACCGGGCTCAGCTGCTCGAGAAGGTCTCGGGGTCGAAGGCCGCGCTCTTCGACGCCCAGCAGGCAGCCGAGCGCGATCCGCGTGGGCTGGCCGGCGCCTACGCCGCTTCGCTCGCTACGGCGCAGTAGCGCGGAGCCAGGTCTGCGTCCAGAAGAGGCCGAGAACGCGGTAGACGAACGGCTCGGCGACGTGTGCGGCGATCTCCCGGGGCCGGTTGGAGAAGAGGCGCTTACGGTTGTTGTGAAAGCGGGCGATGTCGGCGAAGCCGGCCTCTTTCAGCAGGCGCTTGAGGTGTCGCGGCGAGTAGCCCATCTCGGTGACCCCATACTCGTCGCTTGCGTCGCGGCCCTGGAAGCGGTGCTTCCAGTTCGGCTCGACGAGCAGGAGGCGACCGCCGGGGCGGAGCGCCCTGCAGGCCGTGGCGATGACGAGGTCGGCGCGGCGGCTGTGGTGCAGCGCGTCATAGAGGAGCGCGGCGTCAAAACGATGGTCGAGGTCGAGCGTCTCCATGTCGGCCACTTCGAACTTGGCGTCGAGTCCTTCCTGCTCAGCGAGCTCGCGGGCGATCGCGATCATCTCGGGAGCGATGTCGCATCCGTGGGCGTCGAGGCCGTGGCGCGCGGCGAAGCGGGTCATCCAGCCGGAGCCGCAGCCGAGCTCGACGAGGCTCATCCCGGGGTGCAGGTCGAGAATCTGGAGGACGTGGCCGAAGTCGATCAGCAGGCGCGCCGTCATCCGCGGGTCGTGGTGGAAAGGCTTGTTCTTCAGCCAGGCGCGGCCCTCGTCGCCGACCGCGACCGGGTAGTCGATCTCGGCTTGCTTGGGGTCGGTCACGGCGACCGATGATGCACGTAGTAGCGGAGGCCCGCGTCGCCGGTGTCCTCCGTGTGGGCGATCGTGGCCTCGGCCTGCTCCACCGTGGCGCGGACGTCGCTCTCGGGGAGGGCCAGCATCCGCACCGGGTGGAGCCCGCCGGCGTGGAGGCGCTGCGGGGTGATGCCGAGCTTCCGAAGGGCGGCGTAGGCTCGCCGGCGCGGCTGGATCCGCCGCGCTAGCGGTAGGTGCGTGGGCAGCTGGAAGACGACGAGCCCTTCGCGGTCGGCCGCGGCGATCAGGCGCTTTATGTAGACGCGCGCGAAAGCGTGATTCGGCAGGTGCTGGAGGACGAGGTTGGAGACGACGAGGTCGAAGGGGCCGCCGGGTGGCTCGTCAGCGACCTCAAAGGCGGCGTTCTCGGCGCTAGCGTTGAGGCGCCGTGCCTGCTCGACCATTGACCCGCTGATGTCGACTCCCACGGCTTCTACGAAGTTCTTGGCGAGCGCACGAGTGAGCCGGCCGACGCCGCAGCCGAAGTCGAGTGCTTGAACGCGTCGTGCGGGGCGCCCGAGCTCCTCCGCGGTCGCGAGGATCCGCTCGACCTCCGCCTCGCCTGTGGCGAAGAACTCGTCCAGTCTCCAACCGCCGTTCCGCTTCTCGTCGGCGCTGAGGACGGCCCAAAGCGGGTCGACCGTCGCGAGGTCATCCCAGTCCCGCGCCTGTTGCGAATTCGTCTCTGGTTTCGACTCCGACCCCGACACGTGCCCCACAGCCCCGACGCTACCAACCTCAAGTAACAGACTGTTACAAGTGCATTTCGGTCCGAATACGTGGTGCTCAACGGAAGAAAGTGCCGGTGAGACCTCGTCGTTCTACAGGATGCGCACGCGCGGGAAAGTCCTCGGCGTCCTGAGGGGCCGTAGGTTCGGGACGCGTCCTTCTTAGTAACAGACTGTCACTAAGAACCGAGCAGGATCACCAGCTGCGCCCGCCCGAGGCTGCTCGCCTTCAGGCCGTCGAGGGCGCCGACGGTGGCGATGCCAGCGTCTCGGGCGAGGCGATGCGCCGGCGCGGCGAAGCCGGGGCGGTACATCACCAGCGTCGGGCCTTGCGATGAGCGCGGCGCGTTGCCGACGGCGCTGATCTTGTACCCGCGCGCGCGGATCGCCGCGGCTTCGGCCGCAGCCGCGCCGGCCTGGCCGTTTCCGTTGAGGACGACGACCCGCGTCTTCGCGCGGGGGAGAACGGCTTGAGGTGCCGGCTTGGCCGGGGCTGGTCTGCTTGAGACCGGCTTTGCAGCCCGCGCGCCGTGAGGGACGACCGAGCGTCCGAGCAGCACGGTGCCGGCGACGATCAGCGCCAGCAGCTCGAGGGCGGCGACTCCGCTCGCGAGGATCGCGGCGGTGCGCCAGGGCCGGACTTCGAACGGGACAGCGTGCTCCACGGGAGCGTCGAGTTCGCTACCCGGACGCGGCCTCCTGCAAGCTCTGCCAGGTCAGCCTCAGCCCGTCCTCCAGCGACTGCTCGGCGTGCCAGCCGAGCTCGCGCGCGGCCAGCGCCGGGTCGGTGACGCTGCGCCGGATCTCGCCCGGTCGCGCCTCGGCATACGTCGGCTCCCGATCGACGCCCGTGACGCGGCGGCAGGCCGCGTGCAGCTCGGTCACCGACGTCTCGGTCCCCGTGCCGATGTTGTAGACGCCGCCCGGGTGGTCGGCTGCCGCCAGCACGCCGCGAACGACGTCGCCGACATAAATGAAGTCGCGCGTCTGCTCTCCGTCGCCGAAGATCGTCGTGTCCTCGCCGGCAGCGAGCCGATCGAGGAAGATCGCGATCACGCCGCCCTCGAGGCTCGCCTCCTGCCGCGGGCCGTAGACGTTCGCGAAGCGGAGCGCGACGTGCCGCGTGCCGAAAAGGCGGTTCCAACCGGCCACGTACTCCTCGCCGGCGAGCTTCGAGATCCCGTACGGCGAGATCGGGCGGCGCGGTGCATCCTCGGCCGCAGGGCCGTCGCACTCGCCGTAAATGGCGCCCCCGGTCGAGCCGAAGACGACGTGAGTCCCGTGCGCCCGGCCGGCCTCGAGCACGCGCACAGTCCCGAGCACGTTCACCTCGGCGTCGTAGTCGGGCCGCTCGACCGAGGTGCCGACGTCGGCTTGCGCGGCCAGGTGAACGCAGAGCTCCGGCCGCACCGAGTCGAACAGCGCCCCGGCGTCCGAGCGGATGTCGCCGACGTGCAGCTCGGCGCCGACCGGCACCTTCTCCCGGCCGCCCGTCACGAGCGAGTCCAGCACGCGCACCTCGTCGCCGCGTGCGAGCAGCGCCTCCGCGACGTGCGAGCCGATGAAGCCCGCTCCGCCTGTCACGATCGCCCGCAAGGCTCCGTATCCTAGGTCGCGGATGTTCATCACGTTCGAGGGCCTCGACGGCTCGGGAAAGTCGACCCAGACCGAGCTGCTCGCCGAGGCGATTCGCGGCATCGGCCGCGACGTGGTGACCACACGGGAGCCCGGCGGCACGCCGCTCGGCGAGCACGTGCGGGAGCTCCTTCTGAGCGGCGACGGAATCTCGCCGTGGGCCGAGGCAGCGCTCTTTGCGTCTGCGCGCGCCGAGCTCGTCGAGCGCGTGATCGCCCCGGCGCTCGACGGCGGCGCGGTCGTGATCTGCGACCGCTATCTCGACTCCTCGCTCGCGTACCAGGGTGGCGCTCGCGGCCTCGGGGTCGACCGCGTCCTGCAGCTGAACCTGCCGGCGATCGGAGGCCGGTTGCCGGACCGGACTTTCCTGCTGCAGATCGACCCGGGCAAGGCCGCTCAGCGCGTCGGCGGCAACCGGGATCGGATCGAACAGGAGGACGAGCAGTTCCGGCGGCAGGTCGACGTCGCCTATCGTGAGCTCGCCGACACCTTCCCGCAACGGATCGAGACGGTCGACGCAAGCCGCCCACCCGCAGAGATCGCCAAGGAGATTTTTGGACGCGTTCGAGAAAGTCTCTGAGCAGTCCGAGGCCAAGCGCCTGCTCCGCGCCGCGCTCGCCGACGGGCCGGCCCACGCGTACCTGTTCCATGGGCCGCCGGGGGTGGGCAAGCGCCGGCTCGCGACTGCCTTCGCGGCCGAGCTACTCGGCGAGACAGCCCGAGTGGAGCGCGGCTCGCACCCCGACCTCTACGTGCTCGAGCCGCTCGGCGACCAGATCCGGATCGACGCGATCCGCGAGCTTCGGCACGACCTGCACATGCGGCCCTTCGAGGCCGACCGCCGCGTCTACCTGATCTTCGGCGCCCACGCGATGAACGAGGAGGCGGCGGATGCGCTGCTGAAGGATCTGGAGGAGCCGCCTTCCTACGCCGTGATCGTGCTCGGCGCCGACGAGCTCGGCTCGCTGCCGGAGACGATTCGCTCGCGGTGCCAGCCGGTCCCGTTTCGGCGGCTGTCCGAGCGCACGGTGCGCGAAGCGATCGTCGCGCAGGCGCCGGACCTGCCGGCCGACGAGGCGACCGCGATCGCGCGCGTGGCCGCAGGGCGGCTCGATCGCGCGGCGCTCTTGCTCGACGACGCGGCCGCGAAACGCCGTATCGAGAGGTTGCGGCTCGCTCGTTCGGCTTACCTTTCTCCAGAGTTCGACGCCGCGGCTGCGGCGGAGCTGGTCGTCGCCGGTTCCCGCGCCCGGGCGAAGCAGGCTCGGGAAGCTGCGGAGGCCGGTCTCGAGGGGCTCGAGCTGACGGAGCGCGAGACCGAGCAGCGGCTTCGTCGCGCCGCGCGCGGGGCCGAGCGTGAGGAGCTGCTGGCAGCGCTGGAAGAGCTCGCCGCCTGGTACCGAGACCTCGTTGCCTTCGCCGCCGGAGCCGAGACGGCCGTCCACTGCGATCACACGCACGAGCTGCGCGAGGACGCCTCCGTGGAACGGCTCGCGGGTGCCGAGCAGGCGGCAGAGCTGGCCCGCGAGGCCTGGCGCAACTTCGCCGAGTTCAACGTCAACGCACCGCTTGCGTTGGAGGCGCTCTTCGTCCGCTTGCGCCGCTCGTTCGCTGTCGCGAGCGCCGCTGCCTGAGGGAGTTGTCACTTCTTTCAGGCCCAGCTAGGCTCACGCGGCCAGTGTCGCAATCGAGGTCGCCCACCTCGCGCCCGTGGCTCGTTGCCGTCGCCTTCTTGATCCTGACGGCGGCGGTCACGGCGCCGTTCTTCTTCGTTGCCGGCCTTGCCGAGCAGCTCGCGATCGCAGCCGCGCTCGCGTTGGCAGCCGCGATCGCGGCCGGCCTGCTGGCGAGGCGCTTTCACCGTCTGGAGGCAGAGCGTCTCAACGAGCAGCGCCGGGTGCGGGACGACCTTGCGGACGCCGACCGCAAGTACAGCGACCTGACCGACAGCCTTCCGCTTGTCACCTGGGTCTACGCAATCGGTGATCGCAACGACACCCGCTTCGTCAGCCCTCAGGTCGAGGCACTGCTCGGCTACTCCCCGGACCAATGGGACGGCGAGCTGCTGGCGAGGATCCTCCATCCGGACGATCGTGACCGGGTGCTGGGGGAGATGGCGGGCGCCACCGAGAACGGCACGCCTTTCGAGAGCGAGTACCGGGTGCTTGCCCGGAACGGCGAAGTCGTGTGGCTCCGAGAGCAAGCGAGGACGATCTCGCGGCGAGACGGACGTCCCCTCTTCGGAGAGAGCTTCCTCATCGACATCCGCGAGCGGAAGCGCGCCGAGGACGAATGCGATCGAGTACTCGCCGCCGAGCGCGTCGCGGTCTCCGACACCGTCGAACGCCAGCGGAGGCTCGATCTGCTTCGCGAGGTCGCGGACCTCGCCTCCTCGGTGGACTACAAAACGGGGATCGAGAGGATCGCGGAGCTCGTCGTCCGCGACTTCGGCGACTGGTGCCTCGTCGACTTGGCGGAGGAAGGCTCGCCGCTGAAGCGCCTTGCCGTGGCGCGGGCCGAGCCGCACAGCACGGAGACCGAGGGTGCCCCCCGGCAAGAGCCGGACGACGCGGTGCTGTCGGTCGTCGCGAGCGGGACGCCACAGATCGTCCCGGCCCTCGGCGAGCGCTCAAACGGCCAGGATCCCGGCACGTTCCTTGCCGGCATCGAGTCCAGCACCGTCATCTGCGCGCCGCTTCGCGCGCGCCGACGGTCGATCGGGGCGATCACCCTCGCTCGCACGGGGCACGGGCAAGCCTACGGTGCCGACGACCTCGCGCTTGTCGATGACATCGCCGGACGGATCGCGCTCGCCGTCGATCGCGCACGCCTCTACTCGGAGGTCGAGCAGCGCGCGGATGCAGCCCGGGTTCTCGCGCACGTCGCGGACGGCGTGCTGCTGCTCGACCGCAGCGGCCTCGTGCGGCTGTGGAATCCGGCCGCAGAAGGGATCACCGCGATCCGCGCCCCGGACATCGTCGGGCGGGCCGCATCCGACGCGATTCCGGGCTGGCAGGAGGCGGTCGACACGATTCCGATCGCGGCGACGCCGGATCCGGGACACCCCGAGGTCGTGATCCCGCTCGAGACGGAGAGAGGGGAGCGCTGGATCGCCGTCGCGGGAGTCCAGTTCTTCGGCGGGACGGTCTACGCGTTCCGGGATCTGACCGATGTCCGCAGGCTCGAGGAGCTGAAGGCGACGTTCATCGCGACCGCATCGCACGAGCTGCGAACGCCGCTGGCTGCCGTGTACGGTGCCGCGCAGACGCTCCTCCGTCACGACTTCGCGCTCGACGAAGTCGGTCGCGACCGGTTCGTTTCTCTGATCGCCGACGAGTCGGAGCGACTCGGCCGGATCGTGAACGAGATCCTGCTCGCCAGCCAGCTCGACGCGGGTCGGCTGGACCTCGAGGCGGAGCCGTTCGACGCGGTCGAGCTCGTCGACCGCGTCGTCGACTCCACGCGCGCCTACGCGCCTCCGAGCGTGGCCGTCGAGCGGGTCGTGGCCGGTGACCTGCCCCTCGTCGACGCCGATCGGGACAAGGTGCGGCAGGTCCTGGTCAACCTCGTCGAGAACGCGATCAAGTATTCGCCGGACGGTGGCCGAGTCGAAGTCGGGGTCGAGCCCCAGGAGGAGAACGTGCTCTTCCACGTCCGCGACGAAGGGCTCGGGATCCCGGCGGACGAGCAGGGCCGCGTCTTCGAGAAGTTCTACCGCGTCGATCCGCAGATGACCCGAGGCGTCGGCGGCACGGGCCTCGGCCTCTACATCTGCAACGAGCTCGTCGGCCGTATGGGCGGGCACATCTGGCTCGAGTCGAACGCCGGCGAGGGATCGACCTTCCTGTTCGAGCTCCCGGCGGCCGTCCAGATGTCGTCCGCGAGGCCGGCAGAGCTGGGACCTAGGTCAGAGAATCTGACCTCCTGAGCCCGGGACTACCTCGCGCTCGGGAAATCGGCCGGCGTCACGTCACCGGCGATCTCCCAGATGTCGTCGATGCGGTGGTTGCCAACGCGCTTGCCGTGAGCCCTGATCGTCTCCTCGTCCGGCGCCCGGTAGACGCAGAACTGGCGGACGGTGCTGTCCTCGTCGATAACGACGTGGGTGTGCTCCCAGGTCATCTCCGGAAACTCCTGGTCGGCGATCTCCTGCGAGCGCCGGCCGACTTCCGGCATCGCCTCCTCCTCGAGGTCGAAGGTCCTGACAACCAAGTACCTAGGCACGCCCTCATCCTACGTTTGGGACGTTGCGCCGCCCTGCGTCGACGGTGTGTGGCCGCGGTGAATGGGTAACCAGCCGTCGATGGGCGAACCCGAGCGGACACCGGACGAGCGTGCCGCGTCGTTGGCGGCATGGTCTCCGGAGGCCGCTGAAGCGTTCCGGTCGCTGGCAGCGGATCATGGTTTCGACCTCGACTACAGCCCTGAAAGCCTGGCGGATGTGGAGCGGCTAATCACAGAGAAGTTCTCTGGCCGGGGAGGGAAGCCGAAGAAGAGGTGGCGCGATTTGTCCGGCACGAGCGGGGCGTACGTCGCCGAGGTGATCCTGCGCAATATCGGCGGCACCTGGGGATTCCAGTCGGAGTTTCAGGCGGGCGGCATCCAGCTTCCCTCCGGCACATGGGTTTTTCCGCTCCACAAGTCGCGGAAGCGCTATGAAGACGGGCCCGGCGACGACTTCGTCTCGTACTACTCCGTGATTGCCGACGGCGAAGCGGACGGATGGTAGGTCCGGGCGGGCCGACGCCACCACCCGCCGCGACTTAAGGGAGGCGGTGCTCAGCTGTTCCAGACCACCTCGATCGGGTGGTCGACGCTTGGAAGGGGCAGGGCTTTGGCCTCTGCCTCGATCGCGTCGCGCGTTCTACGTGAGAGACGCGCCCAGGAGTCGATCCGAACGTTGCGGTTCGCGCGTCTCCAGGTTCCGCGGATCTCGCCTTCGACCAGGAGTGCGCCGGGCCACACGCGCGGCGTCCAAAGACGTCGCCGCTGATCCTCGCGAGGAACCAGAAGCTCGCGCTCTGCTCCGTGGAGCAAGAAGTACGCATCGCCGCTCGGCAGCAGGCGCGCGGGCGCCGCGGGCGCCGCGGCGGCGCGAATCGCCGGTTCGTCCTCCGCTAGCAGCCACGCCTCGCCAAGCGGCGATCGAACCGGCAACAGCGATGCCTCGAGGGATGCGAATGCGTCCGTCGCCGACCGCCGGGAGATTCCTGCCCAGCGGGCGAACCCGTCAGCTGTCGCGGGTCCGAAAACATGGACGTAGCGTCGAGCGAGTTCGCGACGCGCTTCGGCCGGGTCAACTTCCGCAGCGACGACCGTCCAAACGGTCGGTGCACGCGCGCCGTCCCATTGGATGGCGACCGTTCCGGTCGTCGCGGCATACCTGAGCTCGTTGCCGACGCCGAGTGCCTGCCCAGCCTCGCGGTCCGTCATCTGCCTGCCGTCGAGGTGGGCGTGCAACCGCTCAGCCATGTGCTCGGCCCGAAGCCGGCTCTTGACGTTGTCGGGAAGCCTCCCGAGCGAGAAGAGCGCGAAGTCGCGCTTCGGAACGACATAGGTGTGGTAACGAGGGCCCCACAGCTGGGCGAGCGAGGGATCGGTCAACGTCGACGACGCGACCCCGTCGACCCGCGCGTGCAACGAGAGCAACGCGGCTCTCGGCATGCTGTCCTGCAGGCCGGCCCACGCCGCCCGCCGCAGCGACTGCGAGCCCTCCGGCATGCGCTCGTCGAGCGCGCCGACTCGTCGTCGGAAGGCCAGGATCTGCCGCCGCGTTACCGTGAGTCGCGATTGCACCGAGCCCGCCATTGAGCTCAAGGACCCTAACTCTCGCCGCGCTACCGACAGCGGTCGAGCCAGACGCCGCCGTTTTGTGTCACATTCGGCCTACGAGCGGCAACTTCTTCTCCGTGACGATCGCCGATACTGGTCCGGCTCGAGCGTTTCCTCAAAGCGATCCGAAGCCGAGGGGGTCGACCGGGTCCCGACCTCCTGGAGATTCTCGGAAGTGTTAGGGGAGTTTTTCGCAGCGCGCGTTGAAGAACGATTCCGACCGGCCTTCGAGATGCACTCGCGGAAGCGAAGGACATCGAGATTGTCGCGGAGCGCTGGGCCGCGACCGAAGAACTCTCGGGGACGGCTGGAGCGCCGAGGAATCGCGAGAGATCCTCGGCGAGCTGAGCGCACTCGCCCGCGACGCGGCCGCCGAAAGCCGTGAGTTGTGGTACTGGTGGT
>Ga0126310_10000400_pt1 | contig 14629 bp, 10 predicted proteins | sample Plot60_FD_92540 | JGI IMG/M metagenome (GOLD analysis project Ga0126310, IMG submission 92540) | Serpentine soil microbial communities from UC McLaughlin Reserve, CA, USA - Plot60 | ecosystem: Environmental > Terrestrial > Soil > Grasslands | place: USA: UC McLaughlin Reserve, Lake County... | reverse complement strand
TCATCTGGGCCTATCCGGTGATCCTGCTGGGCGTGGCGCTGGGCGCGGCGCTCTCGCTGGGAGGGCTGAAGATCGGCCCGCTCACGATCGAGGGCGACTCGAAGCTGATCCCGATCCTCGTGATCTCGGTGGTCTACGTGCCGTACATGGCGCGGCCGGTGCGGGGTGAGGTGCTGTCGCTGCGCGAGCGCGAATTCATCGACGCCGCGCGTGTGCAGGGGGCCGGGCCGGTGTCGATCATGTTTCGGGAGATCCTGCCCAACCTGGCCACCACGATCATCGTGTTCTTCCCGCTGATGGTGGCCAATGCCATCCTGCTCGAGGCAGCGCTGTCGTTCCTCGGCGCGGGCGTACGCCCCCCCGAGCCCTCGTGGGGCACGATGATCGACGAGGGCGTCGAGCGCATCATCACCGCGCCTCACCTGGCGATAGCCCCCGGCATCATGCTTGTGCTGACGGTGCTCGCCCTCAACGTGTTCGGTGAGGGCGTGCGCGACGCGCTCGATCCCCGGGCGAGGGTGCGGATCGAGCGTTAGATGGGCCGCTTCGTCGTACGCCGCCTGATCGGGATGGTGATCGTCATGTTCGCCATCTCGGTGCTCACCTTCCTGATCTTCAACGTCATACCGAACGGCGACCCGGCCACCCGCATAGCGGGGCGCGCATCGACCCAGACGGCGATCCAGGCGATCCGCGAGGACTGGGGGTTCGACCGCAGCGTCTTCGTCCAGTACGCGACGACCATGAAGAAAGTGTTCACCGGCGACCTGATCTCCTACTACAACCAGCTCAACGTGGGCGAGGAGATAAGGCGCGGTCTCCCGCGAACCTTCGCGCTCTCGATCGGCGCGGCGATCCTGTGGATGGTGTTCGCGGTGGCGTTGGGCCTGTACAGCGCGGTCAGGGCCGGTGCAGTCTCCGACCGCCTGCTCACGGTGCTCGCGCTGATAGGCATCTCGATGCCCGTCTTCTGGGTGGGCGCGCTGCTGAGCTACTACCTCGGGTTCAAGGCGGGGATCTTCCCCAACGGGGGCTACACCGAGTTCGCGAAGAACCCGCTCGACTGGGCCTGGCACCTGATCCTGCCGTGGACCGCGCTCGCGATCCTGTTCATCGGGATCTACTCGCGCGTGCTGCGGGGCAACGTCCTCGACACGATGAACGAGGACTACGTCCGCACGGCGCGCGCCAAGGGCCTGAGCGAACGCCAGATCCTCGTGCGCCACGTGCTGCGCAACTCGCTGATCCCGATCGTCACGCTCTGGGGGCTCGATTTCGGAGCGGTGATCGGCGGCGGAGCGATTCTGACCGAGAGCGTCTTCGACCTGCAGGGGGTCGGCCAGTACGCGGCCGAGGCGATCAACAAGCAGGACGTGCCACCCGTGCTCGCCGTAACGATGCTCGGCGCGTTCTTCGTGGTGCTCATGAACACGGTCGTCGACGTCCTGTACGCATACCTGGACCCGAGGATCCGCCTGCGATGAGCGAGCGCCTGCTGGAGGTAGACGAGCTGAGGGTCTCGTTCGCCACCGAGGAGGGCGTGGTGCAGGCCGTGGACGGGGTCACCTTCGAGCTCGACGCCGGGGAGGTGCTCGCGGTGGTGGGGGAGTCCGGCTGCGGCAAGTCGGTCACCGCCATGACGTTGATGGGGCTGACGCGCTCCCCGAACGCTCGGTTCGGGGGCTCGGCCCGCTACCAGGGCCGCGACCTCGTGACCGCGTCCGACGAGGAGCTTCAGCAGGTGCGCGGGGCCGAGATCTCGATGATCTTCCAGGACCCGATGACGTCTCTGAACCCCGTGATGCGGATCGGCGACCAGATCGTCGAGCAGATCCAGGAGCACCAGGGCATCCCCGACGCCCAGGCCCGCGAGCGGTCGATCGAGCTGCTCGAGCGCGTGGGCATTCCACGTGCCAGGGACCGTGTGGACTCCTATCCGTTCGAGTTCTCAGGCGGCATGCGCCAGCGGGTGATGATCGCCCTGGCGTTGTCGTGCGACCCGTCGATCCTGATCGCGGACGAGCCCACCACCGCGCTCGACGTGACGATCCAGGCGCAGATCCTCGAGCGCGTCCGCGAGCTCCGTGAGCAGACGGGGGCGGCGGTCATCCTCGTGACCCACGACCTCGGCGTCGTGGCCGACATCGCCGACCGCATCGCCGTCATGTACGCCGGGCGGATCGTGGAGCAGGGCACGCTCGACGAGATCTTCTACGACCCGCAGCACCCCTACACGTGGGGGCTGCTCGGCTCGATCACGCGCGTGGACCGCCCGCGCCCCGAGCGCCTGCCGGCGATCGCCGGCCTGCCTCCGTCGCTGGCCGCCCGGCCCGAGGGCTGCCACTTCCGGCCGCGCTGCCCGCACGAGTTCGACAAGTGCCCGGAGGTGCCACCGCTCGAGTCGCGGCTGGACGACAAGCCGGGCCACAAGGACCGTTGCTGGCTGACGCCCGAGGAGAAGCGCCGGACGCGTGAGGTCGAGCCCGGCGAGATCGGCCTCGGCTCCAAGGAAGGGGTTGGGGCGGCATGACCGAGGGCTGCAACGGCGCCCGTCCGCTCGTGGAGGTCGATCACCTCAAGCTCCACTTCCCGATCAAGCAGGGCATCCTGATCGACCGCGAGGTCGCCCGCGTGCACGCCGTGGACGACGTCACGTTCAGCCTGCGCGAGGGCGAGACGCTGGGGCTCGTGGGCGAGTCGGGCTGTGGCAAGACCACGCTGTCACGAGCACTCATGCGGCTGATCGATGCCACCCACGGCGCGATCCGCTTTCGCGGCGACGACATCACGGGCGCCGGCCGCAAGGCCATGGAGCCGCTTCGGCGGGAGATGCAGATGGTCTTCCAGGATCCCTTCGCTTCGCTCAACCCACGCAAGCGTGTCGGCCAGATCATCGGCGCCCCGCTGCGCCTGCACGGGATCAGGGGCGATCAGGTCGAGCCGAGGGTGCGCGAGCTGCTCGACCGCGTCGGGCTCGCCTCCGAGCACCTCAACCGCTATCCGCACGAGTTCTCCGGCGGCCAACGCCAGCGGATCGGAGTCGCGCGTGCCCTGGCGCTGGAGCCCCGCCTGATCGTGCTCGACGAGCCGGTCTCCGCACTCGACGTCTCGGTTCAGGCGCAGATCATCAACCTGCTCGACGACCTGCAGGACGAAATGGGCCTGACCTACCTGTTCGTGGCCCACGACCTCAGCGTCGTTCGCCACGTCTCGGACCGCATCGCCGTGATGTACCTGGGCAAGCTGATGGAGGTCTCGCCGGCGGAGGAGCTCTACACGAAGCCGATCCACCCGTACACGAGCGCGCTGCTCGCGGCGGTACCGATCCCGGACCCCAGGGAGAACCGCGCCCGCGAGCGCATCGTCGTCTCAGGCGAGCCCCCGAACCCCATCGACCCGCCCTCGGGCTGCGTCTTCCACCCGCGTTGCCCGCGCTCGACGGAGATCTGCCAGAGAGTCGAGCCGCCGCTGGCCCGCTACGCGAACGGCCACCTGGCGGCCTGCCACCACCCACTGAACGTCACACCCGAAGAGGCTTCGGTCACCCAGAAGGACCCCTCGAGCCCGCTGACGGCGGGCGACGAGCTGCCCGCAGCCGCGGACGCAGACGGCTCCCCGGGGGCGTAGCCGCCGGGCGACCGCCGGTAAACCGCACCAAAGCTGGTGGCCCGGATGCCCCCCTTCTGGGGGTGTTTGCCCCGCTTTTGCACAGGCTCTTGCATGGAAAGCAGACAAAGGCCACGATCTGTGCGATAGTCGCCTGTAGAACTTGCACGGACTACCACCCAAAGCCTGTGCACACACTCTGCAAGTCCTAACCAAAGGGCGAGCCCCGGAGGGTTAACATGACATACAGGCGCTAGCATCAGAATCCCGAAGAGGCCGCGCGCAACGCGGCTTCTTCTCATTTCCTAGCTGTGCTCGTAGGGCGACCCGGCGGCGCGGGTAGCCTGCCGGAGGTTTCGGTTGCGCAAGACCATTCACTTCCTGCGGGTGGAGCCTCGCGGGCGGCTTTTCTTCATTGCTCTCACGCAGTCCGCCTTCGGGACGGGAGCCGGCTATGTGGGCCTGCTGCTGCTCGCCTACGAGCGGTTCCACTCGGTTTGGGCCATCAGCCTCGTCCTGCTGGCCGATCTGTTGCCCGCGATGCTGCTCGGCCCCGTGCTCGGGGCTGCCGCGGACCGGTGGTCGCGGCGCCGCTGCCTCATCCTGTCCGACCTGGTCCGAGCCCTGGCCTTCGGCGGCATCGCCCTTGCCGACGGATTTGGGGCAACGGTCTTCTTCGCCCTGCTCGCCGGCCTTGGCACAGGCTTGTTCACGCCCGCGGCGCTGGCCTCGCTGCCCAGCCTCGCCGCTCCGCGCCAGCTGCCGATCGCAACCTCTCTCTACGGTGCGATCACCGATCTGGGGCACACGGCGGGTCCCGCCTTGGCGGCAGGGTTGCTGGCCCTCGCCGGCGCCGAGGGAATCATGACGTTGAACGCCGTGACCTTCGCGATATCGGCCTTTCTCCTGGGAAGGATCAGCTTCGGCGCGCGCCCCAGGCGAGAAAGGGCCCATGACGTCGCCAAGCGCTGGCGCTCTGCGCTCATCGACGACGCCTTGGCGGGTCTGAAGACCAGCTTCGGCACTCGGCCGACCCGGGTGGTGATCCTCGCCTCCACCGCCGGCCTCTTGTGTGCCGGCATGTTCAACGTGGCGGAGTTGCCATTCGTGACCCAGGAGCTCGGCGCCAGCGACGTCGGCTTCTCGCTGCTCGTGGCGCTCTTCGGCGCGGGGATCATCGCGGGCTCCCTCATGGGATCCCGGGGTGGCGAGTTGCCGGCCGTCAAGCGCCGTTACCTCATCGGCCTGCTGCTGATGGCAGTGAGCCTCCTGGGCATCGGCCTGGCCTACGTCTTCGCCACCGCGGTGATCGCCTTCCTGGGCGCGGGCTTCGGCAATGGGGTGATGCTCGTCCACGAGCGGCTGCTCCTACAGACGACCGTGCCGGACCGGATGCTCGGGCGCGTCTTCGGCACGAAGGACGCTCTGACGGCCTGGGCGTTTGCCCTCGCCTTCCTGATCGCGCCCGTGCTCATCCAGCTGCTGGGCACACGGACCCTGCTCTTGGCCGCCGGGGGAGCGGCGTTGTTGGTGTGGGTGGTGCCGGCCGTCGCGCTACGGGGCGTATGGCAGCGGCCCGCACCGGTGGCCCCAACCGCGCCGGCGCCTGCCGCGGCGCCGCTACGCCGGGGTCCGTAGCCGTGAGGCGGTGGCCCCGGCCAGCACCGCACGAACCTCGTCGGTGCCCGAGAAAGCCGGTTCCCCGCGCTCGAGAGCCCGGAACAGCGCCGCGACGATAGTCGGGTCGAATTGCGTGCCAGCGTTTTCCTCCAACTCGGCGAGCGCTGCCTCCTGCGGCAGCGCACTGCGGTAGACCCGGTCGGTGGTCATCGCGTTGTACGCGTCACACACGAAGACGATTCGGGCGGCCAGGGGAATGTTCTCGCCGCTGAGATTGTCGGGGTAGCCGGAGCCGTCCCACCGCTCGTGGCACGAACGCACGATCGCCCCCACCCGTCCGAGCAAGCCTCCCACTCGGTCGAGCATGAACTGCCCCTCGATCGTGTGCGTCTTCATGACCTCGAACTCCTCAGGCGTCAGGGCCGAGGGCTTGTTGAGGATCTCCTTTGGAATCGCGATCTTTCCGACGTCGTGCAGAAGCGCGGCGAATTCGAGCTCTTGGAAGTCCTGCCCCTCGATGCGCAGCTCGCTGGCCACGGCATGGACCAGCTCGACTATGGAGCGGCTGTGCTCCGCGGTGTACGCATCCTCGAACTCGACCACATCGGAGAGGAGCATCACGGTGCCGCGATAGGCTCGGTGAAGCTCGAGCGTCGCGTGGTAGCGATGCTCGCGTTCCCTCGAGAAGATCTTCAGGAGCCACACCAGCGGCGGAATGCTGAGCAGGGCCAACGGGTGCTGTGAGGCCTCAACCGCTATGAAGAAAGCCACTGGAGAAAGCACGGCGTCGATTCGAATCGCTCCCGACCAGTTCCGAGCGGTCTCGCGCGGGGACACGCCGTCGATGAGACGGTCCCGCACGACAGACCAGAAGAGGTCGCCGGTGACCTGGGCTGCGAACGCCAGGATGTAGACGGCGGCGTGGTCGACGTCGGGTGGGCCGGGCGCCAGGGCGGCGAGGACGATCACAGCGCCCACGGGACACCACCCGTCCGCGATGTAGCCGACCCAGCGGTCCCGGTGCCAGTGACCCTCGATGACGTCGGGGATGACCGACAGCACCGCGGAAAGGGCGGCAAGCAAGGGGACGAAGGGCAGCGGTGTGAGCAGCACCAGCGGCACGAGCGTGAGCTGCTCGGGGGCTACGTAGCCGTTCCCGAACTCGAAGCGCACCCGGGAGACAAGCGCGTGCCCGGCCACCAGTGCGGCGATGAGCAGCGGATCCGGGTGGCGTTCGGAGGGGAGAAAGACGGCGAGCCCGACCGCTACGAGCAGGAATAGCGCGGCTGACACCCCGAGCACCACTCGCTCGCGATGGTTCATTCCCTGGGGGCGGCGGGCTCGGGCTTCGCCCACTAGCTGTTCGGCCAGCATCCGCTTGATCGTCGGTCGTACGCGCGTCGTAATCAGCGGCGATCGTTGAATTGCATGGGTTTGGGCGGCGAAGCTCCATGCCGGAAGCAGGCTCTGGGGGATTTCGTCTGATATTTGCGCGCGTGTAGCTGAGCGGGATGGCGCCAGGGCGGGGCCTAGACTGCGCCCCATGACCGCCGACGAGATCAGGCGCGAGTTCCTCGAGTTCTTCGAGGCACGTGGCCACCTGCGGGTGCCTTCGTCGTCGCTCGTGCCGCCCACCTACGATCCGTCGGTCCTGCTGACCACGGCCGGCATGCAGCAGTTCAAGCCCTACTTCCGCGGCGAGGAGGAGCCGCCCTCGCGTCGGCTGACCTCATGCCAGAAGACTTTTCGCACGGTCGACATCGAGGTGGTCGGCACCACCAAGCGGCATCTGACCTTCTTCGAGATGCTCGGCAACTTCTCCATCGGCGACTACTTCAAGCAGGGCGCCGCCGAGTTCGCGTGGGAGTTCTCCACTCAGACCCTCGAGCTGGACCCGGAGCGGATCTGGATTACCGTCTTCGGCGGTGACCCGGAGCTCGGAGTCGGTCCTGACGAGGAGGCGATCGAGTGCTGGCGGGCGATCGGGGTTCCCGCCGCGCGCATCGTGCAACTCGGGCGCGCCGAGAACTTCTGGCAGTCCGGGCCGACCGGGCCGTGCGGCCCGTGCTCCGAGCTCTACCTCGACCGCGGCCTGGAGTTCGGCGCCGAGGACCACCGTCCCGGCGACGAGACCGAGCGCTTCCTCGAGTTCTGGAACCTCGTCTTCATGCAGAATGAGCTCCAAGCCGACGGCTCGCTCACCCACCTGCCATTCAAGAACATCGACACCGGCCTGGGGCTCGACCGGATGGCCGCCATCCAGCAGGACGTGCCCTCGGTGTTCGAGACCTCGCACTTCCGCCCGCTGATCGAGCTGGGGGAGGAGCTGTCGGGGCGCGGCTACGGCCAGGACCTGCCCACCACGCGGGCGCTGCGGATCCTCGCCGACCACGGCCGCGGCACCACCTTCCTGCTCTCCGACGGTGTGGTCCCCTCCAACGAGGAGCGCGGCTACGTGCTGCGGCGGATCATGCGCCGCACGATCCAGCAGGGAAGGGTGCTCGGAATCGAAGGCTCGTTCATGCCGAAGCTCTGCGAGCGGGTCGTCGAAGTGATGGCCGAGGCCTACCCGGAGCTGCGCTCCAACGCCGACATGATCGCCCGCTGGGCCGCCGCCGAGGAGGAGAGCTTCGGCCGCACGCTGGCGAACGGGGAGCGCATGCTCGCCGAGATCGTCGTGCGGGCGAAGCGGGAGGGGACGTCGTGGGTGCCGGCCGAGGACGCCTTCCGCCTGCACGACACCTACGGGTTCCCCTACGAGCTCACGAAGGAGCTGTTGGCCGAGGAGGGCCTGTCCGTCGACGACCAGGGCTTCGAGGAGCTGATGGAGCGGGCGCGCGAGACGTCGCGGGCGGGGGGAGCACGGGCCACCGCCGGGGCCGCCGAGGTGCACGTGCAACACGGCGAGGTGCTCCGCTTCGCGCGCGCGGCCGGCTTCCACACGCAGTTCGTCGGCTATGAGACCACCGACGCCGAGAGCGTCCTGCGGGCGGCGGAGCGAGCGGACGGCTGGCTGCTGGCCAAGCTCGAGGAGAGCCCTTTCTACCCGGAGGGCGGCGGGCAGGTGTCGGACTCCGGGCACTTGGAAACCCCCTCCGGCCGCGCCCGGGTGGTCGATGTGTTTCGGCTCGGCGACGACCAGGCGCTGGCTCTCCAACCCGTCGAGGGCGACATCGGCCCGGGTGAGGAGGTGCGGGCGCTCGTGGAGCGGGAGCCCCGCCTGGCGACCATGCGCAATCACACCGCCACCCACCTGCTGCACGCCGCGCTGCGCCAGCGGCTGGGCACCCATGTGCGCCAGGCCGGCTCCTACGTGGGGCCGGACAAGCTGCGCTTCGACTTCACGCACGGCGAGCGCTTGAGCTACGAGGAGCTCTCCGACGTCGAGGCGATGGTGAGCGCGTGGATCGCCGAGAGCCGGCCGGTGTGGGCCATCCAGACCACGCGATCCGAAGCGGAGGCGCTGGGAGCAATGGCGCTGTTCGGCGAGAAGTACGGCGACTGGGTTCGGATGGTCGAGGTCGAGGGGGTATCGCGCGAGCTCTGCGGCGGGACCCACACCGCGGCCACCGCAGAGGTGGGCCTCTTCCATGTGACCAGCGAGACGTCGAGCGCCTCGAACGTGCGGCGCATCGAGGCGCTCACGGGACCCGCGGGAGCCGCTCTCTTTCGCGAGCGCAGCCGGCGCCTCGAGGAGCTCGCGACGCTGCTGCGGGTGCCGGAGCACGAGGTCGTGAGCGCGGTAGAGCGGCTGAGCGGGCGCATGAGCGAGCTGGAGAAGGCCTCGCGGGGTGGCCCCGACCGCGACGCCGCCGAGCGGCTCGTGGCCGGCGCCGAAGAGGCCGCCGGCGTGAGCCTCGTCGTAGAGGTGGCCGACGCGCCCGACGCGAAGGCCCTGCTCGAGCTCTCGGATGCCGTGCGGCAGAAGCTCGGCGATGCCGCGGTGGTGCTGGGCTGTGCGGTCGACGGCCGCGTGCACCTGGTCGCGAACTTCGCGCCGGCGGTCGTTGAGCGTGGCCTGAAGGCTGGGGAGGTTGTGCGCTCCGCGGCGCGGGTGGCCGGAGGCGGCGGCGGGGGACGCGACACGATGGCGCAGGCCGGCGGGCGTGACCCGGCGAAGCTCCCCGAGGCGCTGGCCACCGCCCGGCTCGAGATCGAGAAGCGGCTCCGCCCGGCCTGATGGGACGCGTGCTCGCCCTCGACCACGGCGAGGCTCGCTGCGGCTGTGCCATCTCGGACCCGTCCGGAACGCTTGCCACGCCGCTCGAGGCGGTGGAGCGGCCCGACTCGAAGCGCGGGCTGGATGCCATTGCACGAGTGGCCGAGGAGCAGGAGGCCGCGCTGGTGCTGGTCGGCCTGCCGCTGACGCTGGCGGGTGAAGAGGGCCGGCAGGCGGCTCGCGCGCGAGAGTTTGCCGAGCGCCTCGGGCGGAGACTGTCAGTACCTGTGGAGCTTCACGACGAGCGCCTGACCACGCGCCTGGCCGAACGCGGCGGTGGTCGCGCCTCGGCCGACTCGCGCGCCGCCGCTCACCTGCTCGAGAGCTATCTGACGCGGCCGGAGCCGCGGCCTGCGACGTGAGCAAGGGACCGCCGCCGGTCCCGGGCGGGCGCTCTCCGCAGGAACGGGAGGCTGCACGCCGCCAACGCGAAGAGCGCCGCACCGGCCGCGAGCAGCGTGGCGAGGGTGTCCCGGAGGCGGCGTCCGCTCAGAGGCCGTCGGCGGCGGCGCGACCCGCCGCGGCACCGCGGCCGCAGCCCCAGCGGGACTGGCTGGAGGAGGCCCGCCGCCTGACCGGTCGCGACGGCGACGGCGACGGCGACGGCGACGGAGGCGGGCGTGGCCGTGGTGGTAAGCCGCGCCTGCCCGGGCGCCCCCGCGGGGGCGGGCGGCCCGGCGGCGCCCGGTTGGTGGCGCTGGCTGCCCTGCTGGTGCTCGCCCTCGGGCTGGTCTGGTTCCTCGGGGCGCTGTTCCAGCCGTTCAAGGGTAAGGGCGGCGACCAGGTGCGCGTGGTAGTTCCTCGCGGTCTGGGCGTCGGGCAGATAGGCGACCTGCTCGAGCGCCGTGGCGTCGTCTCGAGCTCGTTCTTCTTTCAGTTGCGGGCTCGGCTCTCCGGCGACAGCTCGAAGCTCAAGCCCGGCAGCTACCGCCTGCGGAGGGACATGAGCTACGGCGCCGCGCTGGCGGCTGTCGAGCGTGGCACGCCGCCGAACATCGTGGTCGTGGTGATCCCCGAAGGACGCTCGCGCCGGGAGGTCGCGCCGCTCGTGAACGGCAGGCTCGCGGGCAGCTACCTCGGCGCCACGCGCCGCTCGGGCGTCCTCGACCCTGGCAGCTACGGCGGCCGCCGGGCGCGCGACCTGGAGGGCTTCCTCTTCCCGGCCACCTACGAGCTCAAGCGCGGCCGGTCGGCCAGCGCGCTGGTGGACCAGCAACTGGGGGTCTTTCGGCAGAAGTTCGAAGACGTCGACATGGGCTACGCGCGCAGCAAGAACCTGAGCCCCTACGAGGTGCTGACCATCGCGTCGCTGGTCGAGCGCGAGGCGCAGGTGCCGAGAGAGCGTCCGCTGATCGCCTCGGTCATCTACAACCGCTTGAAGCAGGGCATCCCCCTGGGCATCGACGCAACGGTCCGCTTCGTGACCGGCAACTGGACGCGGCCGCTGCGCGAGTCCGAGATTCGCAACCCGTCGCCCTACAACACCCGGCGCACCGCGGGCCTGCCGCCCGGGCCGATCGGCAGCCCCGGACTGGCTTCGATCCAGGCCGCCGCCCATCCGGCCCGCACCAGGTATCTCTTCTACGTGGTGAAGCCGTGCGGTCGCGGCCAGCACGCCTTCTCCGCCACCGACGCCCAGTTCCAGCGCGACGTGCGCCGCTACAACGACGAGCGGGCCAAGCGCGGCGGCAAGTCGCCGACGGACTGTTGAGCACGCTCGCCGGGGTGCTGGGCTTCCCGGTCCGGCACAGCCGCTCGCCGGCGATGATGAACGCCGCCTTCAGGGAGCTCGGCCTCGACTGGCGCTACCTCAAGCTGCCGGTGCCGCCCAAGCGCTTCGCGGAGACCGCGCGGGCACTGCCGGGGTCGGGCTACGGCGGAGCCAACGTCACGATTCCCCACAAGGAGGCGGCGCTGCGGCTTGCCGACGAGCGGGGGGAGGAGGCCGCCGCGATCGGCGCCGCCAACACGCTGACCTTCGCGGGCGGCGCGATCATGGCCGACAACACCGATGCCGGCGGCCTGCTCGATGCGCTCGGGGAGCGCCCCGGGGGCCGCAGCGCGCTGGTGCTGGGAGCAGGCGGGGCCGGGCGAGCGGCCGCGTGGGCGCTGCGCGAGGCGGGGGCGGAGGTGGCCGTCTGGAACCGCACCGCCGAGCGCGCTGCGGCGCTGGCCGCGGAGCTCGGCGTGCACCACCGTGAGCGCCCGGCCAGCGCCGACCTGCTCGTGAACGCCACCTCGGTGGGCCTGGGGGCGGAGGCGGAGCACGCCGTCGTGGAGGCGCTGCGGCTCGACGGGGTGGAGGCGGAGACCGTCGTCGACCTGGTCTACGGCGAAGGCCCGACGGCGCTCACGTCGTGGGCCAGGGCAAGGGGTGCGCGCGTGGTCGAGGGAAGCGAGGTGCTGGTGCGCCAGGGGGCCCACACCCTGGAGCGCTGGACCGGCCGCCGTGCGCCCCTCGGGGTGATGCGGCGCGCGCTCGGGATGGACGGCGTCTAGACAGGCGAGCGCTTGAATTAACGTCCGGGCACCGCCTGCCGATACGTGAGGACATGGCGGTCCCGCGCCCTCTCCTTTTGGTCCTGCTCGGCACGATCCTGCTCGCGGCCACCTTCTTCGCCACGCGCAACTCGGAGACCGGCTCCGAGAAGGCGTCCAAGCCCGCCGCGGTGCAGGCCCCGGCCCCCTCCCCGCAGACCCCCAAGGACAACGCGCTGAGCGCGCAGGATGCCGTGCGCGCGCTGGTTGCTCCCGGCCGGCCCATCAAGAGCGGCCAGCTGAGCATCCGCTTCACCAGCCGCGAGCTGGGCGGCCGGCACGAGCGCGACGCGGCCACACTGTCCGGCCCGTTCTCCCGCGCGCCCGCGGGAAACCTGGCGAGCTTCGACTTCCGCACCAGCCTGCTCGAGGACGGCAAGCGCTCGACGCGCCGCGCGGCCTCCACCGGTGACCGCGGCTTCGCGGCCGCCGGCGGCCGCAGCCACGAGCTGCCGCTGCGCTCGGTGCGCAACGCCAAGTCGGCGCTGGCGGCCATCGGCAAGGGCGGCCCGCAGGCCGCGAAGCTCGCCGCGCCCGACCCCGCGGCCTGGATGAAGGGCCTCGAGGCCGAGGACGGCGGCATGATCGGCGGAGTCGCCACGACCCACGTCAGCGGCAAGATCGACTCCCAGCGCCTGGCCGCCGACGTCAAGCGCCTGGTGGCGGGCGCCGCCCAGGGCTCCTCCCGGCGGCCGGCGGCGCTGCCGCGCGGCTTTGCCCGCAAGCTCGACCGCGCCCTGAAGCAAGCCAGGCTCGACGCCTACGTGGGCACCCAGGACCGCATCTTCAGGCGCATACGCCTGACCGTGACCGGCGTGGTGCCGAAGGAGCTCCTCGAGAGGGGTGAGACCCCGCGTTGGCGCAGCGTCCTCTCGATCTCGATGACCGGGGTCAACCAGTCGCGGACGGTCAGCGCGCCGGCCAACGCCTCGAAGTCCCCGCTGCCCCGCCGCGAGCGCAGGTCCGGCGAGGCTGCCTTCCTCGTCTCGGCCATCCTGGCGGACCCGCCTGCCGGCCTGGCTCAGACGAGCCTCGGCTTCATGCGGTTGGCTCAGCTGGGCGAGGCCAACCGCACGCCACGGGCCGTGGCGCGGAACATCCGCGCGCACCGCAAGGTGGTGGTCTTCTTCTACCAGCGCAAGGGCATCGACGACGCGATCACGGCCGACGCGGTGGCGGCGCTGCGCCCGCGCACCCACGCCGCGGTGTTCGCCGACAGCGTCGACCACGTGGCCGCCTACGGACAGGTGGTGCAAGCGGCGGGCGTGAACCGCGCGCCCTCGATCGTCGTCATCGGCAAGCAGGGCCGCGCCAGGCTGATCGAGGGTTACGTGGATTCCGAGACCCTCGCCCAGGAAGTCATCGACACCCGATGACAGCCGAGGGCGGTGAGTCGGCCCGCCTCCGGCCCGTCCCAGCTCACGCGGCCGCCGGCGCGGCGACCGCTCCGGAGCTCGAAGACGGCAGCGGCCTGACCCCTCCGCAGAAGCGGATTGGCTCGCGCTTCATCTCCGATGTGATCGTCGAGCTCGGCTACGTGGCCCAGGAGCGCGTGGATGCCGCGGTGGAGGAGGCAAAGGCCTCGGGACGCACGCCGGAGCAGATTCTCGTCGACGCGGGCGCGCTGACCACCGACCAACTGGCGCGCGCGACCGCGCAGCGCTTCGGGCTCCTCCACGTGGACCTCAACGTCTACAAGGCCGACCTGAGGGCCTTGAACCTGATCAACGCCCAGGCCGCCAAGCGCTTCAGGGCCGCGCCGATCGGGTTCAACCACACCGGCGCACTGCTGGTGGCGATGGCTGATCCCTCGAACGTGCTGGCCCTCGACGACCTGAAGCTGATGACCGGCCATGAGGTGCTACCGGTCGTGTCGTCTCCCGACGACATCACCGGGCTCATCGGCCGCATGAGCCGGCTCGACGACGCGGTCGCAGCGGCGGTTGAGCAGGGCGAGGAGGAGCTCGCCGAGGTCACAGAGATACGGGAGTCGGCCGAGGACGGCCCGGTCATCAAACTCGTGAACTCGATCATCGCCCAGGCGGTCGAGGAAGGGGCGTCGGACATCCACTTCGAGCCTGCCGGCTCCGAGATGAGGGTGCGCTTCCGGGTGGACGGCGTGCTCGCCGAGAGCACGACCATCCCCAAGCGGATGGTGGCGGGGGTGGTCTCGCGCGTGAAGATCATGGCCGAGCTCGACATCGCCGAGAAGCGCGTTCCCCAGGATGGCCGCGTCTCGCTCATCGTGGAAGGCCACGCGATCGACGTCCGCGTGGTCACGATGCCCTCCGTTCACGGCGAGGGAACGGTCATGCGCATCCTCGACAAGGAACAGGCGCTGATCAGCCTCGACGCCCTGGGCATGTCCAAGGACAGCCGGCTGGCCTTCGAGAGCGGCTTCCACCGCTCGTACGGAGCCGTGCTCGTCACCGGGCCCACGGGTTCGGGCAAGTCGACCACGCTCTACGCCGCGCTCAACGCGATCAACTCGCCGGAGCGCAACATCATCACGATCGAGGATCCCGTCGAGTACCAGCTCGGGGGCATCAACCAGCTGCAGGTCAACATGAAGGCCGGGCTGACCTTCGCGACCGGCTTGCGCTCCATGCTCCGCGCCGATCCCGACGTGATCATGGTCGGCGAGAT
>Ga0126310_10000399_pt1 | contig 14638 bp, 14 predicted proteins | sample Plot60_FD_92540 | JGI IMG/M metagenome (GOLD analysis project Ga0126310, IMG submission 92540) | Serpentine soil microbial communities from UC McLaughlin Reserve, CA, USA - Plot60 | ecosystem: Environmental > Terrestrial > Soil > Grasslands | place: USA: UC McLaughlin Reserve, Lake County... | reverse complement strand
GACCAGAACATCTACGGCGACCTCACTCCCTAGCGGTCGTGTCATGGGGGAAACCCGGTTTCCCCCATGTGCCCCCTCGTTGGGATGCACAGCAGCGGGGCCGGCTCAGCCGGCCCCGCTGCTTGGTAAACGAGGCCGGCAAAGCCGGCCCTCTTCTGTCAAAACTGGCTCCAGAAACGGCGAAACGCCCTAAGTGGGCGTCTCGCGCGAGGGGGTGGGGAGGTGGGTCGCCTTTCTTATCGGCGCCCGCGGAGCCCTCTCCGTCCCCCGTTTGAGTGATCTGAATTGCCTGAAGAGAAGAGGCCGGCTCCGCCGGCCTCGTTACCAAGCAAAAGGCCCGGCTTGGCCGGGCCTTTTGCTGTGCCACCCAACGAGGGGGCACACGGGGGAAACCGGGTTTCCCCCGTGATACCGAGCGGCCGCGGAGCGGCCGCGACGGTTACATCATGCCGCCCATATCCGGCATGCCTGCCCCGGCGCCGGCCGGCTGCTTCTCCGGCGGCTCCGCGACGACTGCCTCGGTCGTCAGGATGTTCTTCGCGATCGACGCGGCGTTCTGCAGCGCCGAGCGAGTCACCATCGTCGGGTCGATGATCCCGGCGGAGAAGAGGTCCTCCACCTGGCCGGTCTCGACGTTCAGGCCGTGGCCCTTCGAGGCCTCCCGGACCTGGGAGACGACGACCGAGCCTTCGAGGCCGGCGTTCTGCGCCAGCTGCCGAAGCGGCTCCTCGAGCGCCCGGATGATGATCGAAGCGCCGGTCCGCTCGTCGGGATCCGTGATCGAGTCGAGCTTGATGGCCTCGACGGCATTGACGAGCGCGACGCCGCCGCCCGGGACGATGCCCTCCTCGAGGGCCGCCCGCGTGGCCTGCAGCGCGTCCTCGACGCGGTGCTTCTTCTCCTTCATCTCGGTCTCGGTCGCGGCGCCGACCTTGACGACGGCCACACCGCCGGCGAGCTTCGCCAGGCGCTCCTGGAGCTTCTCGCGGTCGAAGTCGGAGTCGGTGTTCTCGATCTCCGCCTTCAGCTGCTTGATCCGAGCCTTGATCGCCTCGCCGTCGCCGGCGCCGTCGATGATCGTCGTCGAGTCCTTGTCGACGACGATGCGGCGCGCGCGGCCGAGCTGCGAGAGCTTCGTGTTCTCGAGCTTGAGGCCCATCTCCTCGGTGATCACCTCGGCGCCGGTGAGGATCGCGATGTCCTCCAGCATGCGCTTGCGGCGGTCGCCGAAGCCCGGCGCCTTGACGGCGACGGCGGTGAAGGTGCCGCGGAGCTTGTTGACCACGATCGTCGCGAGCGACTCGCCCTCGACGTCCTCGGCCACGATCAGCAGCGGCTTGCCGGCCTGGATCACCTGCTCGAGAATCGGCAGCAGATCCTTGACCGCCCCGATCTTCTGGTTCGCGACCAGGATGTACGGGTCCTCGAGCACCGCCTCCATGCGCTCGGCGTCGGTGATCATGTAGGGCGAGAGGTAGCCCTTGTCGAACTGCATGCCCTCGGTGAACTCGAGCTCGAGGCCGAAGGTCTGGCCCTCCTCGACGTTGACGACGCCGTCCTTGCCGACCTTCTCGATCGCATCGGCGATGACGTCGCCGATCTCACGCTCACGCGCCGAGATGGTGGCGACGCGGGCGATGTCCTCCTTGCCGTTGACTTCCTTGGACTGGCCCTTGAGGTCCTCGACGACGGAATCGACTGCGGTCTCGATGCCGCGCTTCAGAGCCATCGGGTTCGCGCCCGCGGCGACGTTCTTCAGGCCCTCGCGGACGACTGCCTGAGCGAGCACGGTCGCCGTCGTGGTGCCGTCGCCGGCCACGTCGTTGGTCGCGGTAGCGACTTCGCGGACGAGCTGCGCGCCCTGGTTCTCGAAGACGTCCTCGACCTCGATCTCACGAGCGATCGTGACGCCGTCGTTGGTGATGGTCGGCGCGCCGAACTTCTTGTCGAGCACGACGTACCGGCCCTTCGGGCCAAGGGTGACCTTGACCGCGTCGGCGAGGATGTTGACGCCGCGCTCGAGCGAACGCCGCGCATCCTCGCTGAACTTCAGCTCCTTGTGTGCCATTCAGTTCCCTCCCATTTGTTCGCCGAAGCCAAACTGAAGTCAGGCATCGGATTACGAGGATTAAGCGGCCGCACCGGCCGGCTCACGCGTGCCGATCACCTTGGCGAGCACGTCCGACTCGCGCAGGATCAGGACGTCGTCGGAGCCGAGCTTGACCTCGGTGCCGCCGTACTTCGAAAAGATGACCTCGTCGCCCTCGGCAACGTCCATGGGGACGATGTTCCCCTCATCGTTGCGGCTGCCAGGGCCGACCGCGAGGACACGGCCACGCTGCGGCTTCTCCTTCGCGGTATCGGGCAGGACGATCCCGCTCACCGTCTGCTCCTCCTCTTCGAGGACCTCGACGATCAGGCGATCTCCCAGCGGCTGTAGATCCATACAGAGCCTCCTTGGTACGTACTTTGTGACAAGACCTGGCACTCTCAGGTGTGGAGTGCCAGACGAGTTTACAGGCCCGGAAGCGGGCTGCGCAAGGCCTGGCGGTGTCCCGGTAACCGTTGTGTTACAAACATCGCGGATGAAACGCGAGTTCTCGGCGGGCGGCGTCCTGGTGCGGAAGCTGAAGGGGAAATGGGTGCTCGCCGCAATTCGCCCGGCAGGGAAAAGGCCTGGACTGTGGGCGCTGCCGAAGGGAAACATCGGCTCCGGTGAGGACCCGCGAGAGACGGCGCTACGCGAGGTGCACGAGGAGACCGGCGCCAGCGGGCGACTCGTCGAGAAGCTCGGCGATGTCCGTTACACGTACACGTGGGCCGGCGAGCGAATCTTCAAGATCGTCAGCTTCTTCCTGCTCCGTTACACGAGCGGCCGGCTCGGCGACCTACCCCCGGAAACGGCGCACGAGGTGGATGACGTTCGCTGGCTGCCGCTCGACGAGGCGCCGAAGCTGCTCGCCTACGGTGGCGAGCGAGAGATGGCGGAGAAGGCCCTCGCTTCGGTGCGTTCGGGGACCGTATGACAATTGGTTGTCGTAGGCACCTGCGGTGCCTGTCCCTAGGGGTTTAGACGACATCGCAGGCGACGCCTTATGATTGCGCAGCTTTCGCCGCCGACCTGACAACAGCCATGTACGCCCTCAACTTCTACTCGCCGATGGTGGCCGACCAGCTTCGCTCCGGCCGCAAGACGGCGACTATCCGGCTCGGAGACAAATCCAGCAAGTACAAGAAGGGCATGATCGTTCAGGTCCTGGCCGGCGCCCGCTACAGCCCACGGGAGAAGGTATTCGAGGCCGTGATCGACAAGGTCGAGGTAAAGACGCTCGCCGAGCTCTCGCCGCGGGAGATCGAGCACGACAACCCCGAGATCCGGCGCACTGAGGAGATGGCACATTTCCTCGGGCAGCTCTACAACCGTGAGGTGTCGGATGACGCGACCGTCACGGTGATCCGCTTCTCGCAGATCAAGAACTAGCCGCGGTGCCGCTCGGCCGACCCGGCCTTGTGATCTAGATCATTTGCCCGGTTTGCGGATCGGAACGCCGAACTGCTCGCTTGGGCGGAGCTCGGCGCCGCAGGCCTCGCACTCGACCGCGAACGCCGAGCTGAACCGCGCATCGCAGGCGGGGCACCGCGCCCTGAGCTCGCCGCCGCACTGCGGGCATGCCCCCGGCAGCTCGTCCTCGAACTCGTCGAAGTACCGCTGGACGAAGCCGCAAGCCAGGCAGAAGGCGACCCAGTCGCCGAGCGTCTTGCGACGCTCCTCTCGCAGCCAATCGGCGGCTTTACCCATGCTGAAGGAAGCCTAGGCAAACGGTTGCCGTCCCCGCCGGAAGCGATCCGACCGGCGCGTGCGGGGGCCGGTGAGAGCGGCGCCGATTCACGGCCGGGCCGAGTCGTTAGCATTCGCCGGCGATGGCAATCCGTGAAGCAGAGCCGGTCGGCTCGCTGAGTGAGGTCAAGCAAGCCGGTCTCGACCGTGAGGACCTGCTCGGCATCTACCGCCACATGGTGATCACGCGCGGGATCGAGGAGCGCGGTCACATCCTCTACAAGCAGGGGAAGATCCCGGGCTCGTTCTACACGGGGCGCGGCAACGAGGCCTCGGCCGTCGGAGTCGCGACCGCAATGGGCCCGGACGACGTCGGCGCGCCTCTGCACCGTGACATGGGCGTCCACGTCACGCGCGGGGTGGAGCCGTGGCGAATCTTCTCGCAGTACATGGGCCGTTCCGACGGCCCGACGCGCGGCCGCGACGGCAACGTTCACATGGCGGACTCGAACCTCGGGATGATCGCGATGGTCAGCCACCTGCCGGCGATGCTTCCGGTCGCGGTCGGCTGCGCGCTGGCGTTTCGGATTCGCGGCGAGAGCCGCGTCGCCGTCGGTTGGTACGGCGAGGGCGCCTCGGCGCGCGGCGACGCGCACGAGGCGATGAACTTTGCGGGCGTCCGCCAGCTGCCCGTCGTCTTCATCTGCGACAACAACCAGTGGGCCTACTCGACCCCAACCCACCTCGAATACGCCTGCGAGCACCTCGCCGATCGTGCCCAGTCCTACGGCTTCGACGGCGTCGTCGTCGACGGAACCGACGTGCTCGCGGTCTACCGCGAGGCGAAGCGGGCGCTCGAGAAGGCACGGGCCGGCGGAGGGCCGACGCTGATCGAGTCGCTGACACTGCGGATGGAAGGCCACGCCGTCCACGACGACGCCTTCTACGTGCCCAAGCAGATGTTCGAGGAGTGGGCCAAGAACGACCCGATCGAGCGCTACCGGACGTGGCTGCAGGAGCACGCCGAGCTGACCGGCAACGAGGAGGACGAGATCACGGCCGGCGTCAAGAGGCTGCTGAACGAGGCGCTCTCGCGAGCCGAGGAGTCGCCGCTGCCCGACCCGGCCAAGCTCGCCGACGGCGTCTTCGCGTCGCCCGAGGACCTCGACACCCCGCACCACAAGTGACCGCGTGAGCGAGAAGACCTACCTGCAGGCGATCTCGGACGGCCTCCGCGAGGAGATGCGCCGCGACAAGCGCGTCTTCGTGATCGGCGAGGACGTCGGCGTCTACGGCGGCGCCTTCAAGGTCACGCTCGGCTTCCAGGAGGAGTTCGGCGCCTGGCGCGTGATCGACGCGCCACTCTCCGAGACGGCGATCGTGGGCGGCTGCACCGGCGCCGCGATCATGGGCATGCGACCGGTGGCGGAGATGCAGTTCGCCGACTTCATTTCCTGCGCGTGGGACCAGCTTGTCACCGTCGCCGCGAAGCAGCGCTGGCGCGCCGGCACGCCTGTGCCGATCACCGTGCGGCTGCCGTCAGGCGGCGGCTTCTCGGGCGGCCCATTCCACTCGCAGAACCCGGAGAGCTCGTTCGCGCACATCCCGGGGCTGAAGGTGATCTGTCCAGCGACCCCCGAGGACGCGAAGGGGCTGCTCGCGAGCGCGATTCAGGATCCGAATCCGTGCCTCTACTTCGAGCACAAGCACCTCTATCGCCGAATCAAGGCCGAGGTGCCTGACGAGCGTTACGAGACGCCGTTCGGAAAGGCACGTATGCACCAGGAAGGCGACGACCTCAGCGTGATCACGTGGGGCGCGATGGTCTACACCGCCGAGGAAGCGGCGCAGCAGCTGGACGGCGACGGCGTCTCGGTCGAGATCCTCGACCTGCGCACGCTCGTGCCTTGGGACAAGCAGGCCGTGCTCGCGTCGGTTCGGAAGACCTCGAAGGTGCTCGTCCTGCACGAGGACACGCACACCGGCGGCTTCGGCGGCGAGATCGCCGCGACGATCGCGGAGGAGGCGTTCGAGGATCTCGACGCGCCGGTGAAGCGGATCACGGCGCCCGACACCCCGGTACCGTTCTCGCCGCCGCTCGAGAAGGCCTTCATCCCGCAGGTCGAGGACGTCGTTGCCGGCCTGCGCGACCTGGCGGAGTACTAGGAATGGCTACCGAAACCGCCGTCGATGTTGTCATGCCCCAGATGGGCGTCTCCGTCTCGGAAGGGACGATCACGAAATGGCTCAAGTCCGAGGGCGAGCAGGTCGAGGCCGACGAGTCTCTGCTCGAGATCTCGACGGACAAGGTCGACACCGAGGTTCCTTCGCCCGCCTCCGGAACGTTGACGCAGATCCTCGTCCAGGAAGGCGAGACGGTCGAGGTGGGGACGAAGCTGGCGCAGATCGGCGGGGCGCCGGCCGGCAACGGCCAGGCGCAAGCCGTGCCGCCCGAGCCGGCGACAGCGGAAGCGGCGGCCGAATCCGAAGCTGCCTCGGGCGCCGAGGGCGAGACCCCGACCGCCGAACAAGTCGCGGAGGCGAAACCCGCTCCTGATGATCTAGATCACAAGGAAACCGCGCCCCAGCCCGCGGCGGCGCCGGAGCCTGCTGCCGAGCCGGCCGGGGATGGGGCGACCGACGGCAAGAATTTCGTTTCCCCCGTCGTGGCGCGAATCGCTTCGGAGCACGGAGTCGACCCCGGCCGGGTCCAAGGCACCGGCCGCGGCGGCCGGGTGACCAAGAAGGACATCCTCGAGTTCATCGAGCAAGGCGCCGTCGCCGCCGAGGCTCCCGCCACCGTTCCGGAGGCTCCCGCTGCACCCGTTGCACCCGCTGCACCCGTTGCACCCGCTGCACCCGCTCCACCCGCTGCCCCCGCCGAGGCGCCCGCGCCCGCGGCGCCCGCACCGCCGAAGCCCGCAGCGCCTGCGCCGCAGCCCGTCGTCCCCGAAGCCGGCGAGCAGATGGAGCCGATGACCGCCATGCGGCGCGGCATCGCCGAGCATATGCGCCGTTCGCTCGACACCGCCGCCCATGTGACGAGCGCGATCGAGGTGGACATGTCGAAGGTCGTCGCGATCCGCAAAAAGCTGAAGAAGGAGTACGAGGCGGCGTACGGCGTCAACCCGACCTACCTTTCCTTCGTCTCTCGCGCGACCGTCGAGACGCTACGCGAGTACCCGTGGATCAACGGCGAGATCCGCGGCGAGCAGATCGTCACGCGGAATTACGTCAACCTCGGCTTCGCGGTCGAGCTGGCCGACGGCAAGGGCCTGATCGTTCCGGTCCTCAAGCACGCCGAGGGCCTGAACCTGCTTGGGATCGCGCGCGGTGTCACCGACATCGCGCAGCGTGCGCGCGACAAGAAGCTGACGCCCGACGACGTGCAAGGCGGGACCTTCACGATCACCAACCCGGGCGGCTACGGCACCTTCCACGGGACGCCGGTGATCAGCCAGCCGCAGGCCGCGATCCTCGGCACCTACGCGGTCGTCAAGCGCCCGTGGGTGATCCAGGACGACCGTGGCGAGGACGTGATCGCCATCCGGCCGATCATGAACCTGACGCTCACGTACGACCACCGGCTGGTCGACGGCGCCCTCGCCGGCCGCTTCCTGCGCGACATGCGCGAGAAGCTGCAATCTTGGGATGAGTCGGCTTACTGAGGCGCCTCTGCGTGAAGCAAACGTCCTGAACCTCGGACTGGTGCCGTACCGCGAGGCGTGGGACCTGCAGCGGTCGATCGCAGATCAGGTCTCTCAGGGCATGCTGCCTGACACGGTGCTCCTCATCGAGCACCCCCCGGTCGTCACGCTCGGGCGCCGGACGGAGGAGGACGAGCTCCACGTTCCTTCCGGCGCCGAGGTCGACATCGTCGAGACCGATCGCGGGGGGAAATCCACCTATCACGGGCCGGGGCAGCTCGTCTGTTACCCGATCTTCGACCTGAGGCGGCATGGCCAGGACGTCAAGAGGTACTGCCGCGATCTCGAGGAGGCGTTGATCCGCACGCTGGCGCCGTTCGGGCTCGAGGCGACAAGGATCGAGGGCCTGACCGGTATCTGGCTACGGTCGCCGCCGCGGAAGATCGCGTCGATTGGGATCCACATCTCCAAGTGGGTCTCGACTCACGGCTACGCGCTCAACGTCGATCTCGACCCGGCGCCGTTCACGGATTGGATCACCGCCTGCGGCATCGAGAACGCGCAGTTCACGACCATCGCCCGCGAGCTGGGACGCCCTGTCGCAGTCGACGAAGTCCGGCCGTACGCGCTTTCCGCGCTCACCGACGTCTTCGAGCTGGCGTTCGAGAAGCTTCCGCCTGACCAACTCCTGTCCCGCCGGGCGCTGACGGCCGTCTAGAGACAAAAAGGGCCGCCCGAAGGCGGCCCTTTTCGGAGTTCCGTGCGGGGCTCCCGCCGAGTAGCGGGATTTTCGGGCACTCGCATGCCTGATGTTGGCGGCTGATATCACCGGCTCGAGGCCGCGAAGGCTCCGTACACTGTCGGCCGTGAAGACGTCGCTGCCCGTCGCCGAGCGTCCTCGGCGGCCCGAGTGGATGAAGGTGCGCGCGCCGAGCGCGAACTCCCACTACTTCGACGTCAAGAAGCTGATCCACGGGCAGTCCCTGCACACGATCTGCGAGGAGGCGCGCTGCCCGAACATCGCCGAGTGCTGGGGCCGCGGCACGGCAACGTTCCAGATCCTCGGCGACACCTGCACGCGCGCCTGCCGCTACTGCTACGTCCACTCGGGACGGCCGGAGCAACCGCCGGATCCGCTCGAGCCGCTGCGGCTCGCGAAGGCCGCGGCCGAGATGAATCTGAAGCACGTGGTCGTCACCTCGGTCGATCGCGACGATGTGCCGGATCGTGGGGCCGGGCACTACGCGTCGACGATCCGCGCCTTGAAGGCGAAGCTGCCCGAGGCCTCCGTCGAGGTGCTGACCCCGGATTTCCTCGGCGTCGAGGAGCAGGCGCTGCGCACGGTCCTCGCCGCGCGGCCAGACGTCTTCAACCACAACATCGAGACCGTCCGCCGGCTGCACGCCCGCATGCGCGGCGCCAAGGCCAGCTACGACAAGGCCCTTTGGCTACTAGAGCGTGCGAAGGAGCTCGCCGACTACCCGGTGCTGACGAAGTCGGGAATCATCGTCGGCCTCGGGGAGACAAACGACGAAGTCGTCGAGACGATGCGCGACCTCCGCGAGCACGGCGTCGACGTCGTCACCATCGGTCAGTACCTGCAGCCGAGCTCGAGGCACGCGAAGATCGACCGCTGGGTACATCCGGACGAGTTCCGTTGGTTCCGCGAGCAGGGCGAGGAGCTCGGGTTCGGCTCCGTCTTCTCGGGGCCGCTGGTTCGCTCGAGCTACCGGGCCGACGAGCAGCGCCATGCCGCCGAGACGAGCAGCGCAAGGCGAACGTATTAGCGGGTACTGGCTCGCAACTCGGGTTTGGACGGCCGCACCGGCAAAGCCGGTACGGCCTCTAGGCGGCATCGCAAGCGACGCCGCTGCGGCCGCGACGCGGTCGCGTACTAGCAGACCCACGCACCAGCCGAGGTAAGCACCGCATAATCGTCGGCCGATGAGCCTCGCCGTCCAGGTCGTCTTCACGGGCTTGAGCGCCGGTGCGGTCTATGGCTTGGTCGCGATCGGGCATTCGCTGATCTACCGTCTGACGGGGATCGTCCACTTCGCGCTCGGCGACCTGATCGGTCTCGGCGCCTTCGTGACGCTGCTCGTCGCGGCCGGGACCCAGCCGCTGACTCAGGAGACCGTTTCCGGGGGGCGAATGGCCCTCGCCATCGTGGTTGGCGTCGTCGTCTGCGTGCTCGTCGGCGCCGGAGGCTACTTCGCCGTCGTCCAGCCTTACATCGGGCGCTCTGCGATCGGCTGGGTGGCTGCGACGCTGGCGCTCGGGTTCGCGATCCGCGCCGTCCTCGACGCCGGGTTCTCGCGTCCTGCCTATGTCTTCCCGGATCCGATTCCGTTCCGGCGCGTGGGGCATGACGGTCTCCTCACTATCCTCGGGGCCGAGGTTCACGTCCGCTCGTTCGCGGTGATCGGCGTGGCGATCGTGGTCGCGGCGGCGGCTTCGTGGGTGCTTCAGCGGACCTGGTTCGGCCGCAGCCTGCGCGCGATCGCCGACGACTCCGACGGCGCGGCGATCGTCGGGATCAGCGTCGAACGGACGCGTGCGCTCGCGTTCGGGCTCGCCGGCGGGCTGGCGGCGCTCGCGGTCGTCGTCGCGGCTCCCGGTACGCCGTTCGAGACCGGAAGCGGTGCGTTGCTCGGCCTGAAAGGCCTCGTGGCCGCCGTGCTCGTTCGCTTCGGCGGACTGTGGACGGCGTTCGCGGCGGGTCTGGCGCTCGGAATCTTCGAGGCGGCAGTCGGAACCGGGCTACTCGGCCACCTGCCCGGGCTAGCGAGCTACCGGGAGCTGATCCCGCTACTCGCGGCGATCGTGGTGCTCGCGGTGCGGCCGTTGCGGCTGCGGGAGGCGGTGGAGTGAGCGCACCGGCGGCAGCGGCCGTCCGAACGGGCGCCGCCTTGCGGGAGGTGCTCGAGACCGCGCGCGCGAGTTGGACCGATAGTGCGACCGCAGGCGGAATGGTCGCCCTGGCAGCGGCTCTCGCACCCTTCGCGCTCGGCGGACTGATCGCCACCGACACGCTCGCTTCCGGCGCCTACCTCGCGCTTGCCGCAACCGGGCTCGGTCTTTGCGTCGGGCTCGCGGGGGTGCCCTCGCTGGCCCAGGGAGCATTCGTCGGCACCGGCGCCTTCGTCGCTGCGCACGTCCTCCGCCACACGCAGATGCCGGGGGAGCTATGCGCCGTGATCGGCGCCGTTGGCGCGGCGGGGCTCGGCACGGCCGCAGGCTTTGCGGTCCGCAGCCTCGATGCCGTGCGCGTGGCCGTGGGGACCTGGCTCCTGAGCTGGCTCGTCGCGCTCGCCCTCGGCGCGCTGCCGTGGTTGTCGGGCGGCGCGCAGGGTCTCGTCGTGCCGACGCGGCGCCTGTTCGGGTTCAGCCCGACGCCGCTCGTCCACTATGAGCTTGCGGTGATCTTGACCGGGCTCTGCGCGCTCGCGCTCGTGGCGCTGCGCCGCGGGCCGTTCGGGCTCGATCTCGCCGCGGCCGCACAACACCGCGGCGCCGCGGCGGCGCTCGGTGTGCCGATGGAGAGGCTGCGCGTCGGCGCGTTCGCTGCCTCGGCCTTCGTCGGCGGGCTCGCCGGTGGGTTCGCGGTGCAGCTCGACATCGTCGCCGACCCGACCGCATACGGCCCGCTGCTCTCATTCGAGCTCCTCGTCGCGGTTCTCGTCGGGGGGGCCGCCGCCGCGCTCGGCCCTAGCGCGGGCGTTGTCGTCCTCGGCTTGATCGCGCTCGTTGCACGCGCGTTCGGCGGGCTCGCGGGAGTTTCCGGCTCGCGCTTTCAGCCGATGCTGGAGGCGTTGTTGCTGCTGGCCGTCCTGACGACCGGCGGCAACGCCTTCGTTCCTGCAGCGATCGCCGCCGCGCGCCGTCGGTTCCCCGAGCGACGAATTCGTCCTCGCCCGTCGGCCGCACCGCTGCGGACGCGGCGCGAGCTTCTCCGCGCGCACGAGCTCGCGGAGCGCTTCGGTCATGTCCGCGCCGTGGACGGGGTCTCCCTCGAGCTCACGCCCGGCTCGATCACGGCGCTCGTCGGGCCGAACGGCTCCGGCAAGACGACCGTGCTGCGGTTGCTGGCGGGAGCACTGCCGCCCGACCACGGACATATCACGCTCGCTTCGCACGAGCTCACTGCCGCAACGCCCGCCGAGCGGGTCCGGCACGGCGTCGTCCGCACCCTGCAGACGCATGCGTACTTCGCAGAGCTGACCGTGCTCGAGCATGCGCTCGTCGGAATCGATCGGACGCGCCGCCACGGCGGCGCCGTCCGGGCGCTAGTCTCGACGCCGCTCTTCCGCGCCGAGAGCCGCCTGGCGGAGGCGCAGGCCTTTGCTGCGCTCGAGGCCGTCGGCCTGGCGGCGGACGCCGCACGCCCGGCCTCCGAGCTCACAGGCACGGGGCGGCAGCGGTTGATGATCGCCGCCGCGCTGGCGACAAACCCGGCTGTTCTGTTGCTCGATGAGCCGTCCGCCGGTGCGGCTGCCGAGGACCTGGAGCGATTGACCGCGATCCTCGATCGCCTCAGGGCCGAAGGGCTCGCGGTTCTGCTCGTCGAGCACAACCTGAGACTCGTGCGGGCCGTGGCCGACGAGGTTCTCGAGCTCGAGCTCGGCCGAGTCGTCCGCCGCGAGCGGCTACCGCGTCTCTAGACTCGCCCGTCGTGCGCGTATCCGCGGCGGTCCTTGTTGCTGCCCTCACCGTCGTCGCCACGGGTTGCGGCCATTCGAGCTCGCCGAAGCAGCAGACGATCCTGGTCGTCGTCGACGCCCCGTTCTCGCGGAGCCCATACATCGGCAACACGATCGCGAACGGTGCGCGGCTCGCCGCCGATCAGCTGACTGCGCGTGGCCTCTCGGTCGGCGGCGCACCCTCAAAGGTCCGGATCCTCAAGCTCGACAACGCGCTTTCCCCTTCTAGGGCCGTGGCGGACATGCGCCGGGCTCTGCGAGACCACGCCGCCGCGGTCCTCACTGACGGGACGGGCGTCGATGCGACCTGGCATCTCGCCGACAAGGAGCATGTTCCGATCTGCATCGCCTATCAGGGTGGGACGGAGCTCGTGAATCCCGAAACGCGCCCAAACGTCTTCAGGATCGCGCCGACCGACCACGGGCTGGCGTTCAGGCTGGCCGAGTATCTCGTGCCCAAACGGCTGAAGATCGCTCTCCTCACCGACGACTCCGATTACGGCCAGGCGGGCCGCGCAGCCCTCGGCGATGCCTTCCGGACAGTGTCCAAAGCTGTGGCCGCCCGGATCGCGCTTCCCTCGAGCGCGAGCGACCTCGCGCCGCAGGTGCTCGAGGCTCGCCGCTCCGGGGCGACGGCCCTGCTTGTTTGGGCCCGTCCCGCGGTTCTCGCGAAAACGATCGCGGCAGCGCGCTCGGCCGGCTGGGGCGTCCCGGTCTACACGACGCCGGCCGGAGAGGATCCCGTCGTCCGCCAGCAGCTCGCCGACCATTCGAGCTGGCTCGACGGCCTCACCTTCGCCTCCGGGAGGATGACAGCGGAGCTCGGCCCTGCTCCGTGGAGCGCCTTCCAGGCCGGCTACGAGGCGGCCTTCGGCGCAACCCAGGTGGGAGTGAAATCTCAGGGCCGCCGCGTGATCGCGCCGCCGGACTACGGGATGTACTCGTATGACTTCGTGAACCTGCTGGCTGCCGCGGTGCAACGCGTAGACGGAACGGACCCCGCGACAGTCCTCTCGGCGCTGAATCAGGTATCCACGCGGGGCGCAAACGGCGACGAGCGAGGCTTCAACGAGCGCAACCACGAGGGCGTAGTCGACGACGACGTCTACTTCGCACGCTTCGCGGACATGGTCTTCAAGCCCGTGGAAGACGATCCTCTATCCTCCACGCTCCCTGCAATCGACCAGGTGAGGTGACCGTGTCCAGAAGCTTCGGGGTTCTGAGCGTGTTCGTCGTCTTGCTCTCCGCCGCGTGCGGCTCCGAGAAGAAGTCGGAGGAGGGCAAGGCGGAGAAGGAGTGCGGCGCAGCCCCAGCGGCGATGGCGGGCCAGCCGACGCTGCCGGCGAAGTTCCCGACCCCGGACAAGGTCACCTACACGGGCCAGAAGAAGACCGGGCCCTCCACGATCGTCGACGGTTACCGCGACGGGGAGCTCGGCGAGGCCTTCGACGACTACAAGACGGCGTTCGGATCAGCCGGGTACGACGTGACGAAGGACGAGAAGGAGGACGACGACGCGGAGGTCAACTTCGCGGGCGGTGGCTCGACAGGTCAGGTGAAGATGATCCAGTCGTGCAAGGACCGGACGAACCTGTCGATCACGATTCGGCCGCAATAGCTTTTCGGCTCCGGCGGGCCGCAGTCGCTGTCGGCGCCGCCGCGCTGATCGCTGCTGCAAGCGGGCATGCCGCTGATCAGGTAGCGCTTCCTTCGCCCTTCCTGCCGGTGCGCACCGCGCCACCGCTGCGGGCTTCCACGACTCCGACGGAGACGCGTTTTCCGGGACGTCTTTCTACGACTCAGGCGGTGCGCGTCTCGGTCGGGTCTTCGGGCAAGCCGTTCCGGATAGTCGTCGTCGACCGCATCGCGATCGCCGCAAAAGGCGACTATTCGTTCGTGGTCCCGGCCCCGGTCGAAGACGTTCGGGCTGTCGCCGGCAGCGACTCCGAGCCTGGCCTCCGCTCCGGATCGGTCGTCTGGCAGGGGTTTTCGCCGGGAGGACGACGCCTTTCGTCCGCGGTCACCCTCGACGCAGCGGCCGCAGCGGCGGACTTACCCCTTCGGGTCGAGATCGACGGATCCCAGCTGCGGCTGGTGAACACGACCTCGGCAAGCGCAACGGTGATGGACGCAAACGTCTCGGCGGTAGATATCGCCCGAGCTCTGGATGCTGCCAGGGCGGCGGTCGAGCTGGGCATTCCTACCAGCACTCAGCTCGTCAATGCAGTCGGCGCTGTTCGTGAAGCCCGGACGACCGCCCGGGTTCCGTTGCGTGTCCGAGGAACGATTCGCTTCTCCGACGGGGCACCGCGCAAGCTCGAGGACGTTGTCGGGCAAAGTCCCATCGAGATCGTGGGCAACGGCAGCCTGAAGGCGCTCGAGCTCTCGGTCTCCGTCCCCGAACCGGCCTCACTTCTGCGCCCGCCCGGCGCCGACCGCTGGCTCGATCTGGCTCGGTCGGGACGGCTCCCGACAGGCCGGAAGGCCACGCGGCTCGCCGCAAGCCGCTTGCT
>Ga0126310_10000398_pt1 | contig 14654 bp, 13 predicted proteins | sample Plot60_FD_92540 | JGI IMG/M metagenome (GOLD analysis project Ga0126310, IMG submission 92540) | Serpentine soil microbial communities from UC McLaughlin Reserve, CA, USA - Plot60 | ecosystem: Environmental > Terrestrial > Soil > Grasslands | place: USA: UC McLaughlin Reserve, Lake County... | reverse complement strand
GAGAGGAGATCATAGTTCGCGAAGTCCCGGCTATAGTGACTCCTGCGGTCCGGGAGCGGGCCAGGCGCACCCTCGCCAATAACCGGCGTACCCCTGTCCGGCGCGGCGAGAGGCTTACCGGGGGTAGGCGTTACCTCTTGAGCGGGCTCATTCGGTGTGGCGTATGCGCAAACCCCTGCACAGCGCACTCGGTCACGAATGGGGGCAAGCGGTGGCAGTATTACGCTTGCAACGATAACAGGAGCGCCGAGCGCCCGCCAAAAGGCCCGAAGGGGCATGCCCGTTATCTCCCCGCCCGCTGGCTCGAGGAGGTGGTGTGGGCAGACATTCGGGGCTTCCTTACCAACCCTGGCGAGGTGCTCCATCGCGTGCGCGAGGAACGGGCCAGCACCGACGATACCGAGGAACTGGAGGCGAGGCACGCTGACCTGACAAAGAGGCTCGCCACAAAGCACAAAGAGCGCGACCGCTACATCCGGCTTTGCGCGCAGGGCTACATCACCGAGGGAGAACTGGACGGCTATTTGGCAGACCTCCGAACCCAGACGGACAATTTGAGGCTCCTGCTGGAATCCGTTGAGGCTGATCTTACTCAAAGGCAAGAGGTGACGGAGCTTGCCGCCTCAGTCGAGGCATGGCTCACGAGCCTCAGAGAACGCATCCACGAAGTCGAAGGGGATAGCGAAGAGGCGTTCCGGGCGCGTCGCCAGCTCGTTCCGCTCCCTGTCGATGGGATTGTCATTGAGGACAAGCGTAAGGGCGAGGAGCCCAGAGTTCGCACCACCTATAGATTTGATGAGCCTGAGGGCGCGGCCCGTGAGCGAGATGGTAAGGTGTGTGAGGTGTCCCGAAACCCTGACGAATCCCTCGAAGCGAAGACTAGAGCCAAAGAGGCCTAGCGCTGAGCTGCCTCACGCAAAATAAGCTAACTAAGGGCGAGCTGGCTCTCTCGCGGCAACAGGAGTTAGTGGTAGGCACGGTGCATGGCCCAGCGGGGGCTAAGGTTTTCGGGTATTTCGCTGATGAGGGTATTTGGGCTTATCGGCATCTTTGGAGGCTATGAGGGAGATGCTGAGCGGAACGACGAAGTTGCTGGGCATAATCGGGCATCCTATCGGGCACACTTTAAGCCCACGCATGCACAACGCTGCTTTCGCCCACGATGGGGCGGACTACGTGTACGTGGCGATGGATGTCTGGCCGAACCGTTTGCCCGCAGCCGTCGAGGGGCTCCGGGCTTTGGGTTTCGTCGGCTTCAACGTCACCATGCCCCACAAAGAGGCGATACTTCCGCTCTTGGACGAGCTTGACGAGACGGCTCGCCTCGCGGGCGCCGTGAATACAGTTGTGGCGGTCGAAGAGGGGAAACTTCGTGGCCTTAACACCGACGGGAGCGGTTTCGTTGAGGCTTGCCGGGAGGTTAGGGTCTCCGTCTTCGGAGAGAAGGTGTTGATTCTCGGTGCTGGGGGAGCGGCCGCCGCTATCGCGGCTGCGTCTTTAGGCGAAGGTGCCTCGTGCCTCTACATCGCTAATCGGACTGAGGGTCGGGCCGAGGAACTCCGGGCGAGGCTCTCGAGGGTCGCGCACGGGACTGAGATCCTGGTGCGCCCCTTCGGCGAGGTCGGCGAAGTCGCGGCGGAAGCCGGGATCGTTGTGAATGCGACATATCTTGGGATGAGGGATGAAGACCCTTTGCCGTTACCCGCCGGGGCTTTGTCCCAGGACAAAGTAGTTTGCGACGCGGTCTACCTCCTCCGCAAGGAGACCCCCATAATCAGGCACGCGCGCAAGGTCGGAGCACAAGCCGTATCCGGTGGGCGGATGCTGTTGTACCAGGGAGTCCAGGCGCAGCGGATCTGGACCGGTAGGGAACCCAACATAGAGATGATGAATAAGGCGCTGATCTGAGGGCAAGGGCGCCTCTCGCAGCATAAGATCGGGTATAAGTCAGTGATATAGGTGATCGAGGTACACAAACGGGCCATGTGGTGGGATTGCCGGTCCGCCTAGCCTAGCCTTCGTTCTCGCTGCTTACATTAGGTGTTCGTGACGGCGCGATCGCAGGTTGGTTTCGCCTCCGCTATCTCCTAAGCTCCGAAGAGTGCGGGACGTAAAGGGTCGGGCGTTCACTTATCTCTTCGAAGCTCTCTTTTGCATATAGACGATGCAGTCTTCTTCGATGATGGCGTGTTCGCCTTCTGATAGGAGAAGGCCTGGAGGATCACTAGAGTCAGGGCTTTTGCCCTCTGACTCTTGAAGGCCACTTTGTCGTGGACGACGAAGCGGCTTTCGTCGACAGCAAGGGTTTCGCGAAGGTCGACCTCGACGGCCTCTTGGGCAAGATTGCAGATCTTGAGGAGGAAGAAGCCGAGAATGATCTCTGCGAGGGCGGTGCCTTCAGCTCTTTGGCTTCCGCGTCCTTCCTGTAGAGGCTGCTTGTTATCGTAAAAGAGGGAGTGAGCAGCGAGCAGGTTTTAATACCGAATTCACGAATCGGCACAAGGAGGGAGCTAGTTTCTTCCCCGGCTCCCTCCTTCGTGCTTAGCCTGCAAAATAGTTGCTTATTCCATCAGTCACGGCCCTGGCCACCTTGTGCCGATGACGGTTTGGGATCAAGATGTATACGACGGCCGGAGAAGGTATGAACGGTACGCAGCGGACTCACCGATTGCCTGTTCGACGCCAGCTCGTACTAGGCCCTAAGTTCGAGCCCCTCATGATCGTGGTCGTCAGCGGTATCGTCGCTATGTACCTGCCGATGTTTTGGATCTTCGAGCTGATCGAGTAGCGCTGACCCCGTGTATCTTCGGTCTCCACCATCGCTCCACGATAGAATCCCTCTAGGAGAATCCTCCTAATGCTGACTGGGCTTTCTGCTGTAAGATGGCGATCTTTGGGTTGGGACGGTCTGGGCAAGGAGGTAGGCGCTTTTGGGTTTTTTTAGAGAGCTGGGCGATAGGGTGGTAGGCGCCCCCTCGATCCTTTCGGCGGACTTCGCGAACCTGGCGGAGGAGGTGCGCCGAGCCGAGAATGGGGGTGCGGAAATCGTCCACTTCGACGTCATGGATAACCACTTCGTCCCGAACCTGACCGTGGGGCCGGCGGTCGCCGCCTCGCTCGTGCGGGCTACGGACCTGCCGGTGGACGCGCACCTGCAGGTCATGAGGCCCGACTCCTTGATCCCAGCATTCATTGCGGCGGGCGTCGCGAGCATCTCGGTACAGCCGGAGGTCACCGTTCACCTGCACCGGACTCTCCTCATGATCCGGGCCGCGGGCCTCGAAGCCGGATGCGCCTTGAACCCGACCACTCCGCCGGAGATTCTCGAGTGGGCGTGGCCGCACCTGGACTACGTCAACGTGATGAGCGTGAATCCGGGTTTCGGGGGGCAGGCGTTCATCTCAGAGATGGCCGATAAGGTGCAGCGGTTGAGGGAGATCACTGATCTCCCGATACAGGTCGATGGAGGTATAACTGCCGAAACAGCGCCTCTCATGGTCAGGGCTGGTGCGCGGGTTTTGGTGGCAGGCTCGGCGGTATACAGGGGCGACCCTACGACCGAGATGCGAAGTATCATCGAGGCCGGTCGGGAAGCCGCTGAAGAGCTATAGAATCGGCGGGCTAACGTCTTCCTTGTCCGCGCGATTACCGTGTGGTAGCTTAGCTTTCGGTAACTTTCGGGGGCGGGTGAAATTCCCGCACCGGCGGTGAATCCGCGGGGACACGTGGTGCCCCGGCGGACAGCCCGCGAGCCTCTAGATCTTGGAGGTTGAGCCGGTGAAGGCTTGGACGGAGAGTCGTAGTCCGGCGCCGACGGTAAGAGTCCGGATGGGAGAAAGGAAGCTGTGGCCCAGGAAACTGTGGCTCGCGATAGTTTCATGCAGCGCGCCCGAGAACTCGCCGAGCATGGGCGCTACACGGCGGCGCCGAATCCTCTGGTGGGAGCGATCGTGGTCCGCGACGGGGCTGTGGTAGGCGAGGGCTGGCACGCTCACGCTGGAGGCGACCACGCGGAGGTCAGGGCTATCGAAAGCTCGGGTCTCGCCGCCCAAGGCGCCGAGCTGTACGTGACCCTCGAGCCTTGCAACCACCACGGCAAAACCCCCCCTTGTACGGATGCAATCTTGCGAGCCGGCGTGAAGAGGATCGTAGCCGGGCACCTAGACCCAAACCCCAAGATGCGCGGACGCAGCATAGACCTCCTGCGCGAGGCGGGCGTGGAGGTGGAGGTGTTGGACGACGACTTCTTCGAGAAGCAGAACGAGCAGTTTTCCCATTTCATGCGCACGGGTAGGCCGTTTGTGCACATCAAGCTCGCCACGACTTTGGACGGCAGAATCGCCGCGTCAGACGGCGAGAGCAGGTGGGTGACGGGCGAGGCCGCGAGGTGCCGGGCGCACCTCTTACGGGCCGAAGCTGGGGCCGTGCTCGTCGGTGCCGGCACCGCGCGCATCGACGACCCGCTCCTTACTCCCCGCGGCCTCCCCGAGGACCCGCCGCCTATCACCCGCGTCGTCCTCGACCCGGGCCTCACGCTCCGCGTCGACGGTCAGCTTGCACGTACAGCCTACACGCACCCGGTGATCGTCTTCAGGGGGGAAGACGTTGAGCCCGGTCGCGCGGATAGGCTGCGTGCTTTGGGTGTCGAGGTCGTGTCGACGCCGTTCGCGGGTGGGGAGCTCGATTTGATCTTCGTGCTCGAGGAGTTGGGGCGAAGGGGGATCCGCGGCGTCCTGGTCGAAGGTGGCGGGAAGACGGCTGGCCGTTTCGTGGGGCGGGGGCTCGCCGATAAGCTGACTCTGTTCTACGCCCCCAAACTACTCGGGGCTGAAGGAGTGCCGCTCATGGGCGCCTTGAAAGTTGCTGGCATGGACGAGGCCTTCAGGTTCCATGTCGAAGCTGTCGAGAAGATCGGGGAGGACGTCATCGTAACGTTGTACCCGTTGAAACCGAAGGAGGATCTTGTTTACCGGGCTGATTGAGGGGACGGGCCCCGTTGTTCTTACCGTGGAAGAGGGCAGTATGGTGCGGGTCGGCATCTCTGCCGGACGCCTCGTCCAAGATACCAGGGTCGGCGACTCCGTCTCGGTCAACGGCATATGCCTTACGGTTAACGAGATCAGTGGAGAGGTGCTCCTCTTCTACGCCATGCCGGAGACTCTCAGACGGACGGCGCTGGGCGAGCTGAAGGAACGGAGCATCGTCAATCTGGAGCGGGCGATGACGCCCACGTCGAGGTTCGGCGGTCACGTCGTGCAGGGGCACGTGGACGGGGTGGGGGAGGTCCTAGCTATTAGGCCTGAGGGTGAAGCGGAGATCTGGGAATTCTCGGCGCCCCAGCCGGTATTACGCTACACCGTCGAGAAGGGGAGCGTGTGTGTGGATGGGATCAGCCTTACCCTAGTTTCCGTCGGGGAGTCTTCGTTCACCGTCTCGGTACTGCCCCAGACAAAAGAGACGACGAACCTGCGGAACCTTTCGCTTGGGGACCGGGTTAACTTGGAAGCGGATGTTATAGCTAAGTACGTAGAGCGTCTGCTAAGGCCGCTGTTGGGCAAAGGTTCACAAATTTTCGAGAGGAGCGTGGAAGATGCCATTTAGTCCCGTCGAGGAGATCGTAGAGGAGATCAAAGCCGGAAAGATGGTCATCGTCTGCGACGACGAGGATCGAGAGAACGAGGGCGACCTGACGATGGCCGCCGAACTTGTAACGCCGGAGGACATAAACTTCATGGCCCTGTACGGGCGTGGCCTCATCTGCCTGCCCATGGCAGGCGAGATCATCGACCGGCTCGAGATCCCTGAGATGGTCCAGCACAACCACTCGCGCATGGGTACCGCCTTCACCGCTTCCATCGAGGCCAAGAACGGCATAACGACCGGCATTTCGGCCGCTGACCGCGCCCACACCTGCCGGGTCGCGGTGGACGAGGTGACGGGACCGGAGGATTTGGTGATGCCGGGCCACGTCTTCCCTTTAAGGTCGCGACCGGGCGGCGTCTTGCAGCGAGCGGGCCAGACGGAGGCGGCGGTCGACTTGGCGCGTCTGGCGGGCTTCAAGCCCGCGGGGGTGATCTGCGAGATCATGAACGAGGACGGCACGATGGCCCGCGTCCCCGACCTGGAGAAGTTCTCCGAAGAACACGGCGTCAAGATGGTGACGGTGGCCCAGATCATCGAGTACAGGCGCCGCTACGAGCGGCACGTGAAGTTCGCCGTCGAAACGCGCTTGCCCACCCAGTTCGGCGAGTTTAGGCTCAAGGCTTACGAGAACGACGTGGATGATATGACGCATCTGGCCTTAATAATGGGCGAGCCCGAGGGCAAGGATAACGTTTTGGTACGCGTTCACTCGGCCTGCCTTACCGGCGATGCTTTTCACTCCTTGCGTTGCGATTGCGGCGGCCAACTTGACAGGGCGATGCGGGCGATTGCCGAAGAAGGCGAAGGCGTTCTCGTGTATATGCAGCAGGAGGGGCGCGGCATCGGGCTCCTCAACAAGATGAAGGCTTATCACCTCCAAGACGAGGGGCTCGACACCGTTGAGGCCAACCAGAGGCTCGGTTTCGCCCCGGACCTAAGGGACTACGGCATCGGTGCCCAGATCCTCAAGGACCTCGATCTCTCCCGCATTCGCTTCATGACTAACAACCTCACCAAGGTCGTGGGGCTTCAAGGTTTCGGACTCGAGATCACCGAGAGGATACCGCTCGAGGTGGAGCCGAACGGCGAGAACGAGCGCTACCTCAAGACCAAAAAAGAGAAGCTCAACCACGTCTTCGAGAAATATTAAGGAGGCCAAGTTGAAGAGGGAGAAGGAGCCGAACTACATAGAAGGAAACCTCGCAGCGGCTGGCCGCAGTTTCGGCGTTGTGGCCTCGCGCTTCAACGACTTCATCGTAGATAAGCTCCTCGACGGCGCCCTGAACGCCATACGGCGTCATGGGGGCGACGTGCAGGCGGTGGACGTGGTCTGGGTGCCAGGCTCCTACGAGATACCGCTGGCTGCCAAGAGGCTAGCCCTGACCGGCGCGTACGACGCTGTGATTTGCTTGGGGGCCGTGATCAGGGGCGCCACCCCCCACTTCGATTACGTGGCGGGCGGGGTCGCCTCCGGGATCTCGGTGGTCGCGCTGGAGACGAACCTGCCGGTGGTCTTCGGAGTCATCACCACGGACACTATCGAGCAGGCCATCGAACGGGCTGGTACCAAGGCCGGCAACAAGGGCTTCGAGGCCGCCGTAACCGCCATCGAAATGGCGTCTCTCATGGACCGGATCGGCGAGACTAACCCGCAAGAGGGCGGGAGAAACCCCACGGGAAACCCAGCAGAGATGGGAAGGGCTCAAAGCTTTTAAGCGGGCGTGCCCTCGGCGGTAGTTGGCCGCATACGGGGTGGAGCCTTATGGACCTTGAACGCCTTTAAGCAAGAGGTACAAACGTAGACACGCTTGACGGATGCGCCTTCCTGGACCCGGATCTTCTGTAAGTTCGGGTTCCAGCGTCGTCGCGTAGCGCGCAAAGAGTGGCTGCGCGCGTTGCCGAAGCTTGGATGCTTTCCGCAGGAATAACAAACTTTCGCCATGAGAAATCTCCTGTGCTAGGATACCGGCCAATACCTGGTAACGACCCGGCATCGCCAGCAACACGCCGATCTTTGGCGAAACGCTACGTGGCCGGGGTCCGGGCGGAGATTGTACCAAATCCTCGTGGGACGTGGCGTTTGTTAAGATTCTAAGGCGGGTGATGGGAGGGACGGCCGAAAAGAGGGAAGACGCCGAGGTAAGTAGCACGGACCTGAGGACTCTCATCGAGGCCGCGCACGCCGCTCTCAAGGCCTATGCGGCAAAGATAGATGCCCTCAACGTCTACCCGGTCCCGGACGGTGATACGGGAACGAATATGCTCCTGACGGTCCGGGCGGTACTCGAGGAGGTTTCGACTTTGACCGATCTCAGGGGAGAGGCGGCGGTCAAAGCGGTCTCGCGGGCCGCGCTCATGGGCGCGCGGGGCAACTCCGGGGTGATACTCTCCCAGATCTTGCGCGGCGCCTGCGAGGCTTTGAGCGAGGCCCGCGTTTTGGACGCCGAAGCCCTCGCGGTAGCGCTCACCGAGGCGAAGGAGCGGGCGTACGCAGCCGTCCAGAGCCCTGTTGAAGGCACGATGCTTTCGGTGATAAAGGACGCGGCGGTGGCGGCACAATCGTGTGTGAAGCGAGGGGAGAAGGACCGGCTGGAAGTCCTCAAAGCGGCAACCCAAGAGGCGCACGCCTCGGTAAAGCGAACCCCAGAGCTCTTGGGCATCTTAAAGGAGGCAGGGGTTGTAGACGCCGGAGGATTGGGGGTGGCCATTATACTGGACGGCCTAATTGCTGCTTTGAGCGGCGAGGAGCCCGTCCCGGATCTCGACGAGGCAAATCCGGCGGCCGACGGGGAGCGCCTAAAGGAGACTGTGACACACTCGGCGCAAGAAGTGTGGGGTTATTGCACGGAGTTCATCGTTAACGGCTTTACTGGTAGCGCCAAAGAATTCGAGGCACGCATCCACCACCTCGGTAAGAGCGTGCTAGTGATCCTCAACGACGATCTCGTCAAGGTCCACCTCCATACCCAGGACCCAGGGGGTGCCCTCACTTACGCGGGCAACTTCGGTCGGCTCTCCGGCGTGAAGGTGGACGATCTGGAGGCCCAGACCCGTGCCCGGATCGAAAGTGAAGCCCCGCCCATTTCCTTCTCGGAGACCGCGGCGAAGCTCGGGGTCGTAGTGGCGAGCCAAGGTACAGGGAATCGCCAACTCTTCGAATCTATGGGTGCTGTGGTCGTAGAGGGCGGTCAGGGAGCGAATCCGAGCACGGAAGATTTCGTTCGGGCGATAAGGAGTTCCGGTGCTGCCGCTGTGATCTTATTACCGAACAACAAGAACGTCGTGCCGACAGCAGAGAGGGTGGGCGAGTTGACCGAGGTCGAGGTGTACGTCGTACCAACGAGGAGTATCGCGGGGGGCTTGGCGGTCATGGTCGGCTACGATGCCGAGGGAGAGCCTGAAAGGGTAGCAGAGGAGATGCGCGAGATTGAAGAAGGCCTTCTGTACGCGGAGGTCACCGTTGCTGTCCGGGACGCCCAAGTGGAGGGGCGCGAGGTGAGAAAAGGGGCGTACATGGGCCTTCTGGATGGAAAGCTTTATGTGGCGGAGGCGTCGATCCACGCGGCAGCCCTGGCGCTCATAGAGGCGACCGTCGAGGAGGGTGCTGACGTGGTGACGCTGCTCCGGGGGGCGGATCTCGCGGAGGCGGCCGTGGAGGAGATCGCCGAGGCCATCCGGGGCTTCGACTCCCACCTCATGGTCGAGATCAAGAATGGGGGGCAACCGCTGTACCCCCTGCAGATGGTGGCCGAGTGACGACGGCGATCGTCACAGACTCGACGACGAGCTTGCCAGACGAGGTGCGGGAGCGTCCCAGTGTCCGGGTGGTCCCCCTAACGTTTTCTTTCGGATCAGCGGAGACCTACCTAGACAAGACAGACATCGCGAACGCGGAGTTCTACGAGAAGTTGCGGAGCTCGCCCACCTTTCCGACGACCTCCCAGCCGCCGGTCGGAGCGTTCGTCGAAGCCTACGAGTCCTTGCATGCGTACGACAACATCCTGGTGTTGGTGGTTTCGTCGAAGCTCAGCGGAACTTATGGCTCGGCGGTTACGGCGGCGGGGATGGTCGAGCGACCGGTCGAGGTTTTGGACACGAGGAGCGCGGAGATGGGATCGGGTTTGATCTTGCTCGAGGCCCTGCGCGTCGTGGACGAGGGCGGGGACTTCGAGGAGGTCAAGCATGCAGCGGAGGTGGCTATAAGGCGTTGTACGCTATTGTTCGCCGTTGGTACCCTCGAGTATCTGGAGAAGAGCGGTCGCATCGGGCGGGCCCAGCGTTTGCTAGGGACGGCGCTCGACATCCGGCCGGTGTTGCGTGTCGAGGATGGCGAGGTGGTCCCACACAAGCGGACCCGTGGCCGCAAGCGACAGATGGCGGCACTTCTGGAGGAGACGAAGCCCGCCGCGGGAGGCAGGCGTCCTTTAGCGTTCGGGCACGCCGACGCTCCGGGACCGCTCAGCGAGCTCATCGATTCTTTGGGCGTGGAGGGCCGCTTCGTCGCGGACATCGGTGGGGTTGTTGGATCTCACGTTGGCCCAGGGGCCTATGGCGTGGCCTTCTTATAAGGAGAATGACACCTGGGAGGGGAACGCCCCTACTCAGCGCGAGCTCCTTAAGCTACGCCGGAGGACCTCCCTACCGGAGCTGCGCGCCGCGCCGGTCACGACGCTTCCCGGCGTGGGGCCTAGGATCGAGGCAGCGCTCGAAGACTTAGGTATAGTCTCTTTGGCGGACCTCGTATCGCACTACCCCTCGCGTCACGAAGACCTCTCGAACGTAAAGAAGATCTCCGACCTCCGCGTCGGGGAAAGGGCGACTGTTGTAGGAAGGGTGGTAAGCGTAAAGAAGCTAGGCCGCCCGGTCCGAGGGCGGACGCCAGGACTCTCGGTGCACCTCTACGACGGCACCGGATACATGCCGGCGACCGTCTGGGGTCGGGGGTGGCTCTTGAACCAGCTAATCCCGGAAGCTTGGGTCGTCGTCTCGGGTGAGGTGCAGCGCAGGCACGGCCTGCAGCTCGCCGCGAGGAACCTCGAGGTCGTCGACGATTCGGACGCGGTCGGAGGCAATGCTCATGCGGGCCGGTTCGTGCCGGTCTACCCCGTCAATAAGGGAGTACAAGCCCGGAGGATGCGAACCCTCGTCCACCGCGCTCTCGAAGCATCGGGACGCATCCTCGATCCATTGCCCGGGGAGATCCTCGCCTGCCACAGGCTGCCGAACCTTCACGATGCGATACACGAGATCCACTTCCCCGCCGACAAGGAACGCCTGAGGATAGCCACGAGGCGGCTGGTCTTTCATGAGCTATTCTTGATACAAACCGGGCTCGCCGTGCGCAAGGCACGGCTGGAGAAGGCCGAAGTCGGCCGGAGACACAAAGGAGATGGCCGGCTCCTCAACCCCTTTCTCGGAGGTCTTGCTTTCGAGCTCACCGAGGCACAGCAGCGCGTGATCGGGGAGGTGCTCGAAGGTATGCGCTCGGAGAAGCCGATGCGTCGTCTCTTACAGGGCGATGTCGGGAGCGGCAAGACCGTCGTGGGCGTTGCGGCCCTCCTCACGGCGGTCGAGTCGGGCGGGCAAGGTGCGATCATGGCCCCTACCGAGGTCCTCGCCGAGCAGCACTACATCTCCATCTCAACAGCCCTGAAAGATCTCCCGGTCAACGTCTTCCTGCTCACCGGATCACAAAATGCCGGTGAGCGCCGGGCGGCACTGGAAGCGGTAACGCATGGGGAGGCGCACGTTGTTGTGGGGACACACGCCCTCATACAGAAAGGCGTGGAGTTTAAAGACCTTTCCCTCGTGGTGGTCGACGAGCAGCACCGCTTCGGGGTCGGCCAGAGGACGGTCTTCAAGGAGAAGGGAGCGATGCCGGACACGCTGGTGATGACGGCTACTCCGATCCCGAGGACCCTCTCCTTGACACTCTATGGAGACCTCGAGGTCTCCGTCCTCGATGAACTACCCCCCGGGCGTAAGCCCGTCCAGACGTGTATGGTCGAGGTCCCGGAGCGCGAAGAGGCCTACGAGGCGGTAAGAGAAGAGCTCCAAGTGGGGCGTCAGGCGTACGTCGTCTGCCCGCTCGTGGAGGAATCTGAAGCCTTGGAGGACGTTCGGGCGGCGGAGGAGCTCTACGAAGAGCTCGCCGCACAGATCTTCCCGGACAGGGGCGTCGGTCTCCTTCACGGCCGGATGAGGGCTGCAGAGAAGCGCGAGGTCATGCGCGCGTTCCGTGATCGGGAGATAGAGGTGCTCGTCGCCACAACCGTCGTCGAGGTCGGGGTGGACGTACCTAACGCGAGCGCTATCGTGATCGAGGGCGCCGAACGCTTCGGGCTCTCCCAGCTTCATCAGCTGAGGGGTCGCGTGTGCCGGGGCTTGCATCCCTCGAGATGTTTCCTCGTCGGCGACCCGAAAACGGAAGAAGCGCAGAAACGGCTCGAGGCGTTGTGCAAGCATCAGGACGGCTTCAAGCTCTCCGAGGTCGATCTTGCCATTCGGGGCGAAGGGACCTTGTTCGGTAGCCGGCAGAGTGGGATGCCGGACCTCAAGATTGCGAAGCTCTTGAGAGACGTCGAGATACTGGTCGAGGCACGCCGGGCGGCTTTCGAACTAGTGGCCACCGATCCCGGCCTCAGGCAGATCATTCATAGACCTTTGAGGCGCGAGATCCGGGAACTCCTCGGGGCCGACGTCGAGTGGCTGTTTCGCGAGTAGGACCATGAGAATCATCGCCGGCTCGGCCCGCGGCGCTCGGCTGGCCCCGGCCCCGAACGGCGTACGCCCGACTTCCGACCGGGTACGTGAGGCGATCTTCAACTCTTTGGGCCAGTTCTTCGACGGCGGCGAGGCCCTAGATCTGTACGCCGGATCCGGGACTCTAGGCATCGAAGCTTTGAGCCGCGGCTGCGACAAGGCGACGTTCGTCGAAAGAAGCGGGCAGGCGACGCACGCTATTCGGGAGAACTTAACGCGTGCGGGGTTCGTAAAGAAGGGGGAGGTATTGCGGAGGGACGTTACGGAGGTTGTAGAGCGGTTCGTAGCAGAGGGACGCAGGTACGATTTGATATTTGCCGACCCGCCGTATAGAATCCCGCCGAGGGAGATGGAGGGCGTCCTGGGACGCCTTGCGGCCTTACTCGCGCCCGGCGGACGCGTCGTGCTCGAGAGCGGCGGTCCCCTCGCAGAGGCCATAGATAACCTGAAGGGGGTCAGCCGTCGCTACGGGGGTACCGTCGTAACCTTCCTCGAACGGTTGGAAAACACCATGAAAATCGCCATTTGTCCCGGCAGCTTCGACCCCATAACTGTTGGCCACATGGACGTCATCCGGCGGGCGTGCAAGATCTATGACCACGTGGTGGTGGCCGTGGGAGCCAACTTACGTAAGAAGCCCAGGCTTCCCGCGGAGGAGCGGGCGAGACTTATCGAGAAGGCAACTGCGGGGTTGGAGAACGTTTCCGTGGAGGTGATGGAGGGGCTTTTGGTGGACTTCGCCCGAGAGCAGGGCGCCCGCTCGGTCGTCAAAGGCTTGAGGGCGGTCTCGGACTTCGAGTCGGAGTTTGAGCAGGCGCAGCTCAACCGGACGCTGTACCCCGAGTTCGAGACGGTATTCATTATGGCGGCGGCGGAGCACAGCTTCCTCTCGTCGAGCGCGGTGCGCGAGATCGCCAGCTACGGCGGGGACGTGCGTGAGCTGGTCCCGGAAGAGATACAAGAGATCGTGCAGCGGTTATACGACACCAGCGCGGACGAACAGGCAGCAACGAGCGACAAAGGGTAGAATACAAGAATGGACGTATTGGTTCTAATAGACAGGTTGGAGGAGCTGGTGGAAGAGGCCCGGAGCTTCCCCGGCTTCGGCAACACGGCGATGGTGGACCGCGACGCCGCCTTCGACGTGATCGACCAGATGCGCCAGACCATCCCGGAGGAGCTCAAGCAGGCCCGCTGGATCGTCAAGGAGCGCCAGGCGATGCTCGACGAGGCGCGTAGCGAGAGCGACCGTATCATTCGGAGCGCGCAAGAGGAGGCCGAGAAGATCACCTCCGAAGAGGAGGTCCTCAAACGGGCCGAAAAGCGGAGCGCGGAGATTATGGAAGAGGCTAGGCGCCGCGAGCGTGAGATACGATTAGGAGCGGAGGACTACGCCGACGAGGTGCTCGCCAACCTCGAAGAGAACCTGGCTCGCCTTCTCGAGGCCGTCCAACGGGGCCGCTCGAAGTTGCAGGGCGTCCCAGAAGAGTAAAATAGGGGCATGGACAAACTGATCAAACTGAAGCGCCCAGGGATGGGCATCGGGGACACACGCGAGCTTTCGACTTCTTTCGAGTTGCCGTCCTTCGACCTCTACGGTCGCCGGCACGAGGTGAAGGCGGCCGAGGCGCGCATTCGGGTCACCCGGCTCGCCGAAGGGCTGCATCTGGATTTCGAGGTTCTCTGCGATGTTGCGACCACCTGCGATCGTACTCTGGAGCCGGTGGACATAACTTTGGCTTTTGGCGAATCGGAATTTCTCTCGGGCCCCAACGATGCGGAGCTATACGTCGAGGACTGGGAGCTGAACGTGGCACGCTACGGTGAAGAGGCGCTCCCGAGCGAGATCCCGATGCAGGTCTTCTGCCCGGGCACGAAGCCGGTGACCCCAGCCGATAGGGGCGATGAGATCGACCCACGCTGGCGAGGCCTCGACGACATTTTCGCCGCGAACTTTTAGTCCCCGACGTACCAACGCGCTAACCACTGCAGGGAGGTAATACAGTGGCCGTACCGAAGAAGAAGACATCGCACGCTCGTAGGAACCAGCGCCGGGCACACCATGCCTTACAGGGCCCGCGCCTCGTTGAGTGCCCGAACTGCTTCGAACCACGCCTGCCGCACCGGGTGTGCCCGCACTGCGGCTACTATAAGGGGCGTACCGTGGTTGCCGTAGAGACTACCGAGTAGAACGAGTTCTAGGCCCCATCGCGGAGCCTAAAGCGTGCGCGTAGCGGTGGATGCCCTCG
>Ga0126310_10000397_pt1 | contig 14663 bp, 16 predicted proteins | sample Plot60_FD_92540 | JGI IMG/M metagenome (GOLD analysis project Ga0126310, IMG submission 92540) | Serpentine soil microbial communities from UC McLaughlin Reserve, CA, USA - Plot60 | ecosystem: Environmental > Terrestrial > Soil > Grasslands | place: USA: UC McLaughlin Reserve, Lake County... | reverse complement strand
CGGAGTACCGCAACCGGGTCGACTCGTTCTACGACCAGACGGTCGCCGACGTCTACGACCTCTACCAGCGGCGGCTCTTCGCCTCCAACGCCGTCGACTTCGACGACCTGCTGATGCTGACCGTGGACGTGCTCGAGCGATTCCCGGAGGGGAGGGAGCGCTGGCAGAAGGCCTTCCGCTACATCCTCGTCGACGAGTACCAGGACACGAACCATGCGCAGTACCGGCTGCTTCAGCTCCTGGCCGAGAAGCACCGGAACGTGTGCGTCGTCGGCGACCCCGACCAGTCGATCTACGCCTTCCGGGGCGCCGACATTCGCAACATCCTCGAGTTCGAGCGGGACTTCGGTGAGACGACGACGATTCCGCTGGAGCAGAACTACCGCTCGACGAACACGATCCTGCGCGCCGCGAACGCCGTCATCTCTCAGAACCGCGAGCGGAAGCCGAAGAACCTCTGGTCCGACCTCGGCGACGGCGATCCGGTCCGCGTGCTCGAGGTCGAGGACGAGCACGCCGAGGCCCGCTTCGTCGCCGCCGAGATCGCACGGCTCGTCGACGAGGGTGTCAACGGCAGCGAGATCGCCGTCTTCTACCGGACGAACGCGCAATCCCGCGTGCTCGAGGACATCCTCGTCCGCCAGGAGATCCCGTACCAGGTGATTGGCGGCCCGCGCTTCTACGAGCGCGCCGAGGTGAAGGATCTGGTCGCCTACCTCCAGGTGATCGACAACCCCTACGACGCGGTCAGCCTCCAGCGGATCGCCAACCGCCCACGGCGCGGGATCGGCGACGCCTCGCTCGCGCGCCTCCAGGCGTACGCGGACAACCACGGGCTCTCGCTCTGGGAGGCGCTCGAGTTCCCGGAGGAGGCGGGCCTCGGTCCTGCCCAGGTGCGCGCCGTCAACCAGTTCCGCACGGTGATCCAGTCGCTACAGGCCGGCGCGCTCGAGCTGCCCGTCGACGAGCTGCTCGAGCGCACGCTCGACCGCAGCGGGTACATCGCGGCGCTCGAGGCAGAGCGGACGATCGAGGCTCAGGGCCGGATCGAGAACCTGCAGGAGCTCGTGGGCGTGACGCAGGAGTACCAGGCGACGGCGCCCGACCCCAGCCTCTCGACGTTCCTCCAGGAGATCTCGCTCTACTCCGACCAGGACGCGCTGCGCGAGCAGCAGAGCCTCGTCACCTTGATGACGCTCCACAATGCGAAGGGGCTCGAGTTCCAGGCGGTGTTCATGATCGGGATGGAGGAGGGCGTCTTCCCGCACTCGCGCTCGATCGAGCAGAACGAGCTCGAGGAGGAGCGGCGCCTCGCGTACGTCGGGATGACGCGGGCGAAGGAGTGGCTGACGCTGACGCACGCGTCTGCGCGCGCCCTCTACGGCAACCGCAACTACAACCTTCCCTCCCGCTTCCTCGACGAGCTGCCGCAGGAGGAGCTCCACCGCGAGCGCCTGCGCCCCACGTCGTGGTCGGGCTACGGCTCGCCGACGGCGCGGATCCAGCCGCGCGGCGAAACGCCTGAGCTGGGGACGGGGGATTCGGTCCGCCACCAGACGCTCGGCGAGGGCGTCGTCACCGCGGTCGAGCCCGGCGGCGTCGTGTCGGTCCGCTTCGCCGGCGAGAGTGTCGACCGGCGGCTCGTCCTCGACTACGCGCCGCTGGAGCGGATCGCTTGAGCTACGAGATTCGGCGCGCGACGCCGGAGGACTTTCCGGCGGCGCTGCACCCGATCTTCCACTACTTCGGCCGGCCGCCCGACGCGGACTGGGTCGAACGCGTTGCCTCTCTCCTCCCTCTGGAGCGGATCCACGCCGTCTTCGACAACGGCTCGATCGTCGGCAGCGCCTCCGTCTTCCCATTCGAGATCGGCATCCCTGGCGGTTTTGCCAGGGCCGCGGGCGTGACCATGGTCGGCGTGCTCCCAACGCACCGCCGGCGCGGCATCTTCAACGACGTCATGCGCGCCCAGCTCGAGGATATCCACGAGCAGGGCGAACCGATCGCCTACCTCTGGGCTTCCGACGACGCGCTCTATGGCCGCTTCGGTTACGGCATCGCGTCGCTCAGCGGCAACATCGAGATCGCGCGCGATCGCGCCGCCTTCCACGGCGCGTTCGAGCCGCGTGGCGAGATCCGCTTGGTCGAGGTCGACGAGGCCGTGGCGCCGTTCTCGGAGATCCAGCGGCGCGCTGCCGCGCAGCATCCGGGGATGTTCGTGCGCACGGAGGAGTGGTGGCGCAACCGGCGGCTCACAGACGCCGACTGGAGCCGCAACGGCGGCGGCGAGATGGTGCGCGCGCTGCTCGAGCTGGACGGGTGCCCTGCAGCGTACGCGCTCTACCGGCTGCACTTCTCGGCCGACCGCGGCGTCCCCAGAGGGTTCACGAGCGTGATCGAGGCGATTGGCGACTCGGCCGAGGCGACGCGGGAGATCTGGCGCTACCTCCTGGACATCGACTGGATGGAGCGTGTGCGTGCGGGTCTCCTCCCGCTCGACCACGAGCTCTTCCTGCTCCTGCGAGAGCCCCGCCGCCTCTCGTTCAACCTTCGCGACGGCCTCTGGGTCAGGCTCGTGGACGTCGAGGCGGCGCTCGCGGCGCGGTCCTACAAGCGTGGAGAGGCGGTTGTCCTGCAGCTCGCCGATGAGCTGTGCCCCTGGAACGAGGGGGCGTGGGAGGTCGGACCAGACGGCGTCAGCCGGACGACGAGGCCGGCAGAGATCAGGGTGGATGCCTCGGCTCTCGGTTCCGCCTATCTCGGCGGCTTCGGCTTCGGGGAGCTCGCGCGGGCCGGACGGGTCGAGCAGCTGGTCGACGGGGCACTGGAGCGAGCGGACGCGCTCTTCCGCGCCGACCGCTACCCGTGGTGCCCCGAGATCTTCTAGACAGCTGAGGTAGGCGATCTCAGAAGGTGGCTACAATCGGCGCACCAGGGCGGTTAGCTCAGTTGGGAGAGCACCAGCTCGACAAGCTGGGGGTCACTGGTTCGAGCCCAGTACCGCCCATTGCATAACAAGCCGTTTCCGCGCGCCCCGGCCTTACATTTTCCACTGCGACCCGTACGTGGTCAGTAAAGGGTTTTTCTCGTGATCGCCGCCGCGAGACATCTCATACGAGCAGTGAAGATTCTCGTCCGCGACCGCCGTGTCCCGAAACCGCTGCTAGGACTCATCGGCTTCGGTCTGCTGCCACTCCCAGGGCCGCTCGACGAGGCCGTCTTAGTCGTCGTCGGGCTTGTTCTCAGCGTCTTCTACCGCGAGCCGCTTCGCGACGCCTGGCGCCAGGCCGCGCGCTCATCCGATCGGCGCACCTCCTGACCGCTGATAGCAAGCCGGAAGCGCTCTAGATCAGCCGCCACACTCGTCGTCGAACAAGTCTCCGCGGCGACTACTGGCCAGCGGGCGTCCAAGTGAGATCATCGAAAGACGGGGCCGGGCGTTCCTGCCAGGAGACCGCCGCGCAGGGCGTCGACCGAAGGACGCCTGTGGCGTTCGGCTCGCGCCGGGCCCAAGGCGATGGCGACTGGCCGCGGTCCCGCGCATTGACAGCGATACGACCCAAAAGTCCAGGGATCCTGGACCGATGGATCATTGCGGTGGTTCCACGCGTGGGCTCAACTGTCCATATGCGGCCTTCAGTCTCGGCGGCAGAAATCGGGCTCGCGTTCGTGTTCATCGGGCGGAGCTTCACTCGCATCTACTTGGGGCGTGCGGTTGCGCGACTCGGTGTGCCACAGGCGTACGCCGCAGCGACCGCCGGGACTGGTGTGATCCCCGCGTGGGTTTCTCTGGCCGTGGTCGGCGGCTGGGCTCTCGCAGTGGTGTCCGCGTTGTCGCTGCTCGTTCCATAGACCAAGCTCAGCCGCTCTCGTCCACCTCCCGAAAGCCGCTGAAGCGGCGGTCGCATCGAGGATCGCTCAGCCGTGGGCGAGCGGTCGAGGTTCATAGACTGCGGACCCATGGCGCAGCGCGTGATTCCGATGGTCTCCTACGAGGACGCGGGGCGGGCGGCCGAGTGGCTTTCAGCCGCGTTCGGGTTCGAGGAGACGGAGCGGTTTGACTTCGAGGGACGCGTCGCGCACGTGACGCTCGAACTCGACGGCAATGTCGTCTTCGTCGGCAGTCCGAGCCCGGACTACCGCAGTCCGGCGACGCTCGCCGCCGAGTACGAGTCGGTGCGGCGAATGCTGGAGACGCCCTACGTCATCGACGGGGTGATGGTCTACGTCGATGACATCTCGGCGCACCTCGAGCGGGCGCGAGCGGCCGGCGCGACGGTCCTGTCCGAGCTCGAGGACAACCCGTCGGTGGGGCAGCGGCAGTACCGCGCCGCCGACCTCGAGGGCCACCGCTGGATGTTCGCGCAGGCGTCGTAGTCATCGCGCGCCTTCTTCTCCTCTCGTACTTCGAGCCCGACGACGTTCCGAAGCTCGTTCGTGCGATCCGCGCGACGCGGACGCCGCCGGAGACGCGCATCTACGTCGGCAGCTACGGTGTCAATGCGCCGGTCAGCCGCGAGGTTCAGGCGCTCACGCGCGGCCTGTACGCGCCCATGTTCCCGATCAAGCCGACGTCGTTCTGGAATCGCCGCCGCGTCGGGGCCGAGGAGCCGCGCTATGCCGGCCGGCTGCCGGGGCTCACCGCGCTGCTGAGCCTGCCGGTGCGGGAGCGCGTGGCGTGGGGGAGGGAGCTCGGGCGCCGCTTCCGCGACGAGGTGCGGACCGCCGAGGGCGAAGGCGTGCGCGTCGACGCGTGGCAGCTGGACGAGCTGGTGGCGGAGCTCAGCGGGCCGCAAGGGCGCGCGTGGCGCGACTTCACCCGCGGCACGCTCCATGGCTTGAACTTCGGTCGAAGCGAGTTCTTCGACGGGCCGCGGGTCGGCTTCGTCTGGTCCGGGCGCGAGGCGCTGCGAATCACGCGGCTAACGGTCGATGCGGAGCTGCGCGCGTTCTGGCGCGCGCTCGCGAGCGCCACCTATGCGCTCGTCGGCGAGGAGTACCCCACGTTCGCAGGGAATCCGGAGGCGACGGCGCAGGCCCACGCCGTCGAACAGCGCGAGCTGGCTCGCCGCGGCGCGATCCGCAAGAAGCTCGCCGCGCACTACGTGGTCGGCATGACGCCCGGCTGGCACCTGGCACGTGGGCTCGGCGGGAACGTCAACGGGTGGCCGCGGAGCGAGGTGAACCGCTGGCGCGCGAAGTACGTCGAGGAGCGGGCGCGCATCGGCGTCTTCGGCTTCGGTGCCTATCACTTTCGCTTCGAGAACAGCTCCGAGCAGGTTATGCGGGACACCGTCGCCGGGCTTGCCCGAGGTTTGGGCAAGGCTTAACTAACGCCCCGCCAAGACCTTGCGCGGCCGTGCGTAGCCTCGAGTCGTGGAAAGGAGAGCCATGCGAAACCTCACACTGCTGATCGCACTCGTCGCGCTCGCGTTGCCCGCCATCGCACTCGGCAAGGGAAATCCCGGCGTGATCAAGACGGGGAAGTGCACGAACGGCGCGAGCTGGAAGCTGAAGGCCAAGAACGACGATGCCCGGATCGAGGTGGAGTTCGAGGTCGACCAGAACGTCGTCGGTCGGCGCTGGAACGTCACGCTCAGGCGTGACGGCGCACTCGTCTTTCGCGGCGCGCGCGTAACGCGCGCCCCGAGCGGCTCCTTCTCGGTCAACCGGCGGATCGCGAACACCGGCGGCGCCGACCGGATCGTCGCGACGGCACGCGCGGCTGCCGGCGGTACGTGCCGCGCAGCGCTCAGCGTCTAGCTACGACAGGGCACGGACGAGCCGCTCGAGACCGACCTCGAGCTGCTCGTCCGTGACCGCGACGGACAAGCGTGCCCAGCCCTCGCCCGTGGCGCCGAACCCCTCGCCGGGCGCGACCGCGACCCGATGCTCCGTGAGCAACCGTTCGAGCGTGACGCCCTCGGGCAGCCGGATCCAGACGTAGAACGTGCCCTCGCAGACCGGCGGGGGCACGTCCGTGCTCGCCAGGGCCTCGAGCACGCGATCCCGGCGCCGCTCGTATGCGGCGCGCCGCTCGTCGACCGAGTCCTGCGGGCCGGTCAACGCGGCGATGCCGGCCTCCTGGACGGCGACGAAGATCCCGGCGCGGGTGTGGTCCTGGAGCAAGTCGATACGCTCGACGATCTCGGCGTTCCCGACGACGAAGCCGAGCCGCCAGCCGGCCATCCCATAGCTCTTCGACATCGAGAACATCTCGACGCCGTGTGCCTTCGCGCCGGGCGTTGCGAGGAAGCTCTCCGGGCGGCGCCCGTCGAAGACGAGGTCGCCGTACGCGAAGTCGTGGACGATCGCAGCGCCGGTGTCGGCAGCGAAGCGGACGGCGTCGGTGAACGCGTGGCTGGGCGCCGCGACGGCGCACGGATTCGACGGGTAGTTCAGGTAGACCGCCGCGATATCTTCGTCCGGCGCCTCGTCCCAGGTTGGCGCCCATCCTCGCTGCGGATCCAGTCGAAGCGGCTCGAGGCGCGCCGCCGCCAGTGCGACGCCGGATGGATAGTCCGGATACCCGGGATCCGGCAGCAACACGATCGAGCCCCGCTCCGCGAGCACCATTGCGAGCTCCACGAGCGCGGTCTTCGTGCCGGGGAGGATCGCGACCTCGGTGTCGGGGTCGAGGTCGACGCCGTAGTGCGTCCGGTAGCGCTCGGCGACTGCCGTCCGGAGCTCGGGCAGCCCGCGGAACGGCGGGTAGCCGTGGGCGCGCTGCTCGCCCGCCACCTCGGCCAGCCGCTCGACGACGTGGGGTGGAGGCCCTACCTCCGGGTTCCCCCGTCCGAGATCGATCAGCGGATCGCCGCCGGAGCGCGCCGCTGCGGCGACGCGGGCGAGCAGGACGGTGAAGTATTGAGGCGGCAGCCGGTCGAGTCGTGCCGGCCGCGGTCGCATGGAGGGAGCCTACGGCTCGAGCTCTTCCTTCGGGTGCTCGTCGGCCGTGATCACGAGTCGCGGGCCGTGGCTCGACTCACGGCTCGCGAAGACGACCGCGACCGCGCTCTTGGTGGTGATCGCGAGGCTGACTCGGTCGTCGCCGGCATCGACGAACGGCGTTACGTCGACCGCGTTCCAGGCGCCGCGCCGCACGGGCTTCGACGACGCGTACCGGAGCGACAGCGCCGGCGCGTTTGAGTACGTCAGCCGGGCCTCTCGCCAGTCGTTTCCCTCGACCCGCCGCACCTGGTATCGGACCCGCGGGCCCGCCTGAGCATGGAGCAAGAGCGTGATGCCTGTGATCGCGCGGCCCCGCTTCTTGATCCTGAATCTGAGGTAGACCGTCGTCTGGGGCGCGCCGTCTGCCCGCAGCGCGAGTAGACCGCCGAAGTTCCGCTGAGGCTGGGCCACGCTGACGTAGGCGTCGGCCTCCGGTGTGAGCGCGCGAATCTCTGGCGACGGCGCCTCCTTCGCCCCGGCAACCCCTGCCGCAGTGACCCCCAACGCAAGCCCGGCGACTCCAAGTGCCGACCTCGTCTTCGCTCGAACGATCGTCCCGGTCCCTTCGCCGACTACCCCAAGTAGCCGAGAATGGGCCGAAACCCTTACCAGGCGCGGTTACCGCATTGCGTGAGCGGGGGCGCCGCCGGCTCTTGCCTGCGCGGCGACCGCCTTCTTGAGCACCCCGAGCGCTTCATCCTTGCGACCTTCGGCCTCCAGCAAGTCGGCGAGCTTGGCGTAGACCTCGAGCAGGTAGCGGTTCGGGCTGAGGCTCAAGAGCTCGGCCGCGTGCTCGTAGAGCTCGATCGCGCGCTTGCGATCGCCGAGCTGTTCGTAGACCTCCGCGACGACGGTGTGCCCGCGGCCCGCGTCGCCCGGACTCGCGCCCGCGAGCGCTTCCGTGCTGGCGACCGCAAGCGCGACTGCCTCGTCGTCGCGCCCCAGGCGCGCGACGGCGCGCGCGCGCTCCAGCTGGAACAGCGCCTCGTCGACCGAGTTCCCGCCTTCCTGGACGAGCGGCAGCCCTCGGTCGAGGATGTCGAGGGCCTCGTTCGGATTGCCCTGGTCGAGCGCGACGTGCGCGAGGAGCTGGTGTGCCTTGGCTGCGTAGGTCGTGTGCTCCGTCAGCTCGAGCAGCTCGAGCGCCTTCCGGGCGTAGCGGGCCGCCGAGTTGGGCTCACCCTGGAGGACGTGGAGCCGCGAGAGCGACCAGTAGATGCGGGCGCGGAAGACGGGGTCGCGAGCATTCTGCGCGCTCGCGACCGTGTCCTTGAGCACGCCTTCGGCCTCCGAGAACTCGCCGTTGTCGATGTAGGCATTCGCAAGCAGGACGCCGAAGCGAACCGCTTCCGGCGTGTTCTTCTGCTCGGACGCACGCGTGAGGGCGTGGCGGAAGAGCCGGATCGCGGGCTCGAGGTCGTCGAGCATCGCGTAGGCCCGGCCGAGCGTGTCCGCGAGCGACGGCTGGTCGGCGGCGTCCACGCCCGAGAGCGACAGTGCTTGCTCGAGGCTCTGCACCGCCCGGCGCGGATCTCCCCGCTCGAAGGCGAGCTGGCCGAGCCCCGCGAGCGCGCGCGCCCGCTCGTTGGTCGTCGTCGCGGCGTCGAGCGCCTGCGAATAGAGCTCTGCCGCGGTCTCGAGCTCGCCGAAGCGCAGCGCGATCTCGGCGTCGAGGAGCGTGCGATCCTCCGCGAGGACGTCGCGGTCTAGGCCGGTTGCGAGCCAGTCCTCGCTGACGCCGAGACGCCTGCCCATCTCCCGCAGCAGCTGCAGCGATGGGATCCGCTCTCCCGCTTCGATCCTCGAGATGTAGGCGGGCGAGCAGCCGTCGAAGGAGAGCTGGCGCTGGCTCAGCCCCGCGCGCCCACGTGCCTCGCGGAGGCGGCGGCCAACCGCCGCGGGATCATCGACATGTGTTGACTTCCGTCTCGGCACGCGAGGGTCGGCCGTATACTAGGCCTTCCCGGGGCCCGGGACTGTCCCGCAACTGAACGAAGGGAGGTCCCGGTGATCGCTCGTCCAGCAGTCATCGCTGCTGCACTGACGGCCCTTGCCGCTTTTCTCGGCACCGGCCCGGTGTGGCCGTAACCCTGCCGGCCTAGCGGAAGCTTGAAGAGCCCCCGGTCGCCCGGGGGTTCTTCGTTTCGCGGCTACCGCGAGATCCGCTCGACGACGTCGCCGGTCTGGCGATTGTCGCCTTCCTTGGCGACGTCCGCCTGGGCGACGACGCCGACGAGGCGCCCGTCCTCCTCGACGACGGGGAGCCGTCGCACCTGGTGCTGCGCCATCAGCCGGAGCGCCTCGTCGAGCTCCTGGTCCGGATCGATCGTGACGAGGTCGCTGGAGGCGACGTCACGGACGCGCGTCGACTGCGGGTCTTTGCCCTCCGCGACGACGCGAACGGCGATGTCGCGATCGGTGAGCGTCGCGACCAGCCGACCGCCCTCCACGACCGGCGTCAGCCCGACGTCCTCGTCTCTCATCAGCTTCGCCGCGTCCACGACGTTCTTGTCCGCCTCGATTGCGGACGGGTTCGACGTCATCACGTCTCGGATGCCCTTGCCCATTCGTTCTCCTCCTGCTTTCTCCGTGCTGTTGTCAGTCCGCTTGCGGGTCGTCCTCGGCGGTCGTGTCGTTCTCCTCAGGGTCCGGGATCGGGCTCCCCTTGGACTCCTCGTTTCGATCGTCCTCGCGTGGGGGCTCCGCTACCGTCTCTTCCATGCGCGTGGTCCTTCCCGATTCGTCCGAACTTGAACTCCCCGACGGCGCAACGGGGCTCGATGCTGCGAGCGCAATCGGACCGAAGTTGGCCGAGGAAGCGGTGCTCGTGCGTTCGAACGGTCGCGTGCAGGACGTGCGGCTGCCCCTCGAGGAGGGTCAGCAGATCCAGATCCTGACGACGCGCGACAAGGACGATCCCGACGCGCTCTACGTCCTGCGGCACTCGGCGGCGCACCTGCTCGCGGAGGCGGTGCGGCGGCTCTACCCCGGGGTGAAGATCGCGATCGGGCCGCCGATCGAGAACGGCTTCTACTACGACTTCCAGTTTCCCGAGCCGATCGGCGAGGACGCGCTCGAGCGCATCGAGGAGGAGATCCGGCGTGAGCTCGAGGAGGGGAGAGCGTGGGAGCGCCAGGAGGTCTCGCGGGACGAGGCACGACGGCGGTTCGAACAGGAGGGCGAGGAGTACAAGGTGGAGCTCGTCGACACCGCCGACGGCGACATCTCTCTGTACACGCAGGGCGAGTTCACCGACCTGTGCCGCGGCCCGCACCTGCAGGACTCGAAGCCGATCAAGGCGCTGAAGCTCACCGGCCTCGCCGGCGCCTACTGGCGCGGCGACGAGCACAACAAGCAGCTGACGAGGATCTACGGCACCGCCTTCTACTCCCAGGACGACCTGAACGCGTACCTCGCGCGCGTCGAGGAGGCGCGGCGCCGCGACCACCGCCGCCTCGGGCCGCAGCTCGACCTCTTCCACTTCGAGGAGGTCTCGCCCGGCGCTGCGCTCTGGCATCCGAAGGGGATGGTGATCTGGAACGCGCTCGAGGATGCGAGGCGCGCGGAGAACGCCAAGCGCGGCTACGACGAGGTCAAGACGCCGCTGATGTGGGACGTCGAGCTCTGGAAGCGCTCGGGCCACTGGGACAAGTACCGCGAGAACCTGTTCCTCGTGGAGGAGGACCCGCGCTTGTATGGCCTCAAGCCGATGAACTGCCCGGGGCACATGCTCCTCTTCAACAGCCGGCTGCGCAGCTACCGCGACCTGCCGATCCGCTACGCCGAGGCAGCTGTCCTCCACCGCGACGAGCCGACGGGCTCACTTCACGGCCTGCCGCGCTCGCGGCAGTTCAGCCAGGACGACGCGCATGTCTTCTGCACCGAGGAGCAGATCCAGGGGGAGATCGACGGGATGTTCGACTACCTCGCCTTCCTCTACGACAAGTTCGGCGTGCGCGAGCTGGCCCACGCCGAGCTCGCGACGCGGCCGGAGAACAAGCTCGGCACGGATGAGGAGTGGGACCACACGGAGGGCGTGCTGCGCACGGCGATCGACCGGATGGGGCTGCGTTATCGCCTCGCCGAGGGTGAGGGCGCCTTCTACGGGCCCAAGATCGACTTCTTCATGGACGACGCCGGCGGGCGCGCCTGGCAGATGGGCACGATCCAGCTCGACAGCCAGCAGCCGAAGCGCCTCGGTTGCACCTATATGGGCGCCGATAACGCCGAGCACACGCCGTACCTGATCCATCGGGCGCTCTTCGGCTCGCTGGAGCGCTTCATCGGGATCCTGATCGAGCACTACGGCGGTGCGTTTCCGTTCTGGCTCGCCCCGGTGCAGGTGCGGATCGTGCCGGTCGGCGAGGCTCATCGCGAGGCCGCCGCGGAGCTCGCGCGGAAGCTCGGCGCGTTCCGCGTCGAGGTCGACGAGCGCGACGAGACGGTGGGGAAGCGGATCCGCGACGCGGAGGTCGAGAAGATCCCGTACGTGATCGTCTACGGCGACCGGGAGTCGGATCAGTCGCTGGCGGTGCGCGAGCGGGGCGGCGAGCAGGCGACGAAAAGCGTCGACGAACTGCTGCGAGAACTGACTGCTAGCCTGTGAGGCCTGCAAGCAGGGGCGCAACCGTTCCTCACCTCCCGGGCCGAGGGTTCGAGGGGGTTCAAGCGAGCCGAGGACACCGAGAGGCCGCTGTTTGCAGCGGTTTTGTCGTTTAGCAAGGAGGACAGGAAGAGCTTGGTGACGAGTCTTTGAGGCCGCGGCGGTTCGTCCGTCCCGAGCCGGCACCGGAGCCGCAGACCCGGATCAACGAGCGGATCCGCGTGCCAGAGGTGCGGTTGATCGACGAAGACGGCGGACAGGTCGGGATCAAGCCGACGAACGAGGCGCTGGAGTACGCGTTCGGCAAGAACCTCGATCTCGTCGAAGTCGCGCCGCAGGCCAAGCCGCCGGTCGTCCGGGTGATGGACTACGGGAAGTACCGGTACCAGGAGGAGCAGAAGGCGAAGCTCGCCCGCAAGCACCAGTCCCAGGTTCACGTCAAGGAGATCAAGCTCAGGCCGAAGATCGCAACCCAGGACTACGAGACGAAGAAGGGCCACGTCGTCCGGTTCTTGAACCAGCGCGCGAAGGTCAAGGTCACGATCATGTTCCGGGGACGCGAGACCACCCATCCCGAGCGCGGCCGGAATCTGCTGATGCGGCTGGCGGAGGACGTGAAGGAGCTCGGCGTCGTCGAGTCACCGCCACTCCTCGACGGGCGCAACATGGTCATGGTGCTGGGGCCGACGAAGAACGCAGGAGTAACGAGAGATGCCAAAGCAGAAGACGTCGAGAGCAGCGAAGAAGCGCTTCAAGTTGACGGGGGCGCGGAAGATCCTCCGGCGGCGGGCGATGCAGAGCCACCTGCTCGAGAAGAAGTCCGCGAAGCGCAAGCGTAGTTTCCGCCAGCCCGACGCGCTCTCGGGCTCCGACGCTCGTGAGGTGCGCCGGATGCTGGGGCTCCGCAAGGGGCGGTCCTAGTGCCTCGCGTGAAGCGCTCAGTCCACGCACGCAAGAAGCGGGGCAAGGTTCTCGACGCCGCGAAGGGCTACGTCGGGCGCAAGCACTCGACGTACCGCGCGGCGAAGGAGCAGGTCGAGCACTCGCTCGTCTACGCATACCGGGACCGCAAGGCGAAGAAGCGCAACTTCCGCCGCCTGTGGATCATCCGAATCAACGCAGCGGCGCGCGCCGAGGGCCTCTCGTACAACCAGTTCGTCGCCGGCTGCCGCCAGGCAGGGATCGAGCTCGACCGCAAGGTGCTCGCGGAGCTCGCGGTGAACGATCCTGCGGCGTTCGGCAAGATCGCGGAGCAGGCGAAAGCCGCGCTCGGCAGCTGAGCGCCGAGCTCCAACGCGTCTTCCTCCACCAGGCGGAGCAGTGCGAGCGCGGCGGCTCGCCGCTCTACGCTGACCTCTGCCGTCGCCTCGCGACCGAGCCTGTCGTCCGCGAAATCCTCGACGACGACCGTTGGGACCGCCCACTCCAGCTCCTTGGCGGCCTCCACTACCTCGCGCTGAGCGAAGGGCTCGAGCCCTGGAACGAACCCGTGCCGGTGCTCGAGCAGCGCCGCGACTGGCTCCGGCGCTTCGTCCAGACGCAGGGCGTCCAGACGAACGAGGTCCAGCGCAGCTGGATGCTGCTCCCGTGCTTTCTCGAGGTCGCACGGCGGACGGGCGTCGAGACGCTCGACCTGATCGAGCTCGGCCCGAGCGCCGGCCTCAACCTCGTCTGGGACCGCTACCGCTACCGCTACGAGCAGGGGAGCTGGGGCTGCGGCGACGCTGCGCTCGAGCTCTCCGGCGAGGAGCGGCGTCCCGTGCCTGCGCGCCTGCTCGGGATCAAGCCACGCGTGCGGCAGCGCCGGGGGATCGACCTCGCGCCGCTCGACGTGACGCGGCCCGGAGATACCCTGCTGCTCAAGGCGTTCGTGTGGCCCGACCAGCGCGAGCGGCTCGAGCGGCTCGACCGCGCGGTCGAGACGCTGCGCGCGCAACCGCCGATGCTCGAGCACGGCGACGTCGTCGAGCGGCTACCGGCGCTCCTCGCGGAGCGGCTACCGGGCGCCCTGACGGTCGTCTTTCAGACGGCCGTCAGGGGGTACCTGAGCCGAGAGCGCTGGAAGGAGTTGCTCACCGCCCTGGACCAGGCCGGGCGGCAATTCCCGCTCGCGCTCGTCTCCGTCAGCCGGCCCGCTGCGGGCGAGCACCGCTTCTGGGGGCTCTGGCTCCGCCTCTGGCCGGACGGCCAGAAGCGCCTCCTCGCCCATGCCGGCTTCCACGGACAGTGGCTCGAGTGGCTCCCGTAGGCGCGTGATCACGTCCGCCGCGAACCCGCGGCTCAAGCTCGTGCGGCGCCTCGCCTCCCGCCGCCAGCGCGAGCGCCTCGGCCTGTTCAGTTGTGAGGGCGAGGATCTCGTCCAGGCGGCGCTCGAGGCCGGCCTCCAGCCTGTGGAGCTGCTCGTGGACGCCGAACGTGCGCCGCTCCTCGAGAACCTCGAGCTGGCCGAGGCCGTCGAGCCCCGCCTGCTCGCCGACCTGTCAACGCTCGCTCATCCATCACGCGTGATCGCGGTCTTCCGCCGAGCCGACCTTCCGCAGCTCGATCCCGCTCCTCCTGTTGGAATCGCTCTCTGGCATGTTGTCGATCCAGGCAACGTAGGAACTGTAGTCCGCACCGCGGACGGGCTCGGCCCGGCCTTCGTCGCGCTCTCGCCTGGCTGCGGCGACCCGACCGGTCCAAAGGCGCTGCGCGCCTCGGCCGGCGCGATTTTTCGCGTCCCCCTCGGCCGCTTCGACGAGGCTCCGCGGCCCCGGGTGGCGCTCGTTCCGCGTGGCGGAACGCCGCTGCACGAGCTCGAGCTGCCGGAGCGTGCCACGTTCGTCGTCGGCGCCGAGCGCGAAGGGCTTCCCCCCGAGGTGGCCGACGACTGCGAGCTGCAGGCGACGATCCCGCTCGAGCCTGCCTCCGAGTCGCTGAATGCGGCGGTTTCGGCGGCCGTCGCTCTTTACGAGTGGCGCCGACGGCAGTAGCCCGCCCAGTAATGCCCCCAAGGCCGCCATGGATTGCTGGGTGAGGCGCTAGCTAGAGTCAAGGGGATGGTGCGCGTGATCGGGCTCTGGACGTCGCCGGCCAAGAAGAGCGGCCGGATGGACGCGCGCGACCGCGT
>Ga0126310_10000396_pt1 | contig 14667 bp, 14 predicted proteins | sample Plot60_FD_92540 | JGI IMG/M metagenome (GOLD analysis project Ga0126310, IMG submission 92540) | Serpentine soil microbial communities from UC McLaughlin Reserve, CA, USA - Plot60 | ecosystem: Environmental > Terrestrial > Soil > Grasslands | place: USA: UC McLaughlin Reserve, Lake County... | reverse complement strand
GCACGACGCCGCGAATTGCTGCGGCACCGGCGTGATCGCCGCGGACAACCAGGAGGTTGCCGACACCCTCAACGCGCGCACGCTCGCGATGGCGCAGGGGGGCGACGGCGCGATGGGGATGATGAACATCTGCTCGACCTGCCAGGGCGCGCAGTCGGAGTGCCAGGAACGACTCGACGCCGACACCGCATACCGCGAGCACATCAACGGCAACCTCGAGCCCGAGGGCCTCACCTACGAGCGTGGGGGCGCGTGGTGGAACAAGAACTTCCTCTGGCTCCTGGTCGAGGAAATCGGGCTCGACGCCCTCAAGGAGAAGGTCGTGCGCCCGCTAGAGGGACTGCGGGTCGCGCCGTTCTATGGCTGCTACATCGTCCGCCCCACGCGTCGCCTCGGCTTCGACGAGAGCCCGGAGCGGGACACCTACCTCGAGCAGGTGATCTCAACGCTGGGCGGCGAGCCGGTCGCGTACGCCGGCAGCCACAAGTGCTGCGGCTTCCCGGTCATCACGATGAACAAGGCGACGTCGCTGCGACAGGCGGGCCGCCACATGGCCGACGCACTCGACGCGGGCGCCGACTGCGTCGTCACGCCCTGTCCCCTCTGCCATCTGAACCTCGACCTCCAGCAGCCGGACGCGGAGCGCTTCGTAGAGCGCGACCTGGGCATGCCGGTGCTGCACTTCCCGCAGCTCGTCGGCCTCGCGCTCGGGCTCGAGCCGAAGGAGCTCGGGATGAACAAGCACGTCGTCTCAACCCGCGACGTCCAGAAGAAGGTTGCCGCCCTCGCCGCAGCCTGAGAAGGTCCGGGCGGCCGGCGCCGTCCCGCGTCGCAACGGGGGCGTCATGATCGTCCATCGCCCCAAGTACGACGACTGGACCTTCCCGAAGGGCAAGCTCGAGGAGGGCGAGGCCTTCGAGGACGCGGCCGTGCGCGAGCTGGCGGAGGAGACCGGCTGGAAGGGCGACCTCGGGGCCGAGCTCGAGCCGACTCGCTACAAGGACAGCGAGGGCCGCGACAAGCTCGTCCGGTGGTGGGAGCTGTGGGTCCGGGAGCGCGGCGACTGGGAGCCGGACGACGAGGTGGACGACCTGATGTGGGTGCCGCTCTCCGAGGTCGACTCCCTCCTCACCTACGAGCAGGACCGCGGCCTCGCCGAACAGGTTCGACGGGCCGGCAACCAGCGTCCCTAAAGGGGTCAGACCCCCTTTAGAAACGCGAAAAGCCGGACAGCTAGCGCTTGCTGTCCGGCTTTTGCGGCGTGTTGGCTACCCCTAGCCCCGTCCCAGGAAGTTCTATCCCAGGGAACGCACGGGGCTGGCCAAACTTTCACTGATCAATTCGGCGACCTGGACCGCGTTCGTTGCGGCGCCCTTGCGGAGGTTGTCGCCCACGATCCAGAGGTTGAGGCAGCGGTCGTGCGAGGGGTCGCGGCGGATCCGGCCGACCAGCACGTCGTCGCGGCCGGCGACGTCGGTCGCCAGCGGGTAAAGGCCGTCCGCGGGGTTGTCGACGACGACGACGCTGGGTGCGGCGGCCAGCAGCTCGCGGCACTGCTCGGGCGAGAGCGGGTCGCGCGTCTGCACGTTGACCGACTCCGAGTGACCGACCAGCACTGGCACGCGCACGCACGTCGCCGAGATGCCGATGTCGTCGCGCCCGAGGATCTTCCGAGTCTCGGCCATCACCTTGCGCTCCTCGGTCGTGTAGTCGTCGCCGTCCTTGAACTTCTCGACCTGGGGCACGACGTTGTAGGCGATCCTGTGCGGGTACACACTCGGGGCGGGCGGCTGCTCCCCGTTGGCGATCGCCTTCGTCTGCTCGTTGAGCTCGTCGACCGCGCTCTTGCCCGTGCCCGACACCGACTGGTAGCTCGACATGACGATCCGCTCGATCCCGACCGCGTCGAGGATCGGCTTCAGCGCTACGACCATCTGCATCGTCGTGCAATTCGGGTTCGCCACGATCCCGTTGTGCGACCCGAGGGCCTCCGGGTTGACCTCGGACACGACGAGCGGCACGTCGTCGTGCATGCGCCACTGGGATGAGTTGTCGACCACGATGGCACCGGCGCTCGCGAACCGCGGCGCCCACTCCTCGCTCGTGGCCGAGCCGGCGGAGAACAGCGCAAGGTCGAAGCCCTGGATCGCCTCGTCGCTCAGCGTCTGGACAGTCAGCTCGCCGTCGCCCCACTCGATCGTCTTGCCAGCCGAGCGCTCGGAAGCGAACGGCACGACCTCGTCGGCGGGGAACGAGCGCTCCCGCATCACCTCGAGGATCGTCGCGCCGACGACGCCGGTGGCCCCGACCACCGCGACGCGCATCAGGACACCACCGGGCGGTGCACGCCGGACACGTCCTCCGGCTGGATCGCGCCGTCACCGAGATCGAACGCGCTGTGCAGCTCCTTGACCGCCTTGTCCACGTCGCCCTCCGCGATCACGCAGGAGATCTTGATCGGCGAGGTCGAGATCATCTCGATGTTCACTCCCGCGGTGCCGAGCGTCGTGAACGTCTTCGCAGCAACGCCGGGATGGCTCTTCATTCCCGCTCCGACAAGCGAGACCTTCCCCATCCGCTCGTCGACGGCCAGCCCCATGCCGAACTCCTCCTTGAGCGGCTCGAGCGCATTGCGCGCGCTCACGACGTCGTCGCGCGGAACGGTGAACGACATGTCTGCCCGGACGTCGGGCTCGTTCTGGATGATCATGTCGACGTTCACGTTTGCGTCGGCCAGCGCGGTCAGCACGCGCCCGGCCACGCCCGGCTGGTCCGGGATGCCGGTGAGGGTGACTCGCGCCTCCGACCTGGAGTGCGTGACTGCGGTGACGAGCGGTCTTTCCATGGTCTCCTGCTCCGTGACGACCAAGGTACCGGGTCCATCTTCGAAGCTTGAGCGGCAGTGGATGCGCACGCCGTGGTTGCGCGCGTACTCGACCGAGCGGAGCTGGAGCACGCCCGCGCCAGACGCTGCCATCTCGAGCATCTCGTCGAAGGAGACGACGCTCAGCTTCTTTGCGTTGGGGACGATCCGCGGGTCTGCGGTGAACACTCCGCGCACGTCCGTGTAGATCTCGCATTCGGTCGCGCCCAGCGCCGCCGCGAGCGCGACCGCGGTCGTGTCCGACCCGCCGCGCCCGAGCGTCGTCACGTCGGCGGCGGTCGATACGCCCTGGAAGCCCGCGACCAGGACCACCTTGCCCTCGTCGAGCGCAGCGCGGATGCGGCCGGCGCGCACGTCGAGGATGCGCGCCTTGGTGTGCGAGGTGTCGGTGACGATGCCCGCCTGCGAGCCGGTCAGGGAGATCGCCTCGTGCCCGAGGTCGTTGATCACCATCGCCGCGAGCGCGCACGAAATCCGCTCGCCGGTTGAGAGCAGCATGTCCATCTCGCGCGGATGCGGGCGCTCGGAGACCTCCTGCGCCATGGCGACGAGGTCGTCTGTCGTCTTCCCGCGGGCGGACAGCACCGCCACGACGTCCTTGCCCTCCTCCCGCGCGGCAACGATCCGCCCCGCCGCGCGCTTGATGCGCTCGGCATCGGCCACGGAGGTGCCTCCGAACTTCATGACGATCGTCTCGGCCATGGCGGCGAAAGATACCCTCGGCCCAGTGTGGCGCCGGCTTCAGATCCCACCGTTTGGCCCCACCGCGCTCGCGGTAATCGCGGGCATCGGCATCGCCGCGGCGGTGCAGGACTTCCGCACGGACGACCCGGGCACCGCCTCGCAGGCGATCGTTCCCGAGGCCGCTGGCGGAGGGAACGCGCCGCGTGAGCGGACGTCATTTCTCGCCAAACTGATCCCGCCGCCGCCGGAGAAGGTCGAGGGGCCGTCGGCTCCCAGCTCGATCGAGGACCTCGCCAGCCGGCTGCCGCTCGAGCGCAAGGTGCAGCAGCTCTTCCTGCTCGGCCTCGAGGGCCAGGACCTGACCGCACCGATCTACGGGCAGATGCGCCGGCAGGATCTCGGTGGACTCGTGTTCGAGAGCCGCAACTACCTCGACCCCCAGCAGATCGCCTCGATGGCCGGCGAAGGGACGGTGATCGCCGCCGACGAACGTCACATCCCGCCGTTCGTGATGGTCTCGCAGGAAGGCGGCGACTTCTCCGAGTTCCGCGACCTACCGCCCGCGCAGGCGCCGTCCGAGTTCGGCGGCGTGCGCGAGGGCGAGGCCGCGGCGTCCGAAGCGGCAACGTCGCTGCGCGCGCTCGGGTTCAACGCCGTGCTCGCGCCCGACATCGATGTCGGAACGAGCGAGGAAGCCACCGGTGCGCTCGACGAGCGCGCGTTCTCCGACGATCCCGCCGAGGTGGCCGAATACGGGACCGCGGTGGTGGACGCGTATAGGGACCAGCACGTGATGCCGGTGCCAAAGCACTTCCCCGGGCTCGGCGCCGCCGCGCAGGCTCCCGAGGATGGGCCGACGCCCGTCGGGCTGACGGTCCCCGAGCTCCGCGCGCGCGACCTCATGCCTTTCCGCGCTGTCTTCGACGACCACGTTGCGGCAGTGCTGATCGGGCACGGCTCCTATACGACCGACGACTTCGTCACGCCGGCGTCGCTGTCGAAGGCGATCGCGACCGACCTCCTGCGCGAGCAGCTCGGCTTCGGCGGGGTATCGATCAGCGACGACCTCGCATCACCGGCGGTGACCGCGATCTCGACGATCCCCGACGCCGCCGTCGACGCCCTCAAGGCGGGCGTCGATCTCGTGTGGATCTCCGGCCCCCGCGGCGACCAAGAGGCCGCGATGAACGCGGTGCTCAACGCCGTTCAGTCCGGCGAGATCTCGCGCGAGCGGATCGACCAGGCGGTGTTGCGCGCGCTGACCGCGAAGCAGGTCGCGGGCCTGATCGCGGGCTAGCTAGAGCGCGCGGCGGCCGGCGAGGGCCTTGCCCAGGGTGATCTCGTCCGCGTACTCGAGGTCCGCGCCGACGGGTAGGCCGCTGGCCAGCCGTGTGACGGTCACACCCGGCGCCCGCTCACGGAGCATGTCGGCGATGTAGAGCGCGGTCGCCTCGCCGGTCGTCGTCGCGTTGGTCGCCACGACGACCTCGACGGCACCGTCGCGCTCGACGCGGTCGCCCAGCTCCTTCAGCTTGAGGTCCTCGGGGTCGATCCCGTCGATCGGCGACAGCGCCCCGCCGAGGACGTGGTAGCGGCCGTTCCACTCGTTGGTGCGCTCGATCGGGATCACGTCGCCCGGCTCCTCGACAACGCAGATACGCTCGGCATCGCGGCGCTCGTCCTGGCAGATGCGGCACGTCGGCTCGACGGCGAGGTTGAAGCAGACCTCGCAGAGCCCGACCGTCTCCTTGACCTCGCGGATCGCGTCGGCGAGGGGCAGCGCCTCGTCCGCCGGCACGCGGAGGAGGTGGAACGCAAGTCGCTGGGCCGTGCGCTGTCCGATGCCGGGAAGGCGCGAGAGCTCGGTGACGAGCCGGTTTACGGGCGGAGCGAGCACGGAGTCGAGGTTAGAGCTCCATCAGGCGGTCCTGGCCCTCCACGCGGTGGAAGCCGAACTGCTCGTAGAGCGAATGCGCGTCAGCCGTGTGAAGCGTGAACTTGCGCAGACCCTGGAGGTCGGGGTGCGACATCACAGCGCGGAGAAGGTCCTTCCCGTAGCCCCGGCCGCGGCACTCGGACGAAACGAAGACGTCCATCAGGTGAGCGAACGTCGCGCCGTCGGTCACGACGCGCGCGAAGCCGACCTGCTCGCCATCCTCGTAGGCGCCGAAGCACAGCGAGTTGTCGATCGAGCGGTCCACGACCTCGCGTGAGACGCCCGGACACCAGTACGACTCCTCGCTCAGGAAGCGATGGACGAGCTGGCGGTCGAGCTGAGACTTGTCAGTCGAGATCCTCAGAGCCCGGGCAGGCCGAGCCCGCCGCCTAGGTCCCCGAGCCCGCCCGTGGCCGCGCCGAGCTTGCGCTGCTGCAGCTCCTGGGCGGACCGGACCGCCTCGTTGAAGGCGGCGAGGACCAGATCCTGAAGCAGCTCGACGTCCTCGGGGTCGACCGCGTCCGGATCGATCCGGACCTCGGTGACCTTCAGCTCACCAGTCATCTTGACCGTCACGGTCCCGCCACCGGCGGTGGCCTCGACGATCTCGTTCTTCAGCTCCTCCTGGGCCTTGGCCATCTCGGCCTGCATCTGCTGGACCTGCTTGAGCATCTGGTTCATGTTCGGCGGCTGCGGCATGTTCAGGACCCCTCGTCGTCGTCGTATACTTCCTCGGCCTTGAACTCTGCCTTGAGGCGCTCGAGCAGCTCGTCCTCGGACATGACCGGCTGAGGCTCGCCCTCGCCCGGCGGCGGTGCCGAGAGGTCGAAGGTGACGCCGAGCGAACGCCCCGTCAGGCCGCGCAGCGCCGTCTGGAGCAGCTCTCGGTTGGCGTCTGCCTTCTTGCGCGAGAACTCCGCGCCCTCGGGGAAGCTGACCGTGAGCTGGGCGCCGTTGATCGAACTCGCGCGCGCGTCTCCCAGCAGGGCCGCGACCATCGCGTTCTCGCCCCGGACCGCATCGAGCGCCGCCGGCCACAGGCCGCGCACGAACTCGATCTCGAGGTCTGCCTCGGCTTCTTCCTCCGCGACCGCGACGGCCTGCGGCGCTGCCCCGCCGGCGGCCGCGCGCGGGGCTGGCGGTGATGGTGGTGGCGGATCCTCGGGCGCCTCGGTCGTCGCGGCAGGCGGAGTGCCCGCGCCATCGAGCTTGCGCTCGAGCTGCTCGATCCGGAAGAGAAGCGCCTGTATCGACAGGTCCGACTGCGGCTGCACGGCCTTGAGCAGCGCGAGCTCGAGCTGGATCCGCGGCTCCGAGCCGTCCTTTACGGCACTGCGTGCGCGCGCGAGCAGGTCGATCGCGCGCAGGACCTCGGCCTGCGGGAGCCGCTCGGCCTGGCCGTTCAGCCGCTCGGTGTGCTCGGCCGTGACCGCGAAGGTGCCGGGCACCTCGCCGAGGGTCTGGACGACGAAGAGATGGCGCAGATGCTCGGAGAGGTCCTGCATGAAGTGGGCGATGTCGCGCCCCGACGACGAGAGCTTCTCGACCGCGAGCAGGACGGCCTTCGGGTCATGGTCGATCAGCGCTTCGGCGGTATCGAGCACGAGCTCCGCATCGGCCGCGCCCATGATCTCGAGCACGTTCTCGAGCTCGATCTGCGGGCCGCCGTAGGTGACCAGCTGCTCGAGCGTGCCGAGCGCGTCGCGGAAGCTTCCGGTCGCATGGCGCGCGATCAGGCCGATCGCGGCGTCGGGCGCCTCGATCTGCTCCTGCTCCGCGACCCGCCGGAGGACGCCCGCGATCTGCTCGAGCGTCGGCCGGCGGAAGTCGAACCGGTGGCAGCGGTCGACGATCGTGGGCGGCACCTTGTGCGCCTCGGTGGTGGCGAGCACGAACACCACGTGCGGCGGCGGCTCCTCGAGGGTCTTGAGGAATGCGTTCCATGCCGCGTTCGAGAGCATGTGCGCCTCGTCGAGGATGTAGACGCGGCGATGGCCGCCCATCGGCGCAAGCGCGACGTTCTCGCGCAGCTCCCGGATGTCGTCGACCGAGTTGTTCGAGGCGGCGTCCATCTCGACGACGTCCAGCGACGTGCCTTGGCGGATGGCGACACATGCGGGGTCGTCCGGCGAGAAGTCCGTACGCGGCCCGCCCTCGGCGTTGAGCGCGCACGCCAGCAGCTTCGCCATGCTGGTCTTGCCCGTCCCGCGCGAGCCGACGAAGAGGTATGCGTGGTGGACCTTGCCGAGCTCGATCGCGTTGCGCAGGGTGCGGACGATGTGCTCTTGGCCGACCACCTCGTCGAAGGTGCGGGGGCGGTGGCGGCGGTAGAGCGAGAGCACGTCGGCCATCCTAGAGGCGGCTCCGGCCCATGCGAGACGCGGTACATTCTCGTACCTCAGCGACGCAGGGGGACTCTTCATGAAGGCAGGGGTTGCGGTGGCCGCGATATGGGCGCTGGCGCTGTTCGCGCCGGCGGGAGCGATGGCGGTCCAGAGCGAGGACGGCACGGTCACCTCCGTGGCGAACGGCGAAGAGGCCGAGATCCTCTACCACCTGTTCCTCCCCGACGGCGCGTCGGCCGACGATCCGGTTCCCGTGGTCATGCAGACCCACGGTTGGGGTGGAACTGGCGCGACCGACATCGACGACGAGAACGACTTCATCAAGGCCGGTTACGGCGTTTTGACCTGGGACCAGCGCGGCTTCGGCGGCTCCGGCGGCAAGGTCCACATCGACTCGCCGCAGTACGAGGGCCAGGACGTGATGCGCCTGATCGACATGCTGGCGAGCGACCCGCGCATCGAGCAGGAGTCCGCGGGCGATCCTCGCATCGGCATGAGCGGCGGGTCCTACGCGGGCGGGATCCAGTTCGTGACCGCGGCGCTCGACAAGCGTGTCGACGCCATCGCGCCTGAGATCTCGTGGAACAACCTGTCGAACACGCTCTCGCCACACGGCGTGATCAAGCTTCAGTGGTCGCTCCTGCTGTACGGGGCGGGCGCCGCGACGGCATACGGCCAGCAGGACGGCTACGACTTCGGCATTCACCGCGCATTCGCCGAGAGCGCGGCGAACGGCACGTGGTCGAAGGCCACGCACGAGTTCTTCGAGTCGCGCGGGCCGTGGTACCTCCTCGAGGACATCGAGGCGCCCACGTTCATCATCCAGGCGACCACCGACACGCTGTTCCCGCCGAGCCAAGCCGTGGACAACTGGGAGGCGCTCAGGAAGTACCGGCACGCGCCGGTGAAGATGGCGTGGTACTGCGGCGGTCACGGCGTGTGCGATCCGAACGACCCCGGGCCCGACGGCTACATCGACGGCCGGATCGTGCAGTGGTTCGACCGCTACGTGAAGGACCAGACGGTCCGGACCGGCAAGAAGTTCGAGTACCTCGACCAGAAGGGTGTCTGGCACAAGGCGCGCAACTACCCGGTCCCGCGCGCGACGACGATCACCTCCGAGAAGGCGAGCGGCGCCGTGGTCACCCCGGGTGAGCCGACGGCCGGTGGCGTGATCGGCGTCGGCGCGACCGAGGGCCAGACGAGCCTCGAGGTGCCGCTGCCCGCCTTCACCGGCAGGCTGATCGGCGAGCCCGTCGTGCACATGAAGGTCACCGTGGTCGGCACGGGCACGACCGACCGGGTCCTGCACGTGCCCCTGTTCTTCCAGCTCGTGGACAAGGGAACCGGTGCGGTCGTCGGCAACCAGACGATCCCGTACGTGTTCGCGGCGGATCCGGAACCGCAGACCCTCTCGTTCCCGATCGAGGGCGTGAGCTACGACGTGACGGATGCCGACCAGCTCGTGCTCGAGGTCAACTCGAACTCGGCGAACTACCTCGTTCAGCGAGGTGGCGGCGCGTTCAACATCGAGGAGATTTCGGTCGACCTCCCCGTCGTGCCGCCGCGAACTACGCAGGCACGCGATCGCGCAAAGCTTCGACCAGGCGACGCTCGGCGCCGGGGGCATAACTGAAGAAGAAGCGGGGCTCGATCACCTCGAGCTCGATGAGCATCGAGTCCCCCACGAAGTCGATACGCGCGTAGAGCAGGTCGCGGTCGGCGGCGGCGAGTACCCGCCCGGCCGCCGCGAGCTCGTCGGCCGTCGGAGTCGCGGCGGTGACGATCCCGCCGTGCTGGGGCTGGACGCGGATGTCGCCCTCGGCTGGCGTCTTGCGCACCGCATGGCTGAACACGCCGTCGAAGAAGACGAGCGACAGCTCGCCCGCGTTCACGACGTCGGGGATGAAGGGCTGCGCCATGAAGCCGGGCTCGATCGGCTCGCCCTTCTCGGCGCGCCTGAGACCGAGTGAGCCGCCCGCGACGGTCGGCTTGACGATCGCGTCATCCCACGGGATCTCTCCCTCCCACGCCGTCGGGATCGTGCGAACGCCGGCGTCCTCGAGCTCGCGCAGGTATGTCTTCTCGCTGTTCCAGCGCAGAGTCTCGATCGGGTTCCACGTCGGCACGGGAACACGGTCGAGCCACGCGAGGAACTCGTCGTGGCGCTCGAAGTAGTCCCAGATCGAGCGAATCAGGACGACGTCGTATGCGGACCAGTCGACGTCGGGGTCGCTCCAGACGGCGGGCTCGGCGCCGTGACCGAGGGCGGCGCGCAGGCCTGCGTCATCCGGGTCGAGTTCCGGCAGCCAGTCGCAGGTCGCTAGGGCCAGACGCATCGGAGAAGCAAGTGGACCGTGCACCCCGCGTCGAGACGGAGGCCTCGAGCGTGCCTCCGGGCTCGGCTCCGGCCAGGCTGACCCGCGGCGCGTGAGCGGCTTCGCTTAAGGCTGCTTCCTCCCGGATCTGACCTGGTTCACGAGCGTTCACCGCGCGGGACCTGGCCATCAACGCCTTTGCCCGGCGCACTGGCCCCGAGGCCGAAGCCCCTCGGAGGGGAATTCAGCCTTGCTAGAGCGGATTGCAAGTGCAGGGCACCGCTACCTCCCCGCCTAGCACGGTCCGTTTCAAGCGTAGCGGCCGGTGGTAGCTTGCAGGGGCGGAAATTGGCAAGCGGGGGGTACGACGTGATGGACAGGGGCAGGTTTTCGGTACGCGTTCTCGTAATCGTGTGCGCGTTGCTCGTCGGGCCGGCGGCGACAGCGGTCGCGGCCACGCCGGAAAGCGGCACGGCGACGCCGAGCCAGTCGGTCGAATGGACCGGCAACGTGATCGGCGGAAGCGCCGCGGGCGGTACCGACGAGGACTGCTTCGACGAGAACGGCAAGCCGAGCGCAACGTCCGGCTGCGACTTCTTCAAGCTCGACGTCAACACCCCGACCGACTTCTACGAGGGATTCCTCGGCGGGCTCGAGATCACAGTGACCGGGTTCGCCCCCGCAGACCTCGACCTCGGCATCTATCGCCGCAAGGCGGACGGCAGCGCCGGCGAGCGCATCGGTGGCAGCGGCAACTTCCCCGGCGAGGACGAGGGCACGACCGTCGCGTCAGCACGGGGCGCCTACATCCTCGCGATCGTGCCGTACGCGGCTCCCCCCGGCCAGGGCTACAACGGCAAGGCCGAGTTCGTCGGCGAGAAGGCCGACCCGGCCCTTGACGTCGTCAACGCGAACGCGCCCGCCGGGCTGACAAATTACCGCGCCTCGCACGACAAGTACATCTCGCACTCCGAGCCCTCGATCGCGATGGATCCGCTCAACCCGGACCACCTGATCGCCGGGTCGAAGATGTACGAGGACCTTCCGCGCTACCTCTTCAAGGTCGGCACCTACGAGTCGTTCGACGGCGGCCGCACCTGGGAGGACCAGGGCCAGCTGCCCGGGTTCTGCGAGGAGCAGGGCGAGTGCGATCCGACGGACGAGGAGAGCTACCGCACCGTCTCGGACGCCTCGGCCGCGTTCGACGACGAGGGCAACGGCTACATCAACACGCTCGACGCACCCGGCGGGACGTTCGCGTTCACCGGCTTCAACATGACCTTGAACATCAAGAAGCCGGGCAAGCCGTGGAGCGACCCGATCACGGTCCACGACAACCGCAACAACCCGCTCACCGAGCAGCTCCTGCTCGACGACAAGAACTGGATCGCGGTCGACAACGTCACGACCGTGGACGGCGAGCCGAACAAGCCGAACGACGGCAAGATCGGGACGATCTACGTCTGCTGGGGCCTGGACGGCAGTCAAGCTCCCGCTCAGCAGATCGTGCTCATGAGGTCGCTCGACGGTGGTCAGACCTGGGGCGGCTTCGCGCCGGGTGATAACACCCCGTACCAGCTCAGCGACAAGGGCGCCATCTCCGGTATCGGCTGCCACATCATCATCGGGCCCGAGGGCGAGGTCTACGTCACCTGGTACGACAACCAGATCGACGGGATGATGCAGGTCAAGTCGACCGATCGAGGTCAGACGTTCTCGCCTCCCGTCCCGGTCGCGCTGATCAGCGGCGTGAACGAGCCGTTCGAGGGCCAGAGCTTCCGCAACCTGTCGATCCCGACGACGGCGATCGACAAGGACGGAAACATCTACATCGCGGCCGCATCCGCCGGCGGTGAGGGCGAGCCCGTCCGACCGGGCGTCGAATTCGAGCAGCTGAAGGAACGGCACCTGCGGCCCGAGACGGAGGCCGAGGAGGACGAGGGCCCCGGCGCGGACATCGTCCTGTTCAAGTCGACGGACGGCGGCCAGACGTACACGGGGCCGACACGCGTGAACGGTGGCCAGACGGATACGGAGCGCGACCAGTTCCAGCCGTGGATGGCGGTCACGCCGAAGGGCCAGGTCAACATCATGTACTTCGACCGCCGCAACGACCCGAACAACTTCTTCATCGACACGTACCTGTCACGGTCGAATGACGGTGGGAAGACGTTCACCGACACGCGCGTGACGCGCACGATGTGGGATCCGCGGCTCAACCCGCCGATCTCCGTCTCCGGTGAGTTCATCGGCGACTACCAGGGCCTCGTCGCGGACGACGACGTCGCGATCCCGTTCTGGAACGACACGCAGGCGGCCAACCTGCCGAAGAGCAACTCGGAGTACTCCCAGTACCAGGAGGTCTGGGCGGCGCGGGTTCCGAACGGCGCCGCGGCCGGTGGATGCACCGACACGCTCTCGCCGAAGGCGCGCTTCCTCAGGAAGAAGAAGGACGGCCGCGCGATCAAGGGCACGCGACACAAGCTGCGCATCCGCGGCAAGGCGCGCGACAAGACCAACTGCTCGGGCCAGAAGCCCGGCGTGCGGTCCGTCGTAGTTTCGGTCGCACTGAAGCGCGGCCACGGCAAGTGCCGTCACCTGAAGTCGAACCGCCGGCTCACCAAGCGCATGAGCTGCAAGAACCGGATCTACCTCCCGGCCAAGGGCGGGAAGCACTGGAAGTTCAAGCGCAAGCGGCTGCACCTGAAGAAGGGCCGCTACGCGATCCACGCGCGCGCTATCGACCGGGCGGGCAACATCGACCGCAAGAAGCGCAAGCACGGCAAGCGGCGCAACTTCCGCAAGGTCCATATACCGACGCGGCACCGGCACTAGCGAAGCGGTCACGGCGGCGGGACGCCGCCCTCCTGAACAGAACGCGAGCACGGATGCTCGCGGAGGTACCTAGAATCGAGCGCTCTCCCGGGCGCGTAGCTCAGTGGGAGAGCGCTCGCTTCACACGCGAGAGGTCGCTGGTTCGAAACCAGCCGCGCCCATCCTCGAAAGCCGGCTCTGGCTACCCGCGGTGATCCCCGATCTATGGAAGCGACCGGGAAGCGGGAGTCCGCATCATCCCAGGGCAGGCACGCCTACTCCCGCAGCCCCGCAGCTTCAAGGGCCTCCGCCTTCGTCGCGTAGTCGCGCAGCGACACCGCCTTCCCGTCGCGCAGTGACCACAGCTGGGCGAAGGTCATCTCCACCGGGGCGCTGCTCCCGCGTCCCCGGCCGCTCATCGAGAGCACGACGACGATGTTCTCGTCGAGGTCTACGACCTCGAGTGGCTCCAGTCGAAGTTCGTCGAAGGACTCCTCCAGCTTGGCCATGTTGGCGATGAATGCGTCCCGGCCGCTGTAGCTGGCTGGGTCGGGGACCTCGGCGGCCTCCTCCAGCCCGAAGTCCGGGGCAAGCAGGTGCGCGAGCGCGTCGGTCGCCGCCTTGACGCCGCGCTCGTTCACGATGGCGAACATCTCGCGGATGGTCTCGACGTTCTCCAGTGACATCGTCCGCCCAGTATCGCCCAGGCGACCTTTCGATCAGGGGATGTCGCTCTCGTCGAGGCCGCTCAGCGGCCGCCGTTCTCTGTCACGCCGTTGTTGACTGGTCGTTCCAGCAGGTTCGGATTCGGCCTTTCATCAAACGGCGCGAGCTTTCCGTCGCACAGCGGGCAGCGGCTCGATTGAACGATCATTGGCTGCACGAATCTGCGCTCGCATCGGTCGCACATCGTTTGTGTGGCAAGCGGGGGCACGGCGGCTATAGGCGCGCGCTGGGTGTGGCCATCTCCCTGGACCTGCGCGAGCGCCGAGTCAAGGTCCGCAACGGTCTGAAGGTCAATCTCGCCGAGAGCGCGCACAAGACAGACATCGTCGGCCTGGCGCACAATCAGGAGCCGCACGGCTGCCTAGTTCTTCTCGGGAGTCAACTCCACCTACACCCGCTAGCGGCCCGTCCCCGTCGAGCGACTCACTGCACGCCCCCCACGTTCCCCTGCGACATCGCCTACTCCTGCAGCCCGGCGGCTTCGAGGGCCTCGGCGCGGTCGGCGAACCATTCGTGGCGGATCGGCTTTCCGCTGCGGAAGGTGGTCACGGTCCAGTAGCTGAACTCGACGTTCGCACCGCTAGCCCTGCCACGCGCTTCTCGACGATTGTTGATTACGAGCGTGTCGCCAGAGTCGATGACCTCACCGAATTGAGACGAGCCCTCGTCCCACGGGTCGGTCGCAGCGACGTAGAAGTCCCAGATCGCATCCGCACCGCGGATGGGTGCGTTCTCCGGCCATTCTCGCGCTGGAATCATCACAACGTCGGGATCATGCTCGGCGAGCCAAGCCGCCTTGTCGGCACGGTTGAAGGCGTCCAGGGTCCGGCGCATGGTCTCCACGTTCTCATGCGACATCGCCCGCGCAGTATCGCGCGTGTCCTTAGTGCTAGGGGTTGCGTTAGCCCGGAAAACGGCGGGCTACTCGCGCAGCCCTACGGCTTCGAGGGCGTCCTCGCT
>Ga0126310_10000395_pt1 | contig 14696 bp, 13 predicted proteins | sample Plot60_FD_92540 | JGI IMG/M metagenome (GOLD analysis project Ga0126310, IMG submission 92540) | Serpentine soil microbial communities from UC McLaughlin Reserve, CA, USA - Plot60 | ecosystem: Environmental > Terrestrial > Soil > Grasslands | place: USA: UC McLaughlin Reserve, Lake County... | reverse complement strand
TCGTCCGACACCCGCGCAGCCGTTTGGACCATGAGCGGATCGTGGAGGTCGACGACGCCGAAGGGGAGCGCGAGCCAGAGCAGGCTGGCGTCTACCGCGCTCGAGGCTTCGAACTTGACGAAAGAACCGCGCGAGACGTGGAGCCTCAGCAACCGCTCGCGAAGGGAATCTGCGGCGCGGGACGGTGCGTTCTCCCCAAGCAACTCAGCGGCCGCGCGGAGCCCGGCAATCACGCTGGCAAGCGTCGAGGTGTGCCGGCGGTTACCAAGCTCTTCCCAGCAGTCGAAACAAGGAACGGTCGCGGTCCGCTGCAGGTATCGACTAACTATCTCCGCGGCCGCGCGGTCGTCGCCGACGAGCGCACCTCCCCGCCGCTCGTGGTCGCGCAACATCCACAACCACGTGCCGTAGCCGTCGAGCTGGAAGTTCGGCCAAATTTCGCCGGCGCTGTTCTCCAGGCGACCGTCAAGCGTGTACCGGGTTGGCGGCATGTCTTCGACGGCGGGATCTGCGGCATCGAACAACCCGCGATGCGCAAGCACCGTGCGGGTGACAAAGGTGTGAAATGCGCGGGCGCTCTCAGGGTGCCCGTGCAGGTCCATCGCGTATGCGCAGAACCCGCCGTCGCGCAGCCAGGCATACGCATAGGGCGGGTAGAACGGCGCGGCGATGTAGGCACCCGACGCGTGTTGGCCGCCGGTGATCACCTCAAGGCTCGCGGCCGCCAATTCTCGCCCGCCCTCCGCGCACTCGTGGATCATGATGCGGTCGTGCCCGTCATGGTGACGGCCGAAAGCTGAGCAATGTCCTGCCGGTGCGCGTCGGCGGTCGCTACATCCGCTGCAACGACCGTCGCTGGCTGCTGATGCTCAGCAAGGGTGCGAGCGCCCCGCGATTCGACCCTGGGCCTGGTTCGACCCTGGGCCGCGGGCTTGTCGCAGAATGACTCAAAGACGACAGATCAGCGGCTGCGACAACTCAGCCGTTCGGACCACGTATTCATGACCGTGTTCGACAGGCTGTCGCCTTTGGTGGATCTGGTGGAACGACGACAGCTTCTTCACAGCGCCGCTCGAACTGGGCTGCGGTTCGACGTGGGGGCATCACTAGACATGATCCGTGCGCCTGGGGTGCAAACCCGCATTCCAATCCATGCTCCCGGACGCTGTCTGTTTCCCGCCTGTTTGCGCGAGTTCTGCGGCGATTTGTCACGGGACACTGGGTTCAGCCTCGGAAGGAGGTGATGCCCATGCCCGCGTGCCTCCCGAGCGAGGGGCGGCTATGCCGAAGGCACGACGCAGCTGTCGTTCGCTGCGGCGCAGCTGAAGATTCGCGGGTCGCCTTGCCTCAGCCAGATCTCCGGCGTCGCGAGCGGGATGAAGAACCGGTCGTTGGGCGTGTCCTTGATGTTGGGGTCGGTCAGCGGCGGCATGCCGTGGACGATAAACCCGACGCGCTGTGTGTCGTCTGCGACGCCGATCCGGTGCAGCGCGCCATAGCCGTCGCTGTCCTCGAATGCCGTCGGGGTCGTCCACCCCGGAGTCGCCTCGCCCGAAGCAAGGCCGTCACCCCACAGGTGCAGGCCCCACGCGGCGTAGTTGCCGTCCGGCCGGTTGTAGTGGATGACCGCCGTCGTCACTCCCGCCTGGACGATCGTGACCGTCCGTGGGTCGCTCGTGACTGTCTGACCCGGCGCGTACGTCAGCACGGCCCGGTACGTGACGTGGGCCCCGTCGGCGAGGCTCGAGGTGTCGTCGAAGAGGGTGTAGACGGGCGAGGAGTCGTCCGTGCCGAGGATCGTGAAGGGACCCCCGTCGACCGATCGCTCGAACGTCACGACGTAACCCGATTGCTCAGGTACGGCCGTCGCGCGCACTTCCACGATCCCGCGCACCCGTTGGCCCTCGTTCGGCGCCTCGATCGTTATCGCGGGCGGCGCAACGGTGGAGCTCGCGACCGAGCTCGAGCGCGTGTGGCCTGCGTTGTCGAGCACGATGGCGCGGTACTGGATCGTCGTCCCAGGTGCGACGTCCGAGACGTCGTGGAAGACCCGGTACGGCGCGTTATCGTCGGTCCCAATGTCCTGCCACGGCCCGTTGCCGTCCCTCGCCAAGAACGTCACCTCGTAGAAGGAATCGCCGGCGACGTAGGCGCGCACCTCCAGCCGGTCCCGGCCTGAAGCAGGCACGTCGAGCGAGATCGGCGGCGCAGCGTGGCTCCGAGGAATCTTCGTCGAGCGATACACGATCGTCGAGAGCGGCCCGACTGTGACGTCGAGGCGCTTGTCGCTGCCGCTGCGCAGCAGGTCCGGGCCGTCACCGTAGATCCGCTCCCACTTGCTGTTCGGCACGAAGGTCGGGATCGACGCGGAGGCCGCATGCTCCGCGTTGTTCAGCGCCACCACGTACTCGTATCGATGCGCTCGGTCGACTCGTGAGAACGCATAGATGCCGGCCTCCGCTGTTGAGTACCGGACCTGCTCGGCACCGTTCCTCAGCGCCGGGTTCGCACGCGTGGTCGCCGCCAGCCGCGTCAGCTCGCGGTAGAGCGGGTGGGACGGGTCGAAGTTGTCGTCCATCGGCGTCGCGTCGGAGCCGATGTCGTCGTTGTTGCCCGCCCCGTCGTCACCGGGGATCGGATCGCTGAGGTTGTTGTACTGGAGATCCTGCGACGGGAACATGTCCTGCCGTGCGTCCTGGTCGCCGCCCGCGCCGGTGAAGCCCTGCTCGTCGCCGTAGTAGACGACAGGGTTTCCGCGTGAGAAGTACATGAGCTCGTGCGCGAGCTCGTCGCGACGGAGGAGTTCGCTCCCGCTTGCCCCCAGGTTCGCGTTGCGTACGAACATCCCGATGCGCCCGCGGTCGTGGTTGCCCAGGAAGGTCGGCAGGTTGTAGACGTTTGAGTCGCCGTCCGTGTACCAATCGTCGTCGACGAAGAAGTCGCGCAGGTCGTTCGTCGGCGCCGATCCCGCGGCAAAGCGCACGGCCGCGGTCTGGAACGGGAAGTCCAGAACGCCCTGCACCCTGTCGTGCGTCATGTAGTGCGAGGTGATCGGCCGGCTGAAGTCCTCGGCCACCTCACCGAACATGTAGAAGTCCGGGATCCCCTGCGAGCGCGCGTAGGCCTCGATCTCCGGCGCGAACCGCAGCCAGAACGGGTCGTCGACGTGCTTCATCGTGTCCATGCGGAAGCCGTCGATCCGGAAGTCGTGGATCCAGGTCTTGTAAATCTCGATCATCCCGTTGACGACGCGCGGGTTCTCGGTGAAGAGGTCGTCGAGCCCGAAAAAGTCGCCGTACTGGGAGTTCTCGCCGCTGAAGGTCGTGTCGCCGCGGTTGTGGTAGAGGCTGACGTCGTTCAGCCAGGCAGGCACCTTCGAATCCCGCTCGGCGTCCGGCACGCACGGGTGGTACGGGAAGCTGGTGAAGGGCGCCGCTCGGTCGGAGCACGATGGCTGGCCGTTCGGTAGGAGGTCCGGGAAGAAGGCGCCGCCGGCGAAGTCGCGGTCGTCGAACGGCGCCCCGGCCGCCGTGCGGTACGGCGACCGATCCTTGGACACGTAGGGCATCCGCCCGCCCTCCGTGTACTTGATCACGTCCGCCGTGTGGTTGGTGATGATGTCGAAATAGACCTTGATCCCGCGCGCGTGAGCCGCGTCGACCAGCGCGCCCAGGTCTGCGTTGGTCCCCAGGTGCGGGTCGATCCGCGTGAAGTCGGTGATCCAGTAGCCGTGGTAGCCGGCGGAGCGGTCCTCCGGCTGCACCGCCTTATTCTTGAAGCTCGGCGTGAGCCAGATCGCGGTCGTGCCGAGGTCGCTGATGTAGTCCAGCTTCTCGGTCAGACCCTTAAGGTCGCCGCCGTGGTACCAGCCCTTGCCCGTGGGGTCAAAGCCCGACTGCCCGTAGCCAGTGCCCGGCTGCAGGTCACCGTTGTCGTTGGCCGTGTCACCGTTCTCGAACCGGTCGGCCATGACGAAGTAGAAGTTCTGGTCAGTAACCGGCTGGCGCAGGCCGTGGTGCGCTGCTGGATCTCGATGCGGGGTGCCGCGGTGGTGACCGTGAGCGGAAGCGCCCGGCACGAGCGCGGCCGTCAACGCGGCGGCGAGGACCGCGAAAGCAGTGACGAGAGAAATACGGCGAACGGAGGACATGGGCGGCTCTCCTCTCGATCGACGGCACGTACGGACCTTGAAGGCTGGAGTTTGACGCAAGGGGAGCAAGCTTGCACGTCGGTATTCCGGCCAAGCGCTGAACTACGCTTCTATCGTGAATTTTCGCCGCGCTGGCCCCCTGTCATCTCTTCGGCGCCGGGTTGAAGTCCATCGCAGGGCGTCGTATATTTTCCGGGCCAAGTCAGTCAGAGGGGGGTTATCTCTATGAAGGGTCTGCGCTTGTTCGCGCTCGTCTCGCTCGCGAGCCTCGCCGCCACGTCACTAGCCGCAGGAACATCGCGCTCGGCGAACGCTCAGGCATCCGCGGTGCTCAGCCACCGACCGCCGGCCTTCCTCATCGGCCATTCCAACTCGCTCAACTGGACGGGGTATTCGTCCTACGCCGGGAACGGCATATTCACCGACGTCAAGGGCAGCTGGAAGCAAGCCCCGGCCGTCACCTGGGCACATAGCTGATGACGGCAGCCGCGCCTGACTCACCGCCTGTCCTGGTGATGGATTCCGTTTTCTGAGCTAATCGGCTCTCCCCGACCCGAAATCCCCTTCGTCCTGACCCCGGCGGAGGGGGTTTCCCTTTGCTTGAGCTAGCTCACCCAGCGCCAGCTTCTGTAAGCGCCGGCCTCGGGCGGCTCGCCGTCACCTTTGGGCATGCGAGCAGGAGAGGGCAGCCAAACGCCCTTGTGGCCGGGCACGACAAAGAACCTGGCCGGGTGGCACATTCGCGGCGCCATTCTGGGTATTAGCCGCCTCTGGCTTAGGGAGATAAAGGCGCATAGCAGCGACGAGCCGCACGGAACATCCAGGCCGCCGCGTGAGCCGGGAGTGGTGATGAGCTCGCATCGGCGGATGGGAACTCGCGGATAGCCAAAACCTCTACGAAGGTCGGTGTCGCCGACTCCTCGTGCCTCCTACGTTGCGAAGGGAGGGATTCCGGCATTGGCAAACTGGGGCGAGCAGAAGCGGGAGACGGAGCGGCCGGAAGCGCAGGTACCCGTCTGTCTTGCTTGCGGGACTCCGCTTCGCGAGACGCTGGCTCGACTTGGCTCGCTTCGCTGCGTCGACTGTCGCGAGGAAAACAGGCCGTTGAACGAATTGCTCGTCAGCCGCTGGCACTCGCGCGGAGCCCCGTTGTCGTGAGCGAAATGAAATGAAGAAGTTCTTCGCCACACTACTGATCGCTCCGACGATGATCGTTCTTGGACTCGCGCTCCTCGAAACGCGGTTTCTCCATTCTCCGCCGGCGAACGGGGCGACGCAGGGGATGGTCTGGGGCGGTCGTACCTTCGCGACTCATGCCGATTTCGCTCGCTGGCTTCGATCGCGGGGTGTCTCCTATCTGGTCTGGGTTCAGCGGCATCCGGCGTCGGCGTTCGTCGCGCGCGGATCTCGTACGGCAGCCCGCTAGCTCGGCAACCTTCCCTTGCCCGGAGCGTCAGGGCTGAGAGGCTGAGCCGCGAAGTGCCGCCTTCCGCAAAGTCCCAAGAGGCCGCGGTATGGTCCTTTGGGATGCCTAGCGATCGCAAGGGCCGAGCGGCGGCGCCGAGTCTAGCCGCAGCGGGCGTCTGGTCCTCGGCGTAGTCGTGGTCGAGATCCGACCCGCTTTGCGGGACTTCTGCAGAGCCCGCTGACGGACTCGAACCGTCGACCCCTCCTTACCACGAACATCTCAGGCAACCGGCGGCAACCGGCTGCAACGGACTTTGTGCGGGCTGTCCGCCGGGGATTTGCGGCTGATTGCCACGGGTTGCGACCACGGGGCTCGATAAGGCTCCAGCCGATTAGCGGCACCCGAGGAAGGCGACTTCGTTCCGTCGGCTCGTCGGCGTACACGCGCCCTGGACATGGGCTGGCAAACGTTGCATCCTCATTCCGCCGTCAGTCAACTCAGCCTCGGAGGTCGCCTCGGATGAACCAGAACGAAGCGGAATTCCCTGACATTCACCCAGCGAACGCTGCACCGAACCTCGAGGGCGAGCCGCCGGAACTCCCTGACCGCGGTCCGGCGCCGCGGCGGAGACGACCGGACTTGTTTCCGTGGTTGCCGAAGTTCCCGCCCATGACGCAGCAGTGCGTCTGCGAGGCGGATGCGGTTCATCGGCCGGGGTGGTCCGAGAACGCGAACCTGCCGGGCGCGATCGTCCCGCCGAACGGGTGGCCGGCGATGGCCAGTCTCGAGCTCCCGAGCGGGAATTACGTCGTGACCGCGAAGGCTCAGGTGACGAACCTGAGCACGAACGGCGTTGCGCTCAGCGCGACGCTCCGGAGGATCGGCGCACCGTTCGGCCCGTTCTTCGACAGCGCATGGCTTCGGCTCGCGCCGCGATGGCAGCCGGGCGAGATGGGGATCGTATTGATGCACGGCGTCGTCACGATCAGAGCGACCGACCGCGGCGTGCTCATGTACATCGGGCACACGGGTGCGAGCGGCGATCTCGTCGCTCAGGACGTCTGGCTGTCTGCGATCGAGGTCGCTGCCGCGAACGTGCAGACGGTCTGAGTCGCTGAACCGACCATCAACACGTGCCGGCTTAACGGAATGCCCCCGGCATGAATCGAATATGCGCACGCGGTTTAGGAAACGCCGTGGCGTTGGCGTAGAAGCAGGGTATTAGCAGCGTATTGCGGCGGAAGTTTCGGGGCCTCGGCATTCCGTGCAAGTTGTCAAAGATGTAAACAAGCTTTTGCTGAAGCCGTGGATCTGTGCCGGTTGGGGGCCTCTTAGGCGCAGCGACTATGTCCTTGACGGTTGCCTGGGGCTCCATAAAGGCTCCATCCTTCGTTGTCAAAGCTGGCGACACGCCGAATCTTTACGCTGGGAACGTGTCTGGAGCGAGCAAGGAAGCGCGTCGCGTCAAATCAGGAACGCGAACTGGATCGCAGGCGCCGATGGCGACACGGCGATTTTGAGCTGATGATCGTGAGAAGCGACGACTGCCAACACGTCGTTGCTCCCAGCCCGGCGGCGATGACCACGCTCGTCGCACTTGGCCAGGCCGACACGGTTCTCGTCTGGGACCCGGCGGACCGGATTGCCGCCAACCTGCGAGGCACGATGTCCTGGACGGAAGACCCAGCCACTCCGGGTACCTGACGCGGCTTCAAGGACAGAGCCGATAGGTGGGTTTTCGCGGCCCCGCGGTGGTAGCTGACAACGCCGGTGAAAGGAGAACCTGAATGGGAAGGATCGTCGTCAGCGAGAACGTCACACTCGACGGAGTCGTCCAGGACCCGGCGGGTACGGAAGGTTTCGGGCGCGGCGGCTGGGTCGGTCGTGTCGGTGAGCGAGGTCGCGAAGAGGCGGCCAAGGTCCTGCTCGACGAGGCGCTCGGTGCCGAGGCACAGCTGTTCGGTCGACGAACCTACGAGTTCCTCGCGGCGCGATGGCCATCCCGCAGCGGCGAATTGGCGGACAGGCTGAACGACATGCCCAAGTACGTCGTGTCTTCGACTCTGAAGGATCCCGACTGGAACAACTCGACGGTGCTTGCGGGCGAGGTCATGTGGGAGGTCTCGAAGCTGAAGGAGGAGCTAGACGGGGAGATCGTCGTCGCCGGCAGCATCCGGCTCGTCCGCACGCTGATGGAGAACGAGCTGGTCGACGAGCTGCGGCTGATGATGTACCCGGTTGTGCTCGGGGCCGGCGAGCGTCTCTTTGGCGAAACCAGTGACCAAAGGCCGGTGCGCCTCGTCGAGACACGGACCGTCGCCGACCTCGCGTACCTCACCTACGAGGTCGTCCGCGAGGCCTAGCAAGCGGCTCAATTGAAGATGTGCGTGTGAACCTGGTGAAGGAGGATGAGATGCAACGAAGCTCGATCAACCCCGTTTCTTGGTCTGTCAACTTGGGATTCGACCAGGGCGAGCTCATCGAGGGACACCGGCGGCTGCTCGTCTGTAGCGGACAGGACGCGGTCGACGCCGAGGGTAACTCCCAGCATCCGGGCGACATGGCCGCGCAACTTGAGATGTCCCTCGACAACCTGGAGGCCGTCCTTGCCGCTGCCGACATGACGCTCGCCAATGTCGTGCGGCTCAACGTGTACACGACGGACTTCGATGAGTTCGTCCAGCACTGGGCAACGATCGCGAGCCGCTTCGGAGAATCTGAGGGCCGCTTTGCGGCCACGCTGCTCGGCGTCACGCGGCTCTTTACGCAGCAGCTCCTCGTCCTGCTGGAGGCAACGGCAGTCGACTGACTCGCAAAGCCTCGACCGGAGACCCGAAAACGGCATTGAGCTAAGCGTCGACCAGCTCGACGCGCGGTTGCGCCGTGGCTCACGAGCTGCCGATCGGGATCAGCCTGACCCCGGTCTTCGATGCTCCGCGCGGGCTCGTGTGCCGGGAGTGGACCGAGCCGGAGCGATTCGCCGACTGGTTCGGCGGGCCCGATTGCGAGGTGCCGCTCAAGACCATCGCCATGGACGTCAGGCCCGGCGGCGCCTGGCGCGCGATCATGTTCGCCCCGCCCAACCGGCGCGAGATTCACTGGAACGGCGACTACCAGGAGGTGGTCGAGCCGGAACGTCTCGTCTTCACGGTCTCCGATCAGCCCGGCGAGGATCGGTACGAGGTCGTCACGGTCGTGCTCAGCGACGTCGGCGACGGTCGCACCGAGATGCACTTCGAGCAGCGCGGCCACCTGAGCCCCGGAGCAGTACGGCTACACCGCGCAGGGTTGGGGCACGTTCTTAGCCCGGCTCGACGAGCGGCTAGCCGGGCAGCCGAGCTAGCGTCTCGGGCGGCTCCAGCCCGGTGAGATCGCCTCGGCGACCGACGAGGTACCAGACCTCTATCTCCCCTTTGCCTTTGACCGGGATTGTCCCCCGTGGCTCGCAGACGAACTCGTCCCCGAGCAGCTCCTTCGTCGCCCGGGTGATCTGGATTCGACCGGAAGTCCCGTAGGACTCCATCCGGCTCGCGGTGTTCACGGCATCGCCCCAGAGGTCGTACAGGAAGCGCTTGCGGCCGATCACGCCGGCCACGACCGGTCCGGAGTTGATCCCGGCGCGCAGCTCGAGCCCGAGATGCCCGACCTCGTCGACCGAGCGCATCGCCGCCTGCATGTCCAGCGCCATCAGGGCGAGCGCTCGGGCATGGTCGGGCCGAGGTGAAGGCACGCCCGCGGCGACCATGTAGCAGTCGCCGATCGTCTTGATCTTCTCGAGCCCGTGGCGTTCGGCAAGCGCATCGAAGTGGGTGAAGAGGTCGTCGAGCAGGGCAACGATCTCGGCCGCCGGGAGGCGCTCGGAGAGCGGGGTGAAGTCCACAACGTCGGCGAACAGAATCGAGGCCGAGCTGAAGTGGTCGGCGATCGTCCGCGTCTCGACCTTGAGCCGCTCGGCGATCGACTGCGGCAGGACGTTGAGCAGCAGATTCTCCGCCTTCTCCTGCTCCACTCGTAGCGCCGCGAGCGCATCCCGGCGCTGGCGCGCGAACATCGCCAGCAGCGTGAAGAAGATCGCGCCGCCGACCGTCACGTTGAGAGCGAGCATCGTGCTCGTGAACCACTCGGGGACAGCAGGCGACACGCCGCCGAGCAACTCCCCGGCGATGCCCGAGCCGAGGAACACGACGGCCCACGCGACGAACCACCGGGCCGCGCTTCGGACGTCGCTGAACACGAGCGCCGCGAGCGGGGCGAGGATCCCCCACAAGCCGACCCCACCCGCGTCGAGGAAGCCCCCGAGCGGGGCCATCGACAGCGTCGGAGCCAGGAGGATGGCCACCTGGCCAACAAGCAGGAGCTGGGCGAAGTTCCGGGTGCGCGAGAAGACGACGATCCCCGCGAGCAGGACCGCGAAGTACCCGAGCGGCACCCAGCCCACGGGCGAGCCGAATGCGAGATAGAGCGAAGCCCAGAGCAGCGCGATCGGCAGGATCAACACCGAGATCAGGACGAGCAGCGCCTTGCCGGCGCGAATGTCCTCGTCGTCCTGCGGATCCGCGCCGATCTGCGTCAGATACGCACGCACCCTGGTCACGACGAGACCGTACTAGGCGCTGCAGTTAGGCTTCGCCGCCTTGGCGGCATCGACGGCCAACTACGTCGAGGCGCTCGCACGGCTGAGCCTCTTCGCCGACCTGCCGCACCCGCGGCTCGAGGCACTCGCGCACTCCTTCGACGAGGAGGTCTTCGCCGAAGGCCAGCGCGTCATGCGCCAGGAGGTGACCGGAGGCGGGTTCTACGTGATCCTCGACGGCGAGGCGAAGGTCGTCATCGACGACCAGGAGCGTGCCCGTCTCAGCCGCGGCGACTTCTTCGGCGAGATCTCGATCTTGACGGACGAAGCGCCGAGCGCCGACGTGATCGCCACGTCCGTCCTGCGCTGCCTGATCATCCCCGACAACGAGCTGAAGGATTTTCTGCTTAAGCAGCCGAGCGTCATGTATCGGATGCTCCAGATCGAAGCGCGGCGCTTGCGGGCCGCAAACGTTTGGACCGGCTAGACGAGCGTCCGTTTCCCCCGGGCGAGTACGACGTCGTGCTGGTGGGAAGCGGGCCCGGCGGGCTGCAGACGGCGTACAGCCTCGCCCGCACGGGGATCCCGCGCTGCGCGGTGCTCTCGCGCGACCCGGCCCCGGGCGGTATGTTCCGGCGCTTCCCGGTCTACCAGCGCCTGATCAGTTGGACGAAGCCGGACGCGCCGTTCGAGCGGGGCACGCGGGAGTACGAGTGGTACGACCACAACAGCCTCGTCGGCGACGAGCACCAGCACCAGGCGCTCGTACCGGAGCTCATGGACCGTACGTTCGACGTCCCGTCCCGGCCCGAGATGGAGGCCGCGCTGGTCGAGTTCGCCGCCCGCGCGGGAATTCGTGTTCGCTACCACTGCGAGTGGCTCTCGACGCGGCGCGACGATGCGGGCTTCGTACTCGGAACGTCGGACGGCGAGTACCGCTGCCGCGTCTGCATCTTTGCGATCGGCGTGACCGAGCCGTGGGTCCCTCCGGTCCCCGGGCTCGACGCGGCGCCGCACTACGTCGCGGCCAACGACCCCGAGCGCTATCAGGGCAAGAGCGTCTTCATCGTCGGCAAGCGGAACTCGGGGTTCGAGCTCGCACAGGGTCTCCTTCCTTGGGCAGGGCGGATCGTGCTCGCCTCGCCGCGTCCGGTGGACACCGCGATGCTCGCCTTCTCGCCGCTGAGCATCCGCTACCTCTCGCCGTACACCGAGCACATTCGCGGCGGCACCGGCAGCCACGTCGTCGACGCGGCGATCGAACGGGTGGAACGCCACGCGGACGGATACCGGATCCACGCGACCGGGACGACGTGGGAGGGAGAACTCAAGCTCGAAAGCGACGAGCTCATCGCAGCCACGGGCTTCCGCGCCCCGGTACGCGACCTGCCGAGCCTTGGCGTGGCGATGGTCAACGACGACCGGATGCCCGCGCAGACGCCGTATTGGGAGAGCATCTCGGTCCCCGGGATCTATTTCGCCGGGAACGTGAACCAGGCTTCGCCCGGCCTGCGCAAGCACGGTGCGACGAGCAGCTCTGGATCCGTCAACGGCTACCGCTACAACGCGCGCGTCCTCGCGCAGCACATCTCCGAGAAGCATTTCGGGCTTCGACCCGAGCGGCGGGCGCTCGACGCTGACGAGGTTGTTCCATACCTGCTCCGGGAGCTCGCACACGCGCCCGAGCTCTGGACGCAGAAGGGCTACCTCGCGCGAGTGGTCGGCGTCGATGGGGCCGACGGGCTTCGCGACGAAGGGATCGTGCCGCTCGAGGACTTCGTCGATCGCGAGGCTGGCGACGCGTGCGCGGTCGCGGTTGAGTACGGCGCCGACGGGACGATCATCCCGGTCGTGTACGTCCGGCGGGGCGGGCACCTGGTCGAACGCGCACTGCCTCCGGATCCCATGCACAGGTTTGGCACAGACGAGCATCGCCAGGAGCTGGCAGCGTGCCTGGCGCCGCTCATGTCCCGGTCCGCAGCGCTTCGACCGTAGCCGTCTCGACGAGGCCCGAGACCGCCCTGGCCAAATCAGGATCCGAGGTGACGAAGGCGTCCGCCTGGAGCTTCGTCAGCGCCACGTACTCGGCGTCGTAGGTCGTCTCCCACCCGAGCTCGTCCGCGACCTTCCATGCCTGCCGCTGGAGCACCTTGTCCCCGAGGAAGCGAACCTTCAGCGAGTTGATCCGGGTCATCCGCTCGATGCCCTCGGCGGCCGAGATCTCGGCCCGGCGGGCCGCCTCGTACAGCGCTGACAGCGCCTGCGACCGAACGAGTGTCGGCGCGACGAGCTTGTGCCCAGCGGCGACCTCGATCTCCTCGGATGCGATCCGAAGCAGCGTCTCGCAGTCGACGACGAACCGCGTCACCCTGAAGACGCTACACGTCTCGGCTTACCGCCTCCTTCACGGCGCGGCGATCTCATTCTGTCGGCGGCAGTCAACTTTCAGGGCGAAGCCGGTCGGCCACATGGCGCCGTCGTCGAGGTTCGCCTCGTCGGTGAAGCCGAGCGTCGCGTATCTCGACTTGAGCTGCGCCGAGATCGCGCGCGAGCCGGCGACGACGTGTCTCGGCGTACGCGCAGCCGATTCGCTCGTAGAGAATGCTCTTCATCTCAAACTATGCGTGAGACAGAGAGAAGGGGGCAGCACGATGACGAGTCGCATGATCGGAACGCGTGAAGAATGGGCTGCCGCGAGCGCCGAGCTGCTCAAACGCGAGAAGCAGCACACAAGGGCCGGCGACGAGCTCGCTCGGCAGCGCCGCGAGCTTCCCTGGGTGCCGGTCGAGAAGGACTACACGTTCCAGACCGAGCACGGGCCGAAGGCACTGCCCGAGCTGTTCGACGGCCGCTCGCAGTTAGTGGTCTACCACTTCATGTTCGGCCGTGACTGGGAGGCCGGATGTCCCGCCTGCTCGGCGACCGCCGACGGCTTCAACGCGGTCCTTGCCCACCTCGAGGCCCGCGACGTGACGATGATCTGCGTCTCTCGCGCGCCACTCGAGACGCTGCTCGCCTATCGGGATCGCATGGGGTGGAGCTTCAACTGGGCATCCAGCCACGAGAGCGACTTCAACCTCGACTACGGCGTCTCGGCGGCGGAGGGGGCGCATGACGCGGGCGTGCCGCTGCTTGAGGCCGGCGAGCTCAAGTTTCTGAAGCTCCTCAACGAGCAGCCGGCCATCCGTGAGAACCCGCCGCTCGTCCCGGTCCAGAACGCGCGGACGAGCGGGACGGACCTCGACGGCTATCTCTCCGAGGGACACGGCATCAGCACGTTCGCGCGCGAGGGCGACACCGTCTACCACAGCTACTCCAGCTACGCCCGCGGCACGGAGTTCCTGATGGGCTTCTACGCGATCCTCGACCGCGCCCCGAAGGGCCGCGACGAAGGCGATCAGCCTATGAGCTGGCTGCGCCGTCACGACGAATACGAGAGCGCGTAACGCGCCGTGACCGACAACGAGGAGTTCTGGCGGCGATCGTCACCGGCGACGCCGGTGTGATGCGACGCGAGCGCCGACGACATCGGCGCATCCCCGGCGCGCCTCGCTGCAAGACGTGCCTCGTGCCGTTCGGCGGACCGGCGGCACCGATGGTCCACGTCGTCCTCAAGCGCCGTCCATCTGCGAAGAACCCGAACTACTGCGACGTGTGCGAGACCTTCGTTCGGACGCATCCGGGGGGCGCCGAGGTCGAGGTCTCGGTGCTGTTCGCCGACGTGCGCGGTTCGACGGCGCTTGCGGAACAGATGCGCCCGGCGGAGTTCAGCAGGCTGATGAACCGCTTCTTCGACCGCGCGAGCCGTGTCGTGATCGACAGCGACGGGTCGTCGACAAGCTTGTCGGCGACGAGGTCGTCGCGCTCTATGCGCCTGCCGTCGCCCCGACCACCGCACGAAAGGCGGTCGAGGCCGCCGGCGACCTCCTGCGCGCGACCGCCGTCTCACCCCGAGCACGTCTCGTGCGCAGCGGACGCACTGGCAGCCCTCGAAGAGTCGCTACCTCAGGCGTCCGCGAGAGTCGCGGGGTCCGGCCGTTGCCAGGTGGTGCCGCCGGTGCTGCTTGTGACCCTGTCAGGCGCCTGAGAGGAACACTCGCCCACCCCCCTCCTCACTTCCCCCCGGTCGATCTCGCGCTCCCTGCGCTGCCAACCCGTCGCCCTCACAACTTCGCAGCAAGATCGCACTTCGAGGCGGAGGTGCGCCGGTGCTGTGCTCTGCGCCAAGCTTGCAAGACAGATGGACGTCGATCTGCGCGCCAGGTGAGCAACCCTACGCGCGCGCGTACAAAAAAGAGAAGCCCCAGTTCGGCGACAATACGCTCGCCATGAGTGCGACGATTCCCCAGGCCAGGCTTCACTGGATCGCTCGGCCAGTTTGATCCTACGGCGGGATATCGTGGAGTGGGTGAGGCTCGCGAGGTCGCCCGGCGGCTGGGGGCATCTAGCTTCTGCGCTCGGCGGTCCTCACGCCGAGCACACACGCGCTGAAGATGAGGAGGATGCCCAAGAGCACGAGGCCGGGCGCGTCATCAGCCTTTCCGAACACGGCCGCTGCGACGCCG
>Ga0126310_10000394_pt1 | contig 14699 bp, 13 predicted proteins | sample Plot60_FD_92540 | JGI IMG/M metagenome (GOLD analysis project Ga0126310, IMG submission 92540) | Serpentine soil microbial communities from UC McLaughlin Reserve, CA, USA - Plot60 | ecosystem: Environmental > Terrestrial > Soil > Grasslands | place: USA: UC McLaughlin Reserve, Lake County... | reverse complement strand
GTCTTGACTGCCACGGGTTGTGCGTTCGTCGGTCCTTCGGCGGCGCCTTCTGAGCCGTTCGGGACTTTTCGGTTGGGGAGTTCGGTGGCATCGAGGGGCGCCAGAACATCTTGTACGTACGCGCGGACGGCACTGCGCTGTTGATCTCTCATACTCCGGCCGCTGGTCGGCTGAGTGATCAAGATGTGGACCGGCTGAAGACATTGCTGACGTCCAGGCAGTTCCGGGAGGAAGTGGAGCGAGAGGCGGAACGGAAGGCAAAATCACCGGCCCCGGTCTGCACGGACCAGATCACCACAGACGTGACTATGGGGAGTCTCTGGATGAACCGCACCGACCCATGTGGGACACAGGCCGCGCCGGCACCGGCATTCGAGGAGATCATCAGCATCGTCGCTCCAGCGATGCAGGGCAACTTCGACGGCCCGGTGAATACCACCGAGCCCCGCTTGCTTCCCATGAGGCTCGATCGCTTGCTGGTCCAAGATCAACCGCCCTATACGATCAAGATCGATGCCGCGGGACGGGCCATGATCACGATCGCGGGCAGGACGCCTGAGGTACACGATTTGTCGATCCAGCAGCGCGACACGGTGCGGCTGCTCTTGGCACGCCTCGTTGAGACCCCTGTCGTTTCGTGCACTTCATCGGTGCACTATCAGCTGCAGATCGATAAAGGGCCGAAAATTCCTGGGCCGAAAAGTCCTGGGCCCGAGATCTCTGGTCCGGACTGCGGATTTCCGCAGCGGCAACCGGAGTTTCACGCCCTGACAGTGCTGCTGGAGAACGCCTTCGGCGTTTGATCACCGACCGCGACACTAGCCTTGGTCCTGTGGGCGTCTGGAACGATCACGTTTTTCCGCCGCTTATGGACCGGGTGCTGCGAACGGCCGAGGTGAATGCCCGACGCGCGAAGCTCTGCGAGGGCCTGCATGGTCGCGTCTTGGAAATCGGCTTCGGGACCGGCCTCAATCTCCGCCATTATCCGGCTGCGGTAGCCGAGATCTTGGTCGTAGAGCCCTCTGCGACGGCAATGCGGCTCGCTGAGCCGCGCAAGGCGGCCGTCTCGGCAAACATCACTCACGTGGGACTTGACGGTGCGCAGCTCGATCTGCCCAACGGATCGGTGGATTGCGTACTGTCCAGCTACACGCTATGCACTATTCCGGACGTAGAAGCGGCACTTCTGGAGGTTCATCGAGTCCTCAAGCCAGAGGGTGCGCTGCATTTCTTGGAGCACGGGCAGGCGTCCACGGAGTCGGTACGCCGGTGGCAACACCGACTGCACCCGATTCATAGCCGCATCGCCGGAGGCTGCCATCTTGGCCGACCGATCGATCAATTGATCAGCAACGCGGGCTTGATCATTCGTGAGCTGGAGACGGGTTACGGTCAGGGCCCGCGGCCGTTCAGCTATCTGTACCTCGGTCGAGCCGAACTCAGTCGCTCTGGTAACTGAGAGCTTTTTTGATCTTCGCCGCGTACTCTTCTATCTCACCTGCGCCGTAGCGGGTTCTCGGCCAGAAGAAACCCCTCAGACCGTCACCGCGGCTCCGAGGGACGACGTGTACGTGCAAGTGCGGGACCGACTGACTGACGACGTTGTTGATCGCTACGAAGGTCCCCTGGGCTCCAAGCGCGTCGACTACCGCCCGAGCGACGTGCTGCGCGCTGGTCAGCAGTGGTTGCATCAGGGGTTGCGGCAGGTCGAGCAGCGTATCAACGTGCTGCGTTGGGGCGACGAGGACGTGCCCTTTGAAGACCGGCCGGTGATCAAGAAATGCGATCATCTCATCGGTGCGTAGCACGACCGCCGCGTCGAGCTCGCCACGGCCGATCTGGCAGAACAAATCATCGGTCACCGGCACGAGATTAGTGCTATCCGAGTGGGAGGGCGTGAGCCTTGTCCGGTGCGGAATATGTCAGAACCGCGGAGTTTAACCTTCCGCGTCGAACGTGAGTTCGAATAGACTTTGAGTCGTGAGCACTTCGGCCTATGCACCGCCGGGTTGGCCAAACCAGGTACGCCCCCCTAATGCACCTGGCTGGGAGGCAACCGCGATCGCCTACCTGCTGGATTGCTGCCCGGCCGACTTTCGCGCCTATCGGGTACTCCGGAACCATCCGGTCGTGCTGGCACAGTTCGCTATGCAGTTCGTCAACGGCCAGCAGGAAGCGTCACAACGAGGGTTGGCCGTGGTGCGCACCAGCCTGAGTGACTATGTGGATCCCGACATCGTCGAGGCCGCGGCACAGGCCTGGTTGGAACAGGGAGCTCGGCTCGCCCGCACCCGCAGGGCGGTAGCACTGCTGGAGGAGGCGTTGCGCGGCCGGGTCTTCGTTCGCAAGCTGTGAGCTGCCTGAGGCGCGCACGTGCGTTGCGACACACTCCCGATGACGGAGGCGGCTGAACACGTAAACTCAGGCCCATGTCAGGGCAATGGGATGGGGGCGCCCCGTACGGACTGTTGAGCTCGATCCATAGCCCACACGATGTCCGGGACCTGACGACAGATCAGCTCAAGGAATTGAGCGTAGAAATCCGCTCCTTCCTCATTGAGAACGTGTGCCAGACCGGTGGCCACCTAGGCCCCAATCTTGGGGTTATTGAGCTCACCCTGGCGGTGCATCGGGTCTTCGACTCGCCGCGCGATCCAATCATCTTCGACACCGGGCACCAAAGCTATGTGCACAAGATCCTGACTGGCCGCCAAGATCAATTTCCGACGCTGCGACAGCGCAACGGAATGTCGGGCTACCCAAGCCCGGAAGAGTCCGAGCATGACTGGGTGGCGAACTCGCACGCCTCAACGGCTCTGTCGTACGCCGACGGCCTGGCCAAGGCCATCCGGCTGCAACGCAGGCCCGGCACGGTAGTCGCATTCGTGGGCGACGGCTCTCTCACCGGCGGTATGGCTTGGGAGGCTCTGAACAACATCGCCACCTCCGAGGACCTGCCATTAGTGATCGTGGTGAACGACAATGGCCGGTCGTATACGCCGACGGTTGGAGGCCTGGCGCGGTATCTGACTGGATTGCGCACCAATCCGCGCTACGAGCAAGTGCTGGATCTGGTGAAGCGCAATGTCAGCCGCGCGCCTTTGGTGGGCAACATGGCCTACGACATCCTGCACGGAATCAAGATCGGGCTGAAGGATGTTCTCGCACCGCAGGGCATGTTCTCCGACTTGGGGCTTAAGTATGTCGGGCCGGTGGATGGTCACGACGTGGCGGCGGTCGAGCGGGCGCTGCAGCAGGCTAAGCAGTTTGGCGGGCCTGTGCTGGTGCACTGCATGACGCGCAAAGGCAATGGTTTCAAGGCTGCCGAAGACCACGAGGAGGACCGCTTCCACGCCGTCGGCAAGATCAACGCCAAGACCGGTGAGGCTCTCGGCGGTGCGTCGGGACAGAACTGGACCGACGTCTTCTCTGAGGAGCTGCTGCAGCTAGGCAGCATTGACGAGGGAGTCGTCGCCATCACCGCGGCGATGGTGTATCCCACAGGACTCAACCAATTCGCCAGGGCGTTCCCGGACCGTTGCTTCGACGTCGGCATCGCTGAGCAGCACGCCGTCACGTCGGCGGCAGGGCTGGCAATGGGCGGCTTGCATCCCGTGGTGGCGGTGTATTCCACATTCCTCAACCGTGCCTTCGACCAAGTGCTGATGGATGTCGCGCTGCACAAGTGTGGGGTTACGTTCGTGCTCGATAGGGCTGGGATCACCGGACCCGACGGTGCCAGTCACCATGGCATGTGGGACATGTCGATTTTGTCTGTTGTACCGGGGCTGTATCTGACAGCGCCGCGTGATGGCGCGCGGCTACGCGAAGCATTAGAGCAGTCGCTAGCCATTGACGAGGCACCCAGTGTGATCAGGTTCCCGAGGGGTGCCGTGTCGCCTGACCTTCCGGCGGTCGACCAGTTGGACGGGATGGACGTCTTGCTCAGAACTGAGCAGTCGCGGGTGCTCGTCGTGGGGATCGGACCGCTCGCTGAGACGGCTGTAGCAGTCGGGGAGCGGCTATCCGATCAAGGCATTGGCGTCACGGTTGTCGATCCGGTCTGGGCCCTGCCCATCAACCCGGCGCTAATCACGCTGGCTGCTGATCATGATCTGGTGATCACGATCGAGGACAACGGCGTCATTGGCGGCTACGGTGCGCGACTCGCTCAGCAGCTGCGCTCCGCCGGAGTGCATACTCCCTTCCGAGAGTTCGGGATTCCCCAAGAGTTCCTGCCCCATGGCGGCCGTGCCGAACTGCTGGAAGAGGTTGGGCTAACACCACAAAACATTGCCCGTTACGCGGTCGAGGCCATTGCCCGGGCCGATGAGCCCTTGGAGCACCCCTCGAGCGCCGACTTGTCAGAACCCAGTTGAGCCTGGGACCGAGGCGATTCCCGGCGGCAGGAAGCGGCGGCCCAGCACCCGCTCGGAAACGCCCTCCCGATCCAGGTACGGCGTAATGCCGCCGAGGTGGAAGGGCCAGCCGGCGCCGAGAATCAGGCACAGGTCAATGTCCATGGCGGCGGCAACGACGTCCTCAGACAGCATCAGGCCGATCTCTTCCGCGAGTGCGGTCAGCGCCCGCTCGCGTACCTCCTCAGTGGTGCTCGGGCGATCGCCAACCACCAGCAGCCCTGCCGTCTCCTCGCTGACGTACGGTTTGCCGTCGGGCGTCCAGTCATAGATTCCGGACCTTCCGGCAGCAACCAGCGCCTGGAGATTGCTAGAGACGGGGAAGCGATCGCTGAAGGCGGCATGCAGATTGTCCACCACATGCAATGCGACCGCGGGGCCGACCAGCTGCAGTAACACGTACGGCGACATCGGCAGACCCAGTGGACGCAACGCAGCATCGGCAACCTCGACCGGTGTGCCCTCATCGACAGCAGCGAAGATCTCCGCCATCAATCTGAGGAGCACTCGGTTCACTACGAAGCCAGCCGCATCCTTGACTAGCACGGCGTTCTTCTTCACCGACTTCGCGACCTGAAACGCCGTAGCCAGGGTCTCTTCATTGGTGGCCGGACTGCGGGCAATCTCAACCAGCGGCAGCACCGCGACCGGGTTGAAGAAGTGGAAGCCGACCACTCGCTCGGGATGATCAAGATCTGCGGCCATCTGCGCAACCGACAGCGAGGAGGTGTTCGTCGCGAGCACGCAGCCGTCGGAGACATGCTTTTCAAGATCGGCAAAGACCTGCTTCTTGATCGACATCTCCTCGAATACCGCCTCGATCACGAAGTCGCAGTCGGCGTAGTCAACCAGCTCGGTCGTGCCAGAGATCAGGGCCCGCAGCCTGTTTGCCTCGTCGGGGGAGATTCGCTCCTTAGCGAGCAGCTTCTCGATCTCTAGCGCGAGGTATCCGATGCCCTTGTCAACGCGCTCCTGATCGATGTCGGTGATCACCACCGGCACCTGCAAGCGACGTAGGAAAAGCAGCGCGAGCTGCGTGGCCATCAGTCCAGCGCCGATAATGCCGACCTTGGTCACTGGTCGCGCCAGCGTGGCATCCGGCGCACCCGCTGGCTTTCGGGCACGCTTTCGGACAAGATCAAACGCATACAGGCTCGCGCGTAGTTCCGGCGTCATGATCAGATCCGCTAGCGCCTCGTCCTCGGCGGCGTACGCCTCGGTACGGTCCGCGGCCTTCGCGGCAGCCATCAGCTCTAGCGCTCGATACGGCGCCGGTGCGGCGCCGAGGACCTTGCTGTCAACGAACTCGCGAGCTTGCGTCAACGCCTCATCCCAGGCCTCGCCGCGATCGACATCGCGTCGAGAGGCTGTCAGCGATCCTGCGACGATCTGACCCGCCCAGTCCAGTGAGCGAGCCAAGAAATCGGCACCGTCGAAGATCGCGTCGGCAAGACCGAATTCGTAGGCCTGTGGACCACTGAGCATCTTGTTCTGGTTAAGCGGGTTTTCGATGATCAGCTGAACGCCCCGGTCCGCGCCGATCAGGTTGGGCACCAGGAACGTGCCACCCCAACCCGGAAGCAGACCCAAGAAACATTCGGACTGAGCGATTGCTCGGGCCGCGGCGGAGACTGTCCGGTAGTGACAGTGCAGGGTGAGCTCCAATCCACCGCCGAGCGCCAGCCCATTGATAAAGGCGAAAGTCGGCATCCGCGACGTATGCAGCTTGTCGAACACAGCATGCCCGATCCGGCCAATCGCCAGAGCCTGGTCGCGGTCGACGATCTTGGCAATCCCGGAGAGGTCAGCGCCTGCCATGAGCATGAAAGGCTTGCCGGTGATCGCGATCGCCACAATGTCCTCGCGCGCGAGAGCGGTATCCAGGGCCCGATTCAATTCGCCGAGACCTTGCACCCCAAGCGTGTTAGGTCGGGTATGGTCGCGCCCGTTGTCCAGGGTGATCAACACCGCCGTGCCCGCCGTATGTGGCAGCTTGATGTCACGGCTCAACGCCCGGGTGACGACCTCACCCTCGCTGCTCGCCGAGGCCGCGGCAATCAGCTGTTGCAGTTCCTCGTCCCTCACCGCGTCTCCTCGAGGTCGGAAGAGAAGTGTGGATTCTCCCAGATCACGGCCCCACCCATACCAAGACCAATGCAGAGGGTGGTCAGCCCGTAGCGGACCTCGGGATGCTCACGGAAGGCACGCGCCAGGTGGATCATCAGTCGCACACCGGAGCTGGCGAGTGGGTGGCCGAGCGCGATCGCACCACCGTACGGATTGAGCCGTGGATCCTCCGCCGCCAGCTCGAAATGATCACAGAATGCCAGCACTTGGACGGCGAATGCCTCGTTGATCTCAAAGGCGCCGATGTCGCTGATCGACAGGCTCGCCTTGCCGAGCGCCTTTTCAGTGGCGGGAATCGGTCCGACGCCCATCAGCTCAGGATCGACGCCAGCAAACGCGTACGAGACGAGCCTCATGGCGACCGGCAGGCCGAATTCGGATGCGACACTCTCAGCTGCCAGCAGGCACGCTGTAGCTCCGTCATTGAGCCCGGCTGCATTGCCTGCGGTAACACGCCCATGCGGCCTGAACGGCGTCCGGAGAGTCGCCAACGCCTCAACAGTGGTACCGGGTCGCGGCTGCTCGTCCGCCACAGCCAGCCCCCAGCCAAGCTCCGAGCTGGGGGTGGCAACGGCGACTAGCGACTCTTGGATCACCCCCTGCTCATAGGCCCGCTGCACTCGTTGCTGGCTGAGCGCCGCAAAGCCGTCGGCGCGCTCCTTCGTAATATCCGGAAAACGATCATGAAGGTTTTCCGCCGTCGATCCCATGATCAACGCCGACTGATCCACCAGCTTCTCGGCGACGATCCTAGGATTTGGGTCGATGCCCTGACCCATGGGATGGTGCCCCATGTGCTCCACGCCGCCGGCAATGGCGACGTCGTAGGCCCCGAAGGCGATTCCGGAAGCAGTAGTGGTTACCGCAGTCATCGCGCCCGCGCACATCCGGTCGATCGCAAAGCCGGGTACCGTTCGCGGAAGTCCAGCGAGCAGCGCGGCCGTACGCCCAATCGTCAGCCCCTGATCACCGGTCTGTGTGGTCGCGGCGATGGCGACATCGTCGATGCGGTCGGGCGGCAGCTCCGGATGGCGCCGCAAAAGCTCACGGATGCAGTCGATGACGAGGTCATCGGCCCGGGTCTCGGCGTACATAGAGCCAGCCCTGCCGAACGGCGTACGCACGCCGTCGACAAAGACGACGTCTCTCAGTTCGCGGGGCATAACCGCATATTACTCAGCAGTAACAATCATGGCCTTCGTGATTGCTGCGACGGTCAGCTCGCGTTGCCACGGCCGGGCGCCCGAACTGGCGAGCTTCTGATCGACCGACTCCTCCGTCAACGGAGAAGGCGGTCGCCACGCCAAGCGGCGCAGATGATCCGGCGTAATGAGGTTCTCCATCGGCAAGTCGTACTGTTCGGCAATGGTTAGCAGTGCGCCCCGCACCGCTGCAAGCCGAGTGGCCGCCCCCGGGTTCTTCGCAGGCCACATTCGCGACTGCGGTGGGCCATCGTTGGGAATGTGCATCGGCGGCAGGGCACTGTCGGGAATCCGCGCCACGACGTCGAGGGCTGTCAGCCAACTGGCTTCGGCGCGCCGAGCTTGGCGTCGAGAGAAAGCGGGAATCTTTCGCAGTGTGGCCCGATCTGGGTGCTTGTGGGCGGCCAGCTCGGTGATCGCGGCATCAGGCAGGATCTTGCTTGGTGCTTTGTCCTGCTGCTGCGCGATGGCGTCACGGGCGTACCAGAGCTCCGCAACGTACGCCAGTCCGCGACGGGTGTGGACGTGATGGATGCCAGAGGTGCGGCGCCACGGGTCACGTCGTGGCTCGGGATTGATTCCTGCGTTGGCGACCAACGCGGCGAATTCTTGCTCTGCCCACTGCCACTTGCCGGTTTCGAGCAGCCTGGTTTCGAGCCGGTCGCGTAGTTCGATCAAGAGCTCGACGTCCAAGGCGGCGTAGATCAGCCACTCCTCAGGCAGTGGCCGCCGCGACCAGTCTGAGGCGGAGTGCTCCTTGAGCAGCCGGATCCCGAGGAGCTCCTCGATCATGGTGCCAAGAGCGACCCGGGGATAGCCGAGTAGGCGAGCTGCCAGCTCGGTGTCGAACAACGTCGTGGGGACCAGTCCAACCTCGTACAGACAGCGCAAGTCCTGGCTAGCTGCGTGGATAACCCACTCAGCATCTGACACCGCGGCACCCAGCGTGGACAGATCCGCTGGCTGACCGAATGCGATCGGATCCACCAGATGCGTCCCGGAACCCGCGCGGCGCAGCTGGATTAAATAGGCCCGCTGGCTGTATCGGAAGCCATGGGCACGTTCCGCATCGACGGCTACAGGTCCCGTCCCGGCACGGAGTGTGGCGATTGCCCGTTGCAAGCCTTCCGGAGTTGTGACGATAGCTGGCACGCCCTCAATGGGTGCCGTGAGCAACTCCGTTTCCTGATCAAGATCAGGTTCGGTCAGCGGTACTTCGGTCAGCGGTATTTCAGTCAAGGTCTCCGGGAGTTTCGGCTCGGCGGTTTACGCCGAGAAGGCATCATCACCACCCCGGCGGGCAGCGGTGGCAGACCCGCTAGCGTACAGAGTAGTTCAGCCCAGGCTGACAGATGAGGGCTTAGTCCGACGCCCTCGACAAGCACGGGCGTCCAGGAGGCGCGGATCTCGATCTCAGCACGCGAAGGTTCCGCGGCCATTCCTCCGAAGGAGTCGCTGGATACCGATGTCACTGTGCCGCTCGGCACATCGTATTCGGCGTCCTGACCATCGAGAGCATCTATCAGGTAGGACCAACCCACACTGGGGAGCAACGAGTCCGTCACCATCTCCGGATCGATGTCGGCACGCGCGAATGTCACGCAGCGAAACGTGCCGTGCCAGGCGGTGTTTCCGGCTGGGTCATGGAGCAGGACAAAACGACCGCTACCAAGCTCCTCACCGCTTACGACCACGTCGGCGGTAATCGCCGCGGAGTACGGCGCTATCCGCTGTGGCGCAGGGAGTTCCTCCACGTGAAGCTCGGAGCGCCAAGACGCTGATATGAGGTCTGCGACGGCCCGCTGGAACGCGTCGGGGGCGCCCTCGACGTTTCCGCCGGCCGCGTCGCGGTTCGCTGCCATCCGACGAGCGTATTCTCACCGCCAAGCGCGGCTCATTTCGACGCGCCGACATTCCTGACGGATCGTGCGCGCCGACGTGCCGAGGAGGAGTGAGGGGACATGCTTCTCCTCCCCTAGCGACGACGAAGTCGGCGGCTTCCAACGCGCGATCCGCGCGGAGCAAGCGCAGCGAGCGGAGCAATCAGACCCGTGACAAGATTCACGAGTGGTTTCGGATCTGCCACTGCTCGTGGCCGCCTGTCGCAAGCTTCATCCAAACGATCGCGTGCCGGTGTGGTTCATGAGACAGGCGGGCCGCTCGCTGCCGGAATATCGGGCGCGCCGAGAAGGCATTGGCATGCTCGAGAGCTGCATGCGGCCAGAGCTGGTGGCCGAGATCACCCTGCAGCCGGTGCGCCGGTATGGCGTCGATGCGGCCATTCTGTACTCCGACATCATGCTGCCGCTCAAAGCAGCCGGTGTGGAGCTGGACATTGTCTCTGGCCGCGGCCCAGTGATCGCTCGACCGATTCGGACGGCGGCTGATCTGGAGCAGCTGCAGCCGTTGGATCCGGCGCGCTTGTGGTATGTCACCGAAGCTGTTGTGTTGATCACTAGTCAGCTCGGTGATGTTCCATTGATCGGCTTTGCCGGGGCGCCATTCACCCTCGCCAGCTATCTGGTTGAAGGCGGCCCGAGCCGCGACTACGCCGCAACTAAGGCCCTGATGATCAGCGAGCCCGCTTTGTGGCATGAGATGTGTACGCGGCTGGCCGATCTCTCAGCGGCCTTTCTAAGACTGCAGGTCGCGGCCGGTGCTACCGTCGTCCAGCTCTTCGACTCCTGGGCTGGCAGCCTGAGCGCTGAGGACTACCAGCGGTTCGCGCAGCCCTACTCGGCCCGAGTGCTGACTGCGCTGGCTGACACCGGGGCACCGAGAATCCACTTCGGTGTGGGGACCTCGGAGTTGCTCGACCTGATGGGGGCCGCCGGCGCCGAGGTGATCGGTGTGGACTGGCGACTGCCGCTAGCGGAGGCGAGTCGCCGCGTCGGCCATCGCTATGCACTGCAAGGCAACCTCGATCCGGCCCTACTGTCGGCTCCCTGGCCGGTGCTATCTGAGCGGGTACGAGAGGTCATCTCCTCGGGTGCCGCCGCGCCAGGTCATATCTTCAACCTCGGACACGGAGTGCCGCCGGAAACCGACCCTACAGTGCTGGCCATGATCGTCGAGTTGGTCCATACCGAGGGTCCGCAGCTGCGCCGTTCGGCTCGTGAGCAGTTCGCGGCATCTGCGGCAAGCGGCGCCGCGGCGGCTAGCCGCTCCAGCTCTGCATGACGATCGTCGTCGTCGTTGGCGGTGGCATCACTGGATTGAGCGCCGCGCGGCAGCTGGCTCTGGATGGTTTCGGGGTTCTCGTGCTCGAGGCGGGGGGCCGGTGGGGCGGCAAGCTGGCGCCGTTGGTGCTCAACGGCGTACGGCTGGATGCGGGCGCGGAGTCGATCTTGGCGCGACGGCCGGAGGGCCTTGATCTTGTCGGTGCACTGGGTCTGGCCGATCATCTGGTGCATCCCACGGCTGCGCAACCTCAGCTCTTGGTTGGCGGTCGGCTACATGCGCTGCCTTCCTCACTGCTCGGTATACCGACTGATGTCAGTCAGTTGACTGGCCTGCTGTCCGACGAGGGCCTGCGATTGGCGGCCTCTGAACCGGAACGCCAAGTGCCGGCTTTCGATCATGATGTTGCAATTGGCCGCTTGGTGGATGAGCGCTTCGGGCCCGAAGTCACCGATCGGCTCCTGGAGCCGCTGTTGGGTGGTGTCTACGCCGGACATTCACGATCGCTGTCGTTCAATGCTGTAGCGCCCGAGCTGTTCGACAGGGTCAAGCGTGGTGGTTCGCTTTCGCGGCATGCGCAGGAGGCCGTCAAGCAGAGTCAGCAGGGTCCGGTGTTTGCCGGGTTGGTCGGCGGCGTCTCGACCTTGACCGACGCGCTTGTTGCTGATCTTGTCCGACGGGGCGTCAGAATGCGCTTGGGAGCGACCGTTCGGACACTGGAGCGGGCCGATCATGGATTCCGGTTGACCGTCGGCGGAGCCGACGATGCCGAGATGATTATGGCCGACAGTGTGCTGATCGCTACGCCGGCAACCGCGACCGGACGGCTGCTGTCGGGCCTGGTGCCGTCGGCATCCGAGTTCGGGTCGCTGCCGTATGCATCGGTAGCGATCATCACCCTTGTGGTACGCGGCGTCCGCGCCGACACATCTGGCGTGCTGGTGGTACCTGGTGAGCTGCCAACGATCAAGGCCGTGACGTACTCTTCGGCGAAGTGGTCCTGGGCTGCTTCGCGGGCACGACAAGTGTGGGGTCCAGGTGTTGACATCATCCGGGTCAGTGTGGGACGGCATGGTGAGGCGGCGGTCCTGCAGCTGAGCGACCCAACGTTGATCGAGCGCACACTTGCCGAAGCGAAGAGAATCCCTGGGTGGGAGGCAGCCGACCTCGTGGAAGCAGGCGTGAGCCGGTGGGGCGGGGGACTGCCTCAGTACCCGGTCGGCCATCGGGATCTCGTCGCTCAATTGCGTGCCGAGGTGGCGGGCGTATCGGGACTTGCCGTAGCGGGCGCGGCTTTGGACGGTCTCGGGATCCCGGCGTGCGTTGCTTCGGCACGGACGGCGGCCGGGGCGCTCGTGGCCGAGCTTGGCGCTTCGTCAGGTTCAACGGGCAATGGCCCAGTGGAATGATCGACAGCGAAGATCAACTCGAGGAGAGCGGGAGATGAAGGCGCGCGAGATCAACTCGACGATTCGCTACACCATGTGGTCGGTGTTCAAAAGAGAGGGTCTGCTGGATGACCCGCCGCTGGAGACCGCAAATGCAGCGCTGAAGGCGATCGACCATGCCACTCAAGATGACGACTTGGTGATCCGTGGCTGGTACGACGTCGCCGGTTTGCGTGCCGACGCTGATCTGATGGTCTGGTGGCATGCGCCCAACTCCGACACGTTGCAGGATGCCTACCACGCGCTACGCCGCTCCGAGCTCGGCGCACATCTGGTGCCGGTTTGGTCGCAGATGGCTCTGCACCGCCCGGCGGAGTTCAACAAGGGCCACGTGCCAGCGTTCATGCAGGACGAGGAGCCGAAGGCGTACCTCAGCGTCTATCCCTTCGTGCGCTCCTACGAGTGGTACCTGCTGCCGGAAGAAGAGCGACGTGCCATGCTCACCGAGCACGGCCTGCTGGCACGTCCGTATCCCGACGTACGCGCCAACACCGTCTCCTCCTTTGCCCTGGGCGACTACGAATGGATGCTGGCCTTCGAAGCCGATGAGCTGCACCGCATCGTGGACCTGATGCGAGCTCTCCGGGCGGCAGCGGCACGCCGCCACACCCGTGAAGAAGTGCCGTTCTACACCGGCCGGCGACGCGAACTGAGCGACATCCTCGCCCTCTGGTAAGCCCATCCACCGCGCCGAAACCTACGTGTACGTAGGTTTCTGACGGTCTGCACAGTTTGCAACCTGTGCAAAGCGTCAACAGCCTACGCAAACGTAGGTTTCGGACTAGGGGATCAGGAACGTGTTGGTTCGAGCGACAGCGACACTGAATTGATGCAGTACCGCAGGTCGGTCGGCGTGTGATAACCCTCGCCAGCGAACACGTGACCCAGATGGGAATCACAGGTGGCGCAGCGAACCTCGACTCGCTTCATGAAGAGTGAGCTGTCTTCGATATAGCGCACTCGATCCTCGGCCAGAGGCGCAAAGAAGGATGGCCAGCCGCAGTGTGACTCAAACTTTTGATCACTGCGGAAAAGCTCGGCGCCGCAGGCCTTGCAGCGATAGACGCCCTCGGTCTTGGTATCGGTGTATTCACCGGTGAACGGACGTTCGGTGCCGGCTTCGCGGAGGACGCGGTACTCGAGCGGGCTCAGCTGGGCGCGCCATTCGGCCTCGGACTTAGTGACTTTGCCTACCTGAGCGGCCGGATTGTTCTGCGTGTCAGTCATGTCTGCCTCTCCTGCGTACTCTTCACGACAGTACTCACCTATGCTGACGCCATGCCCGTGCCAGCGGTCGAGCTCGAAGTCGGTAACCGCACGGTAAGGGTGACTAGCCCGGACAAGATCTACTTCCCCGAGGTAGGGCTCACCAAGCTCGACATCGTCTCCTACGTGATCGCCGTGGGCGACGGCATTTTCGCGGCACTCAGGAATCGGCCGGTCACCATGGAGCGTTGGCCCGGCGGCTACCGCCCGGACGTGAAGTTGAGCACCCGCAGCGACAGCCACGGCGAGGCGTTCTACCAGAAGCGGGCGCCCTCCAAGGGCATGCCCGACTGGGTCAAGACAGTGACAATCACATTTCCATCCGGAAGGACCGCTGACGAGGTCTGTGCAACCGAGCTGGCGACCATCGCCTGGATGGCCAATCTCGGTACTTTGCGCTACCACCCGTGGCCGGTGACCAAGGCTGACACCGAGAAGGTCGATCAGCTGCGCATTGATCTTGATCCGCAGCCCGGAACCAACTTCGCCGATGCCGTTCGCGCCGCCCATGAGTTGCGCTGGGTGCTAGCCGACGCCGATCTCGTCGGTTTTCCCAAGACCAGCGGCGGTCGGGGAGTTCATGTGTTCGTGCCAATTCAGCCAACGTACGGATTCATCGAAGCGCGACATGCTGTGATCGCACTTGGTCGCGAGCTGTCCCGGCGCATGCCCGACCACGTCACCGTGAGTTGGTGGAAGGAGGAGCGCGGCGCACGCATCTTTGTGGATTTCAACCAGATGGCTCGAGACCGAACCATCGCGTCGGCCTACTCCATCCGCCCGACACCGACTGCCATGGTGTCGGCGCCCTTGACGTGGGACGAGCTGAGCGACGTTGCCCCCGAGGATTTCACCGTCAGCTCTATGCCTGCCCGATTCACCGAGGTCGGTGATGTGTGGCGACCCTTCTACGAGTTGGAGCTGCGGAGTATCGACGCCGCTTTGGAGATGTATGCCCGCGATGAGCGGGAATTGGGCACTGGCAAGTACGGCGGTGCCGAAATGCCGTATCCGCCGGACTACCCAAAGATGCCAGGCGAGCCGTCTCGGGTTCAGCC